>Ga0209577_10002269_pt1 | contig 18635 bp, 9 predicted proteins | sample GraSoiAngelo_109_FD_185874 | JGI IMG/M metagenome (GOLD analysis project Ga0209577, IMG submission 185874) | Grasslands soil microbial communities from the Angelo Coastal Reserve, California, USA - 14_0903_12_20cm (SPAdes) (version 2) | ecosystem: Environmental > Terrestrial > Soil > Grasslands ...
TACATACGCTACGGCCTCTACCTCGAAGTGCTGTCGGGTGTCCTGCTCGTCGCCGTCGCCGCGAGCCTCTTCAGCGGCGGCGCGCGCGCCGCTGCGCACTTACACTCGCCGTCCGCCGCTTCACGTTGGAGGAAGGCGCTGGCCGCGCTCGTCTGCGCGGTTCTGGTCGCGCAGTCCTTCCTGGCCGCGCGCTACGTCTCGCGGCAGGAGTGGAGCATGCGCCCGACCGCGTTTCAGGACTTCGGCTCTTACCTGCAAGAATCGAAGTACCTCCTGCGCGACCGCTCGATCAGGGCGCTCCTGTCAGACGACGAGCGCGGGATGTTCGACCGCGTCGGGGTATGGGTCGTGAGCGGGTCGAAGACCGCCGGGCTGATTCCCTTCCTGAACGACCGCGCGCCGGTCGTCGGCGTGCGCTCCGCCGGCATCTTCGTCATGGAGGCTTCGCGGCGCGAGTTCGCGCGCACGCTCGACCGCTTCGAGGGCCGGGCGATGTATTCGCTCGCGCTGCCGGAAGACTACGACGAAGCGCTCCTGGCGCTTCACAACGCCGGACTCAGGGAGGGACGGGTCGAGACCGTCGTCATCCCCTTCTTCGCACCTTCGCACCTCGTCCGCCTCTACATCTTCGAGGTCACGCGCGGGCGCGCGACCGGCGAGACTGCGGCCCGCGAAGACTGAAGGCGCGGCGGTCAACGGCCCTCTTTATGTGCCTGGTATTCGAACGAGTTCTCGAAGGCGGCGGTCAGTCCCGCGCGGCTGATGCCGTGTTCGAGTTCGCCGACCCAGTGTTGCAGGCCGGAGAGGTCTCGGTCGGGCGGGTCGCCGGGACTGCGCCGGAGGTACGCGAAGAAGTGCAGGACGACGAGCGCGCGGTTGCGTTCGCGCTCGACGAGGCGTGGGTCGTCCGCGATTTTGAGGAGGACGGCGGAGCGCGTCTCGCGCCCCGCGGCGAGGTCGTCCGCGAGTGCCGCGCCCTCCGCGTCGCCCGCGGGCAGACCGGCGTTTGTGTAAAGGCGCTCGACGTAGTGCGCGTCGTCGAGCGCGCGACCGTCTCGCGCCGCAGACTCGCGTCGCGTCAGTTGGTCGGCTAACTCGCGCAGGTTGTCCCGGAAGCGCTGCTCCGTCTCCTCGAAGCCGGGGACGATGCCGCGCCCGGCCTCGCGCACGTCCGACATGAACTCGCCGTAGCGCGGCACGCGGCCCGTCGCGACGAGGCGGACGCGGTAAATCTCCTCGCTCCAATCTTCGTGTCCGCGGAGCAGGTGCAAGGGGTCTTCCTCGACGAGCGACGACCACTCGCGCGCGGGCGAGCCGAAGGGCGGCGGGGCCTCGGCGCGCGCCCCAGGCTCGGTCTTCGCGACGGCGTAGAGGTCGTCGCGCCCGTCGAAGCGGTTGACGAAGCGCAGGCGGCCCGACTCGACGGCGCGCGCGAGCAGCGCCTGGTAGTCTTCTCGCCGCTCCGGCGCGACCAGCTCGTTCTCGACGACGACGTAGGAGGCCGGAATCTTTTCGAGCAGGTCGAGGAACCGCGACGGAATCGGCCCGCCGCCCGTGAGCGCCTCGATCTCCGTTTCGTAGGGCGGGTTGAATCCGGACGTGCCGACGACGAGCGGGCGCACGTGGTCGGCGGCGCGGAGGATGTAGCGGTGATTGAACTCGCCCCCGGCGGGCAGCACCACGATGCCGCCGCGCATCGGCGTCTGCTTGAGCCGCAGCGTCACCGCGTCCGGGTAAACCTCGCCGCGCATGAACTTCAGAGGCGCGCCGTTCAGTTCGAAAAGCAGGAGCGCGCAGAGCACGGCGTAGGTCGCCGCGGGGCCGAGGCGCGTTCGGCGCTCCGACGCGAGTTCGGCCAGGCGTTGCGCGCCGAGGCCGGCGAGGAGCGCGAGGCCCAGGTAGGCGATCATCGCGCCGCGCGTCGGCACGCGCATGCTTCGGAAGACGGGGAGCAGGTCGTAGAGAATCCGGTAGAAGAAGAAGTTCCAGCCGAGCGAGTAGCAGAAGCCGACGACGAACAGGAGCAGGCCCAACCAGAAGGCTTCGGTGCGGCGCGACGAGCGCAGCGTCTCGGCGAGGTTCGCGCCCTCGCCGCGGCGCATGAAGGCCGGGTAGGCGACGCACAGACGCGCGACGACGGCGACGGTCAGAAGCGCGAGCGGCCACTCCGAGGTGACGTAGCCGAATAGTCCGCCGAAGAAGTCAGTGCCCGCAAACCCGACGGCCAAGACCGAGAGCGCGAGCGCGAGCACGATCAAAGAGTCCAGCAGTCGCAGCCGGAGTCTTCGCGCCGCCATCTCGTCGCGGAAGAGGGCGCGACCCTCCGGTGCCTTGACGAGCAGCACCGCTGCGAGCGAGAGCAGAACGGGCAGCAGTCCGGGGAAGAGCTTGAAGCGCCAGCCGTCGGCGATGCCGGAGCCGAGGCCGTTCCAGAGCTTGTTGCGGTTCTCGACCGAGAGCCAGTGAATGGGCCACGCGGAGTTGGCCTTCACCTCCTCGATGCTGCGCTCGAAGCCGTAGAGCTTCGAGACGATGTAGTAAGGCAGCATGAACGGCACGAGCGCGAGCGAGGCCGCGCCGAGCGCAGCCCCACCGCGCAGCCAGAACGCCCGCTCGCGCCACAATTCGTAACGCGTCGCCAGCAGCGCCCACGCGAGCGCGAAGGGGACGAGCGAGAAGGTGAACCACGAGATGGTCGTCAGCCCGGTCATCAAAAAAGTGAAGCCGAGCCACGCCGCGCGCCAGCGCGTGCGCGCGCGTGCGAACAGCACCAGCGCCTCGAAGAGCAGCGGAACCCACGCCGCGAAGACGTAGGGCAACTGCGACATCAGGTGGAAGCGGAACGGGACGAAGGCGAAGACGATGCCGGCGACCCACGCTGCGCCGTCCGAGTCTGTGAGCGTGCGCGCCAGGCGGAACGCGCCGTAGCCGCAGAGCGCGAAGCCGAGAAACAGCGCGACGGCCTGGACGGTGAGCGGCCTCAGTCCCAGCGCGAAGAGCGGGAAGAAGGGGAGCGCCAGCCCGTAGCAGTGCTCGCTGAAGGCGAGCGTGTAGCGGTACGGGTAGAAGACGTTCGCGTCGAAGAGGTGGAGCGGGTTCGTGAAGGTCGCGTGGTAGTCCCACCACAGAATCCAGGAGACGAGGTACGGGTCGCCGGGGTCAACGACCGCGTCGCGCAGGCGCGTTGCGTAGGGCCATGTCAGTGCCGCCGTGAACGCGCAGAAGGCGAGGACGACGAGAAGCTCGCGCACGAGGGGACGGCGCGCGAGCGCGAAGAGCGCACGGCGGCGCTTCTTCCCTGCCCCGTCTGTCTCGCTGTTGATCTCGGTCTCGTCGGCGGGCGTGGTTGGCATTTCAGGGCACGAAGTGTTAGCTTCTAGCTCTTCTTTTTACCAGCTTTGACGACTCAAGACAAACGATGAAGTCAGAACGCTGAACGCTGAACGAGGGACTGAAAACAAGTTGTCTTTAGTTCATCGTTCGGCGTTGCTGGCCTCATCGTTTCCGCTCCGCATGTACAAGAACCGACGCATCGCCGTGGTCGTCCCGACCTACAACGAAGCGCGCCACGTCGGCGGCGTGCTGCGCGCCGCGCCCGAATACGTTGACCACGTCGTCGCGGTGGACGATTGCAGCACGGACGACACGCCGTCCGCCGTCGCTTCCGTCGGAGACGCGCGCGTCGTCGCGCTGCGGACGCCGGAGAACCAGGGCGTCGGCGGCGCGACGATGCTCGGCTACCGCAGGGCGCTCGAAATGGCTTGCGACGTGGTGGTGAAGATGGACGGCGACGGTCAGATGTCGCCGGAGCATATGCACCTTCTGCTCGACGCAATAATCGAGCAGGGTTACGACTACGCCAAAGGCAACCGCTTCCTCGCGGGCGATTCGCTCTCGCGGATGCCGCGCCACCGCCTGTTCGGCAACGTCGTCCTCACCTTCTTAAACAAGCTCGCCTCCGGCTACTGGCATGTCTTCGACCCGCAGAACGGCTACACGGCGATCAGCGCCGACGCGCTCCGCCGCCTCGACCTCTCTTCGATCCACCAGCGCTACTTCTTCGAGAACGACATGCTCATCGCGCTCAACTTCCACAACGCGCGCGTGCGCGACGTGCCCGTGCCCGCGCGCTACGGCGACGAGCGCTCGGACTTGAATCCGTTCCACGCCGGCCTGACCTTCCCCCTGCTCTTCATCCCGCGCTTCTGGCGGCGCATCTACCAGAAGTACGTGCTGCGCGACTTCTCGCCCATCGCGCTCTTCCTCTTCGCGGGCCTCCTCCTCTTCGCCTGGGGCGTCGCCTTCGGCGCGTACCACTGGGCGCTGAGCGTCCTCACGGAGCACGTGGCGACGACCGGCACGGTCATGCTCGCCGTGCTGCCGCTCATCCTCGGCTTCCAGCTCATCCTGCAAGCCATCGTCCTCGACATACAGGAGACGCCGAAGTGAGCGCGTCCCCGCCGCCGGAAGTGAACGAGACACCGACCCGGCAGTCGAGTGTGTCCGTGCCGCCGGAAGTGAACGCGCCGCGACGGACGAGCGTGCCCGCGCCGCGGCGTGTGAGCGCGGCGTCGCTCGGACGCAAGCTCGAATTCGGCGACGCGCTCGTGCCGTTCTACGCCGCGGTCTTCGTCCGCCAGTGCCTCTGGCCGGTCGGCGACGAGCTTATCGCGTGGACTCTCACCGCCGCGCTCTCGCTGTTGTTGTTCGTCGCTTACGTCATCACGAAGCCCGAAGTGGGAGAGAGGACGCCGCGCGCCTTCTGGCTCGCCGTTGCGCTGCCGTTCCTCTTCATCTATCTCATGCGCGCGCCCTTCCCAGACCTCTCGTTCGACGTACTCAATCACCGGCTGATTCAAGGCGAGCGTGCGCTGCGCGGGCCGCAGTTCCTGCCGGGCGACTTCTTCCCGACGATCTTCCCCTTCAACCCCTCGTCGGACATGCTCACAGGCATCTTCCGACACCTCCTCGGCTACCGCCTTGGCACAATCGTCAACCTCCTCGCACTCGTCTGGGCGGGCGCGGTCGTCGAGAAGCTGCTGCGCCCCTTCGTCAAGCGGGACGCCTTACGCTGCGCCTGCGTGCTGCTCGCGCTATTCACGGAGCACGCGCTGTTCGAGGTCAACAACTACATGGTTGACCTGCTCGCGCTCCCGCTCGAACTCGAAGCGCTGAGGCTTGCCCTCGATTACTACGAATCAGACAACAGGACGCGCGACCTTCTCTTCGCGGCGCTGCTGCTCGGCGTCTCGGTCGCGCTAAAGCTGACGAACGCGGCGGTGGCCCTGCCGGTCGCGGCGGTCTTTGCCGTCCGCATCTTCTCCGCACGACTCGACCGCAAGACGGTCGGCTTCGTGCTGCTCGCGTGCGCGCTCTTCGTCCTGCCGCTCCTGCCTCACGCCGTTTACGTCTGGCGCGAGACGGGCAGCCCCGTCTTCCCTCTCTACAACAACCTCATCCACTCGCCGCTGTGGCCGAACTCGTCGCCCTACGACGGCAGGTGGGGGCCGCGGGGCCTGGGCGAGACGCTTTTGTGGCCCGTGCTGAGCTTCTGGGAGCCGTCGCGCTTGTCGGAGCTTGGAGTCTATTCCGGCAGACTCACGCTCGCGTTCGCGGCAGCCACGCTCTGCCTTTTGCTGCCGCGGGTCGAGTCGCGCGCGCGCCTCATCGGGTTGGCCGCGCTACTCGGCTCTTTCATGTGGGGCGCGACGAGCGGCTACGTCCGCTACGCGCTTTTCGTCGAGGTCGCGGGCGGCGTGCTCCTCATCTACCTCGCGCGCTACGCCTGGGAGCGTGTGCGAAGTCTGCCGCGCGCGCTCAGAGTGGCCGCGGCGGCGCTGCCCGTCTGCCTGCTCGTCGCGCAGTGCGCGCTCTCCGCCCGGTACGTCCGGCAGAAAGAGTGGGGCGGTCGCCCGACTGTCTTCGACGATGCGGCGGGCTACCGCAGGGAGCTGCGATGGGTCTGGCGCGACCGCGACCTGTTGAAGTTCCAGCCAGCCGAGAACCGGGAGCTTTTCGGGCGCGTGGACGCGTGGGTCGTGAGCGGAGTGAAGTCGAACGGCGTCGAGGCGCTGCTCAGGCCCGACGCGCCCGCGCTCGGCGTCGTTTATTACGAATACTTCGACAGGCCGCAGTCGCGCCAACGCTTCGCGCGCGCCGTCGAGGCGCTGCGCGGCAAGCGCATCTTCTCGCTCGCTCTCAACGACGAGCTTGACGCCTCGCTCGAAGCGCTCAGGCGTCGCCGTTTCGTCGTCGGCGAGATCGAGCCAGTCACCGTCCCCTTCTTCTCCGCGCGGACGCAGCTCGGCATGTCGCTCATCGAGGTCAGCCCGCCCGAAAAGCGCGAGACGCCGCGCCGCGGCCCCGGCACGCCCGAAGTGACCGAGGCCGCCGCGCCACTCGACGACGACGCCTTCGTCACCGCCTTCTCTGTCGCGGACGCACCCCCGCGGATGCGCCCCGGACAGAGGGCGACGATTCACGTCTCCGTGAAGAACGCGAGCGAGTTCGTGTGGCCCGCGCGCGGGCGCAAGGATTACGCGTACCTCATCAACCTGAGCGACACGTGGCTCGGCGCGGACGGCCAGACGCTCGTCAACAACATGGACGGCAGGAGCGGTCTGCCGCACGACCTCTGGCCCGGCGAGTCGGTCGAGGTGGCGCTCGACATCAACGCGCCGAAGGAGCCGGGCGAGTACGTCCTTGAGGTCGGACTCGTGCAGGAGGGCATCGCCTTCTTCAAAGACAAGGGCGCGGAGACTTGGCGCGCGCGCGTAAAAGTCGAATAATGTCGCGGCAGCCGCCTTTGATGAGGCTGCCGTCAAATCTAAAGTCATCGTGGAGGACAACGAACGAATGAGACTCAAGACCGCTCTGCGCGCGCTCGTCGTCGCGTGCACGCTCGTCGCAGCCGCCGGGTGTCGTCAGGAGGCGGGCAACACGAACGCGGGCGGCGCGGCCAGTGTGAAGCCCACGCCCTCGAAGAAGGACGCGGCGGCGCTTCCAGAAAACGGCTTCAAGGCGCAGATCAGCGTGGCCGACCCGCCCGCTAAGCTTCGCGCCGGGCAGAAGGCGACCTTGCAGGTCAAGGTCAAGAACGTGAGCGACGCGCAGTGGTACGCGCGCGGCGGCGAGGTCAACACGTTCCCCGACAACCGCTTCTACATCGCCGCGGGCGACCGCTGGCTCAAGGCGGACGGCCAGACGCTCGTCACCAACATGGACGGTCGCTACGGACTCCAACGCGACCTCAAGCCCGGCGAGGAAGAAGACGTGCCGCTCCAGATCACCGCGCCCAAAGAGCCGGGCGACTACGTCCTCGAAGTTGACCTGATTCAGGAGCAGGTGGCGTGGTTCAGCGATAAGGGGTCGCCGACGGCGAGGGTCAAGGTCACGGTGGTTCGATAACCGCAGGGGGCAAAGGGCAAAAGGGGAAGAGGGTAAAAGGGAAAGAAAGGCCAGCCACCCCCTTTCACCTTTTGCCCTTTCCCCTCTTCCCCTCTTCTTTTATGCGTCTCGCATACTTCAGCCCGCTCACGCCGCAGCGTTCGGGGATAGCCGACTACAGCGAGGAGCTTCTGCCGCACCTTTCCGAAGGCGCGGAGATCACGCTCTTCGTTGACGGCTTCGAGCCGACGAGCCGGAGCTTGCGCGCGCGCCTGCCCGTGCGCGACTTCAGGCGCGACCCTTCCCTGCTGCGCTCGCTCGCGGAGTTCGACGCGGTCGTCTATCACATGGGCAACGACCACCGCTACCACGCCGGGATACTCGAAGCTATGCAAGCTCACCCCGGCGTCGTCGTCTTCCACGACTTCGCGCTGCAAGACTTCTTCCTCGGACTCGCGCGCGAGCGCGGCGACCTCCGCCTGTATCTCGACGAGGTGGCCGCCTGCCACGGCGAAGAGGCGCGGCGCGAGGCCGCCCGTGCGCTCGCGCGCGGCGGTACGCCTTCGATAGTCGCGCGCCCCGTCGAGTTCCCGCTCAACCGCCGCGTCGCGCTCTCGGCGGAAGCCGTCATCGTCCACTCCGAGTGGAGCCGCGCCCGCTTCGCCAGGCTAGCGCCCGGAGTCCCCGTCGCGCACATACAGATGCCCGTCCGCCCGCCCGCCGCGAAGCGCCACGAAGAGGCCGCCGGGGACGGCGAAGTCCGCATCGCCAACTTCGGCCTCATCACCCCCGGCAAAGGCATCGAGCACGCGCTGCGCGCCCTCTCCGCGCTCAAAGAGTCGCAACGCTTCCGCTACGCGCTCGTCGGCGACCCGAACCCCTTCTTCGACGTGCGCGAGATCATCCGCCGCTACCGCCTGGCGGAGCGAGTCGAGATCACGGGCCACGTCTCTTTGGACGAGTTCGAGCGGCGCATCGCGGAGACCGACATCGCGCTCAACATGCGCGAGCGCACCGTCGGCGAGACTTCGGCGAGCCTCTGCCGCATCATGGCCGCGGGCGTCTGCGCCATCGTCGCCGACGTGGGCTGGTACTCGGAGCTGCCCGACGACTGCGTCGTCAAAGTCCCGCTCGGCGCGCGCACGGACGCGCTGCTTGCGGCCTACCTCGAACGGCTCATCGAGGACGCGCCCCTGCGTGCGCGCATCGGCGAGAACGCGCGCCGCCACGCGCTCGCCGCGCACTCGGTCGAGCGCAGCGCCGCCGACTACCTCGCCTTCATCAATGAGGTGGCCGCGCGCCGCCCGCGCCGTAGGCTCGTCTCGTCGGTCTCGAACGAACTCGCGCTCCTCGGCGTCTCGGACGCGGACGAGAGCGTCCTGCGCGGCGTCGCCGCCGACATCGCCGCGCTCGCGCCCGCGCACGTCTTCGAGGGCGACGCCGTCACGAGCGACAACGGCAACGTCGCGCCTTCCATCATGCCCGCGAGCAACAACGGGGCGGGGCGACAGACCGGCGCGGCGGTATCAGGTCGGACGGAAGCGACGACGCACGGGTCGAATCCTTCGTCCGTCGCCGCCGGAAACGGGAGCGCCGCGGGAATCAAGGCGGCGACTCCTTCGTCAACACCAGCCGGGCGGCTGCCGAAGATTGAGGGCGTTGACTACAAGCGCGCGGCGGTCGAATACTTGGGCCGCCTCTCGGAGGAGCGCCGACACCACCTGCGGACGAAACCCTTCTACAACCTCGCCAACCGGCCCGCGAAGTACAAGGGCGACGGCATGGACGAGGACATGCGCCGACACTTCTGCGACTTCGCCAACATGGCCGTCGCCCTCGCCCTCCCCGACGGGAGCCGCGTCCTCGACGTGGGCTGCGGCTCCGGCTGGCTCAGCGAATACTTCGCGCGCCTCGGCTACGAAGTCCGCGGCATAGACATCAGCCCCGACCTCGTCGAGATGTCGCGCGAGCGCGTCGCGCGCGTCCCCTACGGCGTTGACCACGAGACGCCGCTTCGCTGCACGTTCCAGGTGCACGACATCGAGCGCGCGCCGCTCGCCGAGCGGTTCGACGCCGTCGTCTGCTACGACTCGCTCCACCACTTCGAGGACGAGCGCGCGGTCGTCCGACACCTCGCCGCGATGCTCCCGGTGGGCGGCCAACTCTTCATCCTCGAAGGCGAGCGCCCACCCGCAGGCTCTGAGAGCGAGGAGGAGCTGCGCGAAGTGATGCGCGAGTTCCGCACGCTCGAATCTCCCTTCGACCACGGATACCTGCGCGCGCTCCTCGACGAGCACGGCTTCGCCGTCGTCGGCGACTACGTTTCGGTCAACGGCCTCTTCGAGCGCGACATGCTCGAAGGCGACCGCCTCCCCTTGCGCAAGCTCCCGACGAGCTACCACTACTTCACCTGCAAGAAGGTCTGCGAGGGCGCGCGCGCCTCGACCGTGCCCGACAGCCGGCGTCCCGGCCTCCTGCGCGCTCGCTTCTCCCCGCTCGGCGACATGTCCGAACACGTCGCGCCCGGAGAACTGCTCACAGTCCCGTTCGCAGTCGAGAACACGGGCGACACGCTCTGGCTCACGGGCCAGACCGTGCGCGCCGGCATCGTCATGCCCGCCGTCAGAGTTTTTGACGAGGCGGGCGCGCTCGTCAGCGAGTTCCACGGCGAGCCGCTTCTGCCGCGCGCCGTCGCGCCCGGCGAGACGGTCAAACTCAAGATCGAGTACACCGCGCCCCGACGCCCCGGCGCGTACACGCTGAAAATAGACCTCGTTGACCAGCACGTCTGCTGGTTCGAGCAGCAAGGCTCCGAGCCGTTGTTGATTAGCTTCAATGTCGTTTGAAAGACGATGACGAGGGAAGAGATTCTAACAGAGCTGGTGCGGCTTCAGCCGTGGTTCCACCGCATCGCCCTCGGCGGCGGCCTCTACACGAAGACCGAGAGCGTGATGGGCGAGCCGGTGGATCACCCGGCGAAGCCCTGGGAGACAATCGGCAAGTGCCTGCCCGAAGACTTGACGGGGAAGACGGTGCTCGACGTGGGCTGCAACGCGGGCTTCTACTCAATCGAGGCGAAGCGGCGCGGCGCGCGCCGAGTCCTCGGTGTTGACGGGCAGCGCCAGCATGTCCGCCAGGCAGTCTTCGTGCGCAAGGCGCTCGGACTCGACATCGAGTACCGGCGCATGAACGTCTATGAGCTGACGCGGCGTCGCGTCGGCGAGTTCGACATTACGCTCGCGCTCGGCCTCGTCTATCACCTCAAGCACCTCGTCCTCGCGTTGGAGAATCTCTACGAGGTGACGCGCGAACTGCTCGTCGTCGAGACGGCCATCCTCCCGCCCAAGCGCACGCCCAAATCTTTCACGCACCCGGTCGGGCGCGCGGAGATGCGCCTGCACCCGCTCGCCTACGTCGAGAACCCGCACGGCGCGAAGGAACAGGTCTTCAACTGGTTCCTGCCCGGCGTCGAGGCGCTCACGGCGCTGCTACGCAACACCGGCTTCGATGAAGTGGAAGTCTTCGAGGTGAAGAACGAGCGCGCCGTCGTCGTCTGCCGCAAGACGCGCGCCCGCGCGGACTCAGACGTGCGTCAACACTACGTCGCCGCGCTCGCGCTCGAAGCCGGCCCGCCCGCGTGTCACCCCGCCGAAGAACTCTCGTTCACGCTGCGCGTCGAGAACGCCGGGCTTGCGCGCTGGCCCGCGCGGGGCGACGAGCCGGACGGGCGGGGGGCCGTGCACCTCGGCTCGCACCTCCTGCGCGCCGACGAGGAGGAGGTCGCCTGGGACTACGCGAGGGCCGACCTGCCACGTGACCTCGAACCGGGCGAGACGGCTCAAGTCGAAATCAAAGCGCGCGCGCCCGCCGAGCCGGGCCGCTACGTCGTCGAGTTCGACATGGTCGCCGAGCACGTCGCATGGTTCGAGGACTTCGGCTCCGGCACGCTGCGGCACGAACTCGTGGTTGAAGAGCCGTAAACCGTAAACCGTGAACCGTGACAGGTAAATCCTGCCTTCCTCTCGTCACGGTTCACGGTTTACGGTTTACGGCTTTCATTTTTCCAACTTTTTCCGCCCGGCTGGCGTCAAAAGGAGAGTGCGCGGGCGTGGCCTGCGCGCGGTTTTCCGGGGTCTAAATCTTCGCTTTTATTGAAGTTGACAAACGTCCGGGGCGGTGACTACACTGACTTTGGTCGTGACGGGAGCAGCCCCGCTTCCGGCAAGAGTTAAACCGATACCTTGCCTCGCGGGCCTCTTGACGGCGGACTCACTCGCCCGGTTCGGAAATATTTTGGAGCACCAGAATGCGTAAGCTTATCGTCGCAGTATTCGTCGCGGCCTTCGCCGCCGCGCCCGCGTTCGCGCAGAGCCAGCAGGCTCCGACGCTGCGGATCGTCTCGGAGGACGGCAACCGCCTGCCCTCGGATTTGCTCTACGGCAACACGAAGGTCAAGCCGCTCAGGCTTCGCCCCGGCACTAATCAGCCCATCACGATTGACGACACGGACTTCTACGTCCAGCAGCAGTACGTGGACTTCCTCTCGCGCTTCCCCGACCAGTCGGGCTTCTCCTTCTGGCAGAACGACATCAACCAGTGCGGCACGAACCAGGCCTGCGTTGACGCGCACCGCGTCAACGTCTCCGCCGCCTTCTTCCTCTCGATAGAGTTCCAGCAGACCGGCTTCCTCGTTTACAGGCTCAACAAGGCCGCGTTCGGCGATATCCCGAACACGCCCGTGCCCGTGCGCCGCGAGACCTTCATGCCCGACACGCGCTCGATCTCGAACGGCGTCGTCGTCGGCGCGCAAGGGTGGGAGCAGCAGCTTGAGTCGAACAAGGTCGCCTTCACCCAAGGGTTCGTCCAGCGCCCCGCGTTCGTGGCCGCCTACCCGCAGGGGATGGCAGCCGACGCATACGTGAACGCGCTATTCACCAAAGCCGGCGTGACGCCGACGGCTCAGGAACTGCAAGCGGCCATCACGGTCTACGGCGCGGGCGACACCACCGGACGGGCAGCTTCATTGCGCTCGGTGGCTGAGAGCCAGACCCTCCAGCAGCGCGAGTTCAATAAGGCTTTCGTGCTGATGCAATACTTCGGCTACCTCAAGCGCAACCCGAACGACCTGCCGGACTCGGATTACAGCGGCTACAACTTCTGGCTCTCGAAGCTCAACCAGTTTAACGGCGACTTCGGGAGCGCCGAGATGGTCAAGGCGTTCGTCTCTTCCATCGAGTACCGCGCTAGGTTCTAAACAAGTTCGATCAGCTTCCGCGAAAAAGCTTTGAGGGCGTCAACCGGGTTGACGCCCTCAAAGCTTTTTATGGGCCGGCGCGTCCCGCCTCAGTCGCGCACGGCGACGAGCGTCGGCCTCTCCTCGAAGCGCCCCTCGTAGTCGTGGTAGTAGTTCGAGTAGCCGACCTTCGCGATTCTGAATCCGAGGATGGCGAGTATCTCGCGGTAGAGTCCGACCGAGTAAGTCCACCACGTGAAGTCGTGTTCGGGCCGGTCGGCGCGCGGCTCGAAGCGCGCGACACGCTCCTCCGTGTGAATCAGCGGCGTGACGAGCACCAGAGTCTCGCGCGTCAGCCGCGCTATCGAGGCGAGCGCCGTGACTTGGTCGCTCAGGTGTTCGAGCACCGCGCCCACAATCGAAACGTCGAACTCGCCCAGCTCCGGCGGCAGCGCGTAGATGTTCCCGTAGTAGGCTTCGGCCTTCGAGCCGAGCAGCCGGTGGCAGAGCCAGTAGGCGTTCTTCCACTTCTCGACGATGAGGTTGTGGTGATAGGCCCAACTCTCGTAATCCCTGTAGTAGAGCTTGTCCTTGAACGGCACGAACGCCTGCTGGCGCACGTCGCTCATGTCGAACGAGAGGACGCGCGACGCGCCGTGCCGCTCCGCCTCGAAGCTCAGGAAGCCGGTGGCCGCGCCCACGTCGAGCACCGTCTTGCCCGACACGCCGACGCCGCCGACGTAGTCGTCGAAGCGCCCGCGCAAGTCCCAGTGGCCGCGCACGAGGCCAAAGCCCGGCACGTCCATCGTGTGGTAGAAGTAGCAGTCTTCGAGCCTCTCGACGAGGCGCGGCTGCGCGAGCAGCGAACCCCGCCCCGCCCCTTCGCCCGTGTCGTTCACTCTCGGCTGTTCTTCTTTCAAGGCTGTTGACGCCCCGGTTTGCAGAGACTCCGGCGTCCGTGAATTCTGTCGTTCGTAATCAGACTTCCTCGCGCACCGTGACTGCCTCCTCATCTCTCCTTCGCCCGGCTCTGCGCAAACTCAACCGGCGCGAGAGCGACGCGGGCACGACGCGCGACGACCAGAGCAAGAGCGCCGCGAGCGTGAGCAGCGAGACGAGGAGTCCGACGAGAACCGACTTCGGTCGGTAGATGAACTCGACGCGGTGCTCGCCCGCCGCGAGCACGACGCCGCGCAGATCGTAGTCCACGCGCAGGTCTTCAGCCGCGCGCCCGTCAACGTAAGCGCGCCAGCCGGGGTAATGATTCTCACTCAAGACGAGGATCGAGGGCGCTGCCGACGCGGTCTTTACCTCGACGCGGTTCGGCTCGCGCCGCGTCACCTCCGCGCGCGCCGACGAATCTTCGGCAGCGGCCTCTTGAAAGTCGAGCGGCGCTTCGACGAGCGCCGTCCGCCTCGGCTCCCACTCGCCGCCGTCCGGCAGGCGGCCCGTGCGGATAACGCCGAGCATCTCCTCTTGTGAGAGAACACGCGCGCCGGAGGCGAGCCACGCGCGCGGCAGCACGCGCGTGTTCTCGAACACCGCCACGTCGCCCACCTGCGCGAGTCGCCGCCATCGCTGCGTCGCCGCGGACTCGCCCCGCCGCGTCGCCGCCTCGACTTGCTGCGCCGTCGCGGTCGTCGCAGGGGCGGACGGCTGCGACGACGCTTGCGTTTGGCTCTGCTGCGATGCCACCTGTGTCTGACCCTGCGGCGTCATTTGCGCCTGGGCTTGTGTTGTCGCTCGCGCTCGACTCGAAACCGTCTGACTCGGCGGCGTCGCCTGGGTTGAGCCTGAGTCCTTCCTCACCCACTCGCGGCGCAGCGCAAACGCCTTGCCGACGGCCTCGTCAACGAGCGACACGCGCAGCACGCCGAGCGTCAGGTCGGGCGCGTGCTGAAAGGCCGCGACCGTGATCTCGCCGCCCGTGACGACGGCCTTCTCCGGCAGCTTGAAGGACGAGACGTAGGCGTGGGCCTCGTAACGCCCCTGCGCGTCCTCGACCGTGTAGCTCGTCGCCACGGGCGCGCGGCTGTGCTTGATCTGCGCGCGTATGTCCGCGCGGTCGTAGGCCCACTCGGAGGTGTGCTCGCCCGCGCGCAGCTCGAAGTCGAACGTCTTCCCGCCCTCGGCGCGCAAGACCAGCCGCGCCACGACCGCGCCTTCGGGAACGTCAACAGACCACGACAGGTTCGTCAGAAGCGCAACGCGGTCGGCCTCGACCGCCGGCACTGTGAAGAGGAGGCGCGCGCCCGCGCCGACGCTCGGCAGCCCCAGGTCTTCCGCGGCGAAACGCTGCCCGCCGAACTCCTCAGTCGCCGCGGGGAAGTCGGGCGCGGCGACGGGCGAAGTTAGCGTTGACGCGGATGGCGACGGCGAAGATTGAGAGGCGGAAGCGTTCGAGGTTGACGGGTTCGATGTCGAAGAAGCGTTCGACGTGGAAGAAGAGTTCGCGGCCGGGTTCGACGCGGCGGAGGCCGCGCCCGCGAACGGCCTCGTCAGGAGGTAGCGCACGTTGAGCAGGTCAAGCTCGCGGCCCTCGCCGCGCAGCGTCCGCTCCGGGTCGGAGAGTTCGCCCCAGACCTTCATGTCGCCCGCCAGGCGGCTGTAGCGCGACAGCCCGAAGCCGTCGTAGCCCGCGGCGTTCTCGACGCCGTACATCTCGTAAACGTCCGGCTGGAGTTCAGGAATCCAGCGCCCGCCGGGCGTGTTCGCCGGGACGGGCAGCGAAGGGTCGAACGGCTGGTCTTCCGTCAGGATGCGGTACGGCTTGCCGCCTTTCTGCATCGCACCCTCGCCGTCGGCGCGTGCGCGTTCTTCCGACTCGTGCTCGCGCAGGTAACGGACGGTCGCCGGCTCACCCCACAACTCGAAGTCAAACTTCGGACTCCCGACGCGCCAGCCGCTCGACTGCCCCCACACCGCCGAGTCGAGCGCGATGAGCGCGACTAATAACACCGCCGCGCCTTGCCTTCGCCCGCGCGCAAAAACCCACACGGCCCACGCGCCGACAGCCGCGAACGCGACCGGCAGGAAAAGCTCCGGCGCGCGCAGCACGGCGACCGGAGCCACGCGACCGAGACGAAAATCAACGGGCCGCCCCCACGTCACCGCCAGACACGTCAACAGAAACACGGACGCGCCGACAGCGAGCGCGCGTCGCGTAGTTTTCGACTCGCCCCGCGCTACGGCGAGAGCGGTCAAGCCGCGACCGGCCAGCACGGCAAGCGCGAACTCCGCTTCCATCAGGTGTCGCGCCGGGACGCGGAAGAGGTTCAGCACGGGAACGTAGTAAATCAGTTGGTAGAGTCCGAGCGGCGCGTAGCGACCGAGCGCGAGCGCGAAGGCCGCGAGCGACGCCGCGGCCCAGAACTTCGTGCGCGCGTCGGGCCTCAAGACTACGGCCAGCAATGCCAGCATCAGCGCCGCCGCGCCGACGTAGGTGACGTACTCGCCGAAGAACGGCGGGCCGACGTAAGGCGCGCGGAACAGACGCCCGTCGCCGCCGCCCGAAAGAAACGGCGCGAGGAGCGTGAGCACGAAGCGGCGCGGCATGGAGAACGAAGTGAAGAAGTCATACGTGGCCGCGGCGCGCGGGCTGTTGCGCAGCAACTCGAAGGTCGGTAGGATTTGCACCGCGGACAGAAGCACGCCCGCGCCGACGAGGGCGAGTGAGCGCAAGTAGTCGCCCCGCCTCTCAACGGACGCGCGCGCCATGACGAGGGCATAGGCGGACGCGAGCAGAAGCGAATAAGCGAACGTTTGCTGGTGGCCGACGAAGGATTGCAGCGCGACGAGCGCGGCCAGCAGCACGCCGCGACGCCGTCGTCCCGTCGAGCCGTAGCCGTCAACGGCCCACAGAACCCACGGCATCAACGCGCCGGTCTGCGCGATGTTCGTGTGGCCGATCTGGCAGACCATGAAGGCGCTCCACTGCCAGACGAGGCCCGTCGCCAAAGACCCCGCCGCGCCCGCCCCGCTCCGCCGCGCGTAAAGGTAAGCGCCTATCCCTGCGAGCGAGTAGGTCGAGAGCATCATCAGGTTCGTGGCAACCGGCACGGAGAAGGCGAGGTAGAACCAGTTGAGCGGGAAGAGCACGCCCCCTTGCGCCGCGCCGTGCAGCGGCATGCCGCAGAAAATGTACGGATTCCAGAGCGGCAGACTTCCGTCGAGGAAGATGCGCGCGGCGGCGGCGCGCAGAGGCACGTTGAAGATCACGCCGTCGTCGGGCGAGATGACCAGCTCGCCCGCGACCGCCGGGAAGAAGTAGGCGAGGGGCGCGAGCGCGACGGCGAGCGCGGCCAGCGCGTCGGCACGTATCCTCAGGCGAGAGCTGAATGGACGAGTCATTGAATCAGGAGCGCGAACTGGCGGACAGCACGGCTCTCGTCTTCGAGCCGCGGCGCGCGTTGGCGTCTGCGCGGCGTTGGGCGCTGGCGCGTCGGGCGGAACTCTTATGCGCCGCGCTGCTCGCCGTCGCGTCCGCGCAGATGCTCGCAGTCACTATTGACGAGATCGTGATGATTCCCGCGGCATACTACCACCTCGCCGCGGGCGACTTCCAACTCGTCAACGAGCACCCGCCGCTCTCGAAAATAGTCGCCGCCGTCCCGCTCCTTTTCCTCCAGCCGGATGAGGCGCGGCCCGAACAGATCAACGACCCGCCCGACTCGCCCAAAGCGAAGTGGGCCTACCAGGAGAGGTTCTGGGAAAACAACCCCGGCCTCTTCGAGCCGCTCTCCTTCTGGCCGCGCGTGCCGATGATCGCGCTCACCATTGCGCTCGGCCTCGTCGTCTTCATCTTCGCGCGCGCGCTGTTCGGCGCGCGCGCCGCCGTGCTCGCCGTCGCGCTCTACAGCCTGGAGCCGACGGTGCTCGCCCACGGGCGCGTCGTGCAGACCGACATTCCCGCGGCGTTCGGCTACCTTCTGCTCTTCTTCGCGCTCTACCGCTACAACGCCGCGCCCGCGCCCCGGCGTGCGCTAGGCTTGGGCGTCGCAGCCGGCGTCGCCATCCTCTCCAAATACTCCATGCTGCTCGCCGCGCCCGTACTCGCCGCCTACCTTCTCGTGCTGCTGTGGCGCGCGCCGCGTTCGGGGCGGAAGCGTTCGACCCTTTTCAAGCACGCCGCGCTCGTCGCGCTCGCCGCCCTGCTCGTCGTCAACGCGGCCTACTTCTTCCAGCACCGCCCGCTCGTCGAGGCGGACGCGCAGTGGATTCAGAAAGCTTTTCCGTCGAGCAGCGGCGCTGTGATGACGGCGGCGAGCGCTCTCTCCTATCTGCTGCCGACCGACTTCGTGATCGGCGTCTTCTTCCAAATCTGGCACAACGGCGAGGGGCACTCCGCCGGGCTGCTCGGCATGTACAGCAACACGGGCTGGTGGTACTACTTCCCCGTCGCCTTCGCCTTGAAGACGACGTTCCCCTTCCTCCTGCTCTCGCTCGCCTCGCTCGCGTGGGCCGCGCGCGAGTGGTTGAAGAAGCGCGACCCGCGTTTCGCCTGGCTGCTCGTGCCGTTCGCGGTTTACACGCTCTTCGTCCTCTTCAGCAACATTGACATCGGCGTGCGCTATTACCTGCCTGCCTACCCCTTCCTCTTCATCCTTTCGGGCGCGCTGCTCGAACGCCTGCTCCGCTCGCGCCGCGCGCGACGCGCCGGGGCGTTCGCCGCCGCCGCGCTTCTCTGCTGGGCCGCGGTCGAGGCGGCGCGCGCCTACCCCGACCACATGAGCTACATGAACCAACTCGCCTCGCGCGCGCCGCACTGGTGGTACCTGTCGGACTCGAACGTCGAGTGGGGCGACGACGTGCGCGACCTTGCCGCGTACCTGCGCGCGCGCGGTGAGACGCGCGTGCGCGGCGCGTTCCTCGGCGGCTTCCTGACGCTGCACCACTACGGTGTGGACTACGTGGACGTGCTCAACGACGATGTCGCCGCCGCTGACGATGCCGCTGATGATGATACGGACAACGCCGCTGACGATGCTGATGACGACGACGACCAGCCGAATCTCCC
>Ga0209577_10002270_pt1 | contig 18626 bp, 20 predicted proteins | sample GraSoiAngelo_109_FD_185874 | JGI IMG/M metagenome (GOLD analysis project Ga0209577, IMG submission 185874) | Grasslands soil microbial communities from the Angelo Coastal Reserve, California, USA - 14_0903_12_20cm (SPAdes) (version 2) | ecosystem: Environmental > Terrestrial > Soil > Grasslands...
TGCCGGCGGTCAACAAGGTGTACCCATTGGAGACCCTGCTGGCGGCCTGCCGGGCCTTTCCCTTGAAACCGCGCCGCCGCTTGACGTTCGAGTACGTGCTGCTGGCCGGCGCGAACGATACAGAGCAGGACGCCGCCCGGCTCGTCAAGCTGATGCGGGGACTCCGTTGCAAGATCAACCTGATCCCATTCAACGAATTTCCGGGCAACCCGCACCGGCGGCCTTCCGATGAACGCGTGCTGCGCTTCCAGGCGATCCTGATCCAGCATGGGCTGGAGACTTACATCCGCAAGAGCAAAGGACGGGACATCCTGGGCGCCTGCGGCCAGCTCGGAACGTTGCCTGACGTGTCGGTGCTCGTGCGCCCGCCAGGTCCACACAGTCCGCAGCCCATCCCGATCCATTCGCACGCGTAGAGAATGTGATCAGCCCATGACCGCTGTCCAGCGAATCCTGTGCTGTGTGACCGTTGCATCTCTGCTGGCGCTCCTCCCTGCCGGGCAGCAGGCGATGGCCGGCCGTCTCAAGGTCCAGGAATTCACCCTGGCCAACGGGCTCACGGTGCTGCTCGTGGAAGAGCACAAGGCCCTCGTCATCACAGTCCAGATCTGGTACAAGGTCGGCTCCCGTAACGAAGTCATGGGACGGGCCGGCCTCTCCCACATGCTGGAACATATGATGTTCAAGGGCACTCCCAAGTACGGGAAGGGCGAGTTCTCCAAGATCATCGAAAAGAACGGCGGCACTGACAACGCATTTACCAGTCAGGACTACACGGCCTATTTCGAAAACCTGGCCGCAGACAAGCTGGAGCTCACTCTCGAAATGGAGGCGAACCGGATGAAGGGGCTCCTCCTCGACGACAAGGAGTTTCAGTTGGAGCGCGAAGTCGTCAAGGAAGAGCGCCGCCTGCGAGTCGAGGATGTCCCCACTGCCTACCTCGTCGAGGAGATGTACGCCCAGGCTTTTATGGAACACCCGTACCATTGGCCCATCATCGGCTGGTTCAACGACTTGAACGCGATGACCCGCGAGGACCTCAAGACCTACTACGAGAAATACTATGTCCCCAACAACGCGACGCTTGTGATCGTGGGCGACGTCACGGCCGAGACCGCCTTGCCCGTGATCAAAAAGCATTTCGAAGGCATTCCCAAAGGCTCCTCGCCCCCACCGCCGTCGATCGTCGAGCCGGAGCAAAAGGGGGAACGACGGATCGTGGTCAAGCGCAAAGCGCAACTTCCCTTCATCTATTTCGGCTACAAGGTGCCCAACTTCAAGAGCCCGGACGTGCATGCCCTGGCCGTGCTGGAAAACATCCTCTCGACCGGCAAGAGCGCGCGCCTCTACGACGCGCTCGTGTACCGGAAAAAACAGGCCTTGCAGGTGGGCGCCGACTATAACGAATTCGCGGCGGACCCCGAACTCTTCACCTTCTATGCGATGGTCAAGCCCGGTGTGAAGATCGCCGACGTGGAGAAGGCCGTGCTGGCGGAGATCGAACGGCTCAAGAAGGAGCCGCCGACGGAGAAGGAACTCCAGAAGGCCAAAAACCAGGTGGAGGCCCACTACCTCTTCGAGCAGGACTCCGTCTTCCGACAGGCCATGCTGCTGGGCACGGCAGAGACCGTCGGCGCCGGCTGGCAGTACATCGCCGACTACGTGGACAAGCTCAGCAGCGTCACCAAAGAGGACGTCCAGAGGGTCGCCCGCAACTACCTGAATGAGGACACCCGCACAGTCGGCATCCTCATTCCACTGCCACCCAAACCCAAAGGAGCCCCGGCGGCGGGAGGTGCCCGATGACCCGCGCCACGCTCCTTCTCGCAGTGCTCGCAGTCGGGAGCATCCTGTCCGGCACGTCCCACGCCGCCGGGATCAAACCGACTCGCGTGGTCACGGAGAACGGCATGACCGTGCTCATCGTGGACCAGCCCTCTCTCCCCATCGTCACCGTGAACATGCTCATCAAGGCCGGCGCGGTGTACGATCCGGACGCCAAGGCCGGCCTGTCGTACATGGTGGCCGGCATGCTCGACGAAGGCACCACAACCCGCAGCGCGGTTCAAATCGCCGAGCAGATCGAGTTCATCGGAGGCGAGCTGTCAACCGAGGGAGGAGAAGACTTTGCGTCCGCGAAACTCCGGGTGCTGAAGAAGGACGTGGACCTCGGATTCACGCTTCTGGCCGACGTCCTGATGAATCCCAAGTTCGACGCGAAGGAGGTCGCGCGCGTCCGCGACGAGCTGGTGGGCTTCCTCCAGTCGGAAAAGGACGAACCGGGCATCATCGCCGCCAAGGCCTTCAACGAGATCGTGTTCAAGGGCCATCCCTACCGGCGGCCGGCCAACGGCGAGGAAAAGACCGTGACCACGCTCACCCCGCAGGACCTGGTCGAGTTCCACGCAAGGTTCTACCACCCGAACCGCGCCATCATGGCCATCGTCGGCGACCTCCGGGAGGCCGAGGCCCTCGCTCTGGTCAAGAAGCACTTCGGCACATGGATGCCGAAAGAGTTCCCGCTCCAGACCTTCCCCGCCCCGGAACCGCTGCCGAAGCCCATGCTCAAGTTGATCGACAAGGACCTCACGCAAGCGACCATCGTCCTGTGGCACGTTGGCATTGACCGGCGGAACCCGGATTTCTACGCCGTGGCGGTGATGAACTACATCCTCGGCGGCGGTGGGTTCTCCTCGCGACTCGTGAACCGGATCCGTGACGAGCAAGGCCTGGCCTACGACGTGGACAGCGTCTTCGAAGCGAATGTCCTGCCGGGTCCTTTCGCCGTGCATGTGCAGACCCGGAACGCGGCGGCGAACCAGGCCCTCGCCAGCGTGTTCCAGGAACTCAAGCGCATCCGGACCGAACCGGTTCGCGACCAAGAGCTGGCCGATGCCAAAGCGTACCTGATCGGCAGCTTCCCGCTGCGTATGGACACCAACGCGAAACTGGCCTCGCTGCTGAACCTCGTGGAGCTGCACAGCCTCGGCCTGAGTTATTTCGACGATTACCCCAAGGCAATCGCGGCGGTGACGAAAGAGGACGTCTTGCGGGTGGCTCAGAAGTATCTCAACCCTGACCGCTACGCCCTGGTCATCGTCGCCAAATTGGCCGAAGCCAAGATTGACACCAATGTCGTCTCCAGCACGAAGTGACACCGGTACGGAAGCCCTTGAGCGTCTCAGGGCGATCATGGGCGACATGGACTCCGTGCTCGTCGCGTTCTCCGGCGGCATCGACAGCACGCTCGTCCTGAAAGTGGCGCACGATGTGCTGGACGCGCGCGCCGTCGCAGTGACGGCGGTGTCGCCCACGTTCCCGGCGATTGAACTGGCCCTGGCCCAAGCAATCTGCAAAGAAATCGGCGCCCGCCAGATCATCCACGAGACTGATCAGCTCCGTGACTCTGCATTCGTCATCAACGCCACCAACAGGTGCTACCGGTGCAAGACGGACCTCTACTCGGCGCTGATGCCTCTGGCCGCGCGGCTGGGGCTCGCCTATGTCGTGAACGGGGCGCAATGCGATGATCTGGGCGACGATCGTCCCGGCCTCCAGGCCGCGCGCGAGAACGGCGTGCGGAGTCCTTTGGTGGAGGCCGGCATGGGCAAGGCAGCGGTCCGGCAGGCGGCGCGCTGGCTAGGGCTGTCGAACTGGGACAAACCTGCGGCCGCCTGTCTCGCCTCGCGCATCGCCCGCGGGGAGATGATCACCGTGGATCGGCTCAGACGGATCGAAGCCGCCGAGGAGTTCCTACTACGTGAGGGCTTCCGTCAGGTCAGGGTGCGGGTCCACGGCGGGGACGCGCGGGTCGAGGTGGGGCAGGATGAACTCGTGCGGCTCTTCGAACCTAAGATGCGTGACCGCGTGACCAGCAGGCTCGCCGCACTGGGTTTCGACACCGTGATCCTCGACCCCGCTGGCTACCGCCAAGGAAGCGCAAACCGGCTTACCAGGTAGTTCAGGACTGGGAGTCTGCCCTCAGCAGTTCTCGCACTTTACTGACAAGGGCCTCGATGGGGAAGGGCTTTTGGAGAAAGTTTGCCATGTCGGGATCCCGAAGCTTCTCGCGGACGACCTCAAGCGGGTAACCGGAGATGTAGAGCACTTTCATGTGCGGGCGCGACGATGTCACCATGGAGGCCAATTCGCGCCCGTTAATCCCGGGCATCATGACATCCGCGACCATCAAATGGATGGGGCCTTCATGCCGTCTGGCCATCAGGAGCGCCTCGCTGTTGACACGGGCCACCAAGACGGTGTACCCCTGCTGTTCGAGACTCTCCCGAAGCACTGCCCGGACCGACTCATCGTCGTCCACAAGCAGAATGGTCTCCATACCAGGAGCGTCCTTTCGCGTGGTGTCACTCATACGAGTCAATCTTACCGCCATGCGGGCTTCTATGAAAGAGGTTAATTAGACAGGCCTGGGGTGTGCCTTGTGCACTCCGGCAGTCAGCACTAGAATGAATGCCGCCTGAGGTCGCACGCTGTGAACCGTGAGCCCGCCAATGAGGACGGACGCCGCGAGAGGAGGAGACTATGCCAATGTACGTGAGCCTGGTGAAGTTCACGCGGGAAGGGATCATGACGATGAAGGAAGAGGGCATTGCCCGGTCCGACAAGGTGAAGAAGAACATCGAGGAGTTGGGCGGGAGACTGATCGCCGCCTATTATTGTCTCGGGGAATACGATGTGGTGGCCATCCTACAGTTCCCGGACAACAAGACAGCTATGAAGGCGGCGGTCAAGAACGCCTCGATCGGGCACATCTCGATCACCACGATGCCGGCCTTGCCAAGGGATGAATGGGCCACGCTGTTGCGTGAGGTCTGGAAGAAGAAATAATCAACCCTTCTCGAAGTCCTTGGCGACCGCGGTGAGGGCCTCGTCGGCCAGTCGCTTATGGTCGGCGTCCGTCAGGCTCCGCTCGAGCACTTTCTCGGCGACGCGCAGGCCCAGTTCGCCGGCGTAGCGGCGCACCTCCTCGAGCGCCCTGCGGCGCTCCTGCTCGATCTCACGGGCGGCATTCGCCTTGATCCGCTCCGCTTCGGCCGACATCCGGCGCTCGTTCTCTTCCATCATGTGCTGCGCCCGGACCTTGGCTTGGGCAATCATCTCCTCCGCTTCTTTTTGCGCGGACCTCATCTTGGCATCATACTCGGCCATCCGCCGTTCGGCTTCCGCACGCTGCCGCTCCGCCGCTTCGATGGTCTCGCGAATCTTCCGCTCCCTGGCATCTAAGTTCTCCAGAATCCACGGAAAGGCATATTTGTAGAGAATAAGGAGAAGGACGCCAAAAGACGCCCACTCCCAGAAAAGCAGCGATGAGAAGAACTGCGTGTCAAACTGTGGCATGAGGACTTCGTCCTTTTACTTGCGCAGGCCCATGATGATGAAGGCAATCACAATTCCATAGAGGGCGATCGCTTCAACGAGAGCGAACCCGATCCACATGTACTTGCCCACTCGACCCTCCGCTTCCGGCTGGCGGGCCACCGCCTCAATCATCTTCCCGAAGATGTACCCGATTCCCACGCCGGCGCCGGCGAACCCGGCGGCCGCCAATCCCATTCCCAACAGTGCAGCCGATGCAGCGTCCATTCAGCTTCTCCTTTCTCTGCGAGAGAGCCTGCTAGTGTGCGCCTTCGGCATGCCCATGCAGGGTGATGGCATCGCCGAGGTACACGCAGGTCAAGATCGTAAAAATGTAAGCCTGAATTAAGGCAATCCCGACTTCCAGGCCATTGATGGCGATGGAAAAGGCAAACGGGAGCCAACGGCTCCAGATCACGGTCAGGATCACTGGTATCAGAATGCACATCCCGACAAGACCCCACGTGCCCGTGGCAGCGATGACCCGACGCCATCCCACAATCAATACAACCATGAGGATCAGGAGTCCGATTTTGACTGCCAGCGGGGCCGCTATCAAAGGAATTGAGACAACCATCCCAAAAAGGACAGCGAGAATCGTGTGCCCCGCCGTCATGTTGGCGAAGAGCCGGACCGCCAGTGAGAGCGGCCGCGCCAATTGGCTGACGAGTTCGATCGGCACCATGAGGGGAAGCAGCAACACAGGAGTCCCCGCCGGCATCAGGATCCCGAGGAACTTGATACCGTGCAGCACGAACCCGACAACGATGCTCATGCTGTACACGAACAACGCGAATGCTGCCGTGACCACGATCTGACTGGTCACGGTGTACGACCCGGGGATCAGCCCGAGGAGATTGCAGAACAGAATGAACACGAACAGGGTCGCCACGAACGGAAAGAACTTCATGCCCTTCTCACCCATCGTGTCCATGATCATATTCCTGATGAACTCCACCAAGATCTCGGCAAGGCTCTGCAGTCTCGTCGGGACGAGCCGCTGCTGTCTGGCTGCCATGATCAGTAGGGAGGAGGCCAGGACGATGATGATCCACATCATCACCACGGCTTTGTTCGGAGAAATATCCAGCCCGAACAGCGACAGCGACCCATAGGGGTGCAGTTCAAAGGGGTGGAGGGGGTTGCTTTCCATGGCTCAAAGACGTGACGCAGTCCGATACACGTTCAACAGACCCGCAGACATGCCCAGGAAGACACCAATGACTATGCCGAATGGACTGGAGCTGAAATACGAGTCGGCCAGGTACCCCAAACCGCCGCCCACGATCAGGGCAGCCACCAGTTCGACGCCGATCCGCGCGGCGATCGAGAGGCCTTTCCGGAACGCATCGGGCTGATCAACCATGAAACCCAGCGCCTGCGGCTTCCACCGGGCCAAGGACGCGTCCTGGCGTGTCCGGGGCGGGCGGGTTGAGATATCGCGAAGTCTCGGCTGAGCGGCGTTCAAATTGCTCCGGTGAAAAATCGCGCGCCATCTAAACAGAATCGCTGAGGGAAGTCAAGGTTGCAGGATGCCTTGCTGGGGCCGTAACGGGTGAGTTAAGATGCCGCACACACCGAGGGCTCCTCACAATGTTTCGAACCTCGCGCGAATCCTTCCTGAGGGCTTCCCCGCCCATCCCGCTGGCGACCGTCCTGCCGCTCCCGGTCTGCTCGACGTTCGAGCTCTACCAGCGCCTGGCTGGGGATGCGCGCTGCCCCGTGCTGCTGGAGAGCGGCCAGGGGCCCAGTGGTGTCGCCCCGGGACCGCGGTACTCGATCATCGGCGCCGATCCCGCGTTCCTGTTTCGCGGCACAGGATCACGCGTGGGCTGGTGCGCAAGAGGCGAGGAATGGATCATCCGTGCCGGGGATCCACTGGCGGCGCTCCAAGACCTGCTCTCCCGCATGGCCGTCTCCCGCCCTTCCGGCTTCCCTCCATTTTATGGGGGCGCCGTCGGCTATTTCGGCTATGACGTGGCCCGCTGGTTTGAGCGTCTCCCCCATCCACCGCCCGATGACCTGGGTCTCCCCGATCTGGAGCTCGCCTTCCTCGACCTCGTGGCCGTCGCGGACCACCACCAGAAAGAGTTGTGGCTCCTCTTCTGTCCCTTCGGGGAGCGCTTCATCAAGGAGTCGCGTGAGGAACTCTATGAAGAAGGGCAGGCTCGGCTGCTGGCGCTAGAGACCCTGCTGACAGGGTTGCTGCCCGTCTTGCCCGACACGAGTCCGCAGGGTCTGCCGCACGTGACGCCCGGCATGTCAGAAGCTGACTATACGGATCGGGTGCGCCGGTGCCTCGACTACATTGCAGCCGGGGACATCTATCAGGCCAATCTGTCCCATCGATTTGCCGTCGATTTGGGCGGGCGGTCGTCGCGCTCCATCTACCGCCGCCTGCGCGAGATCAATCCCGCGCCTTTCGCCGCCTTGCTCGAACTGCCGGACGTCACACTGGTCAGTTGCTCGCCGGAACGGCTCGTGCGGATCAGCGGGCCCGAGGTGGAGACCCGGCCGATCGCCGGCACCCGCCCGCGCGGCGCCTCCACGGACGAGGACCGTCTCCTGATCGAAGACCTCCTGATGAGCCCGAAAGAGCGAGCCGAGCACATCATGCTCGTGGACCTGGAACGCAACGACCTCGGACGCGTGTGTACCTACGGCAGCGTCCGCGTGGACGAGTTCATGGTCGTCGAGCGCTATTCGCACGTCAGCCACATTGTGACCAACATCCGCGGCCGGCTCGCGCCCGGCAAGGATGCACTGGAGGTACTCCGCGCGGTCTTCCCGGGAGGAACCGTGACAGGCGTGCCAAAGGTCCGCTGCATGGAGATCATCGACGAACTGGAGCCGGTGCGCCGCGGGCCCTATACCGGCTCCATCGGTTATCTCAGCCCGAGCGGCGACCTGGACCTGAATATCATCATCCGGACGTTGGTCATCGCGGGCGAGCGCGCCTACTTGCAGGTGGGCGCGGGCATCGTTGCGGACTCAGACCCCGCGCGTGAATACCAGGAGACCCTGTACAAGGCCGAAGCGCTTCTCAAGGCGCTGAGGGAATCCTGAGCGATGTGGATTTATCTGAATAACCGGTTCGTGTCGAAGGAGGAGGCAAAGATTTCAGTCTTCGATCACGGCTTCTTGTACGGCGACGGTGTCTTCGAGACGCTGCGGGCGTATCACGGAAAGTTCCTCATGTTGAGCGAGCACATCACCCGCCTGGAACAGTCGGCGGCCCGCCTTCATATCGCCATGCCGGTCAAGCGCAGCCGGTTGAATGCCATCGTCGCGGAATCGCTCGAGCTGAACAAGTTGACGGACGCCTATCTCCGGATCACGGTCTCGCGTGGTCAAGGTGAGATCGGACTGGATCCATCGCTCTGCAAGACTCCCACGCTGGTGGTCATCGCCAAGCCTTTTGAGCCGTGTCCTGAATCGTTCTACACGGGCGGGGTGGCGGTGGCGGTCGTACAGACCAGACGCAACTTGCCGGAAGCCCTGCCGCCGCACGTCAAATCCCTGAATTACCTCAACAACATTCTGGCGAAGATGGAGGCGACGGCGCTCGGAGCCTACGACGCCGTGTTGCTGAATCATCACGGAGAGGTGACCGAAGGGACAACCAGCAATGTGTTCGTGGCCCTTGGAGGCCGCCTTCTGACGCCCGCACATGACTGCGGCATCCTTGCCGGCATCACCCGCAACCTGGTGTTGCAACTGGCACGCGAACTGGAGATCCCAACAGAAGAGACGCGGCTGACCGCGGCTGACCTCCCGATCGCCGACGAGTGCTTCCTGACCAATACGACCGTGGAGGTGTTGCCGGTGACGCAGGTGGATGGACAGAAAATCGGAAACGGACAGCCGGGCGAGATCACCCGACGGCTGCATACTTCATTTCGGGACAGTCTTGGTCGGTTCCTTGCCGGCCGTTGACCGGTCGGCGATCCGCTCGACTTTGACCTTGGATACGCGCCGATCCCCGAGATCCACCACGGTAAACTTGTAGTCCCCGTGGTAGAAAACCTCGCCGCCGCGCGGGAGCCCCTGGATCTGGTAGGTGATGAACCCGCCGAGCGTCTCGTAGTCCGGCGATGCGGGGATCGGCAGCCCGTATTCCGACACGAGGTCCTTGACCGGCATCGAAGCGTCAACCAGGATCGCGCCGTCCTTGAGGCGTTCCACCGGCTTCTCTTCGGTGTCGTACTCGTCCTGGATTTCGCCGACGATCTCCTCAATCAGGTCCTCCAGCGTGACCAGCCCCTCGACGCTGCCGTACTCGTTGACCACGATCGCCATGTGGATGCGGCGGCGCTGCATCTCTTTCAGTAACACGCTGACCTTCATGGCTTCGGGAACGTAATAGACGGGATGCAGCAACTCTTTAAGGTTCAATGGCTTGCCTGCTGCGACCTGACTCAAGAGGTCTTTCTGGTAGAGGATGCCGAGCATTTCGTTGAGGCCCTTCCGGTACACCGGGTAGCGGGAGAACTTGTTCTCGTCGATGTACTTCAGCAGGTCCGGAGTCGGGGTGTCGATCTGGATGGCGCACATCTTCGGGCGACGGATCATCACTTCCTTCACCGACATGTCGGTGAACTCAAACACACTGTGAATCAGCTCCTGCTCGGTCCTGTCGAAGACGCCCTTCTCGCGGCCTTCCTGCATGAGTAGGTTGATTTCTTCCGCGGAGATAAAGACCTTCTCCCCCTGGGCGGCCTTGCCGAGCACGCGCAAAACGCCTCGGCTGGACATGGCGAGGGGACGAATGCCCCAGGCCGCCACGCGGGCGAACCATTCCAGGGGACGCGCCGCAAACAGCGCCAGGCGCTCGGGGTTTTTGAGCGCCAGTATCTTGGGGACGAGCTCGCCCAGCACGAGCGAGAAGTACGAGATGATGAGTACCACGATGCCAATCGAAATCGGTTCGGCCAAGGCCCGCACCAAAGCCACGGGTGCCGCCTCGAAGACAGGCTTCAGGTGGTCGATCGCGACCACGCCACCCATGGCAGCTGCCGAGGCGCCCGCGACCGTGATGCCGATCTGGGTGGTCGCCAGGAAACGTTCGGAGTCCTCCTGAAAGCCCTGGACGAGACGGGCCTTGGCGTTCTTCGCCTCGACCAGTTGTTTGATCCGACTGCGCCGCGTGTTGACGATGGCCAACTCGGCGCAGGCGAAGAAGCCGTTCAGGAGGATGAGGGCAGCAATGGTGATGAGTTCGACCCACATAAAGATTTCAGCCTGCGGACCTTGCCTCCGGTTTAGGTGGTTATTGTAGCCGAAGCGCTCGTACGATTCACACGTTTCCTGTCAAAAAGCGATAAGACCATCAAAATACTCAAAGATCGCCCGGTTTCACGGATGAGAATGTTTATGACAAGTTCGACAGGTCGTTGACACCCCAGAAGGGGTTGGCTATTGTGAGCCGCATGTCGCAGAACCTTTGCGCATATGGGTTGGCTGGCGGCCTTGCTTGCCTGCTGCTCCTGGGCGTCTCTTCGCAAGACGTCAGGGGGGAACCGCTCTATCAGTATAAGGATGAGAACGGAGTCATGCACTTTTCCAACGTCCCGACCGATCCTCGCTATCGAACAGTGATCGCGAACGACCGCATGCAAATCGGTGGCTCTCCGGTCGTTCCCAGCCAGACAGCCATGGCGCTCTCCTCGCAGCTCAGCGAGCCCAGCGCGTCGCGTTCCGGTGACTCGATCTATCGGTACGTGGACCGGAGCGGCGTGATTCACTTCACCAATGTTCCGACGAGCCCTCGCTACAAAAAGATGCGGGGCCCGCGTGCGTTCACTCAGCTCCAGCCGAAGCGGCTCTCGCCCGCCCTGCACCGGACGATCACACAGACCTCGCTGGCGTACCGCATGAGCCCGGCACTGGTTCGGGCCGTCATCGAGGCCGAATCGGCGTACGATCCCAACGCCGTCTCGTCCAAGGGCGCCATGGGGTTGATGCAGTTGATGCCGGAGATGGCGTGGTCCCTGAACGTTGCGAACCCCTATGACCCAAAGCAGAACATCGCCGGTGGAGTCCGGCACCTTCGCTACCTGCTGGACCGCTTCGGGGGTAACCTGGAACTGGCCCTGGCGGCCTACCACGCGGGGGAAACCCGCGTATCGCGCGAGAGCCGGATTCCGCGGATCAGCGAAACCCAGCAATACGTTCGCAAGGTCATCCGCTTCTACCAGAGTTTCTCCAGGGATGGAGGAGGGAGCGACCGGCCCTACGCCGCCGAAGGCCAACCGCTCGTGACTCGGCGCTTCGTCAATTACCTCAGCCCGAATTAGGCTTCCGCAACCTACGCTTTCACGCCAGCTCCTCTGACCCGCGCACGACCGGGTGCTCCGGTACGCAGTTGGGTATGGCAATCCCACCCGCTTGCAAACTCTTCAGGATGGTCGGAGCGGAAATGCGCCCCCAGGCTGTGCTCGCGTTGCAGCGCCGCCGTCGCGACCAAATGGCCCACGGTGACCATGTTCTGGACCTCCAACTCACGGCGCGTCCGGCAGCGGTCTCTGAGCCGCTCCTCCCATTTCTCCAGTTGCGCGAGCGCGGAGAGCAGCCCCTGCTTGCTCCGGATGATGCCGACCTTCTCCCACATCAAACGCCTTAACGAGTTGAGCAGCTTCTCCATGTCCAGGTGATCACCGTGATCGTCCTCCGCCTCTCCGGCCGCCACGTCCGGCGCGACAGTGGCCCCGCGCCCGGGGAGCATGCCACTGGCGTACTCGGCGGCAGCCTCGACCGCGCGGGTCCCGAAGACCAACCCTTCTAGTAACGAATTGCTGGCTAGGCGGTTCGCGCCGTGGACCCCCGTGCAGGCTACTTCTCCGGCGGCGAACAGTCCCGGCACGCTCGTAGCCCCTCGCGCGTCCGTTCGCACCCCGCCCATCATGAAATGCGCGCTCGGACAGACCGGGATCATCTCCTCCGTGATGTCCACGTCGTACCGCAGACAGGTCGCGTAAATCGTCGGGAACCGTTCCCGGATGAAACCAGTGGCAAGGTGGGTCACGTCCAGGTAGACATGGCGGGCGGACGTCGCCACCATCTCGTTCCAGATTGCGCGGGACACGATGTCGCGCGGGGCCATCTCGGCCATCTCATGGTAGCGCTTCATGAAGGCCTCGCCCTTGATGTTGCGGAGAATACCCCCCTCCCCACGCATGGCCTCTGTGAGCAAAAACTGGGGTGTCGCCGGCAGATACAGGGCCGTCGGATGGAACTGGACGAACTCCATGTCTTCCACGATCGCCCCGGCTCGATAGGCCATCGCCATCCCATCACCGGTGGCGACGGGTGGATTGGTGGTCCGGGCATAGAGCTGACCAGCCCCGCCCGTGGCCAGCACCACGGCCTTTGCCTTGACCTGTTTCACCACCCCGGAGGATTCGTCCAGCTCGAGGGCGCCCACGCAGTGCCCTTGCGCATCCAGTAGCAGGTCGATGGTGAAGTGGTGGTCCCGCCAAGCGATCTGTGGCAGGGAGCGCGCCCTATTCAGGAGCACGCGAACCATTTCGGTGCCGGTCGCATCACCGCCGGCCCGCAGGATCCGATGCCGGCTGTGCGCGGCCTCGCGGGCCAGGGCATAGCCATCCCCTGCACGATCGAAGCGGGCACCCCACCGGATCAGTTCCTGAACCCGGGCCGGGCCTTCCTCGACGAGCACCTGCACGGCTTCCGGCCGACACAGCCCTTTCCCCGCGCGCAAGGTGTCGTCGCGGTGCAATGCGATATCGTCCTCCTCGGAGGCGACTGCCACACCGCCTTGCGCGTAGATGGAACTGCCTTCGGCAGGACTGCCCTTCGTCAACATGAGGACGCGGCCGGCCTGGCTCAAGCCGATGGCCGTCCGCAATCCGGCGACGCCGCTTCCGATGACGAGGAAATCGGCGGCCGGCAGGGTCGGCATGGCGGAGCGGCGTTGGGGCATCCTAGCGTCCCCTCGGTCGGTCGCTCTGAATCCGGCGATCGGCCATGCCGAAGGGTGGGTCCCCATCCACACCGCTCACGGTGAGAGTCTGATGGCCGACCAACCGGAGGATGGCATGGCCCCGCTCCCTGAGCGGCTGCTCATCGGTCGCGCGCTGCCACTGCCCGAGCCAGTGGAAATAGACGGCCACATCGGTCCCATCCACCATGACCCGGTCGATGGTGAGATCGAGGGCGATCCGATCATAGACGGCGAAGTCGCGTTGGATCTCCTCCTCCAGCTTGCGGAGACTGTCGAGCGGCATGAACAGGCTGTGAAAGACGCTTGCGTCCTTACCCGTATACGCCTGCCGGATCCGCTCCACCGTGGCGTCGATCTTGCGGACACGGGCGGCATCGTCGGGGTTGATGTTGCTGGCTTTGGAGCAGGCCACCGCCACCAGCCCGATCAGACCAAGGACGGTCCAGCAGGCGAGCGGCCGCGCGCGGCTTACGATCCACGCGATCATGCCGGCATTATACACCCTTCCGACACGCCCTATTCTTGACAAGCCGACAGTAATCGCATACGCTCAGCCGGCTCTCACGACGGCATCCGGAATTCCCTACTTGCTATTGCCGACCGGATTAGGTAACTTACTGGAAGCGTAAAGGAGCGCGTCATGTCGAGCGTCGTCAAGAAGCGCCGAAAGAAGATGCGGAAGCACAAGCACCGGAAGCTCCGCCGGCGCATGAAATTCGCTCGCCGCCGGTCCTAAGCGATGCGTCCGTCGTAAGGAGGCACGGTCATGCCAACAGAAGGCAAGAAGGTCCGCATCAAAGTCCGGACAATCCATACGACTTACATCGGGGATATCCTTCTGCCGGCCATGCGCAACCGGGTGTCCGATTATTTCAACGACGAGAAGTACATGTTCCTGAATCTCACCGACGTCAGGATCGAGAACACCACGGACCCTGTGGAGTTCGTCTGCCTCAATAAGCACCTGATCGAGTCGATCATCCTCGCCTGACGGCGAGGGGGCGTTCGTCCGGTCACGCACACCCCCATGCCCCGCCTAGCCCCGTTCGGTCGGCTCCTTCCCTATCTCCGGCCGTACCGCCTCCGCATGGCTGCGGCCGCGCTGCTCGTCATGGGCGCGGCCGGCATCAACCTCAGCATGCTCTGGGTCATCCGGCGGCTCGTGGACACGGTCCTCGTCCAGAGAGATGCCGCCGCGCTGAACACCGCCATCGCCGAACTGGGCGGGCTGTTCCTCCTCCAAGGGCTCCTCATCATGGGCCACAGTTACCTGACGGCCTCGGCCGGCCAGCGCATCATGGCCGACTTCCGGACGCACCTCTTCACTCACCTGCAGAGTCTCTCTCTGGGATTTTTTGCGCGACGTCGGACCGGCGAACTGATATCGCGGCTCATGAACGACGTGGGCGCACTGCAGACCGCCCTGACGGAAGTCCCGATCGACCTCGCGAAACAGGTCGTGACGCTGGTCGGCGGGCTCGCCATCCTGTTTGTCATGAACTGGCGTTTGTGCCTGCTGATTCTGCTCCTCCTCCCGGCCATCGTGCTGATCGCCCGCTTCTTCGGCCGGCGACTCAAGGCGCTTTCCACTGGCATCCAGGACGAGACCGCGCGCGCCTCGACGATTCTGGAGGAGGTGCTTTCCGGCATCCGCATCGTCAAGTCCTTCGTACGGGAAGATTACGAGCGGGCCCGGTTCGGCACGCAGGTTCACCGCACCCTGGACATCGTCCTCAGGCGGGCGCGGATCATGGCGATCTTCGTGCCGACGATCACCTTCGCCACCTTCGCCGCCGCGGCGGCAGTCCTCTGGTACGGCGGGTCCCAGGTCATCCGCGGGACGATGAGCCCGGGGGACCTGATCGCGTTCGTGCTCTATGCCGGCCTACTGATCGGACCCTTCGGAACCTTCGCACGCCTCTTCTCCCACGTCAAGGAAGCCCAAGGCGCGCTTGCGCGCGTGTTCGAGATCCTAGACACGCGGCCCGACGTGACCGACGCGCCCAACGCCCGGCCGTTGCCGCCCGTGCGGGGCTACGTTGCCATGGAGGGTGTCAGCTTCTCCTACGACGGGCACACGACGGTGCTCTCGGACCTTACTTTTAAGATCCGGCCGGGGGAAATGGTTGCGGTCGTCGGGCCGTCGGGATCCGGAAAGACCACCTTGATTAATCTCATCCACCGCTTCTACGACCCGGTGGCTGGCGTCGTCACCATCGACGACTATGACCTCAAGTCCGTCACCCTGCAGAGCCTCTACCAGCAGATCGCGTTGGTGCCGCAGGAGATGCACCTCTTCGGCGGCACCATCCGGGACAACATCCGCTACGGACGGGTCTCCGCCAGCGACGAGGAGATCGTGGCCGCCGCCCGGGCGGCCAACGCGCACGACTTCATCACCGCCTTCCCGGATGGCTACGACACTCTTGTGGGGGAAAAGGGCGTCAACCTCTCGGGTGGTCAGCGCCAGCGGATCGCCATCGCGCGGGCCGTGCTCAAGGACCCGCGGATCCTCATCCTGGACGAGGCCACCTCGTCGCTGGACAACGAATCGGAGGCACTGGTGCAGGACGCGCTGGACCGCCTGATGAAGGGACGGACGACGTTCGTGGTCGCGCACCGGCTCAGCACAATCCAGAAGGCCGACCGGATCCTCGTGCTGGACAAGGGCCGGCTCGTCGAAGAGGGCACGCACGCCATCCTCCTCGACAGGAAAGGCTTGTACTACCATCTGTACACGTTGGGCCTGGTTGAGAGCGAACCGCCTGTCACCCTGAGCAGCGCGAAGGGTCTAGATTCTTCGCGGAGCCTGTCCTGAGCGAACAACTGAGATGCTTCGCTTCGCTCAGCATGACAAGCGAAGGGCTCAGAATGACCCCACGGGGTCACTTGATCTTAGAGAGGTCCACCTCCCAGGTCATCGCGTCACCCACCGGAGGGTACAGTGTTATCTTCGTAGCGGCATTCGGGTCAAAGGACGAATACGGGAACGATGCCACAATCTTTCCACGATATGCCGGTCCTTTCTCGTTCTTCTTGGCCCTGTCCGGCTTGGCCATCTCCCCTTTGATCATCTTCCCGCCTTGTTCTAGCGTCGCGGTTGAACCCTCGGCAAAGTCAGCGGTGTCGCCACAAAAATCGAATGCGATTCGCAACACTTTCGAGTCCAGGATTTTTTGAATCTGCTCGTCAATCTTCGCCTTGTCCTGTTCGGCTTGCTCAGGGTTCCGAGCGATCGCACCTCCCAAGCGGTTGAGCGTGACTGTCTTGGTTCTGATCTCTCCGCCTCCCCCGCAAAGGTCCTCTTTGAGGTTGGCTCCAAATCGTGTGGGGATCGTCTTCAGGTCTTCGTCACTCATCTTTTTGCCGTCCTCAATCGCTTGCTTCAAGGCAGTGGGATTCAGATCCACCACGATCGCGCCAGGCGAGGCCGGGGTCAGACACAAGAGCCCTGCGGCCGCTACCGCTCCCCCAATCCATCTCAGCACACTCCACCCTATCATCGGTATGTCCTTTCTCCAGATTGTTTGCACTGGGCCCAAGAAGCGCGGAATGCGTCCTCCCGCGAGAATCTTCCTCATTCTAAAAAATCGTCGCTTGCTTTGCAAACCCGCTTGCCAGAGAGCGGACACCCCTGTTACAGTGTGAGCCGTTCAACGCCCAACCTGTACGCAAGGAGAATTGACGTGGAAAACGATTTGATCGCCAGGCTGAAAGAAGTCCTCACAGATAAGAACTACAGGGACATCCCCCTCGATTTCGTGGTCGAGCATGTCCGGGAAGCCGTCAAGGGCCGCGCGATCAAGGCCTTCCATGTCAACGAGCACATCCCGAATGGCTACGAGGATCAAGGCGCGTTCAATCTGCTGATCGTCACAGCAGGCAATCACCTCTTCGACTGTGTCGTTGGAGAAGAATACTTCCGCTATGATGCGGTTGCCATCAAGGCCATCGACAAAGTCCAGGTCATCGACGGGCAGTGGGAGAACAAGGAGACGAACAAGACCGAACAGTTCCTGAGCCTGCGTCTGTCGCACGGCGACGAGAGCCATATCGCCCTGTCCCTGGACGACGCCGAGCGCCCCAGCCTCAAGGCCTTGGCCGACACGATCCTCACCGTCCGCAACCCTGAACCCTGATCGTACAGCGTTAAACGTTATACGTGAGTCCAAGGGAGGGGGAGACTCCACCGTTAAACGCTTAACGAATAACGTTTAACGAACGCGGCGCCTCAGCCGCCAAGTTTCACGATGATCTCCCACTCCTTGGGCGTCACCGGCATCACTGAGAGCCGGGTTGCCCGGCGCAACAAAGGCATCTTCTCAAGCCCTTTGGTCTTGCGCAAGGCATCCAGGGGCACAGGCTTGCGGAGCGGCTTGATCGCTCGCAAGTCCACCATGTCCCAGATCGGCTTCTCACGCGTTGCTTGGGGGTCATAGTGGATGTTCTTCGGATCGAACTGGGTAGGGTCGGGGTACGCCTCCCGTACGACCTCCGCGAGACCCACCACGGCCGGCAGGTCGCAGTTGCTATGATAGAAGAGCACCTTGTCGCCTGCAAGCATCTCCCGCATGAAGTTGCGCGCCTGGTAGTTCCGCACCCCATCCCAGTGGTTGGTCGAGTCCTTCGACTTCACCAGGTCGTCAAAGCTGAAGGCGGTAGGCTCCGACTTCATCAACCAATAGCGCGGACTCGGCATGGCCGCAGAATATTCTCCGCGGCAGGTCGAGTCAAGCCTTGCCATGCCGCCAGAGTCCGGCTAAAGTATGGCTATGGGCGCCTTACAGCTTGACGACCGCGCACCAGCATTCAACCTGCCGAGCGTGGACGGCCGTACCTACAGCCTGGAGACGTTCGCCAACAAACCGGTCCTCGTGGTAATCTTCAGTTGCAACCACTGTCCGTATGTTCAAGCTTACGAAGATCGGATGGTCGCCATCCAGCGGGACTATCGAGACCGTGGAGTGCAGTTCGTCGCCATCAATTCGAACGACGACAGGAACTACCCGGAAGACAGCTTCGAGCGGATGGTCGCGCGCGCCACGGCCAAAAGCTTCAACTTCCCATACCTCCGCGACGCGACTCAGACGGTCGCGCAGGCCTATGGGGCCACCCATACTCCCCACCTCTTCGTTTTTGACCGGGAGCGACGCCTCCGTTACACGGGGAAGATCGACGACAACTGGCAGGACCCGTCGGCCGTGACGCGCCATTATCTGAGGGAGGCACTGGAAGCCCTCCTGCAAGGGTCCGCTCCGACCGACGCCAAGACTCACGCGATCGGCTG
>Ga0209577_10002271_pt1 | contig 18621 bp, 12 predicted proteins | sample GraSoiAngelo_109_FD_185874 | JGI IMG/M metagenome (GOLD analysis project Ga0209577, IMG submission 185874) | Grasslands soil microbial communities from the Angelo Coastal Reserve, California, USA - 14_0903_12_20cm (SPAdes) (version 2) | ecosystem: Environmental > Terrestrial > Soil > Grasslands...
TGATCCCCCGCTCCGCCTGCCACGCGAACTCGGCCGGGCCGGGCCAGTAGCCGCGCAGCCCGATCTGGACGTACCGGCTCGGCTCGACGTGTCCCGCCTCGACGAGGGCCCACATGGGCGTGCCGTGTGACGGCTCGACGCCGAAGACCTCCGTCCCCGTGTCCGTGTGGGTGTCGAAATGGACGAGGCCGAGCGGGCCATGTCGGCCCGCGCACGCGCGGATGTCGGGTTCGGCGATCGAGTGGTCGCCGCCGAGGACGATCGGGACCGCGCCCGCGTCCACGACCTGGCGCACCGTCTGCTCGATCGCGCGCCGCGAGGCCTCGGGCGCGGCCGGAACGACCGGCGCGTCGCCGAAATCGACGACGGTGAGCTCGGCGAGCGCGTCGACCTTCGCCTCGAGGTGCGCGCCCGGCGGGCAGCTCGCGGCGCGGATCGCGCGCGGCGCGAACCTCGCGCCCGGCCGGTCGGAGACGAGGTCGTCGAAGGGGGCGCCGACGATCGCGAGGTCGACGCCGCGAAGCTCTGCCGGATCCTGCGTGTAGGGCATGCCCGCATAGGTCAGGAGCCCGGCATAGTCGGGCTTGTCCGGAAGGCCCAGTGCGCGCCAGCGCTCGAGCGGGTCGATCACGTTCGGCGATCCTATGGCGCGTGACGGAGCTCGACCGGCTCGAGACGGCGCGGCTCGTGGGCGAGCGGCTGCGGGAGGAGCACCTCGACTACCAGCGGGCGATGGATAGCGACCCGGACGTGATGGCGACGCTCGGCGGCGTGCGCTCCGAGAACGAGTCGTGGGAGCTGCTCTGGAGCGGGCTCGAGCACTGGGAGCGGAACGGCTTCGGGCCGTGGGTGTTCCACGCGCGCGAGACGGGCGAGACCGTGGGCGGCGCCGCCCTTCGGCGCGCGGAGATCGAGGGGCGGCAGGAGGTGGAGCTCGGCTACCGCGTCGCCGCGGCCTGGTGGGGGCACGGGATCGCGACCGAGATGGCCTCGGCGCTCGTCGGCGTCGCGCGGGACCGCCTCGGGTTGGCGGAGATCGTCGCGTTCACGTTGCCGTACAACCTCGCGTCGCGGCGCGTGATGGAGAAGGTGGGCTTCACGTACGAGCGCGACATCGAGTGGGCCGGGCTGCCGCACGTCCTGTACCGGCGGCGGCTCGAGCGCGAATAGGCTCACGCGCGATGACCGTCGACGCCTCGCGCTCGCGGATCGCGGATCCGTCTCTCGCGCCGGCCGGCGAGCAGCGGATCGCCTGGGTCGCGCGGCACTCGCCCGTGCTGAACGGCCTGGCGCGGGCACGGCTCGCCGACGGGGCGTTGCGCGGGAAGCGCGTCGCCGTCGTCGTCCACCTGGAGGCCAAGACGGCCCACCTCGCGTCGCTCCTCGCGGAGGCGGGCGCCGAGGTCGTCGCCGCCGGATCCAATCCCGGCACGACGCAGGACGCCGTCGCGGCGGCGCTCGTCGCGCGCGGGATCGAGGTGCACGCGACGCACGGGGCCTCTCCGGACGAGTTCGTCGCCGACCTGCTGGCGGCGGCCGACGCCGAGCCGGACATCGTCGTCGACGACGGCGCGGAGCTGACGGGGCGGATCGTCTCGTCGCGGCCGGCTCTGGTCGAGCGGCTGCGCGGCGTGACGGAGGAGACGACGACCGGGGTGGCGCGTCTGCGGGCGCTCGAGGCGGCCGGGCGGTTGCCCTTTCCGGCCATCGCCGCGAACGACGCGTCGTGCAAGCACCTGTACGACAACCGCTACGGCACGGGCCAGACGACGATCGAGGCGATCCTCCGGCTTACCAACCTGCTCGCGGCGGGCAAGGAGCTCTGCGTCGTCGGCTACGGGTGGGTCGGCCGCGGCGTCGCGCGCTATGCGGCGGGGAACGGCGCGCGCGTGACGGTGGTCGAGATCGATCCCGTGAAGGCGCTCGAGGCGTACATGGACGGGCACCGGGTGGCGGGGCCGGAGGGGTTCGCGGACGCCGACGTCGTCGTCACCGCCACCGGCGGCGTGGCGGCGGTCGGCCGCGAGGCGCTGGCGCTGCTGAAGGACGGGGCCGTTCTGGCGAACGCGGGGCACGACGACCGCGAGATCGACGTCGAAGCGCTCGGGCCCGGCGAGGAGGTTCGGCCTGGGGTCACGCGGCACGACCTGGGCGGCGGCCGGCACGTCTACCTCCTCGTCCAGGGCCGGCTCGTGAACATCGCCGGCGGCGACGGCCACCCGGTCGAGATCATGGACCTGTCCTTCTCGGTTCAAGCCCTGGCGGCGCATCTCCTCGCCTCCGTCGAGCTGCCGCCCGGCGTGCAGCCGTTCCCGGAGGAGCTCGACCGCGAGATCGCGCGGACGAAGCTCGACTCGCTCGGCGTGACGCTCCCCGAGTCCGCCTGAACCGGACACGCCGCAAGGGGCTAGGGCAGGGGGTCTGACCCCAGCCGTGGCCCGCCGAGCCATGTTTCTCTGTGAATTCGCGCGCGATTTGTGACAGGTCGCGGCTCTACGAGCGGCCTCACCGTCAGTTCGGACCGCGCGCCTCGGGCCGGGTCCGGGGTCAGACCCCTGCCTGGCCGGCCGGGACGGTCGTCCTGCACCAAACGGCCACCGCGGTTACGCACAGGCTCAACCCCCGATTCGGGGATCTTGTGCCGGCCCGCACGAAGCGATGACTCCCGAGGCGGCAATGACCTCTCCTGCGCGGCAGCTCGGCCACATCCGGCCTGTCCCGCCCCCGGCCCCGAGCCCGGGCGGGGTCGAGTCGTACAAGCGCCTCGCCGACGTCTTCCACCAGCTCCTCGCCGAGCAGGAGCTGGACACGCTGCTCGAGCAGGTCGCGACCACCCTGGCCGAGCTCGTCCCCTACGACACGCTGACCGTCTACGAGGCGGAGGAGCCGGCGCGCGAGCTCGTCGCCGTCTACGCGCGCGACCGCTGGGCCGAGCAGATCCTCGGCTCGCGCATCTCCTACGGCGAGGGGATCACCGGGTGGGCGGCGCTGAACCGCCGGCCGGTGCTGACGAACGAGGCGCACTGCGACCCGCGCCGCAAGACGGTCCCCGGCACCCCCGCTGACGAGCCCGAGGCGCTCGTCTGCATCCCACTTGTCGCGCGCGCGCGAGTGAAGGGCGCGCTGAACATCTACCGCCTCGGCGAGACGGCCTCCTTCACCGAGGAGGAGTTCGAGCTCGCGCAGCGCTTCGGCGACGCGGTCGCGCTCGCGCTCGACAACGCGCGCACGCGCACGCAGCTCGAGCTCCAAGCGCAGTCCGATTCGTTGACCGGCCTCTTCAACCACCGCTACTTCCACGACCGGCTCCGGGCCGAGCTCGTGCGGACGAACCGCTCCGGCGAGCCGCTCGCGGTCGCGATGCTCGACCTGGACGAGTTCAAGCGCGTGAACGACGTCCACGGCCACGGCACGGGCGACGAGGTGCTCGTCACCTTCGCCGACCTCCTCCGGGCCGAGCTCCGCCTCTCGGACGTCGTCTGCCGCGTCGGCGGCGAGGAGTTCGGCGTCGTCATGCCGAGCTGCGACTCGGCGGCCGCGCTCCAGGCGCTCGACCGCATCCACAAGCGGCTCGCGCGGGAGCCTTTCACGCCCGTGGGGCCGCTCTCGATCTCGGCCGGCCTCGCCTCGGCGCCCGAGCACGGCATGAACCCGCGCGAGCTGATCGCCTCCGCCGAGGCCGCGATGATGACGATCAAGGCGCGCGGCGGCCGCGGCAGCCTCGTCTTCAGCGACGACGACGTCGAGCGGCCGGAGGGCGACGGCGTCGCGGAGCGCGACCTGCGCTCGATCGCCCACCTCAAGATGCTCCAGCGCCTCGGCGGCCAGCTCAACCGCCTGAACGAGCTGAGCGAGATCGGCTCCGCGGTGACCGACGAGCTCCGGAAGCTGATCGACTATCACAACTGCCGCGTCTACGTCCTCGAAGGCGAGGAGCTGCGCCCGATCGGCTTCCGCGGCGACGGCTGCGAGGACTGCCGTCGCGGGCTCGAGAACCTCTCCTGCCGACTCGGCTTCGGCGTGACGGGCACGGCGGCGAAGAACGGCCGGACGATCCTCGTCCGGAACGCGCGCGAGTGCGAGTACGCGGAGGTCGTCCCCGGCACCGACGTCGTGGACGAGTCCCTCCTGGCCGTGCCGCTCCACTACGGCGCGCACGTGACCGGCGTGATCGTCGTGTCGAAGCTCGGCGCCGACCAGTTCCCCGACGACGACGTGCGCGTGCTCGAGGTGCTGGCGAGCCACGCCTCGGTCGCGGTCGAGAACGCGCGCCTGTACGAGACGGCGCGGCGCGAGGCCGCCAATGCGAAGGAGCAGCTCGAGGTCGCGAACGCGCTCCTCGCCTTCAGCCGCGAGGTCGCGACCGCGGACGAGCTCGACGACGTGCTCGACCTCGTCGTCCGGCGCGCCGCCGCGATCCTCGACGCGCCGCGCGCGTCGATCTGGCTCCAGGAGGCCCCGCAGTCGGAGCTCCGCGCGCTCGCCTTCCACGGCTACGAGCCCGAGACCGAGAACCGTGTGCGCGAGGTGCGGGTCGGCGCCTCGGTGACGGAGAAGCTGCTCGCCGGCGAGGTGCTCGTGCTGAGCGCGGAGGAGCTCTCGGCCCTCGACGGCGTGCCCGCCGACCTCACGAGCTCGGCGTTCGCGTTCGCCCCGTTCCGGGTCGAGGAGCGCTGGGGCTGCCTCGTCGTGAACGCGCCCGACGGCGAGGAGGGCTTCTCGGCGCAGAAGCTGCGTCTCCTGTCCGGCCTGTCGCACCAGGCGAAGCTCGCGCTCGCGAACGCGAGGAGCTTCACGCGGCTCCGGCAGACGATGTTCTCGACGGTGGAGGCGCTCGCGAACGCCGCCGAGGCGAACGACCGCTACACGTCGACGCACGCGCGCGAGATCAAGGAGCTCGCGCTTCGGGTTGCCTCCGAGCTGGAGCTTCCGGCCGAGCGGATGGAGCAGCTCGAGCTCGGCGCGCTCTTCCACGACATCGGCAAGATCGGCGTCGCGACGAGCATCCTCCGCAAGCGCGGCCCGCTGAGCCCCGAGGAGCGCGACGAGATCGAGAAGCACCCCGAGTGGGGCGAGCGGATCCTCTCGCCGATCGACGAGCTCGCCGAGGTGCGGCCGATCGTCCGCCACTGCCACGAGCGGTGGGACGGCGCCGGCTACCCGGACGCGCTGGCCGGCGACGCGATCCCGCTCGAGTCGCGGATCATCTTCGTCTGCGACGCCTTCCACGCGATGACGACCGAGCGGCCGTACCGGAAGGCGCTGCCGGCCGAGGAGGCGGTGCGGCGGCTCCGGGAAGGCGCGGGCTCGCAGTTCGACCCGGAGGTCGTCGAGATCTTCCTGGGTTTGCTCAGTCAGGCGAGCTGAGCCAGCCGCGCGCGGGCGAGGCGCGCGAAGAACCACCAGGTGAGGACGGCGCCGCCGGCGTAGCCGATCGAGCTCGCCACCGCGGCGCCCGAGCCGCCGAGGCGCGGGACGAGGACGAACGCGGCGGCCGCGGTCAGCACCATCCCGGCCACGGCGACCGCGAGGCTGAGCCCGGGCCGGCCGCGGCGCACCGAGAGGTAGACGACGAGGATGCTGACCGGCGCGTAGAGGATCACGCCGGGGAGCAGGAGCGCGAGTGAGGTCGCGGCCTTCTTGTAGTCGTCGCCGAAGACGAGCGGGATGACGAACGGCGCCGCGGCGGCGACGGGCACCGCGACGGCGATCGTCAGCAGGAGGCCCTTCAGGGCGGTGCGGCCGACGAGCCGCGCGGCATCGCGATCGTCGCAGGCGAGCGCGGGGGCGGTGATCGAGGTCGCGAGCGCGCCGGCGACGAGCCAGATCGACTCCACCGACTGCATCGCGATCGAGTAGACGCCCACCCCGGAGCGACCCTGGTAGTGGTTGAGGATGAAGAGCTCGGCCCGGTAGCTGAAGAGGTTCACGACCTGCACGGCTCCCATCAAGATGGCGAGGCGCGCGATCGCCAGCGTCAGCGGGTCGTCCAGCGGAGGCACGTCCGGCGGGAGCCAGAGGGAGCGGGTGGCGGCCAGCGCGACGAGCGCCGTGAGCGCGTTCCCGGCCACCCAGGCCGTGAGCGCGGCGGCGACGCCGCCGTGGAGGGCGACGACGAGGATCAGCATGCCGACGAGGGTGACGACCGTCGGCAGGAGCTGGAGCACGTTCCAGAGGCGGATCCGGCCGAGGCCGAGGAGGACGCCGGAGACCGTCTGCCAGATCACGTTCGGGACGAGCGCGAGGCCGGCCAGCGCTGCAAGGCGGAAGCCGAGGCCCGCGGTGAGGCCGCCCCAGAGCGCGATCGCCGCGGTTCCGGCGATGCCGGCGACGACGGCGATCCCGAAGGCGCGCAGAACGAGCCCGCGCAGGTCCGGCGTCTGCCGCTGCCGGCTCGTGACCGCGACGCCGAGCTGGCCCAGGAGGCGCGAGAAGATGGTCACGGTCAGTACGGCGAGCACGAACGCGCCGCGGCCGTCCGGGTGCAGGAAGCGGCTCTGGAGCACGACGAGCGCGAGCGCGAGCGGCGTCGAGAGGCCGCGGAAGACGAGCGTCTCGACCGCACGGGCGCCTGCGCCGCGCGCACTTGCCACCTCCTGGGTCCGGACGAGGTTCGGCGTGACGGGCGGCGCGATGTCCGTTGCGGGCGCGGCCCGAACGGCCGTCGTCGCATGTGGATGAGTCCCGGTCAGCGGCGCCCCTACGGCTCCATTCCGGCCGTGGCTGGCGGCGGCACGGCCGGGGTCAGACCCCGGCCGTGCCCCGGCGGGACGGTCCCGCGCCTCAGCCATCCGGGCTCCGTGGCTCTACGACGGCTCGCACCGGCGCTATTGGCCCATTCGGACGTGGCCGGCGCCGCGAGGTAGGGGTCTGACCCCGGACACGGCCGCCGCGGACGCTGAAGTGGAGCGGAAGCCGCGCAGCGCGTCCCCGGAACCGGCCCGGTTAGGCATGGTCGGAACCGACCCGGCTTGCGAGACCGCCGGCGGTCTCGCCGCCGTCGATGGGGATCACCGCGCCCGTCAGGTACGACGCCTCGTCGGAGGCCAGGAACGCGAAGAGCGCCGCGACCTCCTCCGGCCGCGCGTGGCGGCCGAGCGGGATCCGCTCGTCGACCGCGCGCAGCATCTCGGGCGTGTACTCGGCCTCCTGCATCGGCGTGAGCACGTAGCCCGGGCACACGCAATTGACGCGCACCGTCGGCGCGAGCTCCAGCGCGAGCGTCCGCGTCAGCGCGACGACCCCCGCCTTCGACGCGTTGTAGTCCGCGTAGAGCGGATGCCCGACAAGCGCATTCGTCGACGCCGTCACGAGGATCACGCCGCCCGTTCCGCCGACCATCCGCCGCGCCGCCTCCCGCGCGCACGCGAGCATCCCCTCGAGGTTGACCGCGAGTACCCGCCGCCACTCTTCGGGCGAGCTCTCCAGGAACCGCCGCCGGATGCTGATCCCGGCGTTCGAGACGAGCACGTCGAGCCCACCCAGGAGCGCGTCGACGCGCGCGAAGGCCCCGGCGACCGCCTCCGGATCCGAGACGTCCGCCTCCAGCGCGGCCACGAGCCCGTCCACCGGCTCCTCCGCCGCCAACGCAATCGACACGACCCGCGCCCCCTCCGCGACGAACCGCCGCGACGTCGCCGCGCCGATCCCGCTCGTCCCGCCCGTGACGACGACGCGCTTGCCTTCGAGGCGCCCCATCGCCGCGATCCTACGACGGGGCGCCCGAAGGCCAGGCGTGACTACTCGTACTGCAACGCGTGGAGGACGTTGAGCCGCGCCGCCCGCCGCGCCGGCACGACCGCCGCCACGACCCCCGCGACGATCGCGACGAACGCGAAGATCACGAGCGTCAGCACCGGCACGTGGAAGCCGACGCCCTGGCTCGAGAGCCCCTGCGTCACGAGCGCGGCCAGGAACAGCCCGAGCGGCAGCCCGAGACCCGCGCCGATCAGCGCGGTGATCACGCTCTCGTGCCGGATCATCCGCCGCACCTGCCGGCGCGTCATCCCGATCGCCCGCAGCATCCCGAGCTCGCGCGTCCGCTCGAACACCGAGAGCACGAGCGTGTTCACCATCCCGAACAGGCTCACGATCACGGACAGCGCCAGCAGCACGTACAGGAACTGGAGCAGCTGGTCGACGCCGTGCGCCCGGTTCGCCACCCAGGCGTCGCGCGTCCGGAGCTTCACGTCCGGGAACCCGCCGAGCGCCTGCTTCAGCGCCGCCGTCGTCGAGTCGCTCGCGCCGCCGCGGACGTTCACGAACGTGAAGAGGTTCTTCGGCCGCGGGAAGCCGCTGTCGAAGGCGTTGCGCGAGATCATGATCCCGCCGAAGAGCGGGTCCATCTGACCGGGGTCGAAGACGGCCTGGACGCCGAAGGTCAGCCTCCGCCCCGAGGGCGGCCGCGCCGTGAAGAGGTCGCCGACGGCGAGGTGGTTCTTGTCGGCGAAGCTCTTCGTGACGAGCGCGCCGTTCGCCTGCGGCGCCTCGTGCGGCCCCTTCTTCCACTTGAAGTGATACACACGCGCGAAGGCCGGGCCGATCCCCGCCACGTCGACGGTCGAGCCGAAGATGCGCGCCTTCTCGGTGCGGGCGCTCGCCGCGAGCACGACGCCCGGAGCCGCAGCGACCGCGTCGCCCGCCTCGGACGGGAACGGGTCGAAGCCGTTCCCGGCGGTCATGACGTAGTCGGAGCGGACCTGATCCTTCAGCGTCGAGACGTCCGAGGCCTTCAGGCCCTTGCCGAGCGTCGCCACGAAGGTGATCAGCGCGAGGCCGATCATCAGCGCGGCGGCAGTGTTCGCCGTCCGGCCCGGGTTGCGAGTCGAGTTCTCGCTCGCCAGCCGGCCGGGCGTCCCGCCGGCACGCCGCGCGGGAGAGCCGACCACTGCGGCCAGCGGCTTCACGAGCCGTCCCGACACGAGCGCGACGCCGATGAAGAGGAGTAGCGTCCCCACCCCGAGCGGAAGCAACACGCCTGCGATCCCGCTCGCGAGGAACAGCCCGTCGGCGAGCAGCGCGAGCGCGAGCAGGACGAGCGCGACCGCGATCCACGTCGACCAGCGCGAGAACCGTGACCGCGGGAGCACCGCTCCCTCCCGCACCGCGGCGATCGGCGGCACCCGCGTCGCCTGGAGCGCCGGGAAGATGCCCGCGAGCACCGTCACGAGCACGCCCGCGAGCAGCGAGACGACCACCGTCCGAGTCGCGAAGACGGTCCCCGTCTGCGGCAGGTCGGCGCCGAGCGCAACGAAGATCGCGTTCAGGCCCTTGGCGATCGCGAGCCCGAGGAAGAGACCGATCACCGCCGCCGCGAGGCCGATCGCGAACGCCTCCACGAGCACGGAGCGCAGCACCTGCCGGCGCGACGCGCCGAGCGTCCGCAGCGTCGCGAACTCACGCGCCCGCTGCGCGACCGTGATCGCAATCGTGTTGAAGATGACGAACGAGCCGACGAACAGGGCGATCCCCGCGAACGAGAGCAGGAGGTACTTGATGAAGCTGAGGCCCTGCGTGATGTTCTTCGCCTCCTTGTGCCCCTGATCCGCTCCGGTCTCCACCTGCGCGTTCGACGGCACGAGGGGGGCGAGCTCACGGGCGAGCGTCTTGTCGCTCACGCCCTTCCTCCCGACGACCGAGATCACGTCGAGCTGACCGGGCTTGTGCAGGAGCTTCTGCGCCGTCGGGATGTCGAAGACGGCGATCGTCGCCGCCCCGATCGTGCTCACCGTGCCGAGCTTCGCGATCCCGGTGATCGTGTACTGCCGCGTCGGGCCGTCGGCCGACACGCCGACGCGGCTGCCCACGTGCAGGCCATGCTTGGAGGCCGTTCCCTGCTCGACCACGACCTGCCCCGGCCCGGCGGCCCACTTCCCGCTCGCGAGCTTCATCGGGTTGAACTGCGGGTACCGCGGATCGAGGCCGAAGCCGAACGTCGGCGCGCCGCCCTTCCCGCCGATCGTCGCGCCGTTCTTGCCGACCAGCTTGACGAGGTCGGTCGAGCCGCCGAAGTTGAGGATCCCGCCGGCCGCCGCCTGGACGTCGGGGACGGCCCGCACCTTGTCGAGCAGCCCCGCCGAGACGGTGGCGTTCCCGCTCGCCGCGCCCTTGACGATCTCCTTGCCCGAGATGACGACGCTCGTGTTCTTGTAGGTGCTCACCAAGACGCCCGTGAACGCCTTGTTGATCGTGTCCGTGAGCACGTAGGTCCCGCTGACCATCGAGACGCCGAGGATGATCGCGAGCCCGGTGAGGAGCGCCCGGGTCTTGCGGCCGAGCAGGCCTTTGACGGCGACCCCGATCATCGCCGGCTCAGCTCGTCCATCGCGGCGATGACGTCGCTCGCGTCCGACGGCCCCATGTCGCGCACGACACTGCCGTCGGAGAGGAAGAGGATGCGGTGCGCGATCGCGGCCGCCTGCGGGTCGTGCGTGACCATGACCGTCGTCTGGCCGTAGGACTCGACCATGGTCCGGAGCAGCTCGAGGATCTCGCCGCTCGTCGTCGAGTCGAGGTTGCCCGTCGGCTCGTCGGCGAACATGACCGTCGGCCGCGAGACGAGCGCCCGCGCGATCGCGACCCGCTGCTGCTGGCCGCCGGAGAGCTCGGACGGCCGGTGCGTGCGCCGGTCGCCGAGGCCGACCTTGCCGATCAGCTCCTCGAGCCACGCCTTGTCGGGCTTCTGCCCGGCGATCGAGAGCGGCAGCGTCACGTTCTCCTCCGCCGTCAGCATCGGGAGCAGGTTGAAGAACTGGAAGATGAAGCCGATGTGCTTGCGCCGCAGCTTCGTCAGCTCGGTGTCGCCGAGCTTCGTGATGTTGGTGCCGTCGATCCAGACGTCGCCCGCCGTGGGCATGTCGAGCCCGGCGAGCAGGTGCATCAGCGTCGACTTGCCGGAGCCGGACGGCCCCATGACGGCCGTGAGCTTCTCGCGTTGGACGTCGAGATCCACGCCGCGCAGCGCCAGAACAGCCGTGTCCCCTTCGCCGTATTGGCGGCTGAGCTCGCGAGCCGCCACGACCGCGCTCGGCGCGCGCTCGGCAACTCCCTCCGCCGGTACCGCGATCGCCTGACTCATGTCGAGCCTCCCTCGTTTGTGTCCCCTGTGCGGCTGGGCTCCTTACGAGGGTGACACAGTCGGGCCCGGGGTTCTAGACCCGGGGCCGACGTCGAAAGCGATCGCGCAGGGTGTTACGATTGCGCGGAACCAAGGGGGAGAGAATTGAGCTTGCTGCGGATCTTCGGCGTCGTCGTCGTGGCGGCCCTGCTGGCCGGCGCGGCAGCCGCCTCGAGCGGAGCGGCAAGCGCGACCCGCCCGACCGTGACCGCGATCGACCTCGGCACGCTCGGCGGCACCTTCAGCGACGCCATCGCCGTGAACGCCAGCGGCCAGGTCGTCGGCTTCAGCTACACCGCCGGAGGGGAAGGGCATGCCTTCTCCTGGACCCAGGCAGGCGGGATGGTCGACCTCGGCACCTTCGGCGGCACCTTCGGCGTCGCCGGCGACGTGAACGATCGCGGCCAGGTGGTCGGCTACAGCTCGACCGCCGCCGGTGCGCTCCGCGCCTTCTCCTGGACGCAGGCGGGCGGCATGGTCGACATCGGCACGCTCGGCGGCGGCTACAGCGCGGCCGAGGCCGTGAACGCGCGCGGCCAGATTGTCGGCGAGAGCTCGACCGCCGCCGGTGCGGTCCACGCCTTCTCGTGGACCCAGTCCGGTGGGATGGTCGACCTCGGGACCCTCGGCGGCACCCTCAGCAGCGCCAGGGGAGTCAGTCCCAGTGGCCGGGTGATCGGCGAGAGCAGGACGGCAGGGGACGTCGAGACGCACGCCTTCTCGTGGACCCGTACGGGGGGGATGGTCGATCTCGGAACCCCGCGCGGCCACTTCAGCTTCCCCGTCGATGTGAGTGCAAGCGGCCAGGTGGTCGGCGACAGCGGCACCACCGGCTCTTCACCGGACCGCGCCTTCTCCTGGACGCGGACAGACGGGATGGTCGACCTCGGAACCCTCGGGGGCGACGTCAGCTTCGCCCACGCCGTGAACGCAAGCGGCGAGGTGGTCGGCGACAGCACGACCGCCGCCGGCCCGGGCCACGCCTTCTCCTGGACCCAGGCGGGCGGGATGGTCGACCTCGGCACCCTCGGTGGCGCCTCGAGCGGCGCATTCGGCGTGAACGCGCGCGGCCAGGTCGTCGGCTCGAGCGATATCGCGGGCAGCCCGGTGGTGACCCATGCCTTCTCCTGGACGCGGGCAGGCGGAATGGTCGACCTCGGCGGCCTCGGCGGCACCTTCGCCGAAGCCACTGCCGTCAACGCACGCGGCGACGTCATCGGCGACGCCGAGACCGCAGGCGACGCCGAACTCCACGCGACGCTATGGCACACCTAGACAGGAGGAGGAAGAGGTGACCTTGTTACGAATCTTCGGCGCCGTCGTCGTAGCGGCTCTTCTGATCGGCGGGGCGGGCGCCTCGACCGGACTGGCAAGCGCAAGCCGCAGCTCGACCGTGACCGCGGTCGATCTCGGCGTGCTCGGCGGCACCTTCAGCTTCGCCAGCGCCGTCAGCCCGACCGGCCAGGTGGTCGGCGAGAGCACGACCGCCTCCGGTCAGATCCACCCGTTCTCCTGGACCCAGGCCGGAGGGATGGTCGACCTCGGCACCCTCGGCGGCTCGTTCAGCTCCGCCATCGCCGTGAGCCCCAGCGGGCAGGTGGTCGGCAACAGCCTCCTCCACGGCTTCGACAACCACGCGTTCTCCTGGACCCAGTCGGGCGGGATGGTCGACCTCGGCACCCTCGGCGGCTCCGACAGCTACGCCGGGGACGTAAACGCAACCGGCCAGGTGGTCGGCGAGAGCACGACCTCCGCCGGGGAGCTCCACGCGTTCTCCTGGACCCAGTCGGGCGGGATGGTCGACCTCGGCACCCTCGGCGGCTCCTCGAGCTTCGCCCTGGCCGTAAACGCAAGTGGCCAGGTGGTCGGCTACAGCACGATGGCCGGGGAATCCGAGGCACACGCCTTCTCGTGGACCCAGGCGGGCGGGATGGTCGACCTCGGCACCCTCGGCGGCACCCAAAGCATCGCGTTCGACGTGAGCCCGAGCGGACAGGTGGTCGGCAACAGCTCGATCGTCCCGGACGACCCGTTCGTCCCCACGCACGCCTTCTCGTGGACGCGGAAGGGCGGCATGGTCGACCTCGGCACCCTCGGCGGCGACCAAAGCCTCGTCGAACACGTGAACGGAAGCGGCCAGGTGGTCGGCTCGAGCAACCTCGCCCCCGACGGCTCGTTCCAGGCCTTCTCCTGGACCCAGGCGGGCGGGATGGTCGACCTCGGCACCCTCGGCGGCGACTTCAGCACCGCCTGGGACGTGAACGCACGTGGTCAGGTGGTGGGCTCCGCCAGCCTCCCCGACGATGCCACGAGCCATGCCTTCTCCTGGACGCAGGCGGGCGGGATGGTCGACCTCGGCACCCTCGGCGGCGCCGGCAGCGAGGCCTTCGCCGTCAACGCAAGCGGCGACGCCGTCGGCTCTAGCGACACGGCCGCCGGTGACACTCACGCGACGCTCTGGCACACCTAGACAGAGGGAGAGAGTTGAACTCGATGCGAATCTTCGGCGCCGTCGCCCTGGCGGTACTTCTCACCGGCGCGGCAGGCGCCTCCACCGGCCTGGCGCGCGGTGCCGGCCCGGCCGTGACCGCGATCGACCTCGGCACGCTCGGCGGCAACTTCAGCGAAACGCTCGCAATGAACGCGAGCGGGCAGGTGGTCGGCGAGAGCGCGGCCGCCCCCTTCGGGATCCACGCGTTCTCCTGGACCCAGACGGGCGGCATGGTCGACCTCGGCACCCTCGGCGGCAACTTCAGCACCGCCAGGGCCGTGAACGCACGCGGCCAGGTCGTCGGCGAGAGCCAGATCACCGTCGGGGGCACGAGCCACGCCTTCTCCTGGACTCGGTCGGGCGGGATGGTCGACCTCGGCACCCTCGGCGGCACCTTCAGCACCGCCTACGGCGTGAACGCACGCGGCGAGGTGGTCGGTGAGAGCACGATCGCCGCCGGCGGTCCGTCCCACGCCTTCTTGTGGACGAAGGCGGGCGGGATGGTCGACCTCGGCACCCTCGGGTCCCGCAGCATCGCCGGCGCGGTCAGTCCCAGCGGCCAGGTGGTCGGCAACAGCGAGCTCGCCGGGCTCGTCGCCGCGCACGCCTTCTCGTGGACGGCCAAGACCGGCATGGTCGACCTCGGCACTCTCGGCGGCGACTCCAGCACCGCTACCAACGTGACCCCGAGCGGACAGGTGATCGGCGTCAGCTCGATCGTCCCAGGCGGCCCGTTCGTCCCCACGCATGCCTTCTCCTGGACCCAGAAGGGCGGAATGGTCGACCTCGGCACCCTCGGCGGCGACCAGAGCCTCGCCGAGGACGTGAACGCAAGCGGCGAGGTGGTCGGCCTGAGCAACATCGCCCCCGACGGCTCGTACCATGCCTTCACCTGGACACAGAAGCGCGGGATGGTCGACCTCGGCACCCTCGGCGGCGCCGGCAGCAGCGCCGTCGCGGTGAACGCGAGCGGTCAGGTGGTCGGCGAGGCCACGACCGCCGCCGGCCAGGGCCACGCCTTCTCCTGGACCCGGACGGGCGGCATGGTCGACCTCGGCACCCTCGGCGGCTCCGACAGCCTCGCGAACGCCGTCGACGCACGCGGCGACGTCGCGGGCTCGAGCTTCACGACGGGTGGCGAGTTCCACGCGACGCTCTGGCGGACCTAGCGGCGTAGCGGATTCGCGGTCAGCTCGGCTGCGGCTTCCTCGAACACCGCCGTGTGCGTGTCGACGTCCTCTTTGGTCGTCGCAGGCGACACCAGCGCCATGTTGTGGAACGGTGTCAGCAGGATTCCGCGGTTCAGCGCCTGCAGGTGGATGAAGCGGTCCAGCTCCGGATCGCCGCCCTCGGCGGCCTCGGCGCCCGTCCGGGCTCGCTCGCGACGGAACAGGTACTCCACGCGGCAGCCCAGGCGCACCACGTGCCACGGCAGGTCGTAGCGCTCGATCACCCCTGCCACGCCCGCTTCGAAGCGCTCGCCCAGCGCGATCATCCTCTCGAACGCCTCCTCCGTCAGCACCTCGCCGAGCGTCGCCCGCATCGCGGCCAGCGAGAGCACGTTCGCGGCAAGCGTGCCGCCGATCCCGCCCACGTCCGCCTGCTCCTCCGGTAGCACCTCCCCCAGGCCCCGCGCGACCGCCTCCGAGAAGCCGTACGCTGCCGCCGGGATCCCGCTCGCGACCGGCTTCCCGATCGTCAGCATGTCCGGCTCCAGGCCGTATGCGGCCGTGTAGCCGCCCGGGCCGGCGCAGATCGTGTGCGTCTCATCGATGATCAGCAGCGTCCCGGCGCGGCGCGTCACCTCCCGCAGCGCCTCGTGGAAGCCAGGCTCCGGGAGGACGATGCCGATGTTCGTCAGCGCTGGCTCCGCCAGCACGCACGCCACATCTCGATACGACAGCTCGCGCTCCAGCGCCGTCACGTCATTGAACTCGACCATCCGGGTCGTCTCGGCCGGCGCCACCGGCGGCCCGACGCTCCCCGCCCGCGGTCGTACCTCGCCGTCCACGAGCGTCGCGACCGTCTCGTCGACCGTCCCGTGGTAGCACCAGTTGAAGACGAGGATCTTCGGGCGCCCGGTGACGGCGCGGGCGATCCGCACAGCGAAGCGGTTCGCGTCGGTCGCCGTCAGCGCGAACTGCCAGAACGGCAGGCCGAAGCGGCGCTTCATCTCCTCGCCGACCCAGAGCGCGTCCTCGCTCGGCAGCATGAGCGTGATCCCACGCGCGGCCTGCTCGGCCACCGCCCGAACAGCGGGCTCCGGCGAGTGGCCGGTCATCGCGCCCGTGTCGCCGAGGCAGAAGTCGACGTATTCGTGCCCGTCGACGTCGACGAAGCGCGCGCCGTGCGCCTCGCGCGCGAACACCGGGAAGCCGCCGGCCCAGCGCACCATCCAGTGCATCGGCACGCCGCCGAGGAGCGAGGCCTTCGCGCGCTCCGTCAGCTCGAGCGAGCGCGGGTGCTCGCGGCGGAAGCGCTCGAGCTCCCGCTCCATCAGCTCCGCCAGGCGAGGAGTCATCAGCGCAAATCCAACAGCATCCGTCTAGCCTCCGGCCCGTGGACGAGCACGAGGTGGTACCGCACGACGAGTGGCTCGAGGTGCGCAAGCAGCTCCTGGCCAAGGAGAAGGAGTTCACGCGGGCGCGCGACGAGATGACGCGCCGGCTACGCGACCTGCCGTGGGAGGCCGTCGACAAGGAGTACGTGTTCGAAGGGGCGAGCGGCGAGGTCACGCTCGCAGATCTCTTCGACGGCCGCAGCCAGCTCCTCGTCTACCACTTCATGTTCGACCCCGGCGACGAGGTCGGCTGCCCGATCTGCTCGTTCTGGGCCGACAACTTCAACCCGGTCGGCGTGCACCTGCACGCGCGCGACGTGTCCATGGTGGCCGTGTCGCAGGCGCCGTTCGCCAAGCTCGCCGCCTACCGGGAGCGGATGGGCTGGAGCTTCCCCTGGCTCTCCTCGTTCGGCAGCGACTTCAACTTCGACTTCGCAGTCTCGTTCACGCCCGAGCAAGGCGACGAGCCTGTCTACAACTACGGCACCATCGCCCCGCGGGACACGCAGCGCGAGGGTCTGAGCGTCTTCTACAGGGACGATTCGGGGCGGATCTTCCACACGTACTCGGCGTACGCCCGCGGCATCGACATCGTGAACACGGCCTACAACTACCTGGACCTCGTCCCGAAAGGACGCGACGAGGACGGCCGCGGCCCGTTCTGGGTTCGCCGCCACGACGAGTACGGTCGCGACTAGAAGCGCCCGAGCAGCTTCGCGGTCGGCTCGAAGACGACGCGGCCCTTGGACGAGGTGCCGGCCGCGTTGTAGGCGTAGAAGAGCCCCGCCGAGGTCAGACCGGCGTCGACGAGGCTCGCTGCGGCGCGCGGCCGCAGCGGGATCGAGATCAGCTTGCCGTCGCTCGAGCGAACGAGCACCAGCCGTCGCGGGCCTTGCAGGAGCGCGAGCTTCGCGCTGACGCCCTCGAGCTGGAGAGCAGCCGCAGCCCCGAGCGGCAGCGACCTCGTCTTGGCCCCGGTGGCCGGGTTGTAGAGGTCGAGCGTGAACGTCCGCTCGACGGCGAGGTGCGTCTTGGAGAGCGCGATCGCACGGGGCGGGCTCCCGGCGACGGCGGCGACCGACGCGACGCGGGAGCCGCCTGCGGCGAGGACGGTGACCGCGCCTGCCGACTCGACGGCCATCCTCCCGCCGCCGACGGCGCTCAGCGGGTGGGAGCCGGCGCCGCGCTTCACGACGACGCGGCGGCCGCGGACGACGCGCACGAGCTGATCGTTGCGTTGACCCCACCGGTCGCAGTAGTCGTACTGGGGATTCTTGTGCGTGCACACCACCTTCCAGCTGTTGTAGCCGAGGAGCCGACCGGCGCCTAAGAGCTGGTCGACGTAGCTGCCGGTGGGATCGCCCGAGGCGCCCTCGCCGTTGTCCGCCTCTTCGATCTCCTTCACGCGGCCGCCCGAGAGCTTCGCCGCCGCGACGAAGTCGCTGCACGAGTTGCCGCAGTCCCCGAAGATCCACGCGACCCGGCCGTCGCCCAGCGCCAGCTGGTAGGCGCACTCGCCCTCACCTGTCCTGAAGGTCCTCGACGTGCGGCCCGGCGCCGTCCAGGCGACGACCTTGCCCGACTGCTCGCCGACTCCGGGGCAGGAGTTCTTGCTCTTGCTCACCGCGACCGCGGCCCGCTTGCCGTCGGCCGCCAAGTCGGTGATCGGCCAGCGGGTCGAGAGCACCGTGTCCGGTCGACCCCGAAGAGCGCGGCCTTGCACGACGGCCGGCGTGGGCTTCGTCTGCCACAGGATCGTGAGACTTCCGTTCTCCGCCGCGACGATGTCGGGCCTGCCGTCGCCGTCGAGATCCGCAGGGACGATGGTGTCCGCGTACGCCCCGAAGGACGAAGCCGCGACCGCACGGAAACGACCTGCGCCCTCGCCGAGGAGAACCACCACGCCGGAGACGGTCGCAACGGCGAGATCGGTGCGGCCGTCCCGGTTGAAGTCGGCCAACGCGATCGCGGATGCCCCGCTTGCGATCGGCCGGCCCGGGGCCGCTCGAAAGCTGCCCGCGCCGTCGCCGAGCAGGATGGTGACCGTGCCTGCGTACGTGCTGGCGACGGCGAGGTCGAGGTTCCGGTCGCCGTTGAAGTCGGCCGCGACGAGCGCGCGCGGTCCCGTCCCGACCCGAGCCGTCGCGGCCGCGCGAAATCCGCCCGCGCCGTCGCCGAGCAGGATCGAGATCTGCTTCGACTCGGTGTCGCCGCCCGCGAGGTCCGGCTTCCCGTCGCGGTTGAAGTCGGCGACCGCGACAGAGCTCCAGCCGTCACGGCCGGGCACCTCGAGCGGAGAGCCGGGAGTCGGCGCGAAGCGGCCCGAGCCGTCGCCGAGCAGGATCGTGAGCGTGTTCCGGCCGTTCGCGCGCGTCGGCAGGACGAGGTCGGTCTTGCCGTCTCCGTTCAGGTCGGCGGCGGCGAGCTCGGTCCCACTCGCCGCAATGGGAGAGC
>Ga0209577_10002273_pt1 | contig 18615 bp, 10 predicted proteins | sample GraSoiAngelo_109_FD_185874 | JGI IMG/M metagenome (GOLD analysis project Ga0209577, IMG submission 185874) | Grasslands soil microbial communities from the Angelo Coastal Reserve, California, USA - 14_0903_12_20cm (SPAdes) (version 2) | ecosystem: Environmental > Terrestrial > Soil > Grasslands...
GGTCCCGACCAGCGAGTACCAGATAGACATCAAGCTCAACGAGCCGATTGATGACATCATGGTCTCGGTCTTCAACGACACCAAGAAGGACGGGCCGGCCATCACCCGCTCGCTCGAAATGAAGCCGAGCTACCAGGGCAAACAGTCCGTCGTCGTGAAACTCGCCAAAGGCGCGAACCGCATCGAGGTGGACGACGCCAAGCGCATCAACAACCCCGACGTAAAGGTCACGCGGACACTCACCTACACCCCGCCGACGGGTAACACCTTCATCGCCCCAGGCGCGGGCGGCGGCGCGGCCACGGACGGGGAGTCTAAGACGAACGCGCCCGAAAACGTGCCCGAATACGACTGGGGACGCGTCCGCGCGTACTTCGCCGGGGGGATGATACTGTCGAAGGCCGAGAACAATTTCTCAAAGGGCGACATCTTCCTCGACTTCACCCTCGACAAGAATTATCTGGCGTCCAGAAAGCGGAAGGTGTTCAAAGACCTCAACACCTTCTTCAACGCGCGCCTGACCACGATCCCGGTCGCGCAGCCGTCGCCCTCGCCGGGCGCGACGCCGACGACTTCGTCCACGCCCTGCAACACGCCCGACTGCACGAGCTTCATCACCTCGCAGAAGGCCGCCTTGATGCAGGCCGGCATCTACCTTCCCATATACGGCAAGTGGACTTCGTGGCTGCGCCAAGTGCCGGTCGATACTGACGTGACAGCCAGTCCGGACAATAGGAGCCAGCGTACCAAGACCACCATTGAGCGCACGTACAACTACGAGAAGAACGCGCTGTTCATCGCCCCGCTCATCAAGGGCGGGATTCAGACCATCACGGACGACACGCGGACGGCTGAAGGCCAGCGGTTCGGCGGCGACGACGTTTTCAACTTCTTCTCCTTCGGGACGATGCTCGGCCACTTCCGCATCCCGACCCGGTGGGTGCCATGTAACCCTGACCCCAATGATGATACGTGCGTCGCCAGCAGCGATGGGCGTAGCGGGCACAGGTACGTGCGCAACACGAACATCGCGCCCGAGCTGATAAGTTGGTTGACGCTCTCGGTCGGGCGGTGGGAGAGCTTCGAGATCACCGTTCCGACCGGCTTTAAAGACAAGGACGGACACGACATCACCGTGCGGCAGCGTCCGTGGAGGTACGAAGCGCTGGGACGATTGAAGATTCCTAATTTGCCCTTCATCGTCGGCTTCGACGGCAACTTCGGTAAAGGCCCCGATGACCTCCGCTTCATCTTCGGGACGCGCTTTGACATCGGAAAACTCTTCGCCGCCCTAAATGCCGGACAGGCAGCGAAGAAACCGACAGACAGTGCACCGCCGCCGCAGTAGTCAGGCAGGCGAAACGGCTCGACGCAGTGCCGCCGAGCCTCTACGTCGCGGCGCCCTCGCGCGGTATGAGGCCGCGCCCGTTTCGGCACTTTGAGCGGCCCGTTCTTTATTGGGGGCAGCCAGCCGCGGCTGAGAAGGTCAGACCGGCTGCCCCGCCGCTCAAGTATTCTGGAAAATATTCGGTCAGAGCCTTTCCGGCTTCACCCCCTCGCTCTCCGATTCAAGCCCGGCTGCGTCCCGACCGGGCCGTCTCATTTAGCAGGTGCAGACCATGCCGAAGAACCCCGAAATCCCGCTCCACCTCTACCAGGTTCTCGAAGAAGAGTTCGCAAGCCTCTACGAGACTATCCCAGCCGACGAGGTTCTCGTCGTGGAGCTGCCCTGGGGTGAGGGCGGCGAGGAGTTGCCCGCGCGCCGCGTCGAGGCCGCGCGCGACTGGTGGTTCCGCGGCGGGCACGTCAAAGACCCCGTCGGCCTCGCCTCGGAAATTCTACAGTTCTCCGACGGCGGCGAGCCGGCGGCGGTCGCGCAGCCCGCGGGCCGTGCGCAGGACGAGTGGGCGCGGCGGAACCTGACGGAGTACCTGCGCAAGGAGATAGACCACAAGGTTCTGCTCGGCCTGGTCGGGGAGTCTGAAGACGCGGACGCCCCGCAGGAGACCATCGAGGACGCGCTCAACCGCCTACTCAAAGACCCCGACCTCTACGACGCCGACCGCTTCAGCGACGAGTGGCTGAGCGCGGCCACCAAGGGACTGGCCGAGCAGCGCGCCGCCGCCGGCGGCTTCTTCGGCGGCGCACTCTACCACTTCAACCGCCTCCTGCTCGAAGAGGCCTTCCCCGACTACCTGGAGCGGTTGAGCAATGTCCGCCTCACGGCCATCTACCGGCGTCTGCACGCCGTCGGCCCGAAGGCGCTCAGTCTTTCGGGCGGCGGCATACGCTCCGGCACGTTCGCGCTCGGACTCATCCAGGGGTTCGCGCGCCACGACCTCCTGAAGGAGTTCGATTACCTCTCGACCGTTTCGGGCGGCGGCTACGTCGGCAGTTGGCTCACGGCCTGGCTGCACCGCCACCCTTCGGGACTCGACGGCGTCACGCGCGACCTACGCAACGACGACCCCGCGTCGAAGATAGACCCCGACCCGAAGCCCATCCAGCACCTGCGCGAGTACAGCAACTTCCTCACACCGAAGGCCGGGCTGCTGACCGCTGACACGTGGACGTTCATCGGCATCTACCTGCGCAACCTTTTGCTCAACTGGCTGGTCTTCATCCCCCTGCTCATGGCCGCGCTGATGATCCCGCGTCTCGTCCTCACGCTCACGCTCATGCAGCCGGTCGAAGACCCGCGCCCGCTCGCCTCCGCCTCCGTCATCAAAGAGATCGCCGACGACCAGGCGCTCGGCGACGAGGAGTTGAAGCGGAAGGTCGAGGGGCTGGACGAGATTCCTAAAGGGTCGTGGTGGGTTTACGAGTCCAGGCCGCTCGTCAGAAACTTCTTCGGCGGAGGAGGCGGCCCCGAAGACCACCTCTACCACAGGCATCTTCTGTTGCTCGTCGGCTTCGCGCTCGGCGTCTGGGCGCTCGGCTACATCGGCTTCAACCGGCCCGGCGTGCGCGAGGTGCTCCGCCAGCGCAGCCGCTTCTGGCGCACGCGCTCGAACCAGAGGAGTTTTCTCGTCTGGTGCCTGCTCCCGCTCTTACTCTCGGCGGCTTGCCTGGCGACCTACTGGGCCTGGGCGCGCGCGGCGCAGACGGGCGCGAACGACCTGGACGACTTCGTCGCCTTCGGCCTCGCCTTCGCGCTCGCGGGGTGGCTCATCGCCTCTGTGGTGCTGCGGCACATCTTCCACCGGGGCGAGATCAACTGGCTTGAGCTGGCGGGACTCGCCATCGGGGGGGTGGTCGGCGGCCTTATCTTCTGGGTGCTGTCGCTGTCGCTTCAGGCGGTCGGCAACCCGATCATCGGCTACGGGATTTTAGTCAACGAGCAGCTCGGCAGCCCCGTCTTCCTGTGGAAGGTAGTCCACGGGCCGTTCCCCTGGAACGACTGGACGCTCCCCTGGACGAAGTGGACGACCGAGCTTTACGTCTGCTTCGGCGTCCCCGTCTTCCTCCTGACCTTCCTGGCGGGGGCGACCGTCTTCGTCGGCGTGACGAGCTTCAGCCGGAGGATAGACGACGAGGATCGGGAGTGGTGGGCGCGCTTCGGCGCGTGGGTTCTGATCGCGTCGCTCGCCTGGGCGGCCTTCAACACGCTGGTCATCTTCGGCCCGCTGGCGCTGCTGGCCTCGCCGAAGCTGCTCGCGGCGGTGGGCGGCCTCTCCGGCCTCGTCTCCATACTCGTCGGGAAGAGTGCCCTGACGCCCGCGCGCGAGAAGGCCGCGGACGAGAACGATCAGTCGAAGAAGGGCGCAGCCGTGGACTGGCTCGGCACGGTGCTCCCCGTCCTGGGGATGGTCTTCCTCGCCGCCTTCGTCGCGCTGCTCTCGCTCGCCGCCACGGGCGTCACGCGCGGCGTCGCCATGATCGCCGACGGGAAGGATTGCGACATGGTGGAGGGGGGGACGAAGATTCAATGCACGGGCTTCGACCCGCGTTTTAAGGAACTGCTCACGAACATCCCCGCCGCCGGCTCCGAAGGCCCGGCGACCCCGCCGCCTTCGACGGCGGCAACGCCCGCGCCCGCCCCTTCGCCAACGCCCGCACGCGGCTTCGACGAGTACGTCGCTTACGTCACGCCCTACGTGGCGCAGCCCGCCCCGACGCCCGCGGCCTCGCCCTCGCCCGGCGCGACGCCCTGCACGGCGCTCTGCCCGACTCCGGCGGAGCTGGCCGCACGGCAGAAGGAGGAAGAGGAGAAGAAGCCGGACGCCTTCGACGGCGCTCGCGTCGTCCACATGAACGTCCTGCACCACACTTCCCTGTGGCTCGCGCTCGCAATCGCGCTCGCCTGCTTCGGCATCGGCATGCTCCTGGCGCGGCTCATCAATCTCAACCTCTTCTCGCTGCACGCGGGCTACCGCAACCGCCTGATACGCACCTTCCTCGGCGCGTCGCGCCCGCCCGGCACGCGCCGCCCGAACCCCTTCACCGGCTTCGACCCCGCCGACAACCTGCACATGCACGAACTGCGGCCCGCGCTCCTCGACGAGGGCGACCTCCTCAAGCCGCGCAAGCTGGCCGAGGACTTACTCGACGAGAAGAACCCGCTCTCGAAGTACCTGCTTGACAACGGCCACCTGAAGAACGTCAAGGACGAGCCGACGACGCTCTCCTCGCCGGGGCTGGTGGCGGCGCTGCGGACGGACTTGAACGATGTGCTCGAAGAGGGGCGGCTCTACACGCTGCCGCTCGCCGCCGCCTTCCTGCGCTCGAAGCGCGCCGAGAGGATTCAGAGAAACATCGCGGCCTCGCTCGGCACAACGTCGCTCGCCACGACGCCCATGCGCAGCGACTACCACATCCTCCTGAACCGCCTCGTGCTCGAAGGCGCTTACCCGCGCCTCCTCAAGCCGGGCCACTACCCGCCGCCGCCCTACAAGCTCCTGCACGTCGTCAACACGACGCTCAACCTCGTCGGCGGCGACAAGCTCGCCTGGCAGCAGCGCAAGGCCGAGCCTTTCAGCATCAGCCCGCTCCATTCCGGCTGCTTCCGCCTCGGCTACCGCCGCTCGCGCGACTACGGCGGGCGCGACTTCGGCGGCATCAGCATCGGCACCGCCGCTGCCACCTCCGGCGCGGCGGCCTCGTCCAACATGGGCTACTACACGACCTCGCCCGTCATCTCGCTCCTGCTCACGCTCTTCAACGTCCGCCTGGGGTGGTGGCTCGGCAACCCCGGCCCCGCCGGGAACAAAACCTACACGCTCGCCTCGCCCAAGTATTCGGTCGCGCCCGTCCTCTCGGAAGCCTTCGGCCTCACCGACGATCGCAACAAGTACGTCTATCTCACCGACGGCGGCCACTTCGAGAACCTCGCCCTCTACGAGATGGTCTTGCGCCGCTGCCGCGTCATCGTCGTCAGCGACGCCGCAGCCGACGAGGAGTACCACTTCACAGACCTCGCCAACGCCGTCCGCAAGATACGCATAGACCTCGGCGTCCCCATCGAGTTCCCCTGCCTCCGCATCTACGGCAGGGCGAAGGCCGAAGAGAAAGGCCCCGGCATGTACTGGGCCGTCGGTCGTGTTCGCTACTCGTGCGTTGACAAGGTGAAGAAGGGGGACGGGCCGTTCGGACTTGCGCCGGACTCGCTCACGAAGGACGAGGGGTTCGTGCCCGCGCCGGACGGCGTGCTTCTATACATCAAGCCCGCCGTCTATGGCGGCGAGCCGCGCGACGTGCTCGAATATAAGGAGAGCTACCCGACCTTCCCGCACCAGTCCACCGCCGACCAGTTCTTCGACGAGCCGCAGTTCGAGAGCTACCGCGCCCTCGGCTCCTTCATCGTGAACGAGCTTTGCGGCGAGGGCATCGAAGACCTCGACATCAGGCGCGTCGTCGCCAAAGCACGCGACCGGATGCATGAGCAATGCGGAGACCGCAAAGACCGGGGCCAGGATTTTGAAGACCTCCTGAAGTGGCTCAGCCGCTGGCTGGGCGAGCCGCCTGACGAGCGCGCGCAACCTTTGGCCGAAGAACGGGCGCGCACCGAGGCCGGCGAAGGGACTCACGGCGAAGGCGACGAGCCGCCGGAGCGCGACGCCTAGCCGCGCCGAGTTGATAATTAACTCGCGCGCGTGCGACGATGTTCGAGTCATGCGAACCGGCGGCGTGCGACTCGATCTGCTCATCATCGGCGCGGGGCCTGCGGGACTCTCGGCGGCTGACGTGGCCGCGCGCGAGGGCCTCGAATACCTCGTCGTCGAGAAGGGCCTCATCGCCGACACCGTCTATCACTACCCCATCGGCCTGACGGTCTTCTCCACCACGAACGAGCTTGAGCTGCGCGAGGGCGCTCTGCGCCCCTGCCGCGAGAAGCCGACGCGCGAGGAGCTTCTCTCCCACTACGTCCGCTTCGCCCTTGAACAGAACCTCCGCGTCAACACCGAGGAGGAGGTCACGCGCATCGAGCGCCTCGACGGGGAAGGCTTCCTCGTCCGCACGTCGCGCGGGCGCTACGAGGCGGCGCGCATACTCGTCTGCACCGGCGCGATGGCCCGCCCGCGACGCCTGAACGTTCCGGGCGAAGACCTCCCCAAAGTTCACCACCGCTTCGTCGAGCCTTTTCCATACGTCCGCAAAGACGTGCTCGTCGTCGGCGGCGGCAACTCCGCCGCCGAGGCCGCGCTCTTCCTCTCCGAAGGCGGCGCGCGCCCCACCTTCGCCATCTGGCCCTCGGACTGGGAGAACCGCGACCCCCGGATGGGCTGCATCAAGCACTGGGTTCGCGGCCCGTTGGAGCGCGAGATCGCCGAAGGCCGCCTGCGCCTCTTCCTCTTCTCCGAGGTCGAAGAGATCGGCGAGACCGACGTGAAGATAAAGGACGCTGCCGGCGCTTCGCACACGCTCCCCAACGCAGCCGTCTTCGTCCTCATCGGCAGCGACGCAGACCTCCGCCTGCTGCGCGACGTGGGCGTCCGCGTAGAGAAGTCGGGCCTCACCGAAGTCCCGTCTTACGACCCCGAAACCTTCGAGACCAACGTCCCCGGCCTCTACGTCGCCGGCCACTTCACCAACTCCCGCCCAATCCCTGCGCGCCGCCGTTTAAGCCTCCCGCCAGACAAGCCGCTGAATTCAGATCACTTCGCCGCGCGGCGCGCCTTGACGTTCCCGACGATTCGATCAACGATCCGATCCGCTTTTGAGGAGGTCAGAGAGAGCGCCGCGCGTTTCGGCGCAAAATCCGTTTCATGTCCCTGACGACCACCCCGGCAGGCCCGAAGCTCGCGGACGAAGCTCTCTGGGAATCGGAGATGCCTCACGACACCCCCGCACCTTTCTTCGAGGACACGGCGCACGGCATACGACTCTACCGCGGCGACGCGCTGGAGCTTTTGAAGCGCGCGAAAGCCGAGCACTTCGACCTCATCTTCGCAGACCCGCCCTACTTCCTCTCGAACGACGGCATCACGTGTCACGCGGGGCGGATGGTCAGCGTCAACAAGGGCGTGTGGGACAGGGCCGAGACGTTCGAGGCGGTACACGAGTTCAACAAAGAGTGGCTGAAGGAGTGTCGCCGCCTGCTCAAGCCGAACGGGAGCATCTGGGTGACGGGCACGGCGCACAACATCTACAGCGTCGGGTTCGCGATGCAGACGCTCGGCTTCAAGATTCTGAACGACATCGCCTGGTACAAGGTCAACCCGCCGCCGAACCTCTCCTGCCGCTACTTCACGCACGCGACCGAGACGATACTCTGGGCGCGGCGCGACGCGAAGGGCCGACACACGTTCCACTACGCGGAGATGAAGCGCGAGAACCGCGACCGGCAGATGCAATCGCTCTGGCAGATCAAGCCACCCGGCGCGCGCGAGAAGCGCTACGGCAAGCACCCGACGCAGAAGCCCGAAGCGCTGCTCGACCGAATACTTCGCGCCTCCTCCGACCCGCACTCGCTCGTCCTCGACCCCTTCTGCGGCAGCGGCACGACCGGCGTCGCCTGCGCCCACACGGGCCGCCGCTTCGTAGGCTTCGAGCTGGACGAGAAATTTTTAGAAGTCGCCGCTAAAAGGATCGGAGACGAGATTACGTTCACCGAGCGACAAACGAGTCTCGCATTCAATACCGATATAAATGTTGAGGGGGGGGGGAGTTACAGATGGCTGACCTCTCCTTCTACAAACTTAACTACGAGATTGTTTCGACCGATGCTGCTTTCGAGAAGTTTATCGGCACGCTTCAAAACTATTTCGACGCTGATTACTACGTTGATTGGGATAAGATTTTTAAGAGGATCGAAAATCACCGCCCGGAGCTACACCTGTTGAGTTCGCTATGCGGCGCGCAGGACAAACGGAAGATGGCACGGCGTGTTCTAACAGACTATCCGAAAGTCGTCACGGCACTCCCTCTCCTGATGGCCTGTCGAAATTCCGTCCAGTTGCTTGATGAAAAGAATGAATCACAAGTTCTAACTTACAGCTTCCCTAAACAGGCTAAGCGACTAACCGAGGAAGAGGTGGAGCATTACGTTCGTTTTCTTTGTGACTCGCGAATACTGGCGCTCCTCGAAAGAATTGAATCCGTTCCCGATTACGTGACAGGTGTCGAAGTCGGCATGGACACGAACGGACGTAAAAACCGTGGCGGAGATTGCGGAGTGAAAGCTATATATCCGTCAATTGAGGAGGCGTTAAAGAAGTTTCCGTTTTTGCGGTCGAGGTCAGAAGCGACTTTCGATTTCTTATCCTCTCAGGGCTGTGTTCTTCCAGAAGCCTTCCGCAACATGCGTTGGGATTGGGCATTTTGGGTTAAGGACAACTCACAACGCTTCGTTGTAATGGAGGTCAATCATTACGGCGGAGGCGGCTCTAAACTTAAAGCTATCGCGCGCGACTACACGGAACGTCACAATTCTCTCACCTCCGCGGGCATCGGATTCGTCTGGGTTACGGACGGACTGGGCTGGCTAAAGACTAAAAATGCTTTGCGAGAGGCTTTTGAAACGATTGATTATCTTGTTAACGTTAGTCTCGCCAAAGACGGACTACTTGAATGGGCCTTGCGTCGCTTGCTCCTCACCAGAATAAAAGGACGAAAAGAATTCGCCGCTTAGTTGCGGATGTCGCGATTAGCTTATAAGACAGTGTGCTTATGCCATAAGACGACGTGCTTATGACGTAAGCACGTCGTCTTACGTTATAAGCTGGTCATCTTATAGCCTAGTTTTTATGGATAGGATTTAGGATAGATATCCTACGATATAAGCTCATCATCTTATGTCGTAAGATGGGGCGACTAGGGGATCAGGTGTAAAGCTTAGATGAAGGGCGCTGAGCTTAGAACGTAAGGCGGTAATCTTATGGCAAAGGGCGCGGAAGTTGAATAAAACTCTTGCGCCTTTTCCCGTTGTTGGATAGTATGTGCCCGCCACCTCACCAACTCAAAATCTTTTCTCTCTCAAGGAGACTCACATCATGGCTAAAGATGAAACCAAGCGTCTGAGTCCGTCCGTCCTCGACTCCGACAAGACCGCCTTCGCCGCACTTCAGGCGATCACAAACTACGCGCCCGCCAACTCCGCCTTCTCGACGGCGGCCATCACAACGGCACACGCCGAACTCCTCGCCGCGCAGACCACGGAGGCGCAGACGGCAGCGGCGGCGGCGGCGGCACGCGACAACGCCGTCGCGAAAGAATGGAATTTCCACAACCTGATGCTCGGCACGAAAGATCAGGTGACGGCGCAGTTCGGCAGAAACTCGAACGAGGTGCAGTCGCTTGGTCGAAAGAAGCCCTCCGAATACAAAGCGCGCACGCGGAAGCCTAAGACCCCGAAGTCTTAAACTCATCTTTAAGACAAAACAGAAAGCCCCGCACGTGTAAGATTCTTTCCCACGCGCGGGGCTTTTACCTGATTCGTTCTTAAGACGACACGATGCTATCGTGAATTAGACGCAGGCGCGAGTGTTGCTTGTCGCATCTAGCCGAGGATGTCTTTAATGTTGACCGTGAAGCCGGGGATTGCGGTCAGTGTTACGGAGTCGCCCTTCTTCAACAGTTTTCTATCCCTATACGCGCCGTTCTCAGCCCGCGTGTAAACTTCCAACACGTCTTCTTGTAAATTGACCAGCCACATCTCGCCTATTCCAGCGCGCGCGTAGAGGGGAGCTTTCACCTGGCGGTCGTATTCGACGGAAGTGTCGGCGACCTCCACGACCAGCAGCACGTCACGCGCCGCCGGGTGCTCTTCCGAGTAGTAATCGCCGCGTGGCTCAAGCAAAGCAATGTCAGGCTCCGGCTGCGAGTAATCGTCAATCAGGATGGGATTCTGGGCGCTCACCTGCGCCGCCCCGCCAAGCCTTTGATTGAAGAGCGCGTCGAGACGCCGGACGCACGCCGCGTGGCGGCTGCCAATCGGACTCATTTCGACGACCTCGCCTTCGATAAGCTCGACGCGATCATCCTCGGAAAGAATGCCCGTCTCGGCCATCCGTTTGTATTCGGTGATGCTGAAATGTCGCCGCTCGACTTGGACTGACATGCTTCCCTCACCCGAACGCCCGGCGCTCATAAATTACTACTCAGGAGCTTGAATAATATCACAGGCGTGGGAAGAGACGGCCACCAACAGAATCAAGCCGCCGCCCGCATGAGACATCCGGCCCGACCAGAGGAGACGACCTTGTTTGAACGTCGTCTCGTCTCGTCTTCATTCTTCGCGGGGGCGGACACGCGCGCCGCCCCCGCCGTTCTGTCAGTTCGTCCGAATCCGCTTCCGGCTTTTTGTCTCCCGCGCGCACTCAGTCCGTTCAGGACTTCTAACGCTTGTCTTTCGTCCCCTCCGGCTGACTCTTCTCGCGCGGCTTGACGGTTGAGCGGATGACGATGAACTTGTTGAGCAGGTCGAACCAGAAGGGCGCTCCCTGCGAGACGGCCAGCGCCGTGAGGATGATGCCCAGCAGCTTCATGATCAGGCCGCCGTAGTTCTCGCTCGGAGCCGGCCAGCGCGGGTCGGTCTCGTAAGCCTTCGTATCGGCCTTGAATCGGTCATCGGCTGCCTTTAACGCCGCCGCGTCATTCTTATCCGAGACTTGATACTTCGGGTCGTCGGGGCGCGGCTTGACGGGCCACCCGACGGGCAGGTTGAGGCTGTTGAACTGGCCCGTGATGGTGCTGATCTTCTGGCGCGCTTCGGCGGCTTGCTGTTCGGGCGTCATCGGCGTCGGTGTCGCGCCCGTCTGCGGCGGGGCCGTCGTGCCCTGCGGCGGGGGCGTCGGGTTCGCCTTCGCGTAGTCTTCGGCGGCGGCGACGACCGACGTGCGCAGCGCGTCGTTGAACCAGAGCGCCTTAACCACCGTGATGGTGTCAACGTTGAAGGCCAGCGCCGCCAGCAGTCCGAGCACGATCAGAATCCAGTGCGTGCGCCGCTTGTACCAGCCGGAGACGCGATCCATCGCGTCGTTGTACCACTGCTCGACGTTGGCGCGCGCCTTGTTGATGTCAGTGCCCGCCTCGTCAATCAGAGTCAGCAGAGCCTTCTTGATGTTCTGTAGCTTGGCATCCTCGACCCCCGCGATCATGGCGCGTATCGAGGCGAGGTCTTGCGTCACGCCGGCTGCGGCGGCCTGCCCTTGCGCCGTCTTCGTCGTGGCGATGTTCCAGAGGGCGAGGCTGAAGGTGCGCGCGGGGATGTACGAGGGGTTGTCGCCGAGCGGCTTGACGAGCGGGTGGTCGAAGAACTCCGCCGCGAGGTCTTTGTCGCTGAGCAGCCTCACGATGCCCTTCTCAAGGTCGCGCGCGCGAAACTTGATGAAGGACTCGATCAACTCGCTGAGCGCCGAGCACAGGAGGCTCAGCAGCAGATAGACGAAGATCATCCCGATGGCGACTTCGAGCAGGGTGGAGCCGAAGAGCATGTGTCTCTCCTTTCGTGGATGGGCAAGGCCCGCGGCGGCGGGGCCGTGCGCGTGTGAAGAAAGATGCGTCGAGCGTAAAGGTCTAGCGGGTAGAGCCAGCTTGCGACGGGCGGCGGCTACAATATCACCGAATCGGCGGGATGCAACTTTTTTTTCGCGGCGGGGACTGCTACATCAAAGAGTCAATGTTCGCGCGCTCGCGCCGGGCGACGCCCGTGCGGTAGGCGGCCTCCTCGACCTCGCGCGAGACGGCCTCGGCCACGCGCTTGTCGAAGACCGAGGGGACGATGTATTCGGGGTGGAGTTCTTCGGGCGTGATGATCGAGGCGATGGCCTCCGCGGCGGCGAGCTTCATCTCCTCGTTGATGCGCGAGGCGCGGCACTGCAAAGCGCCGCGGAAGATGCCCGGAAAGCAGAGGACGTTGTTGATCTGGTTCGGATAGTCGCTCCTGCCCGTCGCCATCACGGCGACGTACCCGGCGGCCTCCTCCGGCATGATCTCCGGCGTCGGGTTCGCCATCGCGAAGACGATGGGGTCTTTCGCCATCGCTCGCACGTCTTCCACGCCGATGACGCCGGGCGCGGAGAGTCCGAAGAAAACGTCCGCGCCGCGGATCACTTCGTGAACCGAGCCGCGCTCGCCCGCGGGGTTGGTCAGGCGCGCGTAGTGATCCTTGACCCAGTTCATGTGCTCGGTTCGCCCCTGATAAATCGCGCCGTGCTGGTCGCAGCCCACGACGTTTCGCACGCCCGCGCTCAAAATTATCTTCGTGCACGCCACGCCCGCCGCGCCCACGCCGTTGACGACGACCTTCAAGTCCTCCATGCGCTTGCCGACAAGTTTGACGGCGTTGATGAGCGCGGCGAGGACGACGACCGCCGTGCCGTGCTGGTCGTCGTGAAAGACCGGGATGTCTAGTTCTTCCTTCAGACGCTCTTCGATCTCGAAGCAGCGCGGTGCGGAGATGTCTTCGAGGTTGATGCCGCCGAAGGCGACCGAGATGCGCTTGACTGTGTTGACTATCTCCGCGGGGTCTTTCGTCGAGAGGCAGATGGGGAAGGCGTCCACGCCCGCGAACTCTTTAAAGAGCATCGCCTTGCCCTCCATCACGGGCAGCGCCGCCGCCGGGCCGATGTCGCCGAGGCCCAAGACGGCAGTCCCGTCCGTGACGACGGCGACGGTGTTGCGCTTGATCGTGAGCGTGAAGACCTTCTCCGGGTCGCGCGCAATGGCCTCGCAGACGCGGGCCACGCCGGGCGTGTAGGCCATCGAGAGGTCGGCGCGCGTCTTCAGCGGAGCCTTCGAGACGACCTCGATCTTGCCGCCGAGGTGCATGAGGAAGACTCGGTCGCTGACGTTGATGACCTCGACGCCGTCCACCGAGCGGGCCGCCTCGACGATTGCCGCGCCGTGCTCGGCTGAAGCCGCGTTGACGGTCACGTCGCGGATGATCGTGTCGCGCCCGACGCTGACGATGTCAATCGCGCCGATGTCGCCGCCCGCGCGCCCGATGGCGACGGTGAGTTCTCCGAGCGTGCCTGCGCGCGACGACAGCTTCACGCGCAGGGTCAGGCTGTAGCTCGCGCTGGGCGTGGTCTGCATCGAGGGCAAAGCCTTCCTTTCGCGTCCGTCTCAGGCCAAAAGCTCCAAGGGGAATCTTGGTTTTCACTCTAGCGCCAAGTCGCGAAGGGCGCAAGACAGGCGCGCGCCAGGCGCGGCTCACTCTTCAGCTATGCCAAGCGCTTCGGCGAGTAGTCGCGCGATCTCCTTGAGGCGACCTGCGTCCGCGCCCGCACGCGCGGCCAAACGCAGCGAGCGTCCGCCGAGCAGCGCGTAGGTCAGGAGTGATTCGGGCTCGCCCGCGCCGCGCAAAGCGACGAGATGCTTGCGCACGGTCTCGGCGTCGCCGCGCGCGAACGTGCCGGTTAGTGCGCGCTCCGGGGGCGTGCGCGAAAGGTTTTCGAGCGTGCTGCCGACGAGCGGCAGCAGGACGTGCCGCGCCCTCTGCGGCGCGAGGCCGCAGAGGGCGAGCAGTTCGGCGGCGATGTCGAAGAGCGCGACCGTGTGCCCCGCCGCCATCAACGCCGCCGCGTGATAGAGCGCCTTGTCTTCGGCCCGAACGGAGAAGCTCTCCCCGCCGAGGTCGCGCACGACCCGGCGCGCAGCCGCGACCGCCGCCCCGTCGCCCTCGACGCAGTAGAAGGCGCGGCGCAAACTCTCCGCACCGGCCACCCCGTCGCTCACCGACGCGAGCGGGTGCATCGAGCCGACTCGAAACCCGCGGGCGCGCAGCGGCGCGAGCACCTCCGACGAGAGCGCGCCGCTCGTGTGCAGCGCGACGCGACCGCGCACGCGTCCGTTCCGTAGAGCGGCGATTCGTTCGGCCACTCCCGCGACCGAATCGTCCGGCGTCGTGATGAAAAGGAGTTCCGACGGCGGCAGCTCTTCGAGCCGCGCGAACGGCAGCGCGAGCGCCTTCACCCCGGCCAGCTCGACCGCGCGCCGCGCGTGCCCCGCTCGCCGCGCGACCAGCGCGCGCACCTCGTAGCCGCACGCCGCGAGTGCGCGCGCCAGCGCCGTGCCGAGCCTCCCTGCGCCGACGACCGCCATGCTCGGCTTGCGCCTCGCGGGGCAAGAGGGGAAAAGGGTAAAAGGGGAAACGGGGTGAATATCTCTCCCCTTTCCCCTTTTACCCTTTTCCCCTCTTGCCCCTTCAGCCTTCGCCTTTTGCCTTTCGCCTTTCGCCTTCACGGTGCGTTGATCTCCGCCTTCGAGACGACTTCGATGAGCACGGGCCGTTCGGGCAGTTCGTCGAGCCACTGCTCGAAGCGCGCGCGCAGTTCCTCGCGCGTCAAAAGTCCGGCGTCGCCGTTCGGCGCGACCACGCGCACGGGCGGCGGCGCGGGCATCCTCCGCAAAGCGCGCTCGACGAGCAGCACGTCGCCCCGCGTGAAATGTTCGGGCACGCGCCCCTGCGCGAAGACCCCTGCGAGTGCGCGTGCGTGCCGGGCCGTCTCGTCCTCCCCCTCGCGCCGCGCCAGCGCGTCGAGCGAGATGGCGAGGTTCGCGCCGAGCAACAGAAGCGTGCGGCGGTAGACGGAAAGCCCGCGCTCCATCAGCGCCTCGACCTCCTGCGGCAGCTCTTCCAGCCCCGCGGCCTGCGACAGGCGGAAGCGGCACGCGCACGACGGCTGGCCTTCGAGCAGCTTCCGCACGGGCAACTCGCAGCGCGCGCCGGACGCCGCCCGCAAAAGGTCTTCGGCCTGCCGCCACACCTGCGAGCTGACGAAGGGCAGGCGCGACAAAGACTCGAACTCGCGCCAGCGCTCGCCCCGCCGGAGCAAGTGCAGCGACTCGCGCGCGCCTCCTGCGCCCACAGTTTTATCATGGGCGGCTGCGTAATGCTCGGTGTAGCGCGCGCGGAACTCGCGCCATAGCCGCCCGAACCTCTCGCGCCGCGCGGCGTCGAGGAAGCTGTTCGGGTCTTCGGCGATGGCGAGCAGCTCGCGCCGCGCCGTCTCGATCTCCTCGACGCCGGTCGGCTCGGCGGCGGCGATGTAGGCGCGCACGCGCTCGCGCGTCGCGTAGCCCTCGACGAACTCGGTCAGGTCTTCGAGCGAGCGAGCGCGAAGCGCGAAGGTCTCCGGCGAGCGGCGGAACGCTTCGGCGACGCTCGTCAACCCTTCTTCGAGCGAGAGCTTTCCGCCGAGCATGGCTTCCAGCGCCGCGGCGGCGTGACCGAAGCTCTTGCGCACTTCGCCCTCCGCGCCCCACACGCGTTTCGTCAGGCAGCCGCCCGGCAGCGCCTCGAACTTCTGCCGCAGCCCGCGCCTGCGCCACTCGTCGAGCCACAGGGCGAGTGCGTCGCGCGCCTCGTCGCCGGAGCCGAGCGACGCCTTGCCCGTCAATAGACGCGCCCACTCAATTAACTCTTCGGCCAAAGGCCGGGCCTCGCCGGACGACTGTTGAGGCGTGTCGTCAGGCGATTGAGACGCGCCGCCGTCGCCGCTTTGTCTCGCCTCGCGTGCGCCCGCGCTGTCTGGCTTCGCGCCTACTTCGCCCGCGCCGCCCGGCGTGACGACTGAGCCGACGAACAGCCCCTCGGGCTGTTCGTCTTCGGCAGCGACGCTCTCATCAACGCTCTTGCCGCCGGTTCGCGCGTCCCCCGCTCCGTGGCCCGCGGCGGAGTCCGGAACGGCGTGCTCCTCATTCTGTACGATATTCTGTACGACGCTCTGCGCGGCGCTCGCGTGCTGGAGCCGAGCGTCGTGCGCTTCGAGCGCGGCGATGTGGAACTGGTAGCGCGTCTCGCCGCCGGCTGCGACCGACTCGTCGAGGCGGCCCGCGCCAGCCGCGTGCGCGAGCTGCGCCAGGGTGTCTCCGGCCTGCCGCGTCGCGCTCCCCTTCGCGCCCTCGTCCCCCAGCAGGAGCGCCGCGCACATCTCGCGCGAGGTAGCGCCGCGCCCGTCGAGCGAGAGCACGAAGAGGCTCTTCAGAATCAGCCGCGCCTGGTAGCGCTGCATCACGGGGAGCTGTGCGATGCAGCTCTCGGTCAGGTAGTCGTAAGTCTCGAACGGGGCGGACAACTCCGCGGACTTGCGCAGCTCCGGCTCGGTCGCGTCGAAGACCTCGTCGAGCAGAACGAGCGAGAGCGCGGGCCGCTGCGTGGCGCGCGCCGCCGCGGTGGCCGCGAACGAAAGGAAGGAGAAGGCCGGGACGTAGAGCCGCACGCCCGGCGCGGACTCCGCGACGAGCGGGTGGACGGGGTAGAGCGCCGCGAAGCGCGACTGGCTCCAGTTGAAGTCATAGACGGTCGCGCGCAGGTGCTGGTAGATTTCGCGCAGGGTGTCGCCGACCTGCGGGCGCTTGCGCAGCACGAATTGGTCGGCGACACGGTAGAGGTTTTCGGGGTCGAGGTAGTCTATGTGATAGGTGGAGACCAGCGCGACGTTCGCGCCGTCCGCGCCAGCTATGTCGTCGTCGAGCGCGAGCGCGAGGAAGACGTTCATGGAGCGCACGGCGGAGGCCATCGCGCCGAGCACGGGGCCGTCGTCGCGCGCCACGCGCGCGGGCCGGTTAAACGCCGTGTCAACTATGACGACCAGCGTCTCACCCGTCGCGCGCGAGGCCGCGACGGTCAACATCTCCGCGGGGTCTCGGCCCCACTGCGCGTCGCCCCCGCCGAAGTAGTCCGCGAACGCCGCGCCCAGTTCCTCGGCCAGCGTCGGGCGCGTGCCCCGCTCGACGCGCACGACCGCGCAGCGACGCCCCACGAGCCTTCTGGCGCTCGTCCCGACGTGCGCGTCCTCGACCAACGAGCGCAGGCGCTCCGAGCCGGCCAGCGCCCCGAAGACTGCCAAGGTGTGGCTCTTGCCGACTCCGCGCGCGCCGGCGAGCGCGTGCGCCGCGCCCGTGCCGGGCGCGAGGTCGGCGAGCACGTCGAGCCAACGCGACAGGAGGTCGGAGGTCACGTCCGTGAAGCGGTAGGCGGCGAGCGCCTGCGCCGGGTCGTCGGCGAAGTTCCCGACCTGCTCGAACGACTGCGGCTCGATCAGGTCTTTGATTTTATCCTGTATCCGTTTCATGCGATTCCGGCGGGAAAAGGGCTTACACGTCCCTTGTCGGATGAGATATGTCCCTCGTCGAGTGAGGCCGGGACGGGCACTTTTGAATCTAGCACGCGGCCCGCGCCGATGGCAATCAATAAGTTTTTGGGCGCGGCGGGGTTTTGGCTGTATAATCCGGGCGTCTCCTCCAAACGGGTCGAGGGAAAGGGCCAGCCGGGACAGGCGCGCGGTCGGCGCGGTTCGGAAGTCCGGCGCGGGCGACGGCTTTTTTGCGGGCGCGGCCTGCACAACCAACGGCGCGAGACGTGGCATCAAAGTGTCACGCCTTGCCGGGCACTTCGCCGGTCAAACGCCCTGCTCCGGCTCGCGGCACGGCGAGTCCGCCCCGTCGAGACGCGAGAGACCAACCCGTCCGGGCGTCCGAGTTTCTAAGAGTGGATGAACACCTTCTCTTTCGGCCACAGGCGTTGAAAAGTTTTTGGAGGCATACGTTATGCACAACCGTTTCTCCCGCACGCTCACCGCGCTCGTCGTCGTCTTCGGCCTGTGGGCAGGCTCGCTGACGGCCCTGGCCTCGACGCTGCCCGCGCAGCAGGGCGCGCAGCAGACTCCGGCCAAGCAAGCGTCGAGCGATCAGAAGGGCCAGAAGAGCGGCGACGACACGACCGCGACGAACGCGCCGGAGTCTGAGCCGCAGGCGACGCAGGCCGGCTCCGGCAGGGCGCTCTCCGAGAAGGAAGACCCGCGGCTCATAGGCAAGCGCAACATCAACAAGGGCATCATCGCGCACATGAGCGGCGGGCTGGACAAGGAGGTCGCGCTCGGTCGGCAGTTGGCCGCGGAGGTTGACCGCGAGGCCAAGTTCATTGACGATCCCGTCATCACGGAGTACGTCAACCGCGTCGGCCAGAACCTCGTGCTCCACTCCGACGCCAAAGTGCCCTTCACCATCAAGGTCATTGACTCCGACGAGGTCAACGCCTTCGCGCTGCCCGGCGGCTTCTTCTACGTCAACAAGGGACTGATCCTGGCCGCCGACAACGAGGCCGAGATGGCGGGCGTGATGGCGCACGAGATCGGGCACGTGGCCGCGCGCCACGCGATGGAGAATCAGACCAAGGGCATGCTCGCCAACATCGGCCTCTTGGCTGGCTCGATCTTCCTCGGCGGCCTG
>Ga0209577_10002275_pt1 | contig 18608 bp, 13 predicted proteins | sample GraSoiAngelo_109_FD_185874 | JGI IMG/M metagenome (GOLD analysis project Ga0209577, IMG submission 185874) | Grasslands soil microbial communities from the Angelo Coastal Reserve, California, USA - 14_0903_12_20cm (SPAdes) (version 2) | ecosystem: Environmental > Terrestrial > Soil > Grasslands...
ACTTTGGCGTTGTCAGGTCTGGTATGGCATACAAGGGTATTCTTTGTATCCGTTCCTATTCTGGTCGGTCTGCTCTGAAGAGGGCCTCTTCTGTTTCTTCCAACTGGGTAATTCTACCCATATCTCTAGTACAGCCTCGCGGAAATAACGCAGGAGTCTAGGAGCGAGAAGGCCCTTTGTAGGGGAAGTCGAAAAGGACCATTGGAAAGACGATTGTAGTAGGCAATGAATGCCTGGATCCCCTCGCGCAAGTGAGCGACCGATGTCCAATTGGCGCGAGCTAACAAACGGCGGACGAGGATACTAAACCAGATTGAGATCTGGTTTAACCAGGAACTATGTTGAGGAGTGTAGACAAAGCGAATGCGATGGCTCGGGTCGGAGAGAAAGGCGGCACGTGTGCTCATGCTGGTGAGATGACCACTTTGGCCTTTGATGCCCAGGTCCTCGTCAATGCCACACTGTGCAGCTACCAGGCGTACCAGCGCTTCAGAGAGCAACAGGATGGTCTCTCTGCGTAGGGCGCGGCGGGCACCCCGCTCTAGATCGCTCAGGCCGCGTGCACTCAATCCCGACAGGGCTGCCAGTTCTTCTTGCGTCAGACCAGCTGTCAGCCGATACCGTCGGAGGAGGTCGCCACAATTCTGCGATGAACCGATCGCCATATCGGAGAAGATCGATCTTACGCAGATTCAAAGATCTACATCTGGGCATGAAACGGTTCATGGCCCCTTTGGATAGTGGTGGTGAAGTCAAAAATCGAGCTTGAAACCTGGGCATGGAATCTCAGAATACTGAACGTGCCGTGGCTGACAGGGTCTGCGAATGTGTGCTGAGCAGACCTCCTTTGGAAAAGGAAATCAAGGACCTAGCGGGGATGGAACAGGGTTGTCGCAAAGTCAAGCGGAGCCTGGAACTTCCCGGCTTCGCTCGGCCTGAGTTGAACCACCAGGATCGTTAGTGGCTCAAGGCACTCAAGAAGGAACTCGTGGGCGTCCCAAGGCCCGTCACATCGTCGTAGCCCGGGGTTGTCTGCAAGCTGAGCGTCTGGTTCATGGTTCGCAACAGGTAGGTCAGTCCGGCGCTCGCATCCACGTTGTTGTTGTAGTTTGTGCGCACGACTGCCACGGTGGATGCCGGGTTCACGATATCCCTCAAGGATGCAGAGCTTGCCAGGCTGTAGAAGACCGGGTTGGCGAACCCATGAGGGTGCCCGGCGGCCTGGTCAGCTAGCGCCATGATACCGGCCATGATAGGGCTGGACAGGCTGGTGCCGCCAATGCGATACTCCGAGTACTTGACCGACCCGTCCGGGAACGTCTGGGTCTGGCCGACCAGGTATCCCGTGTTGGGATCGGCAATGGCGGCGACATCGGGCACGGCCCGACCGGTGCGGCCTTGAGCCATAAACACGGACCTTGGCACGATCCCCACCTGGTAGGAGGGCTCGGCGAAGATTTGGCTCACTCCACCACCTGCACCGTAAAGCCAGTCACCGGGTGGGGTCGGCGACCAGGTCGTGCGTGTCCACGAGGGGGTGGCGGTGCCCCAACCCGTCTCGAAGAGATAGGTGTTACTGGCGCCGACCGCCAGGGTGGTACCGCCAACGGCTGTCACGAACGGGCTAGAGGCGGGCCAGTCCGGGGTCGTGTAGCCCTCGACAAGTGACTCATCGCTGTTATCGCCGGAAGAGAAGTAGATGCCGATCCCCTCGACCACCCCCTGCAGGATGGTGTCCTCGTAAGGCTTGATAAAGCCTGGAGGCAGCAGTTCTGTATTGAAGTCATACGAGTTGGTGACGATCTGGGCCAGGTGCCGGTCAACAACGTGATTGAGGGCCGCATCGAGGTCCTGGAAGTTGTTGGGCGCGCCGACGTAGACGATGTTGGCGGCCGGCGCCATGCCGTGGACGGCCTCGACGTCCAGGGTCTCTTCCCCATACCACCCTTGTGGATCCTGGAAGAGGCCAGCCTCAGGGTGGTTGTAGGTGCCGGGTGCTACGACTTGCGTAAACTGGTCCGCATGAAAGGTTGGCAGCCCGCGGTTGGTGGACCACTGGTTGACATCCTGGACAATGGTGGGGGCGGCATACGCGTCGATGATTGCCACCGTCTGGCCGCTGCCATCATAGCCGGAGATACCATAGGCACCCTTGACCTGGGCGGGGGTGTAGCCGCAGGGCGTGTAAGGAAGCGTGCCAGCCCCATACGGATTGGTGAAGCCAACCACCTGCTTCTCCCCCCAGTATGTCGAACAGGGCTGGGCGTTCACGAAGGCAGCCGGTAGGGGTGCATCACCCCTGGTGTGGTTGGTCAAGGCAAATGGGGAGCTATCAAAAAGACCGATGATGCCGTAGACGATCCCTGCCAGCGAACTGGGGATCGAAACGTCCGAGGAGGGTGAGCGTACGGTCAAGCCCTGGACGCTGTACATGCCAAAGCTGGTGCCGAAGGCCGCCTCTGCCTGGGCTACCGTACCCTCAGCCGAGACGTAATGGTTGTTGGTGGGGGTATACTCGACGTTGAAGCCCTGACTGTGCAGCCAGGACTGGACTGCGCCCACCTGCTCCTGCGATGGCGCGAACTGCTGGCGGAATTGGGCGGGCGTGAGGTACTGACCATAGGATGAACTGTGCGGATCCGAGACCGCCTGGGCCAAAGCCTGGACGGCGGACGGATTGCTCCAGCCGAGATAGAGACGGAACCCAATGTCGGCGCTTGCATCAGCCGCGCCCTTATAGTTCTTCGAGTTTGCCCACGATGGTGCGCTGCCCACGAGGGGTGTGTGGCCTGATGCTGGAGCGCGAGCTTCCCTGGCCGAAGGAAAGCTGCTGAAGAAGAGTGCCGAGAGCGCCAGGACGGCGATGGTGAGAACGTATATAATGCGACGTGGACACAATCTTGATGTGATTGTCTTCACAGTGTTCTCCTTGTCATGAATGTGTGACACGATGGCCTGCAGCTTTGCAGCCATCCTCCTCCCCTTCCAATCAAAGCGTTGAACACGCGGGGAGCTCTGTTCTGCCCTCCTTTCTCAGGGAGGGAAGTGCTACAGGAATTGTCCAGTTTAAGTATAACATGATAAACACAACATTTTCAACAAGCGGACAGTATTTTGGAAGCTCCTGACGTAGGAGAAGACGATGTCCCAGGCTTGCTCGGTTGTCTGGACGGGTTCATTAGCCGCGATCAAAGACGTGGCGCAGCTGGCGCCCCCAGCGTTGGGCCACTTGACGAAGCCTGGCCTGCTGCTGCTGGCGAGGCTTTCCAGGCACGCCCTTTTGCCGACTCCACCATTTCATAGCCACCACCTGCGGCACGCCGCTTTGCCCCTTCTACACCTGCTGCTATGCAACAGTATGAAACTGAGACCGACCTCGACTTTTTTCAGATGCTGGTCCTGCACACACGCCAAGGTTTCTACGCCGATCCCATCTATGGTGGTAATCAAAACCATGGAGGTTGGAAGGCCGTCGGGTTCGCTGGCCCCTCGTCTCTGGCTGAGGCGCATTCAGGAACCTACAACTCGCTGTTGTTCTTCGCTGAGGCAGGCACAAGTGGCGAGAAAGGAAGCAATGTATGAGGAATTACAAGAGCAAACCTGACAAGGCACAAGTATGCATTATCGGGTCGGGAGCCTCCGGTGCGACGGTAGCCAGGATGCTGACTGAGGCTGGTATCAATGTCGTGGTATTGGAGCGTGGCCCGTGGTTAAAGCAAGAGGACTTCGGCGCAGACGAACTGGCCAACGTCAACCGCTATTATCTCTGGTCCGATCCGACGCTTAATCCTCGAACGTTCAGGTTCTCAACTAACGAAGAGTTCCAGGTGGGTTCGTTCTGTCCCGTGCCCCAGATGGTAGGTGGCGACACAGTCCATTGGACAGGATGGGTTCCGCGTTTTGTCGAAAACGACTTTCGCATGCATTCACTCCATGGCGATGTTCCGGGAGCCAGCCTGGTAGACTGGCCAATCACCTATCAAGAACTTGAGCCATTCTACAACAAAGTAGAGTGGGCATTAGGTGTGTCAGGTCAGGCCGGTGCGAACAAGTACGAGGCTCCTCGCAGTCGTGGCTATCCCTGCCCATCCATGCCGATGACTCACTACACCCAGAAATTTCATGAGGGTTGTGCTAAACTAGGCTACAACTCTTTCCCAACACCAACGGCTATGCTCTCAAAACCGTATAACGGTCGCCCACCTACTGTTCTGTCCGCTTTTATTCAACAACACGGTGATCCGACCGGCACAAAGGGTAGTGTCCTCTACACGTTCATTCCAGATGCACTTGCCACTGGTAAGCTGGATCTACGAACTGAATGCTATGTGCATGAGATTACCGTTGATACTCAGGGCAAAGCAAAGAGTGCGGTCTATCAGGATGCAGATGGGGATTTCGTTGAGCAAGAGGCTGATGTGTTCTTGCTCGCATGCGGAGCAATCGAATCGTCGCGGCTCCTGTTGCTCTCGCGCTCAAACCTCTTCCCGAATGGACTGGCAAACAGCAGCGGACTCGTCGGTCGCTACCTCACCCTCCATGAATATAGTGCCGCTGTTGGCGTATTTGATGAGCCGGTCTACGGCTGGGCCGGCGGTGGCTATATTAGTGCCAGTACGCTTGAATTCTATGCCTCTGACGAGAAGCGCGGTTTTATTGGCGGCTGCCATGTGGCGGCAGCTGGTGCTGGCATACCCCTACCTATCAACTTTTCTGTGCCTGATAAGCCTCAGTGGGGAAAGGCTATGAAGGATGCCGACAGGCAGTTCTTTAACTACAGCATGGGTATAGGCATTGTCATGCATGATCTCCCTCAAGAGATCAATCGTGTGGAACTCGACGATACCGTTAAGGACGCCTGGGGGCTACCGGTAGCACGCATCACCGTCAAGCCGCACCCCAACGATCTCGCACAGGCGCGTTGGACCATTGATAAGAATGCAGAGATCCTTGAAGCCGCAGGAGCCACGAAGATATGGCGGGCGTATGTCGACAAAATTTCTGGGAACTGCTCTCACCAACACGGCACTCTACGTATGGGTACGGACCCGGCGAAATCTGTCTTGAATAAGTGGTGCCAGGTGCACGAGGTGGAAAACCTGTATGCCGTTGATGGTAGCCCATTTCCCACAGCCACCGGCATTAACCCAACGCTGACGATCATGGCCAACGCTGCCAGAGTTGCGGATCATGTGATACAACAACGAAGCGCGAAGTAGGAGGAACCTGATGAAACTTGCTTATCAGACAAATACATGGGGTGGCGTAGTTGGGCATCCAGCCTGTCGAGCGCACGATATTCATGGAGAGGCCGCGTTGCAGGCATTCGTCACTGACCGCTGCTCCCAGCGCATCGGCGGGTTCTTTCATGATGCGATCCTTTACCAGTTCGACCCCGACAAGCAGTCCCTTTCCTCGAACGTCACCGATTTGCTCATGGTGGTGCTGGAGTTCACGCAACCAGCCCCTCTTCCTCGATGACATTGATGACCGCGAGTCCGACTGCCGCAGGAAGTGGGTCAGAGACATGGGAGGTGACATGCATGAACCCTTTGCTGTAGCAATCCTCCTCGATCGCAGAGGAAGTCAACGTGGCCGCGATGGGGATGCCTCCACCCAGCGTCTTGGAGACCGACAAAATGTCCGGTGCGATCCGTTGGAGGACATCATCCAGGTTGGGGTTTGCCGCAGGAATCTGCTTTCCGTCACGGATAACTATTGCAATGGTGTCGTTCTGGCTCAATCTCTTCCTCTCTTTCACTCAAGGCGCTGTTGCTGAAAACGCTGATGTGTACACACTTATTCTACAGCCTGGGAAGTCTTATTTGCGAGAGGAAGCTTGCTCCTCGAAAATATCGGCAAGCAGATCTGGAGCATCTCCTCCAGTCTCTCGTAGCGCTCTTGCAGTGGAGGGAAAGGCAGCCCTGACCCAACTGTCTCCTCTTCGTAATCGCCAGCTCCAATGCCGATCTGTGCTATCATCACTCTTTCCCTGGGTTTTGCCTCAGAAGAAAAGCAAGAACCACTCTCTGTCTCAGTCCTCAACCCACTTTCCGATGGTCTCTTTGCTGGGATGAATATTGATCGTCCGGAGGATCCCCTCGCCAGAATTGATGAACTTGTGGGGCACACCGGCTGGCCCGATCACGATGTTTCCAGCATCGATTTCTAAGGTGCTCTCCCCCAGGGTAAAAGTGGCGTGACCCTCCTGGATCACAAAGATCTCTTCATACGGGTGGACGTGCAGCCTGGGACCTTCACCAGGGGCAAGCTGCATCCAGAAAAACGAAATGGGAACGCCTCCATAGGCCCCTCCTTGAAACAGGTTACCATTCAGAAGCTGTTCTTTGGGAATGATGTTTCCCATGTGTTCTCTCTCCTTTCTTTCCGTTGGAATCACGCTTCACCGTGGTCCAGCAGGTCGAGAACTGCCTTGAACCACTCGAGGCTCCAGACGGTGTTCGGAGTCAGCCAGAGTTGGACATTGGACTCCTTTACACGCGTCTCCTCATGAGATATATTAGATGGACAGTCAGCCCAATAAGATTTGTATAGACGGACTATACAATAAAATAGGAAGGATGTCAAGTCTCTATGAGTCCGCGTCTCTATCAACTCGGTCAGCGTCAAGCGGCCAGCGAACAGACCCGATCCCGCGTTCTGCACGCGGCTCGCGAATTGCTCATGGAAAGCACCAGCTTTTCCGGCTTCTCTTATCGAAGCGGTTGCCCGGCGAGCCGACGTGGCCCGCATGACGATCTATCATCAGTTTGGCTCCAAAATTGGCCTGCTCGAAGCGCTGTGCGACTCTCTGGCAGTGACTGGCGAAATGGAGCAATTAGCTTCGGCGTTCCGTTGTCCTGAACCCTCTGAGGGGCTGGACGAATACATTCGCATTTTTGGTCGTTTCTGGCAAGCCGATCGGCTCGTCACCCGTCGTCTGCGAGGTCTGGCCACGCTCGATCCAGATTTCGAGCAGGTGATACGAGCACGGGACGAACAGCGACGGAAAGGTCTTCGGGTTCTCGTGCAGCGCATCGTGGAAGAAATCAGCTTCGATTGCGAATGCTTCCTTTTCTGCTCGGTTTTTTTTGAGTCTCGTTGCGCATTCCGTGGGCACCTCCAGGCTGACATCTCGCCGGATGATGCGCAGATGCGGGTGGTCATCCAATTGAGCAAAAAAAGCCCGCAGGCTTGAAAATGGGCAAAAATCTGGGTACGATTGAGGCATCAGCCTCTCGTGTCGAGGGAACACAGTAGCCAAGCGCAAGTGAGCAAGAGACGCTGTGGCTGGAACAGCAAGCCGGAATATCGACGATGTTCATGGCACGCAATCATCCGAGAAGAGGGCCGCTTGGCCTTCGAGAGAAAGGAAGTCACCTTGCAGACAGCTGACGTGATTGTGATTGGGGCCGGAGTCAATGGAACGAGCACGGCATTTCATTTAGCCAAAGCAGGGGTCAAACGCGTCTTGGTGATTGAGCGCAGATTCCTGGGAGCCGGAGCAACAGGCAAAAGCGGAGCGCTGGTTCGTACCAGCTATCCTAATGAACCGGAAACGCGGCTCGCGCAGATCAGTCTGACGTATTTCAAGCATTGGCAGGAGCTGGTGGGCGGCGATTGTGGCTACCAGCCTCTGGGTCTGCTGATGTTCACCGATCCTGTCTATCACAGCGAGCTGGAGGCCAATGTTGCGCTCCATCGCCAGCTTGGGGTCAAGACCCAGATCATCACTCCCCAAGAGGCCAAAGCACTCGACCCTTCCTTGTCTGTCGAGGATGTGGCCCAGGTGGTCTATGAGCCAGAATCTGGCTATGCCGATCCCAATGCCACAACCTATTCTTTCGCCAGAGCAGCAAGTCGGCTCGGTGTCAAGTTTCAACTGGAGACGGAAGTCAAGCGTATCCTGGTCGAAGGCGAACGGATTAAGGGAGTCGAGACCAGCAAAGGGATCGTGAGCGCTGCGACGGTGATCATCATTGCAGGAGCCTGGGCCAACCATCTGCTGACTCCCCTTGGCATCGATCTGGGGCTCGTTCCCAAACGAGCCCGAGTCGTCGTGTTGCGCTGGGCCTATGACAGGGGATCAGAGCATCTCACCTATCTTGATCGGGTGAATCACCTGTGGGCACGACCCATTGATGGCAACTGTACCCTGATGGGATTGGACTCCGATCCCTTGCTTGCAGGAGATCCCGACGCCTATGAGGAAGGAGTGGAACAAGCCTACATTGATCACTGTCGTCTTGCTCTCTGCAAACGGTTCCCGGTGATGCATCAAAGCGCTTTGCGAGGAAGTGTGGCTTGTATGTTGATGTTTAGCCCGGATCTGCACCCGCTGATCGGCCATCTTCCCCCGTATGTGGGCCTCTACGGGATGCTCGGCGATAGTGGGACCTCGTTTAAGACAGCTCCGGCTATCGGGCGCTGTCTGGCGGAACTGGTAACGCAAGGGCAAGCCACAACAGTAGATCTAACGCCATTTCGCCCCACACGCTTAGCAGAGGGAAAGCCCTGGCGCGATGCCTTTAGCTATGGGCAACCAGAGGCGGCTCTCTCGCGCTAATGGGATCAGCGCTGTATTTGCGTCGGACTCATTGGCTGGCCACGAGCAGGAAGAAGGGGTTCTCGTCAAGTCCTGATGGGACCTCCTGCCGCTGGTTCTCGTCGAAGTCTAGGAGAAGAAGCTGGATCACCTCCGTGTGCTGGCTCCTTGGGACATGCGTTCACAACATCCATCGTTTTCCAAGAACGGATGTGCTGGCTCCTTGGGACATGCGTTGAGAACAAGGTCCTTTGAGAAGCGAGAGACCAAGGAGAAAAGGGGAGTGTATGTCAAGTGGAAACGAGCATATTTCTTGGGGAAGAATGCCGTGGTGCAGTGGGCAAGTGCTCCCGGTCTTGTCTGCGAGGTGCTCGAGATGGAACCAGCGTGGGAGCAGGCACTGAGCAGGTTGCTGACACACGCAGCCAGGAGCCAGCTGTGTGAAGGGTGGCGACCGGTATGTCCTCAGATCTCTCCGTACCAGTTATACTATCTATTTCACGCTATATAAATAGACTCACCGGAACCGACGGGTTTCGAGTCCTCTGTCACCAATTTACTCCCTCTTCCTTGAGCCGTCGGGAAACCTGTCTCTCAAGGTTCAGCACCTGCTTGCTGAAGAGGAAGCTGATCTTGACTCACTTTCGTGGAGACCCTAAATAGTAGAGGTTAACACTTGAGTTGTTCAAAGGTGGCCGGACTGACAGAGCGAAGTCGAAGAGTGACGCCGACGAGCCAGAGCCATACGCAATGCTGTCTCGACCAGGGTTTCATCCTGGCTTGCCGCCATAGCCTCTCCTCCCACTGCGCGCAAGAACAGATCAAGCACAGCGGCAAGATAGAGCCACCCCTCGTATGTCCAGATCGCGGTGAGGTCACCAGCCCACTTCTCATGGGGACGTGAGGCCGTGGTCCCGTTCAGAGGTCGAAGGTGTAGCTCTCCCCGGACCTGACCTCCCGGACCTGGTCTCCGACACCCACTTTCACCGACCGGTTCAGGCTGTCGACCTCGGCGCCGACTCGCAGATGGGCGTCCTGGAGGGTGACCTGGATCAGCAGCCCTCTAAAGCGCATGGGAAGGGTCAGACCGCGCAGCTGGTCCAAGGCCTTGGGGTTGAAGTAGAGGACGCCGTCGCGAATCACCTCGCCCAGGTAGCTGCGCTGCACGAGATCCAGCGTCCCCGACATCACGCCCATGTGGATGCCCTCGGCCGTGGTGCCGCCTTGCACATCGCCGACGTCGCTCTCCAATGCCACCAGGTACCGCTCCCAGGAGGTCGCCAGGTCGATCTCCGAGAAGACCCCGGCATACGTTACAAAGCTCAGGGTGGACCCGTGCGAGGTTCGTGCATCGTAGTAGGCGACGGTCTTGCGCAGCGTCTCAGGCGTGTACGCGTAGCCGAGGCGCTCGAAGATCTGCTTCAGCTCATCCTGGCGGAACAAGTAGAACAACAGCACAGTGTCCGCCTGCTTCGCCAGCTTGTAGCGGTCGGGCTCCTTGCCCTCCGCCCGCAGGATGCGGTCGAGCCTCTGGATGTTGCCGTACTTGCGACGATAGGCATCCCAGTCCAGTTCCTCCAGGTCCTCCCAGCCCTCGAACTGGCTGATGACGCCATCCGCGAGGAAGGGGACGTACATCTTGCGGCTCATCTCCTTCCAGGTCTTGATCTCCTGGTCGGTGAGGTCAATCTGCTCGCAGAGCGACCGCCGCCGCCGCCCAGGGAGCATGTCGAGCAGCCTGCCCGCGACGTCGGAGATCCAGGCTACCATCACGTTGGTGTACGCGTTGTTACGCAGCCCTGGCTCATCGGAGTCTGGGTCTTTCTCGTGGAACTCGTTCGGACCCATGACGCCGTGGATCTCGTAGCGGCCACGTTGCGGGTTGAAGTGAGCGATGCTGGACCAGAACCGGGCGATCTCCATCATCATCTCGGCGCCTGGCCCGAGCAGGAAGTCGGTATCTCCTGTGGCCTGGAGGTAGTGCCAGATGTTGTAGAAGATGGCCGCGCTCACGTGCCTCTGATTCCGGCTCAGGTCCGGTTCCCACAACCCGGAGCGGGGGTTGAGGTGCACGACCTGGGTTTCTTCCGTGCCGTCGCTGCCACTCTGCCAGGGGTACATCGCACCCCGGTAGCCGGCGTCGCGAGCCAGCGCGCGGGCCTCGTCGAGCCTGCGGTACCGGTACATCAGCAGGCCCCGCGTGATCTTCGGCAGCCGGAAGTTCAGAAAGGGATAGACGTAGAGCTCGTCCCAGAAGATGTGGCCGCGATAGGCTTCCCCGTTGAGGCCGCGTGCGGGAACGCCGGCGTCCACGTCGGCCGTGTGGGGGGAGCAGGTTTGCAGAACGTGGGAGGCGTGGAAGCGCAGCAGGAACTGGACCCGCTCGTCGTTGGGCACCCGGATGTCGCAGTCATCCCACAGCTCGTCCCACGCACGCTGGTGACGGTCGAAGACCTCATCGAAGGTGCCCAAACGTCCAACCGCCTTCTCGGCATTGGCCAGGGGTTCGTTGATTCCCTGGTCGTGGGAGGTGTAGAACGAGACGAGCTTCTCGACGCGAACCGGTCGTCCTTGCTGGAGGTCGAAGCCCAGTGTCTGATGGGCGTAGTCCTCCATCTGATAGTGCCCGCGCTCGGCCTCCAACTCACCCGAGTCTGCGTACACGCGCGTCCTTACAGCCTCAGCCACGTAGATGTGGGACTGACGCGTCTGCGCTAGCAGGGAGATGGTGTCCGGAGACGGAGTCTGGCTCTCCACCGGATGCAGGTGGCGGCCCTCGAGCTCCCGGTAGCGGGCGACACCCTGGTTTATGACGCGTGCGTCAAGCGCCGTGATGACCTCCACCGGGCCAGACCAGTTCTCGGCCGTGATGGTCCACTCCAGGGCCGCCTGGTGCAGGTCGGCCATGCTGACGAAGCGCCTGCTGGCAAGTGTGGTCTCGCGGCCCCGGCGGTCGCGGAAGCGAAGCCTGCGCATCACCGTCGCGTTGCGGAAGTTCACCGCGTGCCGATAGCTCAGAAGCTCAACGTTCTTCAGGTTGATCGGCTCGTCGCCGCCGATGCGGAGCTTGAGCACGAGCCAGTTAGGAAGGTTGACCAGGTCCTCGTTGAGCACTGGGCGGCCGCCCATGATGGTCGTCTCGCGGTTGTAGCAGCCATGAGCGTAGGTGCCCGGATAGTGGACGTCGTCCACGTCGGCCCACTCGACGCTGCCACGTGTGCAGAAATAGCCGTTGCCGGTCGAGGTCAGCACCTCCCGCAGCCTCTCTTGCTCGGGCTCGAAGGAGTCATATGCGAGCGTCCAATCCTTCGGATTGGGCTCGGATCCCCCGCCGGGCGGCGTTGGCTTCCCCTTTGCGGAGTCCAGGGCGGCGAGCCTGTTGAGGAACTCCTCCACCTCCCCAATCGTGTTCAGCACGTAGTCCGCGGCGGTGGTGTGGTCGGCGGTCTCAGGGTTGTCGGCGCTCCCCACAAAGATGCCGATACCGCGCCCCGCCAGGGCTCGGAAGGCGTCCTCGTCAGTGATGTCGTCGCCCAGATAGAAGGGGACCACGTCGTCTCCGTCCAGGTCCAGCGCCTTGAGCAGGTAGAGCACCGCCTTGCCCTTGTCCCAGTCCAGCCTGGGCTGGATCTCAAAGACCATCTTGCCCGGCGTAACCTTGAGCTCCTCCGGATGCTCGCTGAGGATAGTGTCAACGATCTTCTTGACGCGGAGTCGCTGTTCTTGCGGTACCAGGCGGAAATGAGCGGCCACCGAACGCTTCTTGGGCTCGACCAGGGCTCCCGGGATGTTGGCCAGCTCGGCGCGAAGCTTTGCCTCCACCTCTCGCAGCAGGCCCTCGAATGACGCGCCCTCTTCACGCTGCATGGACCCGCCGGTCGGGCTCCAGATGTCGAACCCGTGGTCGCCAGCCACGATCAGGTTGTCGAGGCCCATGAGCTTCTGCACGACCTGGCGGTCGCGGCCGCTGACCACGACCACGGGGACTCGTTCGGCCAGCCTCCGCACCGCCTCACGCATGCTGGCCGAGATCATGGCGTCCTCCGGCCGGTCGCGGATCGGAGTCAGGGTCCCGTCGTAGTCGAGGAACACAGCCGGCTGCTTGCCGACGAAGCGCCGATCCAACGCCTCACGCTCGCCGAGCGCGTGCGGTATGTCACTGATCTGTCTTGCCATAGTTGCTCACCTGCCTTTCTGAGTCGTCAGGGCCTCTTGCCCTGGCTCAGAGCGTTTACCGCCACTTGAGAACGGGAAACTCTTGCCTGAGCATTCGAGAACTGGCCCCTTTGATGAGCCGAACAAGCTTGCAAATACCAAATGGTGGCTCACATCCCAGCAGGATATGAACATGATCCGGCATGACTTCAAGCTCGACCAACTCTTGTCCCCATTTCTCCACCAGTTCATTGAGGATCTGTTTCAGCCTTGCATCGATCGCTGGGACGAGCACCTTACGACGATACTTCGGCAAAACCCTCTATGAGAGTGGCAGTTGTACACAATATGTGAATTGCTTGTAACTCCTGGGTTCATGCTCAGATTATCGCACAAAACACTAGACTTTGCGAGTATCAGCTAGTGGTCCTATGCCCCTGTGCCCCAGCCCCACAAAAGGAACGCGCCTTCTATCCTCATGGCTCAAGCCAGGGGTTTTACGGCGCGGAGGTGATAGACGATTGTTCCCCGCCTGGCAAACCTCAACTTTGACAACAGCTTAGAAACAGCGGGAAAGGGGTATTTCCCGCTCTTATGTGCTACACTGAACAAGAGAGCCACGCTCACATGGTCCCAGCGTGACCCGGCGTAAGTGGCAAAAAGAACAGTGGGAAATATTTTTTGGTCAGGAGAAACCCATGCAAAAGCGCGTCACTGCTCTTAAAACCGACCGGAACATGTGGACTCCCGAGGCGCTACTTGAAGCGTGGCACCGCTCCTTGCAGGAAAAAGATCGCAAGGCTGGCACCGTTGACGTTGGAGACCCTCACCCCGATTGCCATCATTGGCTACCGCAACGAGCTGCAGCATGCACAACACAAATCCATCAGTACAATCAATATGCAGGTAAGTGCTCTGCGTGCCTGGTGTGGCTGGATGACTGAGCAGGGCTATCTCACTGCCGATCCGGCGGCGCATTTGAAGTTGGTCGGCGGAGAGGCAGCTTCATCACGTACAGGATTGAAAAGCGCGCAGGTAAATGAGGTAGGGCGAGGATCTCTGCGAAAATCTATCACAAGAAGCGGAATCAGCATGGTTTTCCCAGCTTTGGAGCAGGGAAAGGTATGGTATACTCTTGGGAGAGATGGTGTTTGTGTTGATACAGAGAGGATGGGGCTTACAGTGACCCTTCTCAGATCAAGGGTGATCTTTGATTGGGCAGGGATTACCCGCGATTCCCAGATTTGAAGATCGATCACAACGTTGTTAGGTGGTTCGATCGTGGCTCATTGGCTACACAGAGCTGTGTTAAACAGCATAAAGGAGTTGGAAGCATGTCCTCGCGAAACATTGGCGCTTCGCTACTATCACGCCGTGCTTGGAGAGCAGTAGCACGATCAATGCAAAAACGCAGTCGTATGCTCATTGTATCCCTCCTTGTCCTCACGAGTTGTATGACGATCTTAGGCATCAACCCCTTTTCTCAACACGCAAAAGCGCAAGCTTCCCCGCGCGTGACCGTCGCCGCGATCGACCCGTCGCTCGTCGCAGGACGCGGCGCTCAGCTCGGTATCGTCCAGCAGGAGGCCGAGAACGCCACGACGAACGGGACGATACTCCCGTTCGACACGTCGGCTTACACGCTCTCGGGCGAGGCGTCAGGCCGGCAAGCCGTGCAGCTCACGCCTGGCCAGTACGTCGCGTTCACGCTCACGCAGCGGGCGAACGCGGTGACTATCCGCTACGCGATCCCCGACGCCCCGATCGGCGGCGGAATCGACGCCCCGTTGACGGTGAGCGTGGACCACAACGGCCGTGAGAACACGCATCCGCAGACGATCACGCTGACCTCGAAGTACTCATGGCTCTACAACCAATATCCGTTCACGAACGACCCGAATGCGGGCTTGCTCCACCCGGACTGGTGGATCACCGAGTGCTCGTGCGTTCCGGCTTTTACGACACCGCCGCCGACCATAACGAAACCGTTCAGGCCGATGCACTTCTACGACGAGCAGCGCCTGCATCTCCACAACACCTACCAGGCGGGAGACGTCGTCCGCCTGACCGTGCCTGCCGATTCGAACGCAGCGTGGACGGTCATCGACCTCGTCGACTTTCAGGAGATCGCCGGTCCCGCGCCGCAGCCGGAGGACTCCGTCTCCGTGACCGACTTCGGCGCCGACCCGAGCGGCATTCGCGACTCCGCGGATGCGTTCGATCTCGCGATACAGGCGGCGAAAGCCTCAGGTAAGACGGTCTATATCCCGGCCGGCACGTTCCAGGTGAACAGGCACATCATCGTCGATGATGTCGCTGTCGAAGGCGCCGGCAGCTGGTGGTCAATCGTCAAAGGCCATCAGGTCACGCTCACCTCACCGGCGCCCGACCGCTCCGTGCACACGGGCGTCGGCTTCTACGGCAAGTACGCAGCCGACGGCGGGAGTCACAACGTGCACCTGTCGAACTTCGCAATCGAGGGCGACGTCCGAGAGCGAATCGACACCGATCAGGTGAACGGTATCGGCGGGGCGCTGAATGACTCGACGATCGATGGCCTCTACATCCATCACACGAAAGTCGGCATCTGGCTCGACGGGCCGATGAACAACGTGGCGGTTGAGAACACGGTCATCGCGGACCAGATCGCGGACGGCATCAACTTCCACCAGGGAGTGACAAACTCGAGAGTCGTCAATTCGCTCATCCGCAACACGGGTGATGACGGACTGGCGATGTGGTCGCAGGCGGTCGGCGGGCAGCCCGGAATCGAGGACGCCACCAACGTGTTCGACCACAACACGGTGCAGAACCCGGTGCTCGCGAACGGAATCGCCATCTACGGCGGCCGCAACAACACCGTGTCGAACAACATCGTCGCCGACCCCGTGCGCGAGGGCAGCGGCCTCCACGCGGGATCGCGCTTCGGCTCGACCCCGTTCGCCGGCTCCCTCCGGTTCACGAACAACACGACCGTGCGGGCCGGCTCGTTCGAGCTCAATTGGAAGATCGGCCTTGGAGCGATCTGGCTCTACGCGCTCGAAGGCTCTCTCACGGCGGACATCGAGGTTAGCGGCGACAACTTCCTGCAGAACACGTACAACGCGATCCTGATCGTTGCCGACTTCCCAGTGAAGGATCTCTACTCCATCTCGAACGTCCATTTCCAGGACATCCACGTCGACGGAACGGGCACGTCGGTGCTGAGTGCGCGTTCCGCCGGGAACGCGACGTTCCAAAACGTCGTCGCGCGTCACGTCGGTGCCGTCGGCATCAACAACTGCGGCTCCTTCCACTTCACGTCAGCGGGCTCGGAGTTCAAGGTGACCGACCTCGGCGGCAACACCGGAGGCGGGACCACCGGTCCTTGGCTCGCACCGTGGGAGCTGCCGAACACGATCACCTGCAACGATCGGCCGCCGGTCGTCCCCCCTCCGCCACCCTCCGCCTGGTAAGCGGTTAGATCGTGAACGGGGGGAGGGCCTCCCACCCTCCCCCCGTGCTGCGGCTGCGGGTGCATCGGCTGGAATGGTACAATACAAGCAAAAGTCATCAAAGAGAGCCTGCGTAAGGAGGAGAGCCATGTCGATGTATCCACGAGAGCTGGGAACCATTCCAGAGGAAACGGCGCTTGGGGATCACCGCCTTGTACGCCGCCCAAAAGTCCGTGAAGCAATGTCCTTGGCGGTAGGCTGCTGGAATGGCTTCCCATAAACGTTGACACGTCTTTTTGCTCTGATCGCCCACTGCATAGGCGACCACTTGACGCGTCTTGCGGCACAAGGCGATCCAAATCCAGGAGTCGCGCGCTTTTTTGAGCACAAACGACCACAGTTCGTCCAGTTCCAGTAGTGACAGAACACTCTGGCATCGCCTATGTATAAGGCCCAGGATGCTTCTGGCTTCCTCAGCTGTGGCGATCGCGCGGCGAAAGTGGTGAGCCAGGTCGGCCGCTTCCGCGACGAGTTCATGGGTTGGGGCGATGGTCTCTTGAATATAGGGATAGTCCTGGGTACCGACGCGGATGTGGTCACCGTTGAGGATCGCTGCCGTCAGGATGTTCTTCTGTTCTGGCCCCATACTACTGACATTGATGACGCTGCCCGAGGGCATCAAGCGCCGCCGATGGAGGTACTCTTCTGAGGTTGGCGGTGACCACGATCCGCCTGGCCAGCCGAAAAACAGCGTGGTGAAATAGGGCGCGGGCAACAGGCCCTTGTTGAGGAGATAGTGCATGTTCCAGATGGAGCCAGCATGCCAGACCTCGAGCTCCGGCTTGACATGGTACTGATGACAGAGGCGCATGTCCTCTTCAAGCTCCTCGCGGGGGTGCAGCACATGCACATCCTGGCCGTTGAAAGCCTGGTCATGGTGGCTCAGGCTCATCGAGATCATGTCGGAATGCTCGGTCCAGACGGCCATGCGCTCGGTGATGGGCAGGCTCGACATGCCGCACTGAATGACCAGTTCAGTCTGGTGGCGCACAGCATTGATCACCTCGCTCCACCTCTTTTCGGCGTGGATGTGAAATATGCACGCCCCCGCTTGTTCGCAGAGCGTGGCTTCGGTGGTGATCTCCTCCACCGTAAGCGGGTAGGGCACATCGGGAAAGAGTAAGCAGATATTGGCAGTTGCGGTGATAATCAAAGGGTCCATAGGGATAAGTCCTCCTCTATTGGGTGTGTGCCCGTCCTTCCTTTGCTTTCGAGAGGATGTACGTACAATGGGCGACGATGCGAGAGATTTTCGAGGAAATGTGTCCGATTTTGCGACAGAATTGTTTTGGAATTGGATGGGTTTTGGCGCGAGTGGGTAGGGCGGGGCAGAGGGTGACCGCCAGAGACGAGATGCCTGGTTGTTGATGGGATGCCGTGGCGTTTTGGGATTGCATAAGCCTACCTCGCATTGATTATACAGCAGATTTCAGCATTTTGGGCGAACTGATCCTGGGTGGTCACTTTGGCGTTGTCAGGTCTGGTATGGCATACAAGGGTATTCTTTGTATCCGTTCCTATTCTGGTCGGTCTGCTCTGAAGAGGGCCTCTTCTGTTTCTTCCAACTGGGTAATTCTACCCATATCTCTGGGCAGATGACCTCAGCAAGTCGCTCTCACTCCTGTGCAGATGGGTAGTGAGAATGGGTAGTTCTACAGATGTGCTCTGGCCTTCCACCGGGTAGACTCTAAGCAAGTGATGCGACCGTTCTCAAAAAAAGTGATGAACCCTTCCTGGTCAGGCCAGGATGGAGGGAGAAATAAGATGTATTATCGTGTAGCATTCCAGGTGAATCAACAGCCTACCTGGCAATGGAGATCAACAGCGCTGACCTCTCTTGAGGCCCTGTTCCGCTTTCTTAGACTCTATAGTGTCATCCCGCAGGATCGCCTTCGTGTGTTCTCCTCCACCTCACGTGAGGATCTGAATGAGCAGCTTGTGCAAGAGAACAAGGGATTCTTAACCAACTCGGCCACGGCAGCACAATTCCTGTATGAGCGGGGTATAGGTTCACGTGAGATGACGCATGAAGTGTCAGAAAGTCGGGCACGAACGAGGACAGGAACACTCGTCGCTGCCGATGCCAACCCTTCATCCAACGAGAGCAGCATACAACCATATTCGCCGCCTGAGCGGAGCATCAGTGTGCTGGAGAGCAGGCGGCTCGAGCTAGAACTTGGAGCGGGTGGCGATCATGATAGCCCGTATACATTCGCTTTGCCACTCTCTATGCCACAGACGCTCGCCTGGGTACAGCTTTTTGTGAAGGTACAGCAAGGAAATGTAGCCTTGTAGTAAAATGGGAACATAAAGTACTTGTTGAAGTTCAAATATATATGGTACACTCGTTTCAGAAAAGTCGTACCAGAGCCTTTCTGAAACGAGTATAATGCCTGGTTTCTTTGAGTTCATGT
>Ga0209577_10002276_pt1 | contig 18606 bp, 21 predicted proteins | sample GraSoiAngelo_109_FD_185874 | JGI IMG/M metagenome (GOLD analysis project Ga0209577, IMG submission 185874) | Grasslands soil microbial communities from the Angelo Coastal Reserve, California, USA - 14_0903_12_20cm (SPAdes) (version 2) | ecosystem: Environmental > Terrestrial > Soil > Grasslands...
GAAGGTGGCGATCACGCGCGCGCTCCTGGTGAACCCGCCGCTCCTTCTCTTGGACGAGCCGACCACCGGCCTCGACCCGAAGAGCCGCCGGGACGTGCAGACGTTCCTCGAACGCTTACGGAGCGAGCACGGCACGACCATCCTCCTGACCTCGCACGACATGGCCGAGACCGAGCGCCTGTGCTCGCGCATCGGCTTCATCGCAAAGGGGTGCCTGATCGCCGAAGGCACGGCTGAAGAGTTGAAGCGGCGCTCGAACGCCGCCTCGCTCGACGACGCCTTCATCGCGCTCGCGGGCGAGAAGTTGGAGGAGGGCGATGGCGGCGCTGGCCGTAAGTCGAATGAGGTGGCGCTGGCGGAAGCTTGAGGAGGGTTATACCGGGTTGTGATGAAAGGAGAGTTCAGAGCTCAAACTTTAGTTTGCCCTTCCGCGCCGAAGAGACAAGCTAAAGCTTGAACTCCGAACCCCCTGCCGAGGATTAAGCGATGGAACAGGTACTCAGACAGGCTTGGGCGTTCGTCTTCCGCGACTACCACCTGACGCGGCGCTACTTCTCGTGGGTGGTCGTCTTCACTTTCTACGCGGTGGTGAACTCGGCGACGGTCGTTCTGATCGGCGTGGCGGCAGGTGACCGCAAACTCACGCTGACGCTTTTGGTGGGCGTGCTGCTGTGGGGCTTCCTCTCCGTGCTCTTCAACGAGATCGCCAACTCGATCACATACGAGCGCTGGGAGGGGACGCTCGAATACACCTTCATGGCCCCGGTCTCGCGCCTCATACACCTGGCGGGCGTGAGCCTCTACGCCGCGGCCTACGCCGTCGTGCGCGCGTCCGTCATCGTCGCGGGCCTCCTGCTCTTCGTTGACTTAGACCTGTCGCGCGCGAACTGGGCGGGGATGGTCGTGGTGCTGGCGGTGTCGAGCGCGGCCTTCATCGGGCTGGGGCTGATGGCGGCGGTGCTGCCCGTCTTCTCGCCGGAGCGCGGGGCGGAGGCGACGAACATCTTCCAGGGGATTCTGCTGCTGGTCTCAGGCGTCTATTATCCCGTGGAGGTTCTGCCGCGCTGGCTCCAACCGCTGTCGGTCGTCTCGCCCGCGACCTACGCACTCTCCGCGAGCCGCAAGCTCATAGGGCTGGGCGACGGCGCACAGCAGACCGCGGGCGCGCCGCTCTCGGCGTGCGCCTACGAGCTGACGGTGCTCACACTGATGGGGCTGGTGATGATCCCGCTCGGCCTCTACGTCTTCGGCCTCGTCGAGCGCTGGGCGAAGCGCACGGGGAAACTCAAACGAACGGGGTGAAGAAGTCAAAAGTAAAAAGGCAAAAGTGAAGACGGCGGACGATGCCGGTCTCATCATCAATGTTTGATGAGACCGGCATCGTCCGCCGTTCTGTTCTTTTGCCTTTTGCCTTTTTACTTTTGGCTTAGCCGAAGGCGTCGAGCACCTCGTCGGCGTGCTGCTCGACGTTGACCTTGTCGAAGACCTTCTTTAAGCGGCCCCGCTCGTCTATCAAAAACGTCTTGCGGTCAACGCCCATGTACTTCTTGCCCATGAACTGCTTCTCGCCATAGACGCCGAACGCTTCGGCGACCGCGTGATCCGTGTCGGCCAGCAGCGTGAAGGGGAGCTTGTATTTGTCCGCGAACTTCCGGTGCGACTGCTCGTCGTCGAGCGAGACGCCGAGGACTTTGATCCCGCGCCGCTCGAACTCCGAATAGCCGTCGCGGAGAGAACAAGCCTCCTTCGTGCAGCCCGGCGTGTCGTCCTTCGGGTAGAAATAGAGCACCACCTTCTGCCCGCGCAAATCAGACAGCCTCACCGTGTTGCCTTCCGCGTCGCGCGCCTCGAAGTCCGGCGCGGCCTCGCCCTCTTTAATCATTCCGCTCATACCTCCGAAATTTTTGAACGGGGGAATAACGTCCGGCATTCTAACGCACCGGCTCACCCGGCGAAAGCGCCGGGGTCGTAGCGCGAAAGGAAGGTGAGCCACGGGCGGACGATTGAGACGAAGTGATCCCACGTGCCCGGCTCGGCGTTCGGGCTGAGGTGAAGGCTTTCGTCCTCCAAGGCGCGGACGATGCGGAAGCCCTCGCCGGCCAGCCCGCCGACGAGCGTGCCCAGGCCGTGACGGTACTCGCGCGGCGGTCTGATGGCCCCGCGCCCCGCGCGCTCGTACACCCACTCCTCGTCCGCGCCCGTCACCTCCGCGCCGTCAACGTAAGCGTGCGCGAGCGCGTAGCCGCGCCCGTCCCAGTCCTTCGTGCCCGCGCCCATGACGAAGGGGTTGGCGCACATCAGGCGGTAAAGGCCGCCGCGGCGCACGACGCGCGCGACCTCTCGGAAGACGGCGCGCGCATCGGGGACGAAGTTCAGCGAGTAGGGATGCCAGACGATGTCGAAGCCCGCGCCGTCGAGCGCCGATAGGTCGCGCATGTCGCCCCGCACGGTTTCGACTTCGAGGCCGTAATGCGCCGCCGCGCGCCGGTCTTGCCCCAACTGCTCCTCCGAGAGGTCGAAGACAGTCACGCGCGCGCCGAGGAGCGCGAAGGCCGCCGACTCGCGCCCGCCGCCGCCCGCGAGGCAGAGCACGCGGCGGCCCGCGAGTTCGCCGAGCCAGCCGCGCGGGTCAACCACTCCCCGCGCCGACGCGGCGTCCAAATTAAGCAGTGGGCGCGTGTAGAGCGCGCCGGCCTCGACCAGCCTCCTCCAGCGCTCGACGTTGTACTTCGCAACCTCGTCCATGTGTGAATTCAAGCCGACCCGGCACGCGCCCCTCACTGCTCCGCCTTCGCGCCGTCGCGCCGGAAGGCGCGGAAGGGTTCGGGGATGAAGTTGGTCATGTGGAACTGCGCGGTGTGGCCGTCGGCGAAGGTCTGGTAGAGGTTGAATTCGGGGAGCTGCAAACAGGTGAGCGGCGAGGCGTGGTCGTAGCCGGTGTCTATGCCGATGGCACTGTGCGAGACGTAGATGCCGTGGCGGCCCAAGCGACCGAGCAGGGGGAGGAGCGGCGTCGGCGTGTGGCCGAAGACGCAGGGCTTGCCGTGGTAGTGCTTGTAGAAGTCGGGGTTGCGCGACCACAGGAGGTGGCGCGCGTCCGTCTCGCACGGGTGCTTCTCGCCGTCCAGGCCCGCGTGGACGTAAAAGGCATGCTCGTCCTCGTAAAAGAGCGGGAGCGAGCGGAAGAATTCGAGGTGCTCAGGCGGAAGCGAGTCGCGCATGCGCCGCTGCGCCTCCTCCCACCAGGAGCGCAGTTCTTCCGTGAGCGGGCCGCCCGTGTACTGCCCGAAAGTTTCGGCGCTCCCGACCGCCGGATGGAGCCAGAGCCACGCGCCCTCGTCGAGGAAGTCTAAAAGCATCTGCTCGTGGTTGCCGCGGAGCACGACGACACCTCCGGCGGGCGAGTCGTTCAGGAGTTTGAGCACGTCGGCGACCGTTCCGGGGATGTCCTCGCCGCGGTCTATGAGGTCGCCGAGCAGGACGAGTGCGTCCCGCCCCGCGTCGCGCGGGAGGAGTGAGAGGAGGTGTCGGAGTTGGGCGCGGCGTCCGTGAACGTCGCCGACGACGAAGGTGCTCATGTGCAGCCTCCGCGGAAGAAAGGAAAGGGGCAGAAGGGGAAGAGGGTAAAAGGGTAAAAGGTAAGGGCGTGAACGCCGACGCCCTCCCCATTTTCCCTCTTCCCCTTTTACCCCTTTCCCCCTTGATTACTGCCGGCGCGCTCCTGCGAGGTCTCGATGCGGCGCATCAGCTCCGCGAAGCGCGCGTCTTCGCGCAAACCCTCCCAGTTCGGGTCGGACTCGAACCAGGGCTTGTTCTCGTTCCCCAAAGTGATGGCTCGTTCTAACCACTTGAAAGCTTCTTCGCGCTCGCCGAGCACGGCGTAGGCGGTGGCGAGACAGTAGGTCACGTCGTGGTTGGCGTCGGCGCAGGCGAGCGCGCCTTCGTTCAACTCGGCGAGGGCGGGCGCGCGCTCACCCCTCGCGGCGAGGAACTGCGCGAGCAGCGGGCGGACGCCGTGCATCGAAGGGTGGCGGCGCAGGACTTCGCTCACGACCTGGGCCGCCGTCTCGTTGTCGCCGTGGCACGCGGCGAGGACGGCGCTCATGGTTTTGATGAGCGGATGGTTCGGCTCCATCTGCGCGCCGAGTTCCAACTCGGCGTCGGCGTCGTCGAGGCGGTGCTGGTACATCAGCACGCGCGCGCGGTTGTAGCTGACGACGACGCGCTCCGCCGGGTTGATCTTGATCATGCGGCTGTAGCCTTCGAGCGCGTCGTTGTAGCGACCTTCGAGGCGCGCGAGCGTGGCCGAGACGAACTGCACGCCCACGTCGTTCGGCGCTTCCCGTCGCAGACGCCCGACCTCCTCGCGCGCCAACTGCTTCTCGCCGCGCGCCAGCATGACGAAGAACATGTGCAGCCGCGCTTCCAGAAGGTTCGGCTTGATCGCCTGCGCGCGTTCGAAGGCGGCGGCGGCCTTCGCGTAGTCTTCGGGGCCGCCGTAGCACTTGATGACGCGGTTGGCGTAAGCGCCGCCGAGCGCGCACCAGGCGAGCGCGAAGTTCGGGTCCAGCTCGACGGCGCGCTGGAAGTGCACGATTGACTCTTCGGAGTCCTCGCGCGCCAGCGTGTGGTAGATGAAGCGACCGCTGGCGTCGCGACCGCGCAGGTACTCTTCGTAGGCCTCCGGGTTTCGCGTCGAGCTTCCGCCTTCGGGCGCTTCGGTCAAGCTCCGCTCGCGGTCACCGCCCTGCTGCTGCTGCTCGGCGGCTTCGAGCCTGTTCATCAGTTCGCGGAAGCGCGGGTCTGTGCGCAAAGCCTCCCAGTTCGGGTCGGACTCGAACCACGTGCGGTTCTCGTTGCCGAGTTCGACGGCGCGCGCGAGCCAGCGCAGGGCGTCGTCGCGGTCGCCGAGCATGGCGTGTGTGGTCGCCAGCCAGTAGGCGATGTCGTGGTCGGCCTCCGCCGCGTCGCGCACGCGCTCGTTCAACTGCTGGCGCGCGGCCACGGTGTCGCCCTTCTTGATGAGCTGCTGCGCCAGGAGCGGGCGTATGCCGTCCATCTGCGGGTGGTCTTCGAGCACGCCGCGCAGCACCCGCACGGCCTCGTCAACGTTGCCGCGCCGACCGAGGACGACGGCCTGGAAGGTTTTCAGGAGCGGGTGGTTCGGCTCGACGCGCGCGCCCTGTTCGAGTTCGAGGAGCGCGTCGTCGAGGCGGTGCTGGTACATGAAGACGCGCGCGCGGTTGTAGCTGGCGACGACGCGCGCCGCCGGGTCCAAGCGCGAGAGCTTGTCGAAGGCTCGGAGCGAACGGTCGTACTCGCCGTCGAGGCGGTGGAGCGCGCCCTTGACGAAATAGACCGCCGGCTCGTTCGGGGCCTGCTTTGCCAGCCGCGACACTTCGGCGCGGGCCTTCGGCTTCTCGCCGCGCGAGAGGTAGATGAAGACCATGAGGATGCGCGCCTCGACGATGTTGGGGTCGAGTTCGAGCGCGCGCGTGAAGGCGTTCTCCGCCAGCTCGTAATCCTCCGAGCCGCCCAGTCCCTTCAAAACTTTGTTGGCGAAGCACGCGCCCAGACCGCTATGCGCGAGCGCGAACGAGGGGTCGAGGCGGATGGCGTGCTGGAAGTGCTCGACCGCCTTGTCGCAGTCGGCGGCGTCGAGCGTGTGGAAGAGGAACTTGGCGAAGAAGTCGCGGCCCCGGAGGTATTCTTCGTAGGCGGCGGCGTTACGCGTCGTGGCCGCGGGCGCTTGAGAAGCCTGCTGCTCGACGTTCAAGCCTTCGGCGATGCGCTGCGCGATCTTGTCCTGGAGCGCGATGATGTCTTCGGCGGAGGCGTCAATGCGGTCGCTCCAGAGCATGTCGCCGGAGACCACGTCTATGAGCTGCGCGTTGACTCGAAGCGCGCCGCCCGCGCGCAGGAAGCTCGCCGAAAGCACCGCGCTCACGTTGAGGTCGCGCCCGACCTCGCGCGGGTCAACCTGCTTGGCCTGGTACTTCACGATCATCGAGGAGGGCCGCACGATGAGCGAGCGGTTGCGCGCCAGTTCCGTGATGACGGCGTCGGCGAGCGAGAACTCGTAGAAGCCCGCTTCGGGGTCGTTCGATAAATTTTTGAACGGGAGGATGGCGATTGACTTCTGCGTCTCGAACTGGCTGACGTGCGCCGAGGCAGGCGCGCGCGAAGTCTGAGCGCCTGAACCGCCCGACGGCTGCGTGGAGGCGGAGCGCGGCGCGGGCGGGAAGGAAGTGGGCTGCGCCTCCGCGCCCGTGAGGCTGCGCCACCAGCGCCGGAAGGTTCGACCGACCCCGCCGCCCGTGCCCGGCTGGTGTCGCGGCGGCGCGACGACGGGCACGGCCTCGCCCGGCGCTCCGCCCGCCTCCAACCCGGCCCCGCCCGCCAGCGCCGCCGCCTCGCGCATCGCCGCGCGCAGGTCGTCGCGCATCTCCGCGATTCGCTGGTAGCGGTCTTCCGGTTTTTTGGCGAGCGCGCGGTCGAGTATTTCCTGGATGAGCGGCGGCGGGTTGTCGGTGCGTACTTCCGCAACGGGTTCGGGCGTGTCGTGCAGGACGGCGTAGCGCACCTCAACCGTGGTCTGCCCCTTGAACGGCCAGATGCCCGCGAGCATCTCGTAGAGCAGCACGCCGGTCGAGAAGATGTCGGCTCGGTGGTCAACCTTCTGCCCCGTCGCCTGTTCAGGCGCGGCGTAGGTCGCCGTCCCGTAAGGCACGCCGAGTTCCGTGAGGTGAACGTCGCCGCCCTTCTTCCCCTCGTCGAGCAGCTTGGCGAGTCCGAAGTCCAGGACTTTGACGAGGCCGGCGTCGGTGACCATCACGTTGCCGGCCTTGATGTCGCGGTGGATGATTCCCTTCGAGTGCGCGGCGGTGAGCGCGTCCGAGACCTGATAGGCAATCGAGAGCGCGCTCTCCAAAGAGAGCGGGCGACCGTTGACGAGCTGGCGGACGTTTCGGCCCTCGATGTACTGCATGGCGATGAAGTGGAGGCCGTCGTCCGTCTCGTGCAGGCCGTAGATGGTGCAGATGTTCGGGTGGTCTAAGGAGGATGCGAGCTGCGCCTCGCGCTCGAAGCGTTTGAGGTTGACCTCGCGCGCGGTCAACTCCGGCGACAGTATCTTGATGACGACCGTGCGGCCCAGGCGCTCGTCCACGGCCCTGTACACTGTCCCCTGCCCGCCCGCGCCGAGCTTCTCCGTGATGCGGTAGTTGAGGAGCGTCTTGCCAACCACGAGTTTAGATTTTCGATTTCCGATTTTTGATTTGCGATTTGAAAACCGTCAGCGTCCGGCGCTCGGCTTTCAGCTTTTTGTTTTAGCCGAAAGCTGAGCATTGAACGCTGACAGCTTAAATCAAAAATCGCAAATCAAAAATCCAAAATTCCGACTGGCTCACGGCCAGGCTAATCGTGCACCGTTCAACCGCGCGGCGGGTCGCCCCAGCCCGACTGCACGTACTTTCCGTTCTCGACGATGCAGGGCACGGTCGGATCGTTGTTCGAGTAAGCGAACATCTCCCTGCGCCGCCCGCGGTCGTTCTGCGCGTCGTACTCCGCAAACTCGATCCCCTTCGAGTTGTAATAGTCCCGCGCCTGCTGGCAGTACGGGCACCCCGGCTTCACGTACATCACGAGTCCCACGCCTTTTCGTCCCCCTTCTTGTTTTCCCCAAGTGTAACGCACGCCCGCCGCAGATGAGAAGCATCCGACGCGGAGCGATTCGAGGCCAGCCCGCGTATGGCATTCATAGTGGTGTTAAGCTGCGCGGTGCAGCATAACACGTCAATTCCGCGTGTTATACTGCGTGGCGCAGTTTAATCAGAAGTTAACTGCCTCATACTTTTGGAGTAATACATGGAAGAAATTACTGAAGCAGGCATAGTTTACGTCCTGACAAATCCCGCAATGCCGAATCTCGTTAAGATTGGCATGACAAGTCGGGAAAACCTAGACGCCAGAATGCGTGAGCTATATACCACAGGCGTGCCAGTTCCATTTGTTTGTGAATACGCATGTAGGGTTGAAGATTGTGCGAAGGTAGAGACCGCCTTACATTCAGCTTTCGCGCCTAATCGAGTAAATCCACAACGAGAATTCTTTAGCATTGATCCTGAACAGGCAATCGCTTTTCTGCGACTTGTCTCCAGAGAAGATGTAACCCCGGAAGTAGAGCGCGGGATCGAAAAGACCGCCACCTCAATTGACTTGGATTCGGGTCGTCGTCTCAAAAAGAAGCGCCCAAGATTCAATTTTGTGGAAATGGGCATTCCAATCAATTCAGAGCTTAAGTGGAGACGTGGATCTGAAACAGCGATTGTTACGAGTGAGAGACGGGTCAGATTTAATGATGCAGAAATATCCTTAACAGAACTGACAAGCCGACTTCTTGGGAAGGACTATAATGTTCAGCCGGGCAGCCACTGGACTTACAATGGAAGAGTGTTGTCAGAAATATATGATGAAATATATCCATCCGCCGATGGTGACGAGATTTAATAAGATGCGGCTCAATTCCGTTATGCTGCTGGATAGTGGCTTGTGATAAATATACGGCATGGGTAAGTACGATAAGCTGCTGATTCAAGTCCTGCGTGGAGCCTCCGATGCTAACATCTCGTTTGAGGGCTTATGTCAGTTGTTGAGACATCTGGGTTTTGATGAACGTATTCGCGGCAGCCATCATATCTTTACCAGAGAAGGCGTGGAGGAAATCTTAAATTTGCAGCCGATAGGCTCGAAAGCCAAAGCTTACCAAGTGAAGCAGGTTCGCGGCGTGATCCTGAGATACCGGCTCGGAGGTCAGGGCGATGAATGAAAAATATAAGTACGAGATAATCATCTACTGGAGCGTTGAGGATAATGCTTTCATTGCCGAAGTGCCGGAGTTGCCCGGTTGTATGGCGGACGGGGCGACGTACTCGGAAGCTGTTTCTAATGTGGAAGTAATTATTGACGAGTGGATTGAAGCGGCGAAGGACTTAGGCCGAGAGATTCCTGAGCCGAGAGGCAAACTGATGTTTGCCTAGCGTCGTTTCATAAACCACGCACGCCATTCGCCGGGGTTATCTTGAAACGTTGACGACTACTTCGGCAAGCCGGAGAGGTTAAGAAAGCGCGTGATCGAGAGCGACCTGTTAGACCCTTACGAGAGGCTCGTCGCGATAGAGGTTTTGGGCCGGCGCGTCGAGGTGCCGGAGCGGAACCGTCTGCTGCGCTGCTTCCAGTTCCTCTCGCTGGAGACGATCTCCTACGGCGACTTCTGCTGGAACGGCGACTGCACCAACTGCCAGTTCTGGTATCACGAGGCCGGGCAGGACGAGGAGCAGGACAGGACGGCGCTCTCCTGCCGCTTCGACGTGCGCGAGGGCCTCGTCGTCACGCGCCTCAGCCCGCACATACGCATCGAAGGAATCAACAAGGGAAACGATGAGTGATGAATGCGGAATGATGAATGAAAAGCTACAAGCCTCTTAAACATTCATCACTCATCATTCCGCATTCATCGTTTGCTTCAGCGCCCGCGGCGGTCGTGGCGTAGGTCGCGGAAGTCGGCGTGGCGGTCGCGGCGGTCTTTGCCGAGGTCGCGGCGGTCATGGTGTATGTCGCGCGTGTCCTTCGCGATGTCCCTGCGGTCGGAGCGAAGCTCGGCCTGCGAAGCGCCGTCGCGCCTGTCTCGGCGGTAGTCGCGGGCGTCCGACCTGAGGTCTCCGCTGTCCTTGTGTACGTCGCGCCTGTCATGCCTGATGTCCCTCGTGTCCTGACGGATGTCTTGGCGATCCTGGCAGGTGTCGCAGGGCGTCGGCGTCGTCGTGCTCTGCGCCCACGCCGTCAGGCACGAAGCCAACAGCAGCGCGGCTGACATCAATATCCTCTTCGTAAATGACTTTCTCATCTCCCGGTTCCCCCTTCTCAAAGATTTCGGTTTCGGCCCGCGACGCACCCAAAGCGCCGACGGCTTACGCCTTGTCGAGTCCGCCGAAGTCACGAAGGAGAGAGACACACCACCCCGCGGGCGCGCGCGCGCTCCCCGCGCCGCGCCGAAGGAGTGGTGCCGAACGCTTCGGCCACTTCCCGATTCTTAAGACGCGCGCGCGCCGCTCGCGGACGAACTTTCTCGCCTTCTTCGCGCGAACAGATTTCTCCCGCCGTCCCGTCTGCGCTACACTCCGGCACAGGCCGCGTGTGAGTTTTCAAATTCAGGCCGCGCGGAAAGGATGACGCGACGGATGCGCTTCGAGTTTTATAACGAGGGGCTGGCGGACGTGCCGAAGCTCTCGGTTGACGGCACGGTGGAGAACGCCGTCCACCTCTCACACTGGCAGGGCAACGAGACGCCCGCGCACCTGCGAGCCGACACCTCGACCGAGATCGCGCTCAACTTCGTCGCCGCGCACGACCGCGAGGAGGTGGCACGCGGCGTCGAGGTGGTCACGAATAATCATTTCGACACCGACGGCGTGCTCTCCGTCTGGACTGTGCTCGCGGGCGAGCGCGCGCTCGATTTGAAAGAACGCCTCGTCGCTGCGGCGGAGGCCGGAGACTTCTCGGAGTTCACGGGCGCGCAAGGGGTGCGCGCGAGCATCACGATTCAGGGCGGCGACAGCCCTGTGGTCGAGGGCGTCGCCTCGCCGCTCGCGCGACGCCTCGCGGGCGGCGCGGGCGTGGACGAGGGGCGCGCTTACTCGGTCGTCCTGCCCGAAGTCGAGCGCGTGCTCACGCGCACGGACGAATACGAGCCTCTGTGGCGCGACGAGTGGGCGCGGATCGAGAGGGCGCTCGAAAGCTTCGAGCGCGGGCGGTCGCGCGTCGTCGAAGACGGAGAGTCGCGCCTGTCCGTCGTCACGCTCGCGCCCGACATCTACGGCCCGTCCGGCTTCAAGCCGACGCGGCACGCAGCGCCCTACACGGCCATCGCGCACAACGCGCGCGGTCGTGTCTTCCTCATCTGCACGCCCACGGTCGAAGGCTGGAGCTACCGCGTTGATTACCCATACTACTCCTGGGCGGTGACGGTCGTGCGGCCTCGCGTCGCGCGCGTCCGTCTCGACCGCCTCGTCGAACGCCTGAACGGACTTGAGCCGGACGGCGCGGGGCGCTGGAGGACGGACGGGAGCGAGCTGACTTCAGCCGTCAAGTTCGTGGACGCACACGGCGTCCTCGCCGCCTCGCGCCTTGAGCCGAACGCAGTAGCCGCCGAGCTACGTGCCGCGCTGCTTCAGCAGGCAGACGCTCAACACGCCGCGAAAGCTCCTGCTCAGGCTGAAGCCTGAAGCTGAAAGCTGAGTGCTGAACGCCGAGAGCCTTTCATGCACGACGTAATCATCATCGGGGCCGGGCCGGCGGGACTCTCAGCCGCGCTGTGGTGCGACGAGCTGGGGCTGGATACGCTCGTCATCGAGCACGAGGCGGAGATCGGCGGGCAACTGCTGAGAGTCTATAATCGGATTGAAAATTATCTAGGCGTCGAGGCGTCGGACGGGCGCGAGCTGCGCGATAGGTTTGCAGCGCAAGTCAAGGACAAGGAGTTCGACCTGTGGACTGAGGCCGAGGTCGAGAGCGTTGACCTGCGCGCGAAGCGCGTGCGCCTGCTGAGCGGCGAGGAGCTTCAGTCAATCGCGCTCATACTCGCGACGGGCGTGCGCCGCCGTCGCCTGGGCGTGCCGGGCGAGGGGGAGTTCGAGGGGCGCGGCGTGCTCGCGTCAGGGAAGCGCGACCGCGACGCTGTAGCCGGCGAGGACGTGCTCGTCGTCGGAGGCGGCGACGCGGCGGCGGAGAACGCCCTGCTGCTCGCCGAAGTCTGCCCGACCGTGACGCTCGTCCACCGCGGAAAGAAGTTGAGCGCGCGGGCAGAGTTCGCCGAGCGCATACGGGGCGAGCACTGCATCACGGTTTTTACGGAGGCAACGCTCCAAAGCATCCTCGGCAAAGAACGGGTTGAGGCCGTCGAGATACTGCGCGCCGGCGCGCTCAAGCCTTTCCGCATGGCCGTGCGCGGCGTGCTCATACGCGTCGGCGTCGAGCCGAACAGCGAACTCTTCCGCGAGCAGTTGCACACGGACGCGCGCGGCTACGTCGTCACGACGGGCGAGCACGAGACGAGCGTCGAGATGGTCTTCGCCGTCGGCGACATCTCGAACCCGCACGCCCCCACGATCAGCGGCGCTGGCGGCGCGGGCGCGACCGCCGCCAAAGTCATCGCCGCGCGCCTGACGGAAAGGCAGAGGTGAAAACTGACCGCAGAGGCGGCGGTGAAAGACGCGAGGGGCAGGAGTGTTGAGCCGCGCGGAGGAGGTCAGCCGTCGGCCCGTTTTTATGCTCGCTCACTTCAGCGCTTGCCGACGCCAACCCGCTTTGCCGTCCGCGCGGCTCAACACTCCCGCCCTTCAGCACCGCCCTTGTTCATTGCACGACGACGGTGCCGCTCATGCCGTCGCCGTCCTTGCCGCCGTGGAAGGAGCAGTAGTAGCGGTAGGTTCCGGCCTTCGTGAACTTCTGGCTGAAGGTCTTGCCCGCACCGAGCGTGGGCGACTCGAACGAGCCGTCGTCGGCGGTGACGGTGTGGGCGGTCTTGCCGTCGTTCTTCCACGTGACGGTCGTCCCGGCCTTGACCGTGATCTGCTGCGGCTGAAACTCGAAGTCCTTGATACTCACACTTGCCGCCGCGTCTTCGGCGCTGACGCGTCGCCCGGCGGGCAGCGCCGCGAAGAGTCCGAAGAGGAGCGCGACGAGCGCGACCGTTGCTGTCTTCCTCATTTCAATTCACTCCTGACTTGCCGATTGCGGATTTCGTAATGCGGAATGCGGAATGCGGATTGAAGAAGAGGGCCATGCTATGTCGCTAATCCGCAATCCGAAATCCGCATTACGAAATCCTGAGGCGTTTACATCTTGCTCTTGCCGCCGAACGGCCCTTCCTTCTTCTGCTTGTCGGTGAGCGGCGGCGCGGGCTTGAAGTCCGCGGGCAGCGGCGTGCCCGTTGCGTCGCCTTTGACCTCGACGATCTGGCTCTTGAGCGGCCCGAGCGCGGCGAGGACTTCGCCCTTCTCCTTCGCGGGAACGTTGAACTTGTCGAGCGTTGCCACGAGGTCTTCGACGAGCGCGTTAAACTCGCCCTCTGTGACCTTCATGTTGTGGTGCGTCTTCGTCATCGAGTTCCCAGTGTACTTGCACGGGCCGCCCGTCACGGCGCAGACCTGCTCCTTGAGGTGGAAGACGAGGCGCTCCGGGTTGCTCTTCGCGAACTTCTGGTTGATGCGTGCGTCGGCGAGGACGCGCGCGGCGAAGTCGTCAATCACGGCAGAGATGGCCGCCTCGCCGCCCAGCCGCTCGTAGAGCGATTTGTCCTGCGCCGCCGCGCCCATCATCTTGTCCTGCGCCGCGCCTGCGCGGGCCGCGCTCATGAGCGTCGCCGCCGCGAAGAACGCGATCAGGGAGATAGCCACGCCCGCCTTCAGAATACTCTTCATCGTCTCTTCTCCTTCGGTTGAAATTTGAAACACTCCGGGCACGCCGGCTCGGCCTCTTCTGGCCGGCCCGCCGCTTCCTTTCTGCTTCGATTCTGCTTGCCCGCGCGAGTTACGACGGATTTACGGAAGGCGCGGCGCGGTTGGATTCGGGCGAATAACCTTTTTGTTGACGCTGACACGTTTTTACTCTATACATGTGTCTCCACCCATCGCGGGCGAGAACGTTTTCTCGTCCGATGCGTTGACGAGCTGTCGCCCGGCAGCCTCACAAAATCGAAAGGAGTTACAACTTGAAACATTTAACTCTGCTTAGGCGGGCGGGCTACGCGTTTGTCGCGTTAGGTCTGCTCTGCGCCGCCGTCATAGCCGTGGGTGTGTGGCATTCGTCCGCAGTACAGAAGGACGAAAGGGCCGAGGGGAGGCGAAAATATCACGCGCGCCTCCGCGACGGGGTCGGGCGCGAGGTCGAGTTGGCGAGCGGCGATTCGCCCGCACAGATTCGCCGCGCGGTGGACTCCGTGACGAAGTTCATCGAGAAGCGTTCGGGCGTAAGCGTCAGCGAGGCGACGAAGGACAGGCTGGCGGCCCTCGAAGAGAGAGTCCAGAGCGGCAACGGTCGTCGTCTGACCGTGAACGCCTTCAGCGCCGCCTTGAGCGCGACCGTGTTGCAGCGCCTCGCGTCCTTAAACGACGAGGAGATCGCCCACGTGGACGATACCCTGCGCGGCTTCAACGCCCCTGACATGCCGAAAAATCACTCCCACGACTTCCAGCTACCCCAGGGCTACGTGTTCATACGCATCCCGCCCGAGGAGATCATAGGCAGGTTAAAGGCCGTGCGCGACCAACTCGCCACACCCGCCGGCGAGGCGTTAGCCGGGATGTTTACTCAGACCGTTCAGTATCACGTCCGGGGCCATGCGCAGAATCTGGCCGAGGCCGTGCCCGAACAGTTCGGCAACCTGTGGGACGTAGCGGGCGACAGGGAGAGCACCGCCGCCGACGCGGGCTTCACGCCGCTGCAAGCCTTCCTCGTCGCCTACTCGCTCCTGAGTAACGACGGCTTGGGTTACAGCCAGGCCAATTTAAGCAAGCGGATGGAGATAGACCGGAAGAGCATGACCAAGACCCTCGGCCAGCCCTTCCCGAGCCCGGAAGGCCACCGCGCATACGGCGTCAACGGCTACGACTTCTCCTCGCCGCTCGACCTCTTCTTCGACGAGCAGACCGTCAACCGTTTTCTGGATCGCGTCGAGAAGGGAGGTGGCGCGTGAAAAAGGTTCCCGTTACGTTGTGCGCCCTCGTCCTCTGCCTGCTGACCGGCTGCCTCGACTTTTGCGGATTTTCACACGGCGACGCCAACTCCAAGTACAAGTATTCTTACACCAACCCCAACGGGACAACTACGTCGGGCGATTTCACAACGAACGAGTACGGGCAGGGTTCCTTTGAGGTGGGGACAGACACTGACTGTAGCAAGGTGACTATCACTAAGGATGAGTCGTCAGATGAGGCAATGTTGGAGGAGTCAGCAGTGTAAGTGTTCGTCGTGCGTTAAAGTCGCTTAGCCGAGACCGCCGCGCTCCGTTCGTGCGGCGGTCTCGCCTTTTCGGGAGGTATAAGACCAGTGAAGACAGAACCGCGAAATATGTGCAGCGTCTCGTTGTGCGAACGAATCCGTTAGTGGTAAAGATAACGTAACCTCTTGGTGGGGAGTTGTCCCGAAGTGAGTTCACCCCCGGAACCCAGGGCGGCCAGCGGGGCCGCCGAGACGCGGTACGCCGCACTGATACGCGGCGTCGCCGACGGAGACCAGCAGGCGCTCGCCTCGCTCTACGACGCGACGAGCCGCACCGTTTACGGCCTCCTGCTGCGGATACTCGCCGACTCGTCGGCGGCGGAGGAGGTCTTGCTCGACGTGTACACGCAGGTCTGGCGTCAGGCCGCCGCCTACAGCGCCGAGCGCGGCTCGCCCCTGGCCTGGCTGACGACCATCGCGCGCAGCCGCGCCATTGACCGGCTGCGGCGCGGGCGACTCGAACAGCAGCGCACCGGGCCGCTCGACCTGTCGGCGACGCAGGTCGCTAGCGGCGGCGTGAGCGTCGAGGAGGACGTGCAGGCGCGCGAGACGGGCGCGTTCGTGCGCGCGGCGCTCGACTCGCTCGCGCCGGAGCAGCGCGAGGTGATCGAGTTGGCCTACTACGGCGGGATGAGCCACAGCGAGATCGCCGCCGCGCGCAATCTTCCGCTCGGCACCGTGAAGACGCGCACGCGGCTCGGCATGATGCGCCTGCGCGAGATGTTGAGGCCCGTGTACGAAGGGACGAGATGACACACACGACGGCGGACGAAGAGTTGGAGGGGCAGGCGGCGCTCTACGCCCTGGGCGCGCTCGACGCGGAGGAGGCGCGCGCCTTCGAGTCGCACCTCGCCGAAGGCTGCGCGGCGTGCGAGGCAGAGCTGCGCGAGTTCGAGTCGGTCGTCTCTGACCTCGCCTTCGCCGCGCACGCGGCTGAGCCTCCCGCGGGCGTGCGTTCGCGCCTGCTCGCGCTCGTCTCAGAGGGGCCAGGCCACACGACAAAGGGAGAGGAAACGCTGCCGTCGTCGGGCGGCGAGTCGGGCGGTGAGTCGAGCGGCGACGGGCCGAACGTCGCCGCGCCTCAGACGGGCGGCGCGCGCGACTTCCTCGGCGTGCGCGCTGGCGAGGGCGAGTGGCGCGCGACCGCAGACCCCGGCGTCAGCTTCAAGCTTCTCTTCGCAGACCGCGAGCGCGCGACGGTCACGACGCTCGTTCGGATGGAGCCGGGCGCGCGCATCCGTGCGCACCGGCACCTCGGCCTCGAACAGTGTCTCGTCCTCGAAGGCGACGTGCGCTCCGGCGGCATCGAGATGGCGGCGGGCGACTTCAACTGCTCGCTCCCCGGCAGCATCCACAACGAGTTGATCACCGACGGCGGCGCGCTCCTCCTCATCGTCGCGCCCGAAAGATACGAGACGCTTGAGCCGCGGGCCAGCGCCTCCTGAAATGGACGCGATGGACGCCACGTCCGAAGGGCAGAACTGCCAGCCTCTTGCTACACGCGCCCACCCCGGCGTCTTTGCCGGCTGGCGACCGACCAACATTCAGGAGATCATATTAGCCCCGAAGTCGGGAACTTCACCCGCCTCGACTTGCTTTCTCCACGTTGCAAGTTTGTCGCGCCCGTGCTCCCAGAATTTCTCGCACAAGTCGAAATATTCAAGCACCGCCTCACGCTCACCTCGGTCGAGCAACTCTCTCGCCAGCGTCATATTTGGCCCGAAGCTGTCGAGCGCAGGGGAACCCTCAACTCTCGCGGACTCCAGCAGGTACGCTTTCGACTCCTCGGCATTACCGGCGCGCAGCGCCAGACGGCCAAGCACGAGATTGCCCTTGTGTATCCCGTCGGCGTCGGGCCTCTCCTTCGGGAACAAACCGTGAGAGAGGCGCAGCAACTCGTCGGCATACCGTTTGGCCTTTTCATAATCTCCGACATCCACGCTCGCCATCGCCGCCTCGCCGAGAGGCCATAGCCTCCAGTAATCGTCCTTGGCAGCGCGCATCTCCTCCTCGGCCTTAGCCAAGCGCCGCGCCGGGCTGAACTGATCCAACACATCGCACGCGCTCAGGCCCGCGGCAAGCAACAGAACGACGTGGAGTAACTTTTTCATGAACGAATCTCCGGTATGAGGCTGGGGCCGTCGTCTAAAATACACGCCCTCCCGCCTAAAGTTAGTGAAGGTCGGATGACGGGTTTCTTTTGATTATGTAGAGGGCGATGTTAAGCGCGACTGATACCGCCAGGACTATTAACAAGACCAAGATGACAGGATCAATCCCGAAGATGCCCTGCCCAAAATCCGGGAAGAAGAGGATCGCCAGCAAACAGCATCCTGCTATCTTGCGTGAGATTTTTTGGTCATTCAGCTTGACGGAGAAATAGCCGAAGCTCAACGATATGAGCGACCCTATAATCAGAACCTGAAGAAAGAAGATCAGAAGTTCAGCGGGGCGAAAGTGATCGAGTGGATTTCCGATAACAAACGAGACGCCCGCAAAGGATAAAAACATTACAAGCCAAATTAAGAATCTGTGCGCCACTTCTTTTTTGAGGCTCATAGCTACCTCCTCTTCAGCTTAAATTTAAGACCACGCTCGTAAGCGCAGGGAGGCGCGCCCTCGCTTACCTCCCTGCGCCGTGCGGGAAGCTCTCATCTCACTGCACAGGCTATCGCACATTTGTCAGGGATTGTGAGGATGCAGACATCGTACTCGTCGTTTGCGGCTATGACCTGTGACACACCGTATATCCCGGCCGCTATGGCGCAGATTATAGCCAGCGTGCCGGCAGTGACAGCCGCACAACCCGCCGTCGCTACGACATCCGACCCCACCGCCCTTACATATTTTGCCCGCCATTCCTTCTCACAGATAGTTTTTTGGCGCGCTTGACAGAAATTACACGAGTCAGAGGACAGGCCAAATCCCCCTCCACCCGGGTCGCCGAAGCCGCCGAAGGGGTCGTCGCAGCCCATCCCGAAGTTCTGGTCGAAGGGATCGAGTTCGAAATTGAAAGCGCCGCCGTCAGACCAGCCGCTGAACCAGCCGTCGTCAAACCAGCCGTCGCCGCCGAACATGCAACCGACCTGAGCGTGCACGGGCGAAGACGGCGCGGACGGTTGATACGTCGCCGGGATTAACCGAGCCGGGTCGGCCCCCGGCTCCCGCGCGGCGGTGATGAGCCTACCCGCGCGGTCGTAGTCGTAGCGGATGCTTGCGCCGTCCGAGTCGAAGATGCCGCGCAAGCGCCCCCTGCGGTCGTAGGTGAGCGTGCGATGCTTGCCCCGCGCGTCCGTGTAGCCGACGAGCGCGCCGCGAGCGTCGTAGGCGAAGTGGCGCGACTTGCCCGACGATTTGGCGAGCGCGACGATGCGCCCGGCCTCGTCGCGCGTGGCGCGAACCCATCTGCCGTCGGCGGCGACGCCGACCAGCGCGCCGCTCGCGTCCCGCTCCAGAGTCACCGAGCGGCCTCTGTTGTCACTCTGTTTCGTGAGCTGTCCTCGCGCGTCGTACCCATAGGCGTAAGACAGACCGGACGGTAGGCGCTCG
>Ga0209577_10002277_pt1 | contig 18595 bp, 18 predicted proteins | sample GraSoiAngelo_109_FD_185874 | JGI IMG/M metagenome (GOLD analysis project Ga0209577, IMG submission 185874) | Grasslands soil microbial communities from the Angelo Coastal Reserve, California, USA - 14_0903_12_20cm (SPAdes) (version 2) | ecosystem: Environmental > Terrestrial > Soil > Grasslands...
CCTGGTTCGAAGCGCACACCGTCGAAGGCTGGCGCCAGGAAGTCATTCACAATTTCATTTACCTGGTGCACAGCCGCAATCCCGGCATTGCGTTTGGCGTGCTCGCGGATTCGGCCTCTCTCCTCACGCGCGTCATCTTAATCGCGGGTTCCCTCGTCGTGATCGGCGTCCTCGCGTGGTTGCTGGTTACGGGCAAAACCTCCAGCTCCATGGGCAATGCGGGCCTGGCGCTCTTGCTGGGGGGCGCGGCGGGCAACGTTTCCGACCGCATCTTCCACGGCGCGGTGACCGACTTTTTCGAGGTGTGGATCGGCTCGTATCATTATCCCGCCTTCAACGTCGCGGACTCCGCCATCACCATTGGTGCCGCCCTCATCCTTCTTGACGTATTATTCGCTCGCAAGCAAGAATCACCCCATCAAGTTTCCTGAAGACCTTTTTGTCGAGGAGGAATTCCTGGGCCGCTGGAGCAGCATGAATCGTGGTGATTTTCTGGGCAGGGCGCTCGGCCGAGCAGCCTCATTCTACGTTCTGCCTCCCGGCGCCGCGCTCGCCGGCGAATTTCTTCAGCCACAGATGAAGTTCGCCCCCTTCCAGTTCCCCGATCAGCTGCTTGCCGCGAATCGGCGCGAGATAGGCATCGCCAAATGGCCGGAAGCCTTGTGTCAGATGGAAGCTTGCGACCTTTGCGAGCTGTGAGAGTTTCCGATTGCCAGGCCAATCGTCAAATATGCGGGTTGCGAGATGGATGTCTCTAAAGAGAAAAACGGGTTGTTTTATTCTCGCCTCTTGATGCGAAAGCTCAAATCTTTCATTCCGAGCGCAGCAGGCCGATTTCTTCTGGCATTCGCCAAGCGAATGCCGGCCTGCGGCTTGGGAACTCTGGGGCGGGCTGATTTCTCTCTTTCCTGTCCCATTTTCCTCGGGTACCTGGCAGCGCTCTTGGATCGCTTATAATCAAGCTGTGTCTTCCGTTTCTTCCTCCGTTCATCGCGAAATCGTCGCATCTTCGGCGGATTCCGGCGAGCGCCTTGACCGTTTTGTTGCGGCGCAATGCCCGGAACTGAGTCGAACGCGTGTGGGGGAATTGATCGACTCCGGCCAGGTCCGCGTAAACGGCCAGCCTGCTAGGAAAGGCTCCGTGCATCTTCGCGGCGGCGAAAAAATTTCTATTGAAATCACGGAACGGCCCGCCATCCCCGCGAAACCCGAATTCATCCCGCTGGAAGTCCTCTACGAAGACGAAGACGTCATCGCCATCAACAAGCCTGCGGGCATGACTGTTCATGCCGGCGCAGGCAACCCCTCGGGCACTTTGGTGAACGCCCTTCTTGGACGCGGGCTGGAGCTTTCGAAAGGCGGCGATGCGCTTCGCCCCGGAATTGTCCATCGCCTCGACAAAGAGACTTCCGGCGTGATTCTGGTCGCCAAAAACGACGCCGCGCACGCGAAACTTGCCGAAGCCTTTCAGCAGCGCGCGGTAAAAAAAACTTATCTCGCGCTCGTGCAAGGTCTTCTGAAGGAAAAAACCGGCCGCGTCGAACTGGCCATCGGGCGCGATCCCGTCCACCGCACGCGCATGGCCACGCCTCGAAAATCCTGGCCCGGCACATCTCTTTCGAATCCCCGCGCGGCGCGCACGGATTGGCGCGTGCTCACCGACGTGGACAACACCACGCTGGTCGAAGTCCAACCCCACACCGGCCGTACGCATCAAATCCGTGTGCATTTCTCCGCGCTGAAACATCCTGTCGTCGGCGACACGCTTTATGGAGCTGCGGCGCAATGGCGCATCGGCAAGGTCGCTCTACCGAAGCTGCAACGCAATTTCCTTCACGCTGCGCGCCTCGGCTTCGCGCAGCCGCGAACGGGCGACTGGATCGAAGTGCGCGCGCCTTTGCCGGTAGAACTCCGCGATTTTCTGAGGCAACTTTGTTCCGCTGCCGGAGAATCGCAAACCCGAATTGACGCTGTGCTCGCGGCGTACCTATAATTCGAATATCCATGAATCGGGCAAGAATCCTGATCGTGCCTTTTCTGGCCGCAGCGCTCCTTCCTCCGTCCGCAGGTTGGGCGCAACAGTCCTCCTCTAGTTCGAATCGACAATCATCGCTCCCGAACCAGCAATCCCCGTCCCCGAACCAACAGGCCACGCCACCCGCTGAGTCTTCCAACCAGGACGCCTCGCAAAGCGGCCAAACCTTCCGCCGCGAAGTCAACCTCGTCGACGTCCTGTTTACCGTCCTAAATCGCCGCAATAAATTGGTGCCGGATCTGGAGCAGGGCGATTTCAAAGTTTTTGACGAAGGCAAGCCGCAGGAAATTCGCTACTTCAGCAAGCAGACCGATTTGCCTTTGCGCATCGGCATGTTGCTCGACACTTCGAACAGCATTCGCGACCGCCTCAAATTTGAACAAGACGCTTCGGTCAGTTTTCTTTACAGCGTGCTTCGCCGCAACAAGGATGAAGCGTTCGTCATGACCTTCGACGACGAGCCGCAGATCCTTCAGCCCTTCACCAGCGATACCGGAGCGCTGCGGGACCAGATTATGAGCACGCGCGCCGGCGGCGGCACCGCCATTTACGATGCCATTTATGAAGCTTGTTCGAAACAGTTGAACCATCCGCCTCGCCCTCCCGGTGACCAGCCCGACATCGTTCGCCGCGTGACGATTCTCATCAGCGACGGCGAAGACAATTTGTCCACGCACACGCGCGCCGAGGCCATCGAACTGGCGCAGCGCGCCAGCGTGGTCATCTACACCGTCAGCACCAGCACGCAATGGGTCTCCCTCGAAGAAACAAATCCAAACAAAACCAGCGACCGAAAATACCACCTCACTGATGGAGACAAGATTCTTCAAGACCTCGCGGATGAAACCGGCGGCCGCGCGTTTTTCCCGTATCACGTCGACGATCTCGACCAGTCGTTTCAAGACATCGGCGACGAGCTTCGCAATCAGTATTCCATCGCCTATCAGCCCGCGAACTACGTCCTCGACGGCCGTTATCACCGAATTCGCGTCGAAGTGCCGGATCACAAGGGCTACCAGGTGCGCGCGCGGCGGGGATATTTTGCCCGCGCGAATCGCGATTCGAACGCTCCGTCAACGCCCGGTTCGGCCGGCCAGCAGGGCTCGCCGCAAGGAACCTCGCAGCCGTGAATTTTCATGCGCGGACACCAAGCTGTTCTGCGCATCTCGGCTCTCGCCGCGACGTGCCGGACGCGGGACTTTTGCCCCTTTCCTCGATCTTCGTCCCTAACAACCCGTGAACAAGGTGTGCCATGAGGAGAATTTTGGCAGTTTCGCTTGGCATTCCCTCAGTTTTGCGTTCCCATTCTCTTTTGGCATCAGCTGGGGCACAGAAGCCAGAGCCAGAGACATTGCAATCCACGCAATCCAAGGACAAGTCCTCGCAATCGAGCAACGCGGCGCGGCTGACCTCTGCAAATGGAATAATGGGCGGCCCTATCCCACTACGGCGTCTAGCCAGTCTAGCTAAAGGCTGTTGCAAAACCCCGCGTTTCGGCGCGGCCCGTTGAACGGAGGGAATTTCGTGGAGGAAGGGTGCTCTGCCTCTCCTCCGAGCTGCTGGCTTGGCCCGTTGCCCGGCAAGTCTTAGGTCTCGCGCACGCACCCGGTGGCCACCGCTGATCTAGCCACGGTGGACCAATCCCATCGGCTGGAGCCAAGAGTGCACAGCAAGCAACGAGGGATTTGAGCGGGCCAGCGCGACTCCGAACGAATGCCATGCTCGTTGCAGGCAAGGTGCTGATGGAAGTGGGAACAAATTCTCTCCAGCCGTTAGCCGATCCGTCGCAACTGGCATGCAGTTGGTGATGCACACCGGCTTGGTGACCAGGGTTCAACAGCAGAAAGACGACTCCCCAACAGACCAAGAGCAAGCAGAACCATCGCTTCATCGCGAATCGGCCTCGCGGACCTGCCGCAAATTCCGTTCCTTATTCAATTCCGCCAGCTCGCGCAAACCATCCTGCAGTTTTTGCCAAGCCGCCACTCCTTCGCGCGTGGCCTGCTCCGCCCCCTTCGGAACGTAATAACCCGTGGTCTTGCCCTTCTCCCCACGGTAGCTGATGTTCAGGACCATGCTTGGGCCCTCCGCTCTGGCAATGGCAGCCCGGGCTTCCGCAAGTGCGGTAGGTTTTCCGACAGCGTTCCGAAAATGGCCACCTCCGCTAGACGCGCGATTTCACTCAACAGCTTCCGCCGTCGGGCGGAAGTTCCAGCCACTTGCAGCATTCTCGCTCCTCCTGTGCTCTTTTTTTGCGCTCCAGACAACGGGCCATGGAGAACAGATTCTTGGTGATCACGCTCCAGCCCACGTAGCGCTGAAATCCATGCTCTCCCTTGTAAGTAGCTCGCCACATCGAAAACGGATGCTTCAGGGTGCTGATGGTCGCTTCACAGCCAGCTCGCCAGCGCAAAGCTCGTTTGAACCAACGCTGTTTCTGCCGTTCCGCGCGCTCCCGCGACAAACGCCCACGCGCCGGCAGCGCCACCTTCTCGACTCCCCGGGCCTCGGCCGCGCTCTCGTTCTGGGCGGGAAAAAATCCGCGATCGGCCGTGGCCATCTGCGGAAGGTGCCCAAAGCAAGCCTGATGTTGGTCGAGTGCCGGCATCCAGGAGTTGCTGTCTGCGGCATTGCCCTCCAGAATTTTATAACCGCTCACGATGCCATGCTCCACTTCGTCGAGGCGCACCAGCCTCCCAAACTCGTTCGGCTTATGCGCTTTCCCTTTGCGGATCACTTGCGTATGCGGTTCGAACAAACTCAGTACTTTGCCCGCTACGTGCGTATTTCCTTCCCCCACGCGCTGCTTGGTCTGGGAGATCACCTTTTCCAGCAAAGGCAGAAAGTGCCGCAACTGGGCAGCCTGCTTTTCCACCTCCCGCAGATTGCCCACCACTTTCAGCCGCCCTGACTTCCAGCGCTGCACCACCTCGCTGGCCTGCCGCGAAAAGTTGCGATATTCCAAGATTTCTTGCTCTTTTCTTTTTTGCGTTCAGGAATCCGCAGAAATAATGCCGGTGCGCAGCTTGCGATTTGCCACGCTCGTGCTTCGGCTTCTCGCAGCAATCAAGGAGTTGCTTCCAAGGTTATGCACCAGCCTTTAGCTAGCACCCAGGAACTCGGGGGACGGGCCGTTTTTTCGACTGAACCGAAAAGCCTGAAACGTAAACCGAGGTTGGGCCGTCTCACCTGGTAGCCTGAAGTGCCCGTGGGCCGGGTCACTTTCCATCAAGTACGACAGAACAAAGCCCGGAGGCGGTGTGCGAAAACATCGCAATGCCTTACTGATTCTCTTGTTCCTCGCGGCTTCGGTCGCGGCGCCCCTCGTAACGGAAGTTCCGCTGCGCGCGCAAGCGCCGGCGGACCTGAACGCCGTCCAGCAAATCAAAGATGAAGGCTTCAATCATTCGCAAGTCATGGACACCATGAGCTATCTCACGGACGTTTACGGCCCGCGGCTCACCAATTCGCCGAACATCAAGCAGGCCGCCGACTGGACCATGAGCAAAATGAAGGAATGGCAGCTTGCCAACGTGCACCTCGAGCCGTGGGGGCCTTTTGGCAAGGGCTGGTCCAACGAACGTTTCTCTCTCCAGGCCATTTCGCCGCGGCCCTTTCCGCTGATCGCCTACGCCAAAGCATGGACGCCGGGCACGAATGGCGTCGTCACTGCGGAAGCCGTGTGGGCGCCCATTCAAAAAGAGGAGGACATCGAAAAATATCGCGGCAAGCTCAAAGCAAAATTTGTCCTGACCGCGCAGCAGCCGGAAATTCCATCGCGCACCGAAGCGCAGTTCCATCGGTTAACGGACGCGGAGCTCACTGAGGAGTCCACTCAACCGGTGCCGACCGCGCGCGCCGAGGACCGCTTCGCCCGGTTTCTCGCCCAACGCGAGCTCAACCAAAAAGTTCAGAAGTTTCTTGTTGAAGAAGGCGTTGCCGCGTGGGTTGAGCCTTCGAGCGGCGACGACGGAACCGTTTGGGCGCAGTCCGGCGGCGGACGTGATCCCAACGATCCGCCCGCACCGACGCGCGTGGCCGTGGCCAATGAAAATTATGGCCGCATCGTGCGCATGCTGGAGAAAAAAGTCCCGGTCACATTGCAAGCGGACATCCAGAACAAGTTCTACGAAGAGGACCTGAATTCCTTCAACATCATCGGCGAAATTCCCGGCGCTGACAAATCCAAAGCCGATGAAATCGTCATGATCGGCGGGCACTTTGATTCCTGGCACGCGGGAACCGGCGCCACGGATAACGCCGCTGGATCGGGTGTGATGCTGGAAGCAATGCGCATCCTCAAAACCACCGGCGTAAAGCTTCGCCGCACCGTGCGCATCGGCCTGTGGACCGGCGAAGAACAGGGATTGCTAGGGTCACGCGCCTACGTGAAACAGCATTTTGCAGGCTGGGAGCCCGACACAGCCACCACTGAAAAAATCAAAATCCTTCCCGAGCACGCCAAGTTCGATGCGTACTACAACGTGGACAACGGCTCAGGGAAAATCCGCGGCATCTATCTTCAGGGCAACGAAGCCATCGCGCCGCTCTTCTCGCAGTGGATGGAGCCCTTCCACAATCTCGGCATGACCACGCTCACCATTCGCAACACCGGTGGAACCGATCATCTTTCCTTCGATGCCGTGGGCTTGCCGGGATTTCAATTCATCCAAGATCCTCTGGATTACGAGACCCGCACGCACCACTCCAACATGGACGTGTACGAACGCATCCAGGAGCCCGACTTGAAGCAGATAGCGGTGATTGTGGCTTCGTTCGTGTATTTCACCGCCAACCGCGACGAAATGGTTCCGCGCAAACAGCTTCCCAAAACACGCCCCAAGCGCACCAGCCCGTTCTAGGCAGTATCCCCAAGTTCAATAATTTCACCGGGTTGAACCTTATCGAGGGCTGAAGCACAGGCAGGAAAATATTGGCGCAGGTGCTCTGTCGAAGTCCTCAAGTCGCACCGCCCCAAAGCGTTTGAGCTGTTGTGAGCAGGGTTCTAAGAACCGCCAGAAGGCGCGCAGCAGGGTGGCTCATATTTGTCAGCGAGTAACCGACATGCGCACGGATTTTCTTCAGAAATGGAGCACTCCACTGATTCACAAAAACCAAGTGATTATTGTTGAGACGCTCGGCACCAAGAACCTACTTAAGAATCGCCGCTTAGCCAGGGCCATCTCGGATGCGGGCTTCGGTGAGTTCGTTCGCATGTTGGCATACCAGTGCAAGGGGCATGGAAGAACGCTCGTCAAAGTAGATCGCTTCTTTCCGTCATCCAAGTTGTGCTGCATTGGTCACCAAAAGAATGCAGGCCTCCAACTCCAAGACCGCTAGGCGTGTTCGCGTTGCCATACCGAACATCAGCGGGACGAGAATGCCGTGGTAAACATTTTCGTCGAAGGTTTGAGAATCTTAGCCGAGGGACGCTCGGTATTAGCCTGTGGAGGCACAGGAAGACCTAAACGCGAGTTTAGGCGTGTGCCCGGGAAGCAGGAAACATCGTCGGAGGTATGTGGCCATGCCGCATAGTAACTCCGAGGAATCCCCCGCCTTTGGGCGTGGGGAGGCCTCAAGATCGCAATCTTGCGTCACCCTCATCGGAGCTGAGAGGCAAGGCTTACTTTTGCCTCTTCGATGGCGGCGATGACGAGTTCGCGGCTGACGACGATTGCCGCGGGGAAGCTGAGACCGGCGGTTCGGGGCCTGGCTTTGATAAGAAGGAAGACCTGAGGAGTCAAAAGTTCAGGGGCAGGTAGTTGATCAGGACCTGCCTAACCTAGGCCTAGGGCACTGAAGCTGAGGCACAGAGTCTTCAAAAGGAGGCGAGCCAACTTCGAGCGGATTGAGAATGCGCGCAATCACCCGCTAAACAATCCCGATTTTTGCTATAAGATTTAGCTCGAGATCCAGCCTCAACAAAAAACCACACGGCTTGGTTGGAGGTTATGATGAATCACGCAGCTCTCAAGAATTCCAGCGGACGAGAGTGCAATTCGAATCGAAAAAATCGGCGTGCTAGCAGTTGGCGAACCATTTTTGCAGGCGCAACACTCGGCGCTCTCTTCTTCCTCGCGTCGTGCGCGAATAGACAGGCTTCCGGGCCACATGCAACCATTCTGATGCGAGATGGCAGCACGCTCACCGGCACGGTCACCGCGACTTCGCCGTCGCAAATCACTTTGGCCGGCGACGACAACACGACGCACACGGTCCCAATGACGCAGGTGAAATCCATCGAGTATGACGACGCGGCGGCCGCACAAGGGCCGGGCACACAACCGGGAGCCACGCCGAGCGGGATCGGGCGCACGTCGGCGGCAAGAGCGGCGTCCGGCACGGTGCACGAACATCACTATCATCCGACGCGCGCCGAAATTCATACCAAGACCCACGTTCTGCCCGCTGGCACGCAAGTTTCCGTGCGAACCGAAGAGACGATCAACTCCGCCACGGCCGTCGAAGACCAGACCTACGCGGCGGAAGCCGCTGACGAGGTTCTCGACGCCAACGGCGATGTGGTGATTCCGCGTGGCTCGAACGCTCAAATCGTCATCCGCTCGGCTTCCAAAGGAGGACGCTTTCATGGCGCCTCCGACCTTGTGCTGGACCTGCAGTCGATTTCCGTAGAGGGGCAGCAATACCTCGTTAGCACAAGCGACTTGCGGGAAAAAGGCAGGCAAGGGCTTGGCGCCAACAAGCGAACCGCCGAAATGACCGGCGGTGGAGCGGCCCTCGGCGCGATTATCGGCGCCATTGCCGGAGGCGGAAAAGGCGCCGCAATCGGAGCCGGCGCCGGCGCGGGAGGCGGTGCTTTGACGCAGATCCTGACCAAGGGAGGCTCGATCAAAGTGCCGGCGGAGACGGTGCTGACCTTCCAGCTCGACAAGCCCGTCCGCATCGCTGCGGCCAAGTAACTGCCGCTGCGGCGCCGAGCGCCGAGGTTGGAATCCAGAGGCCCAACAGATCGCCAGCGCCACGAACGACACTGTCGGTCAGTTGAGCAAAGTCGCGGAAGCCCTTGCCTGCAGTGCCGGGCGGTCCGGCAGCGGAGAAGCACATGCTCTACGTTTACGACAATGCGGGAACAGCGGCTACCATCAGTAGCAACGGCAAATGGGTGGGCCAATGGGACACCGATTCTGGCTCGATTCCTCTCGATTCCGTCGTGCACGGCAAAAACGAATTGCCGGTGGAGCTGCAAGGCCAGCCTTAGAATCGAGTCACGCTGGAACTGTGGGCGAAGCGGGCCGAAGACAGTGTGAACCTGCTCCGGTTGAACTTTCAGGGGAAATCCGCCGGCAAGTACACTTACTCCTTGTTCGCGAAATGAACTAGCCAAGACGCCGTTCCCCTCGAGGAGGTGAACTTCCCGCAAGCTCCCGCGCCACCTCATCCTGTTTCTGCTTGTGCTGGTATTGACGCAAGAGGCGTGCTCGGGGGCGGATTGGATTGCGCGTCAATGTTCCCGCTGCTCAAAAGCACGAAAACGATTGCGGCGCCAAGTTGTGGAAATTTCACGAGGAGCGATTGAACATCATTGGGCGACGTCAGCGGAGAACTCACCTTTACGCGCTTGGCTGTTTTGAGCTCTTAAGAATCATTAGCGGGGAACGTCGCGCAAAAGTACGGCGTCGGATTCCGTATGCCCGCGCTGGATGGCGAGTTGCACGCCATCGGGAGAAAAAGCGAACTGCGAGATTTTCTCCGAGGTGAAATGCGTGAGCTGGCGGTAAGACGAGCGGTCCAGCGGCTGCAACCAAAGATTGTCCACACCTTTTTCGCGCACGTTGTAAACAACGTTCTGGCCGTCCGCGGTAAACCGGAAGGGCCAGGAAGCTCGCTGGTCAACGTCGTGAAACCAGGATTTCTTGTCCGCCGTGGACACGAATTTCATCATCAGCTTGTGGTCGGACTCGCGAATCTCCAGCATAACGTAAATCTTGCCGTCAGGTGAAAGGGTGGGGCCGGGGAGGGCGGATTCAAATACGGTTTCCGGCGTGCCGCCGCCGATCGGGACCCGCTTGGACAGAAAGTTGTCGGCGGCATCCACGTAATAGACCCACTTATCGTCGGAGGAGCACTGCACGTCGGTTTCGTTCTGGCCGAAAGTAAGTTGCGTCGCATTGCTCCCGTTCGAATCCATGCGCCACAGATTCTCGGCTGTCTTGCCGGCTTTCCCGAGTTGCCGGTAGACAATATAGCGTCCGTTCGCGCACGCGGCGACCTGATCTGCGAGATGGCTCTTGTCTGAAAAGATCACCCTCTCTCCGCCTTTCGGGTCCAGAATGCGGATGTCGCCTCCCTGCGGAAATACCAAACGGCCATCCGGGGTCCAGCTCCACCGCCAAATCGGCAGGTGCGAGGAGAGCTGGACTGGACGCAAAGCATCGGGCGACTGCGCCGAGGCCAACGAAACTTCAAACTGGAACTGCGATTGCGTCGCAACCAGAGTGCGTCCATCAGACGCCACGCTCGGCGAGCCATAGTTGTTCGTGTCGGCGGTCAACTCACGCACTTGCGCTTGCGGGTAGCTCAGAAACAAAAGCTGCCGGTTGAGCAGCCCCGTCTGAATGGCCAACGAAGACAGAATCAAGCCGGATGAGTCCGGCATCCAGGCGGGATAGAGAAAGAGCGGCGCGTCCTGCACCGCTATGGTTTGCCGTTTGCCGGAAGCAGCATCCACCACGAGCAATCCCGTTAACGTGTCCGCGGTAGGCTGCGTCACCGGAATGACAATAATTTTTCCATCCGGAGACCACGCCGGAAAGTGCGCGTCGCTCACAATCGAGACGCTGGTGAACAGCGCGCGATCCGGCGAACCATCCTTGTTCGCCACCAGCAAGTCCCAGAACGGAGAATCGTGCCGCTGGCGGAGGTATGCAAAGCGCTGGCCATCCGGCGAAAACGTCACCGGGCTGTCCACGTCGCGAACCAGCGCTTGCGGCGTACCGCCCAGCACCGGCGCGCGGTAGAGCAGCGCTATCGTGTGTTCTTGTTCATCGCGCCGCACAAAATAGATGTAATATCCGTCCGGCGAAAACGTCAGCCCGGCATACCTGGTCGCCGCTGGCGCGACGACTTGCGTGTTGCTGGCCGTGGGAATGTGCCTCAGCCACAGCGATTGCAATCCGTTCTCCTCCATGACGTTCAGAAGATACTTTCCATCCGGTGAGATGGCCGCGAGCGCCACGTGGCCGTTGTTCGTCAGGTTTTCGATGGAGAAATGCTCAAAAGGCACGCGCCGCGTGCGTTCCAAGAAGGAGTAGATGCCGAATATCGCCGCCGCAAGCACAATCAGCACGATGATCAAGGTGATTCCCGCCCCAAGCTTGTTCTGCTTCGCTGCTTCGATGATCACAGAGCCGCTTCCGCTTCGCTTGACCTGAGCTGGCGTGGTCTCCTCGCTCGCCGGCGCGAGCGGCAGCGCGATCCACAGGATCAAATAGAGGAACAAATTCAAACCGCCCAGTGCGAGGAAGGCGAATGCCCAAAGGATTCGCATCAGCCTGGCATCCATGCCGAAATGCTCCGCCAGCCCGCCGCAAACCCCGGCGATTTTCTTGTTCGTGCGGGAGCGCATCAGGCGCTTTGTCTCCGCCCCTTGCGCCACGCCGCTTGCCGCTGGCGATGCTGCCGGAACTCTTGGCGAAGACGCCGCCGCGCGTGCCGCAACTCCTGCCGATGACAACACCGTGCCCGCGCGTCCAGAATCGGTCTCGCGCTGCAGGCGTTTTAAGTCCGCGCGCAGTTCCGCCGCGACCTGGTACCGCATGTCGCGGTCTTTTTCCAGCGCCTTGTTCAGGATGCGCTCAAACTCTGCAGGAATCTCGGGATTCAACGTGACGGGAGCCACCGGAGCATGATGCAAAATATTGTCGAACACCACCGCGCTGGTGTTGCCCGGGAAAGGCTGTTTCCCCGTCACCATCTGGTAGAGGACCGCGCCCAGAGAAAACAAATCGCTGCGCGCGTCGAGCTCTTCGCCGCGCGCTTGTTCCGGCGACATGTACGCGATCGTTCCTACAGCGGTTCCCGGGCTGGTGAGCAGCAAAGTTTCCGCCTCAACGACGGTTTCGCCGTCGCCATACGCGTGATTTTCCGGCAGCAGCTTGGCGAGACCGAAGTCGAGAATTTTGACCTGCCCGCGGTCCGTCGCAAAAATGTTCGCAGGCTTGATGTCGCGATGAAGGATTCCTTTTTTGTGCGCGGCGTCGAGCGCGTCCGCAAGCTGAATCCCCATTTCAATCGCGCGCGGCACCGGAAGGCTGCCGAGCCGAATCACTTTGTCGAGGGTAGGCCCTTCGAGCAGTTCCATGGCGATGAACCTCAGCTCACCGGTTTCTTCGATCGCGTGAATGGTGCAGATGCCGGGGTGATTCAGCGCGGAGGCCGCGCGCGCTTCGCGCAGGAAGCGTTCCAGCGCTTGCGAATCACGGCGGGAACTTTCCGGCAGGAATTTCAGCGCTACGCGCCGGCCGAGTTTTGTGTCTTCGGCTTCATACACCACGCCCATTCCGCCGCTCCCAAGTTTGCGGAGAATGCGATAGTGACCGATGGTTTCGTTCAGCATTTCAGTTCAGCATTTCAAAGGATGTTCCTAGGATGAACGCGTACGTGAATCCTGCAGCGTCGCATGCGCCGCCCTGGCGGCACAGAGCGCCATACACATCGCGCCTAACACAAAATGGACATGAGTCCTAATCGTTGAACAAGGTCGAACGACGATGGTAAACGCACGCCCCATCGCGGTCAAATGCGTTCGATTGGATTTCTTCCGGCCTTTTTGACGGCTGGCGGCAACCAAATCATCTCGCGCAAGCCGCTTCTCAAGCCCGCGAAGTCACTCCGATTTAATTCGCTTCTTAACACCCGTCCCGCGCGCCGCACGCTGGCGCGCGAGGTCCATAGTGATTCCTTTGCCGTGGGGAACTTAACGTGGAAGGAAGTTCGAAACCCTCTAATCTTGACCGCCGGATGAGTTTTGGTCCTTTGGCGCGTAATTTCCTTTGCGGCCTTTGTGAAACTGCATTAAGCTGGCCCATCCTTAGGGGTGTAGTAGCCTTTGCGGGCGAGCACCTTCAAATCTTTGTCCGTGGTTTCCACTTTGATCTTGCGGAACGTGCCGTCGCGCACAGAATTTGTCGGATAATATCCAATCGTATATTCAAACCGAAGTTCTTCGGAGATCTGATCAAAAGCCTCTTGGAGGTGCTTCTCGGAAGAAACTTCGATGACCCGGCCGCCGGTGGCGTCGGCAATTTTGTGCGCGACGTCGGGGCGCCAGCCGTAGCCGGGATCGTGCACCAGCAAAATGTGCACCACGGTGTTGGAACGCTGCGCGGCTTCGATGGCTTCTTCCACTCGGACTCTACTGCCTTGGTCGTCGGCGTCGGTGATGATTACGAGCGCTTTGCGGCCGGCTTCGGTGGCCAATTTTTCTCCGCAAGCAACCCAAATCGCGTCGTAAAAAGCGGTACCGCGCAAACCGCGAGTGCGCGATTCCGGCGGCAAAGGACCCGGGTTGGTCATGGACACCATCGGAGCGTTGATGCGGGCGCTTCGAATGGCCCGGTCGAGTTGCGCGCGATCTTCGGTGAAATCGGAGAGAAGGTCCACGTCGACGTCGAAAGAAATCACCATGGCTTCGTCGCCCTTGCGCAGAACGCGGTTCAGGAAGCGCGTGGCCGCTTCCTGCTCGGCGGGCAGGCGATTTTGTTCGCTGCCGCTGGTGTCAATCAGCAGCCCAAGCGTGACCGGAAGCGTTTTTTCGGCCGTGAAAAAGGCAATCTTCTGCTCCTGATCGTTTTCAAAAATCCGGAAGTCTTCCTTTTTGAGCGTGGGGATGATGTGTTTGTTTTTGTCGCGCACGGTGGCGAAAACGTTGACCAGGCCAACTTCGGTTTTGATGGTGGGAACTTGCTGGTCGTTTTGCTGCCTGGACGGTTGGCTGGGCTGCTGGGCCGGGTCCTGCGGCCATCCGGGAGCCGCCAGCGCGCATGCAACCCACGCTGCGAAACAAGGCGTCACAACTTTGGTTATCGAACGCATGTATACTTTCCTTGCTATAAAAATTGCCCCGCTAAACGCGCGCGGGTCGTCGCCACGTTCCCATTGGATGCCACCTAGAGCCTTAATGGATGTGCGCGCATCAAACTGACTGTGCGGGAAAATTCACCACGAAGTTTGGACAGGGGATGAATAAAAGACTGCGACAATGCGCGCTTTTGCTTGGAGTGGCCCTGCTCGTCGTGGCCCTGGCGCCGCTCGGCGCGCGCACGCCGCAGCAAACTTCAGCGCCGCCCGCCGAAGCGCAAAAGCCGGCGCCGCAACCGCCTCAGCAGTCGCCGGGACTGCGCGTGCAGGTGAATCAGGTGATCGTTCCGGTCACGGTGAAGGACGGTTCCGGCCGCCTCGTCCCAGACCTGCGCAAGGACGAATTCCGCATCCTGGAAGACAACGTCGAACAAAAGATTGTTTATTTCAGCGCGGACGCAGTTCCTCTCTCGATGGTCCTGCTGATCGACAACGACCTGAACCGGAAAAACGCGCGCCAGGTGGGGGACAGTCTCGATTCCATCGTTGCGGGGTTGAGCGCCAGCGACGAAGCGCTTGTCTGCCGGTTCGACCAGTATGTGCATGAGGGACACGGGTTCATCAGCGACCAGGACAAGCTGCTGACGGAATTGAAGCGCACGCGGCTGGATGAACGGCCAGACGCGGGGCCGGCGGGTTCGGTGAACGATACGCCGACAATTAACGGCCACTCCCCCACGGGCGATGCGCCGAAAGTCCCGGAAACGACGCTCAGCATCCAGACGCAGTCCACCAAGGCGCTGGATGATGCGGTTTACTCCGCGGCGCAGTTGCTCAAGGACCGCGACCCGGAGCGCAAGCGGCGGAAAATCATCTTGCTGATTTCGGACGGGGTGAACAATCCCAAGGTCAATGCGAACAAGTACGACACGGTGATCGAGGACCTGCTGCGCTACGAGATCGCGGTGTATGGCGTGGGAGTGGGAAGCGCGTACTTCAACCGGAGGTTTGAGCGGCTGGCCAAATATGCGAAGGATTCGGGCGGAGACGTGTACTACGGCCTGAAGCGGCAGGACATGGAAGAACTGTACTCGCGCGTGGCCGAAGAAGCGCGGAACCAGTACACCCTGGCTTATACACCCACGGGCACGGACCGCGGCGCGGAGTATCATTCGATTGAAGTGCGCGTGAAGCGCCAGGGGCTGACCATTCTTACGCGCGAGGGGTATTACTCGGGGTTAGCGCGGTAGCCGCCACGCGTGTCCACTCAACATCATCCCGGCGCAGTCCACCAAGGCGCGGGAACAAGAAAGTCGACAGCTTACAGTCATCATCGTCAGGGCCAGCACATGCTGGAACGGAGGGAGCGGCGTGACGCTTGCGGCGCCGCTAAGATTTCGCGCAAGCATCATTTGATTGAAGTGCGCGCAAAGCGCGAAGGCCTGTCTGGGAAGAGGCAGCGCCACCCGCCCGGGTACCGGCATTTCGCTCGGGCTGTTGGCACTTCCAAGCAGCTCTGTTGGAAATTCTCAGATTTGTCCGAGGGCCGATAAACACCTCTACCGAAGCCTATGCCGCCAAGATCATTACGCTGGCCCGGGCCGTGGAATAAGATGGTGGCCGATGAGCGAAACGACAGGAGCGACGAGGGGCAAGATCATTCATATCGACATGGACGCGTTTTATGCGTCCGTCGAGCAGCGCGACGATCCGCAACTGCGGGGCAAGCCTGTCGCGTGGCGCGGGAATCGCTCTGTCGTTTGCGCCGCCTCCTACGAAGCACGACAGTTTGGCGTGCGTTCGGCGATGCCGGCTGTTCGAGCGGAACGTCTCTGTCCCAATGCGGTGTTCCTGCCTCCGGATTTCCCCCGCTACCGAAACGTGTCACGTCAGGCGCGCGGAATCTTCCGGCGCCATACCGATCTGATCGAGCCGTTGTCGCTTGACGAAGCGTACCCCGACGTCACAGAAAACAAGACGGGACTGCCTACCGCCACGCAGGTAGCGCGCACGATTCGCGGACAGATTCGGACGGAGCTTCATTTGACGGCGTCGGCAGGCGTAGCGCCAAACAAATTTCTCGCCAAGATCGCTTCGGACTGGCGCAAACCGGATGGACTCTTTGTCATACAACCGGAAGAAGTGGATTCCTTTTTGTTACCGTTGCCGGTGAGTTGTTTGCCTGGAGTAGGCAAGGTGAGGGAGGAAAAGCTGAAGAGCTTGTTAAGGACACCCTTCACTTTCATGCGCAGCGAGGAATCTCTCTTCCAACAAGCCCCCAAGCGCCTCGATGTACCAACAGTGGCGGATCTTAGAAAGGTGGACTTAGTGCTCTTTTTAATAAATACGATAACGTATTATTTGCCGTTTTTTCCTCCTCCCTGCTATGTTCGCTTGGGGAGGGCACTAATTTGCCACGAAGAAGCCCGTACAGGATCGTCCTTACCAAAAAAGAGCGAGAGGAGCTGGAACGACGCGCCAATAAATATACGTTACCATATTTTATTGTAGCGCGGGCCAAGATGATCCTCCTCGCTGAGCAGGGCCTTTCGAATGACGAGATCGCCAATAGCCTCAGTACGCGCCGCGAGATCGTCAGCCGCTGGCGAAAACGGTTCTTCGAAAAACGACTGGGAGGCCTGGAAGACTTTCCCCGCCCCGGCCGACCCCGGGTTTCCCCCCAGAGCTGGTCGTGCGCGTGACAAAACCGGAATCGCCCCTTTGATCGCCTGGTCGATCAAGTCATGCAACAGCATCCCTATCGCCGGGCGCGAAGGGTTTTCTGGATCGTCGACAACGGTTCTTCGCATCGAGGTCCCCGGGCAATCCAAAAGGCTCCAGGGCAAGTATCCCAACCTGGTGCTCGTTCACGGGCCCGTCCATGCCAGTTGGCTCAATCAAATCGAAATCTATTTCTCGATCATCCAACGAAAGGTCCTGACGCCCAACGATTTTTCTTTTCGGCAGGAGTTGGCAGACCGTCTACTGGCTTTTGAGCGGCATTATGAAACCATCGCCCGGCCTTTCCAGTGGCGTTTCACGCGACACGATCTTACTCGACTGCTGCGGAGACTGGGCCACCCTGCGGTCAAGGCAGCCTAGAAAATACGTGACCGAACATATGAAACGGCCGACTTAGCAACACTCGAAAGCCACTTCGGCCGCTATGGCGTGCGCCTGTATGAGTGGGCCCGAGGAATCGACGAAAGCGAAGTGCTACCCGACAGGCCAACGCAATCCATTTCGGCCGAGGACACGTTTGAATGGGATGTGCTACTAACCGAGACGGAGCCGATGATCCGCAAACTTGCAGAACATACTTGGGCCGCATCCCGCAAGGAATCACGAATCGCTCGCACGGTGGTGCTCAAACTGAAGACCAGTGATTTCAAGATTCTCACGCGCAGCCATACGTCTCCTTCTCCTCCCGCTTCTTGCGCGGAATTGACTTGCATCGCCCTATCGCTCCGGGACCGTGTTGGCCTGGACCCAGGTCAACGGTTTCGCCTCGTCGGCGTCGGTCTGAGCAACTTCCGCGACGCCGAGGATGGATCGGCGCAGCCGGCTCTCTTCACCTAGCAGTGGTCTTCGATTCCGGCGAACTGAGGTTTGACCAAGCTGGTGCCTTAGGCTTTGAGCACCTTCCAGGCCTTCACGGTCTAGCGGTGAGCCGGTCACAGACTCTGTGCCTTCCAGACCGATAGCAAGATCCAGGTAGCCCCCGCCAGGAAATACCACCATCGCGGCGCCCGTATTTTTTCCGTCTGGCGAATAGACCGTCATTGTCGGCCGCGTGACCTGGTACACGGTAAATCCGCCAGGCCCACCAGGGCCTGTTGGCCGCCAGTGGCTCGCTTCCGGCCCCGCGACGGGCCGCGAGTCAGGCGCCGCCCCAGGCCAATCGGGGATTTGCGTATGTCCTGGCGATGGCTGCCAGGCAGGCTGCTGCGCGCTCGCACCGCCAAACGCAATGGCAAACACAACGCAAAGGGCAAAGAGCAGAGGCCTCACGACCATCCAAGCATTTTCTTTAAAGAGGTTTGTCCTGGAGTTTCCTTCATCGGTTCAACTCCTCTTCGTGCGCCGGGCAAATAGGTTTGAAGGCGCAGCTTCGGCAGACAGACGGCATGGGCCGGGGAGGGAATTCTCCCGCGCGAATGTCCGCGGCGGCTTCCTGCGCGATGGCTTGCGCCTCGGCAAGCTGTTTCGAATCGCGCGTGGTGACTTGAACTTGATTGGTCTGCAAGTAGTGGAAGACCAGCCGCACTGGGTTCCATTCAAAAATTTCTTTTGCTGCCAGCGCATAAAGGCTGAGCTGCAAGTCTTTTTTCGCCAGTGACTCCTTCTTCGGCCGGCCGGTCTTGTAATCCACAATTTCCACGTCGTTGCGGCCAAGCGAATTCACCTGGTCCATTCGGCCGGTGATGATGACGTTGTTCTCCAGAGGCAATTCGAACCGCCTTTCCTGTTCGCAAACCTGCGGCGGCGCGGCCATCGTGGCTTCGTGAAACGCGCGCAACT
>Ga0209577_10002278_pt1 | contig 18591 bp, 18 predicted proteins | sample GraSoiAngelo_109_FD_185874 | JGI IMG/M metagenome (GOLD analysis project Ga0209577, IMG submission 185874) | Grasslands soil microbial communities from the Angelo Coastal Reserve, California, USA - 14_0903_12_20cm (SPAdes) (version 2) | ecosystem: Environmental > Terrestrial > Soil > Grasslands...
CCCCGATGCCCTTGGCCAGGATCTCGGCGAAGTAGTTGTCCGACGGCTTGCCCGTGAGCTCGGCTATGCGATTCATGGGAAGCGACTTCACGCGCGCGAGCTCGGCGGCTCCCGAGTGCGTCCGGCCGCTCGTGGCTGACTGGCCCACCGATATCCCAAGCCGCCGTAGCGCGTCCGTCAGCCGGTCCGCGGCATACGAGGGCGGGTCCGTCTGGAAGTAGCCGCTCGCCGTGAGCCCGTGGTTGTAGACGAGCGCGGTGAGCGGCCCCTCGTCGTCGCGTGACGCGCGATAGCCGCTCGACGGCCCGCCGCGCAGGGAGTCGAAGAGCGACTCGTCGCCGACCACGTGCCCCTGTACGGCGCGCAGCCCGGCCGCGTGGAGCTTGCTCGCCAGGCGCTCCACGGTCGCGTTCCCGCCGCCGTAGTGGGCGTCCACGAAGCTCTGGCTCCCGAAGGCCGGGTCGCCGCCGCCCACCAGGTAGAGGTTCCCCTTCACGACGCCGTTCGAGCGGAGCGCATGGGCCGCCATAACCCGCGTGGCGATCGTGCCGCGAGGGCCGCGCCGCGCCAGCGTCGCGCCGAGCGTGAAGAGCTTGGTGTTCGAGGCCAGGATCCGCGCCGTGCCGGCGTTCCAGGCGAACAGGCGCTTCCCGGTCGTCTGGTCGCGGACCACCGCGCCCGAGTCGCGGCCGGCGGCCCGCATGTCCCGGGACAGCGAGTTCCCCAGGTCCGACTCGGGGCTGGCGGTGGCCGCGGCCGGGAGGGTCGCCGCGGCCGCCAGCGCGGCTGTGAGGGGCCGTCGAATGCGCATTTAGGGGCCTTCTAACCCTTTCATTTGCTCCAAGTAGCGGCCCCGGGGCCGGACCCGCTGCCATACTGGATCACTGGCCATGGGGACGGTCGTAAAGCTCGAGAAGCCCCGCAAGGGGCAGCCGCAGGGCTCGAAGCCGGCTCGCCGGCGGACTCGGCGGTCGCGGACCGCGCTGGTCCTCGGCGGCGGCGGAGTCACCGGCGGTGTCTACGAGATCGGGGCCCTCCGGGCGCTCGACTTGCTCGCCGTCAACCGCACGGTCAACGAGTTCGACGTCTACGTCGGCACGAGCGCGGGGTCCTTTGTGGCCAGCCTGGTCGCGAACGGCGTGACGCCCGAGGAGATGATGCGGGTGGTCAACCAGCAGGTGCCGACCCCGTTCCGCGACATCAACATGGGTACGGTCCTGCAGCCGAGCTACTCGGAGCTGGCCAAGAGCCTCGCCCTGATGCCGCTGCGCACGGTCGGCCTGATCCGGATGCTGGTCACACACGTCGGCCAGACGTCGCTGATGGACATCCTGCTGGGCCTCGCGGAGGGGCTGCCGCCGGGGCTCTACGACGGCTCCGGGATCGAGCGCTACCTCGGCGAGGTCCTGGGCGATCCCGACCGCACCAACGACTTCCGGCTGCTCGAGAACGAGCTCTACCTGACGGCCACGGACCTGGACACCTGCGAGCGGATCGTCTTCGGCACCGACGGCTGGGAGGACATCCCGATCTCCCAGGCAGCGGCGGCCTCCACCGCGCTGCCGATGGTCTACCGGCCGGTGGAGATCAAGGGCCGGCAGCTGGTGGACGGCGGCCTCCGCTCGACGACGAACGTGGACCTGGCGGTCGAGCACGGCGCGAAGTTCGTGATTGTGGTCAACCCGCTGGTGCCCTACGTGAACGACTTCCAGAAGATGATCCCGACCATGCTCGGCAGCCGCGTTCGCCGCGTGGCCGACATGGGCTTCCCGCAGGTCGGCTACCAGGCCTTCAAGCTGCTCGCCCACCAGCGGCTGCACGAGGCGGTCTCCCACTGGCAGGACAAGTACCCCGGTGTGGACATCGTGCTCATCGAGCCCGACCCGAACGACGAGCTGATGTTCGACACCAACATCATGAACTTCAACCGGCGGGTCGAGATCGCCCGCCACGGATTCGAGTCGGTCACCCTCCAGCTGGCCAAGGACTACGACCGTCTGCGGTCCGTCTGCGCCAAGCACGGCATCGAGATCTCCGCCACCCGCGTGCGCAAGGTGATCCGCCACTTCGAGCGGGAGAAGGAGCGCACCCGCGCCTGGCGCCGGATCCTCGAGCAGACCACCGGCGCGCTGCTCAGGCAGTCAGAGGACGCCTAGGGCGGTCCTACCGCCCGTTCGTCCCCGTCGCCTCGCGGATCGCCCGCAGCAGGCGGTCCGTGGCCGCTGTCCCCCGGATCGACGCGCGCGCGTGGTCGTCGGCTCCGAGCGGTCCGCCGGGCGCGACGATCACCCGGGCCTGCTCCATCCCGGCGGCGAGCTGGGCGCCGGTGAGCCCGGCGGCCCGCAGCCACACGAAGTTGGCCTCCGACTCCGGCGCGTCCACCGGCAGCTCGTGCAGCTCGCGAAGCACCCGCTTGCGCTGCGACACGACGAGCTCGCGGCGGCGCTCGATCTCACGGTCGCCCATCTCCAGCGCGTACGTCACGCCGGCCTGGGTGAGCACGTTGATGCCGAGGGCAGGCGCGATCGAGCCGAGGAGCGAGGCAGCCGTCGGGGAGGCGACGGCGTAGCCCGCGCGGAGGCCCGAGAGGCCGTAGATCTTCGAGAACGTCCGGAAGACCATCAGGCGCTGGAACGCGTCCACCAGCCGGAGCACCGAGTCGCGCGGCTCCACGTCCTGGAACTCCACGTACGCCTCGTCGACGAGCAGGTGCACGTTCTCTGGCAGCGAGCCGGCGAACGCGGCGATGCGCTCCGCCGGCGCGTACGTGCCGGTCGGGTCGTTGGGGTTGCAGAGGACCACCACCCGCGTGCGGTCGGTCACGGCGGCCCGCAGGGCGTCGAAGTCGACCCTGTCCGCGGCCAGGTCCACAGGCACCGGTCGGGCACCGGCACGCTGGGCCATGAGCGGGTAGAGCGGGTACGACGGCCACGGCGTGACCAGCTCGTCGCCCGCGGCCAGCAGCACGAGCGCGGCCGCCTGGAGGAGCTCGGTGGCTCCGTTGCCGACGACCACCTGCTCCGGCTCCACGCTGTGGCGCTCGCCAAGCAGGCGGCGTAATCGCGTGGCGTGGCGGTCGGGATAGCTGTTCACGCTTCCGCGCGCCGCGTAGATCGCGGCGTTCATGATCTCGGAGTGGGGGAAGTCGGGCCACTCGGTGCCCGATAGGTCGATCGTGGGAACCTCGGCCAGCGCCAGCTCGCGCTCGCGCCGCCGCCGCTCTCGCAGGACGCGGTTCACCGACTCCTGGTCGATGTCGTCGAACTGCCGGTAGTAGTCGAGTAGACCCATGCGGCCGGCGGCGCCCAGGCGGCGGCTACTGCCGCGGAGCGAGCTCCGGCCCCGGGCCGGCGATGACGAAGAACCAGAACGCGAACGCCGTCCCCACGATGATCAGGCTGATCACGAAGATCCGCTCGAGCGCGCCCCGCTCCTGGTGGAAGCCGGCGGCCCGCCTGACGAGCTTCCACGCGTGGTCCACGCGCTTGGCGATGGCGAGCGTCACGAACAGCGTGAGGAGCATGCCCGAGAACGCGGCGACGATCCCCACCGTGATCGAGCCGGTCCAGTACTTCACGTGGGAGCCGACCCACAGCCAGCCGATTGGCTGCGGACCCCAGACCGAGATGCACATCGTGGCCTCGATGCTGAGGAGGAGGGCGGCCAGGCCCTTGTCGGCGTTCTGGCGCGCGGGCCCAGCGGGCACGGGCCGCGGCCGGTAGCGGATGGGCGCGGTGCCGGGGCGGCGGCCGATGAAGAGGCCGCCGGTGTCCGTGGGGTCGTTGCTCGCCACCGCGTCCGAGTCTATCCGGAGGGGGTCGAGGTTACCGCCGGTAAAGTTCCTCGATGACGGCGGCGAACTTCTCGACCACCACGTTCCGCTTCACCTTGAGCGTGGGAGTGAGCTCGCCGGTCGCCTGGGAGAGGTCCTCGGGCAGGATCGCGAACCTCTTGATCTGCTCCACGCGCCCGACCTTGGCGTTCGTCTCGTCGACGACCTTCTGGATCTCGGCGCGCATCTGCTCGGACCCGGGAACGTCGTCGGGGTCGAGCCCATGCTCCTGCGCGAATGCCGGGACCTCCTCGGGATCGAGCGTGATCAGCGCGACCAGGTAGGGGCGGCGGTCGCCTACCACCACGCACTGAGACACCCAGCGCGACTGCTTGATGTCGTTCTCCAGGTTCGCGGGGGTGATGTTCTTGCCGCCCGCGGTGATGATGATGTCCTTCTTCCGGCCCGTGATGTAGAGGAAGCCGTCCTCGTCGAGCCGGCCGACGTCGCCCGTGTGGAGCCAGCCGTCGGCCAGCGCCTCGCGGGTGGCCTCCGGGTTGCGCCAGTACTCCCGGAAGATGTTCGGGCCGCGTAGAAGGACCTCGCCATCCTCCGCGATCTTCACCTCGACGCCGCTGAGCGGCTTCCCGACCGAGCCGAGCCGGAAGTCGTCCGGCCGGTTGACGGTGGCCGCCGTCGATGTCTCGGTCATGCCCCAGCCCTCTAGAACCGGGACCCCGCAGGCGTAGAAGAACTCGAGGATCTCCTTGCCAATGGGAGCGGCCCCGCTGGCGCAGTAGCGCATCCGTCCGCCGAACAGTGCCCGCACGTTCTTGTAGAGGCTCTCCTCGGCCTGGTCGAAGGCCGTCCGCAGCTCGGCGGGGACCTCCTCGCCGCGCTCCTGCGCCTGGCGGACCGCGATACCGACCTCCACGGCCTTGCGGAGCTGGTCCGGATCCGGGGCGTTCGCCATCGCCATCGTGTAGAGCTTCTCGAAGATCCGCGGGACCGACGGGAAGTAGGTCGGCTTGACCTCCATCAGGTTGGCGATGATCTTCTGCGGGTCCTTCTCCCAGTACGCGAGGGTCGCGCCCAGGTCGATCACGAGGAACTGGATGAGGAGGGCGAAGGAGTGGGCCAGCGGGAGGAAGAGGTAGGCCAGCTCGTTCTCTTCGAGCACGCCCTCCTCGAAGATCATGTCGCGGATCGCGACGTAGTTGCCGTGGGTGAGCACGCAGCCCTTGGGCGGCCCGGTGGTGCCGGAGGTGTAGATGAACACGCACGGGTCGTCGGGTGACACTCCGTCGATGCGCTGCTTCCAGTCGGCGGGGTCGCGGCGGCTGCCGCGCTCGCGCAGCTCGGCCAGGGTGATCGCGTCGCCGAGCTCGAGCCCCGGCTCCGGGGCCATCACGATCACGTGATCGAGCGCCGGCAGGTCCTTCTCGATCGCGCGGATCTTCGCCAGCTGCTCGCCGTCCTCCACGAAGACCGCCCGGGCCTCGGAGTGGTCGAGCACGTAGTGGCACTCCTCGGGCGAGTTGGTCTGGTAGATCGAGACGGAGGTCGCCCCGGCCGTGAGGATTCCGAAGTTCGCGAAGGTCCACTCCGGACGGGTGTGGCTCAGGATGGCCGCCCGGTCGCGGGGCTCGATGCCGATGTCCACGAGCCCGAGCGCGATCTCGCGCACGGCCTGGCCGAGCTCGTCGTATGAGATGTCGCGCCAGTCGTCGCCGACCTTGTGACGAAGAGCGGGCTTCCCCGCGTGCTTCTGGACGTCAGCCGCGATCTGGGCCGCGACGGTCGGTGTCGCGGTCCCGGCCTCGCGCGCGGGTACGGCGGCGGTTCCTACTTCCATTCAGGTTTCCCCCGGAGCTCGGTTGACCCCGCGATTCTAGGCGCGGTGGACACGCCCGCCCGCGAAAAGCGAGCAGATCAAGGAAGAGGGCGTGGGACAGTGCTCTGCACGGCCCACGACCGATGACGTAGAGATGCGACGCTTTGCAGCGGGCTAGGCTTGCGCGAAGCCGACGTTGCCGCCGGCCTTGGTCTGGGCTTCCTTGAGGGACGATAGGAAGAGGGTCTTGTCGATCCGGCCCTGGAAGATCGGCACCCCGAGCTCCATGCACTTGACGATTACTTCGCGCCGGTGCATCCCGGCCTCACGCGCGAGCTCGGTGGGCGTCAGGTGGATCGCCATGGAGTTGTCTCCCTCCGTCGCTGAAGATGGCCCCTTGATTGTTACCGCTCGAGGCGGACAGCGCAACGATACGGCCGCAAAATGCGCGGTTTCCGGGTCGGTTTTCGCGCACCCCGCCAAAAATGGGGGTCTGACCCCTTAAGTCGACCACACTCAAGGGGTCTGACCCCTATACGGGGTTCGGGATCTCGATGAACGAGTGCTCCACGCCGAACTGCTCGGCCAGCAGCTCGCCGAGACGGCGGATGCCGAACGTCTCTGTGGCGTAGTGGCCGCAGGCCAGGAACGCCACGCCGCTCTCGCGCGCGTCGGCCATCGCCGGCTCCTCGGGCTCTCCGGTGAGGAAGGCGTCGAGGCCGAGCCGGATGGCCTCGCCCAGGCTCGAGCCGCCCCCGCCCGAGACCACGCCCACGCGCCGGAGCGGCCGCCCGTCGCCGGGGAAGACCAGCGGGTCGCGGCGGAACGCGGACCGGCAGCGGTCGGCCAGCTCGTCGAGCGCAAGCGCCCCGTCGGTCTCGCCGATGAAGCCGATCGCCCGGCCCCGCGCCTCGCCGAACGGCTCGCCCCGCCGCAGTCCCAGCTCCCCGCAGATCAGCGCGTTGTTGCCGACCTCGGGATGGGCGTCGAGGGGCAGGTGGTAGGCGGCCAGCGACATGTCTGACCGGAACAGCGGCAGAAGGCGTCCCTTCATGCGCTGGTCGATCGTGATCGGCTCCGAGCCCCAGAACAGGCCGTGGTGGCACAGGACCATGTCCGCCTCCGTCTCCGCCGCCCGCTCGAACAGCTCGCGATGGGCGGAGACGCCGGTCGCCACGCGCCGCACGTCCTCGCGCCCGACCACCTGGAGGCCGTTCGGCCCGTAGTCGTCGAAGCCCTGGGCGTCGAGCAGCTGGTCCAGGAACGAGATCAGCTCGTCGCGGGCGGCCACGCGCGCAACGTTAACCTCCGGCCGGCATGGCCGAGCGCGACACCCGGGAGTTCCTCGAGTCCCTGATGGACACGAGCCTCTACTCGATGGGCGCCTACTTCAGCGACCGCCACCCGGACCTGGTCGACGAGGTGATCGGCCAGAGCGTGGAGATCGAAGAACGGGGGCTAAGCGGCTACGCCAGGGACAACGCCCTCACCGTGGAGGAGTGCTTCGAGACCCTCCTGACCGGGCTCGCCGTGCGCTACTACAAGGCCGTCGCCTCGTAGCCTCGGCACATGAGCCGACTCTCCCGCGCCGTGCTGCCGCTCGCGGCGGCGATCGCGCTTGCTGGCTGCGGGGGAGGGGGCACCCAGGCCAAGCGCGAATCCACCACGGCTCCCCACCACGGGGCGGCGGCCGGCGTGCGCCTCGAGCGCGTGGGGTCGTTCTCGAATCCGGTATACGTGGCCGGCGCTCCGGGCGACGCGTCGCGCCTCTACGTGGTCGAGCAGGCAGGCGTGATCCGGATGATCAGGGACGGGCGCACGCTGCGGCGGCCGTTCGTGGACATCAGCGCCGACGTCGCGTCCGGCGGGGAGCGCGGGCTCCTATCGATGGCGTTCGCGCGGGACTACAACCGGTCGGGGCTCTTCTACGTGTACTTCACCGACCACACCGGCGACATCCGGATCCAGCAGCTGCGCCGTTCCCGCGCCCCCGACGTCGCCGACCCGAGTTACCGCCGCGATGTGATGCGCGTGCCGCACCGCAGCGCGCCCAACCACAACGGGGGGCAGCTCCAGTTCGGCCCTGACGGGATGCTCTACGCGGGATTCGGCGACGGGGGCGGCGAGGGCGACCCCTTCCGCACGGGGCAGCGGCTCGACACGCTGCTCGGCAAGCTGGTGCGTATCGACCCGCTGCCGGGAGGCGGCTACCGCACTCCGAGCGACAATCCGTTCGTCGGACGTGCGGGCGCGCGGCCGGAGATCTGGGCCTACGGCCTGCGGAATCCGTACCGGTTCAGCTTCGACCGCCGGACGGGCGACCTGACGATCGGGGACGTGGGCCAGAACGAGTTCGAGGAGGTCGACTTCCAGCCGAAGGGCGCCGGGCGAGGCGCCAACTACGGCTGGAGCATCTTCGAGGGCTTCCATCGCTACCGAGCCGGCAGCGCTCCAGGGGCCGTCCAACCGGAGATCGCGCCCTCCCACCAGGACGGCTTCTGCGCGCTCATCGGCGGCTACGTGGTGCGCGACCCGTCCCTGCCGGGGCTCGGCGGGCGCTATCTCTACGGCGACAACTGCAAACCGGACATCTACTCGGTGCGGCTCACGGCGAGCGGCGCGCGCGACAACCACGCCACCGGGCTGCGGGTGAGCGGCCTGTCGTCATTCGGGGAGGACACGGGCGGCCACGTGTACGCAGCCTCCCTGAATGGGGATGTGTATCGCTTCGCGCCCGGTTAGCATCACCACCATGCCCTACTTCAAAGACGAGCAAGAGGTCTACGACTACATCGGGAAGCTGTTCCAGGACCTGGTCAAGGACGAGGAGATGTGGCCCAAGTTCCGCCGGGCCAACACGATCGTGCAGTACCAGTTCCGCAACCCCGAGTCGCAGATCACGGTCCGGATGCGTGAGAACGAAGACGCCCAGGTGGACCTCGGTCCGAGCGACCTGGAGCCCGAGGTCCTGATGACGATGGAGGCCGATACGGCCCACAAGTTCTGGCTGGGCAAGGTCAACGTCACCGTGGCGCTGGCCCGCGGGCAGATGAAGGCGAAGGGGCCGGTCGCCAAGATCCTCAAGCTCGTCCCGCTCGTCAAGCCGGTCTTCCCGCGCTACAGGCAGATGCTCGCGAGCGCCGGGCGCGAGGATCTGATGGAAGCCGCCTAGGTGGCGGTCAGCCGCGCCGACGCCGCGGGCGCCAGCACGCGGCGGCTCGCCTTCAAGGAGTTCGCCCAGTACCAGGCTCCCACCCGCGTCGTCTCGGGGCAGGGTCTGCTCGACAGTGCGGGCTTCGAGTTCATGAAGGAGGGCGCCAAGCGACCGCTGCTCGTCACCGACCAGGTCATCCGCGGCACCGGTCTGGTGGACCGGGTTGGCGCCGGCGTCCAGGACGGCGGCCTGGAGGTGGCCGGGATCTTCGACGAGGTGCCGCAGGACTCGTCGACGGTCGTCGTGGAGCGCTGCGCGGAGGCCGCGAGGGCCGCGGGAGCGGACTCGTTCCTCGCGATCGGCGGCGGTTCGGTGATGGACACCACCAAGGTGGCCGCGACGCTCTTCAGCCACGGCGGGACGGTCCGCGACTACGAGGGCGCCTACACGCTCCCGCGCGCGGACGACGGGATGGGCCCGCCGCTGCCGATCGCACCGCTCGCCTGCATCCCGACGACCGCCGGCACGGGGTCGGAGGTCTCGATCGCCGCGGTGATCAAGGACGACGCGGCCAAGGTGAAGCTCGAGCTGGCGGACCTGCCGCTGTACCCGCGGCTCGCGATCCTCGACCCGGACGCCACGCGCACCCTGCCGCCCGCGATCGCCGCCTCGACGGGGATGGACGCGATGACCCACGCGGTCGAGTGCTACGTCTCGAACGACTCGAGCCCGCACGAGCAGGCCACCGCGCTGCACGCGCTGCGCCTCATCCGCGACAACCTCGAGCGCGCCGTCCACGAGCCGGAGGACGACGACGCGCGCGGCAACATGCTGGTGGCCGCCTCGCTGGCGATCACGATCAACCTGGGTGCGACGCACTCGATGTCGCATCCCTGCGGCGGCCAGTTCGGCGTCCCGCACGGCGTGGCCAACGCGATCAACCTGCCGCACGTCGTCCGCTTCAACGCCGCCGGCGGCGGAGCGATCGCCGACGGCTACCGGGACGTGAGCGAGATCCTGGGGCTGGATCCGGCCGGCCCCGACGACGAGGTCGGCGACCGGCTGGCGTCGCACATCGAGGGCCTGGTCGGTTCGCTCGGGCTGCCCACCCGCCTCTCGCTGGTTGGCGTTCCCGAGGACGGCATCCCGGGGCTGGTGGAGGGCGCCATGGGCGACGGCTGCACGCTGATGAACCCGCGCGACCCGAGCGAGGACGACTACGCCGACCTGTTCCAGGCGGCGCTCTAGGTACTAGTCGGAGACCCGGTCGAGTTCCTCCCGGTAGGCCTCGATCATCTCGTTCAGGGTTGCCTTCGCCGTGTGCTTCGGCTTCCAGCCGAGCTCCTTCTGCGCGCGCGTCGTGCGCATCCAGACGGGCTTGCGGCCGGCCTGCAGCCAGCTGACCTCGGCCGGCAGCCCGGGCACGCGGGCGACCATCTCGGCGGTGAGCTCGACCGCCGCGTCGGGGATCGGGAACGAGTACCAGCCGAGTGCACCGGCGACATCGCCCAGTGTCAGGCGCCCGCGGGCCGCGAGGTTGTAGGGACCAGGTGTGCCGCGCCCGAGGACGCCTGCGACGAAGGCCGACGCCACGTCGTCCTCGTGCACCAGCTGGAACGACGGGCCGGCGTCCGGGATCACGGGCTTCAGCACCGGCATGCCCTGCAGGAAGCGGCGAACCGGGTCCGGCAGGCGCTCGCCGAGCTGGAAGTAGGGGAGCTGGCGCAGGAAGGTGTTGGCGGTCGGCCCGGCGACGATGCAGGGGCGGAAGATCCACGCGCCGGTCCTGGTCGACTTCTTCAGCGCGTCCTCCAGCACGCCCTCGACCTCCGCCTTCTGCGCGGAGTACGGCATGGTCGGCGTCCCGCGGGGCGGGATGTCCTCGGTGAGCCAGTTCGGGTTGTCGTCGTGGAACCCGTAAGCCGCGACGCTGGACGCGTAGCAGATGCGCTCGGCGCCGCTCGCGACCGCCGTCTCGAAGACATTCCGCGATCCCTCGACATTGATCGCGCGGCTCGCGTCGCTCGCCTGGATCACCGTGAAGGCGAGGTGCACGACCACGTCGGCGCCCTTCACGGCGTCGCGCACGCTGTCGGGGTCCTGCACGTCGCCCTGGCGGTACTCGGTTTTCCGCCACCCTCGGCTCGCGGGGTCGAACGGGCGGCGCGCCATCCCAACGATCCGCTTCACGCGGCGGGAGCGCTCGAGCGCGGACACCAGGGCGATCCCGAGATCGCCCGTGGGCCCTGTGACCGCGACGGTAAGTCCGTCCTGGGGCACGAGGGTCTTATACCGGGTGAGGCGCCCCTGGGGCGGGCCCTCAGTGGATCGTGACCTTCTCGCAGCGCTTAAGGACGTCCACCGTGTCGGCCACGACCGCGTCCGTGCCGGGCCCGCACCTCACCACGTCGCGCTGGCCGTCGTCCACGTCGATCGTGTCGTTGCCGGCGCCGGTCGAGATCACGTCGCGGCCGCTCCCGCCGACCACGCGGTCGTTGCCGCTCCCCAGCGTCACGCGGTCTTCCCCGGGGCCCGCGTCGACCATGAACGAGCCGTGCCGCCCCTGGATCTGGTCATCGCCCTCCCCGCCCGCGAGGTCGGCGGGACCACCCTCGGCGTAGATCTGGTCGTCGCCGGAGCCCCCGCTCGCGTAGTCCCAGCCGCGCGGAGCCGGTCCGCCGGTGTAGATCCGATCGTCGCCGGGGCCGCCGTAGAGCCGATCGGATCCTGGTTGCCCGAGCAGCACGTCGTTGCCCGCCTCGCCGAGCACCTCGTCGTCGTCCGGGCCGGCGTAGGCCACGTCGTTGCCGTCGCCCAGCTGGATCCGGTCGTTGCCGCTGCCGCCGATCGCCAGGTCGTTGCCCGGCCCCGCATCGATCCAGTCGTCGCCGGGCCCACCCTCCAGGTAGTCGTTTCCGCCCAGCCCGTTCAGGTGGTCGTTGCCGTCCTCGCCCCACAGGCCGTCCGGGCGGGGCGTTCCAGTCAGCGTGTCCGGGAGTGGCCCGCCCTCGAAGTTCCTCGCGACCGCGAGTGCCCCCCCGATCGCCACGACGGCGCCCACGGCGACGCCGAGTATGAGCACGTTCCCTCGCATGCCTCAGCCAAAAAACAGCAGTCGCGCACTGGTTGCGTTCAGCCTCACCCGTCGTCGTACCCGGGATCACCGGGCAGCAGCACGCGAGGACCGTCGGCGCGAACGACGACGCGCGGCTCGATCGGCTCCACGCGACGGCCGCGCGCGGCCTCAACCGCCTGGTCCACCGACCCGAGCCCGGCCAGCTCTTCGAGGTGCTTGATCGTCGGGAAGACGAGCATCAGCTCGCCCCGCGCTCGCGCGTCGAGCGCCTCGGCGGGGCCGATCCAGCGCGCGTCCACGCACTCCGCCCCGTCGACCTTGGGCTCCGCGTCGGGCGGCGACGCGGCGACGAAGAAGACCGTGTCGAAGCGGGTCGTGACCTCCGCCGGTGTGATCCACCGCGAGAACGGCGTGAGCTCGCCGGGGCCCGCCAGCCGGATCCCCGCTTCCTCCTCGAGCTCCCTGAGCGCCGCCTCGGCGTGGCCCGCGTCCCCTGCCTGGAGCGCCCCTCCCGGAAAGACCCACGCCCCTCCCATGAAGCGGGAGTCGGGATTGCGCTCAACCAGCAGGACCTCGAGCCCGGCGTCGCCGTCGCGCAGCAGGATGGCGGTGGCCGCCTGGCGCGGAGTGGTTGTCGCGCCCGGGTTCAGCTCCTCGTCCGGAGCGGGCTGATCGACATCCACGAAGGGCCACCCTATACGCTGTCCCGGCGATGGAAGCGGGGACTCAGCAGCGGCAGGCACAGCTCTGGGTGTGCGAGTCGTGCGGGTTCATCTACGACCCCGAGGAGGGCGATCCGGACGGCGGCGTGCCGCCCGGAACGGCGTTCGAGGACATCCCCGACGACTGGATGTGCCCGGTGTGCGGGGCGCGCAAGCGCGACTTCTCCCCGTACGAATAGCTAGGCGCCTATCTAGGCGGCGAGCGGCTCTTCCGCGGTCCCGTAGCTCGCCGCGGCCGCCTCGATTGAGTCCGCCACTATCCCCACCAACTGTCGTAGCTCAGCCGTCTCGATCGCCAGCGGCGGCATGAGCACGACGACGTCGCCGAGCGGGCGGATCACCGCTCCGCGGCGGCGCGCCTCGAGCGTGACCTGGTGGCCCATGCGGGCCTCCAGCGGGAAGCCCTGAAGCTCGATCCCGACCATGAACCCGCGCTGGCGGACCTCGGCGACCGCCGGCAGCGCCGCGATCGGCTCGAGCAGCTCCGCAAGCAGGCCGATCTTCGGCTCGAGCCGCTCCAGGGTGCTCTCCTGCTCGAACAAGCGGAGGTTGGCGAGCGCGGCGGCGCAGGCCAGCGGGTTCCCCGTGTACGTGTGCCCGTGGAAGAAAGTGCGGAACTCCTCGTGCTCCCCCAGGAATCCCTCGTAGACACGCTCGGTGGTGAGGGTCGCGGCCAGCGGCAGGTAACCGCCGGTGATCCCCTTGGCCAGGCACATCAGGTCGGGTGAGACCTGCTCGTGCTCGCACGCGAACATGCGGCCGGTGCGGCCGAACCCGGTCGCCACCTCGTCGCAGATGAGCAGCGTGCCATGGCGGTCGCAGAGCTCGCGGACCGCCCGCAAGTAGCCGGGCGGGTGGACCAGCATGCCCGCCGCGCCCTGAACGAGCGGCTCGACGATGACCGCGGCGACCTCGTTCCCGTGCTCGGCAAGCACTCGCTCCATGTCGGCGGTGTCGCCCGGCTCGGCCTTCGGCGACTCGAACAGCAGCGGGCGGTAGGCGGCGTGGAACAGGTCGATGCCGCCAACCGAGACCGAGCCGATCGTGTCGCCGTGGTATGCCTCGCGCAGCGACACGAAGCGGGTGCGCCGGGCATGTTTGCCTCCCTGCTGCTGCCAGTACTGGAAGGCGATCTTCAGCGCGATCTCGACAGCCGTCGATCCGCTGTCCGAGTAGAAGACGCGCGTGAGCCCCTGCGGCGCGATCTCCACCAGCCGCTTGGCGAGCTCGACGGCGGGCCCGTGGGTCAGGCCGAGCATCGAGCTGTGGGCCACCCGGTCGAGCTGGTCCTTCACGGCCAGGTCGAGCACAGGGTGGCGGTGACCGTGGATCGTGCACCACAGCGACGACACGCCGTCGATGTAGCGGCGGCCGTGGTCGTCGAAGAGCCAGCAGCCGTCGGCCTCCGACACCACAAGCGGCTCCTCCCGCTCCCAGCCCCGCTGCTGCGTGAACGGATGCCACAGGTAGCGCCGGTCGTCGGCGGCCAGACCCATGAGCGGACCGTAGTCCGTATAAAGGACGGAAGAGACGACGGAGGAGGGCGCGATGGCCTACCGCAAGTACCGGCTCGGCGACTACGACGAGATGGTGGCGAACCATCGCTGGGAGGTCCCCCACCGGTACAACATCGCCGTCGACGTGTGCGACAAGCACCCCCGCGACCGGCTCGCGATGGTGTGGGAGAGCTGGCGCGGCGAGGAGCGGAAAGTCACCTTCGGCGAGCTGCAGGACCTCTCCAACCGGTTCGCCAACGTGCTGGAGGCGCACGGCGTGGAGCGCGGCGATCGCGTGGCCACCCTGCTGCCCTCGCTTCCCGAGACGGCGGCGGTCTTCCTCGGCACGTACAAGCGCGGGGCGATCCTGCTGTCCCTGTCGATCCTGTACGGCGACGAGGGCATCGAGCACCGCCTCAGCGACTCGGGCGCCAAGGTCGTGGTCACCGACGCCGCCAACCGGCATCGCATCCCGGACGGGCTGGCCGAGATCGTGTTCGTGCTCGACGAGGACCTCGGCCGCGAGCTCGAGAAGGCCTTGACGAGCTACGACGTGGTCGATACCGCGGCCGACGACCCCGCGCAGCTCTACTACTCATCCGGCACGACCGGGAAGGCCAAGGGCATCCTGCACGCCCACCGCTACCTGCTGGCCCACGAGGAATTCGAGTTCTGCCACGACGTCCGCGAGGGCGAGCTGTTCCACGGCTCGGGTGAGTGGGCGTGGGCGGCGGGCATCTGCCCGCTGCTCGGCCCCTGGCGCTATGGCGCGGTGCAGTTCGTCTACGCGCGCAAGGGCGGCTTCGACCCCGAGGAGCAGCTGCACCAGCTCTCGAAGCACGGCGTGCAGAACATGTTCACCACCCCCACGGCCCTGCGGGCGATGACCGCGGTCAAGGATGCGGGTAGGCGCTATCCGCAGCAGCTGCGGATCACGTGCTCGGCGGGCGAGCCGCTCAACCCCGAGGTGATCCGCTGGTTCCGCGAGCAGTTCGGTATCACGGTGCTCGACTACTACGGGCTCACCGAGTCGTACCCCCTCTGCGGGAACTTCCCCACGGTGGAGGTCCGCGAAGGGTCGATGGGGCGTCCAATTCCGGGCTGGGACGTGGCGATCCTGGACGAGGACGAGCAGCCGCTGCCGGCCGGCGAGCGCGGCGAGATCTGCCTGCGCGCTCGCTCCAACCCGCACTACCCGCTCGGCTACTGGAACCGTCCCGAGGACACCGAGGAGGTCTTCGGCGGCGAGTGGTTCCACACGAAGGACGCCGCGCAGGCCGACGAGGACGGCTACTACTGGTACGCCGGACGGGCCGACGACGTGATCATCTCGGCGGGGTACCGCATCGGCCCCTTCGAGGTCGAGTCGGCGTGCGTGGAGCATCCGGCGGTACTGGAGGCGGCCGCGGTCGCGTCGCCCGACCCGAAGCGCGGCGACATCGTGAAGGCGTTCATCGTGCTGGCGGAGGGCCACGAGGCGAGCGATGCCACGGCGGACGACATCAAGCGCTTCGTGCGCGAACGGCACTCGGCGTACGCCTACCCGCGCGAGGTCGAGTTCGTCGCGGACCTGCCGAAGACCCTTACGGGGAAGATCCGGCGGGTGGAGCTGCGGGAGGCGGAACGCGAGCGTAAGCGAGCCAGTGCGCCTGCTTGAGCGCGCCGCACCGCCGCTCGTCATGGCCGCCGCCCTGCTCGGCGGCCCGGCGACCGCATCGGGGATAGCTCCCTTCGGGCATCCCTGCACCCTGCAGGACAACAACGTGCGGTTGTGCCCGACCTCGAGCAACGCCCGGCGTGTTCACAGCTTCGACGGCGTCCCGCTCGACGTGGACGTGACGCTGCCGCCGACGGGCCATGGTCCGTTCCCCACCGTCGCGATGCTGCACGGCTTCCCCGGGGACAAGACGAGCTTCGAGCTGACCACGCACGGGCCGGTGCCGCCCGTGCTCTTCCACTACAACAACGTCTACTACGCGCGCCAGGGCTACGCGGTCGTCACCTACAGCGCCCGCGGCTTCGGCAACTCGTGCGGGGTGAAGGCCTCGCGCACCTCACCCGGGTGCGACCGGGGCTGGTTCCATCTCGCCGACCAGCGATTCGAGCTGCACGACGCCCAGTTCCTCCTCGGGAAGCTCGTCGACCAAGGGGTCACGGACCCGAGACGGATCGGCGTGACGGGGGTCAGCTACGGCGGCGGATCGTCGCTCCAGCTCGCCTTCCTGCGCAACCGCATCCGTAAGCGTGACGGGAGGTACGCGCGCTGGCGGAGCCCCCACGGCACGCAGCTCTCGGTCGCGGCCGCGTACCCCCGGTGGGGTTGGTCCGATCTCGCGTACTCGCTGGTCCCGAACGGAAGGTTCCTCGACTTCCAGACCCCCGCGGCGGGGCAGAGCGGAAATCCCGTGGGGGTCGCGAAGGGCTCGATCGTGAACGCGCTGTACCTCGGTGGCGTGCTCGTCGGCTACGTGGCACCCAAGGGCGCAGACCCCACCGCCGACCTCGCCACCTGGAAGGAGCGGCTGTTCGCGGGCGAGCCCTACGGGAAGGCCGAGAGATCACTCGTCGACCAGCTGACCCGGTTCAAGAGCGCGACGGGAATACCCGGCAATCCCGCGCCGCTCCTGATCATGGACGGCTGGACCGATCCGGCGTTCAGCGCGAGCGAGGCGCTGCGGACGTACCACCGGCTCGACGCCGGCAGGACCTCGTACGTCGCGCTCCAGCTCGGCGACCTGGGGCACTTCCGTGCGGGTAACGCGCAGGCGATGTACGAGACGTTCGCCAACCAGGGCACGGCGTTCTTCGCGCGCTATCTCATGGGCAAACGTGGCGGGCCGCGCTCCGGCTCGGTGACGGTCTACGGCCAGGGCTGTCCGAAGGGCACCGTCGGGCCCGGTCCGTTCAGATTGGGGCGCTACTCGCAGCTCGCGAACGGCGTGACTGTCTTCGGCACCAGGAGCCTCCACACCCTCACTGCTGGCGGCGGCGACGACGCGACCGGCTCGTTCTTCGACCCGGTCTCGAACGGCGACCCGTGCAGCCGGACGGACGCGACCAGGGGTCCCCACACCGAGGTCGTCAAGTACACGAGCCCGGGCTTCACGCTCGCCGGGCTCACGACCGTGCGCGCCCACGTGAACAACCCGACGGGCGCTTACGGCCAGCTCGACGCGCGGCTGTTCGACGTCTCCCACGGCAGGGAGCGGCTGATCGACTACGGGACCTACCGCGTCCTGCCCCGGCAGGACGGCAGCGTCGTCTTCCAGCTCGCCGGGAACGTGTACCGGTTCCTCAGGGGACACGTGGTGAAGCTCGAGCTGCTCGGGCGAAACGAGCCCTGGTTCCTGCGCGACAGCGGCGCCACGCTGCGGGTGCGGGATCTGCTCGTCGAAGTGCCGACGCGCTAGCCCGCGAGCGCCTCGACCGCCTCGGCAAGGTTGGGCAGGTCCCCCGCATACGTCGGCAGGTGGCGCCAGCGCACGACCCCGTCCTCGTCGATCGCGAACGTGCCCGCGCCTTGCCAGCGGGTGCCATCCGGGTGGCGGTTGCGGATGCCCTGCCGCGCCAGCCGCGCGACGTCGCTAAGCGAGCGGCGCCCGAGGAAGTGGGCGACGCTGGTGCGCCCGAGCCCCCAGGTGGCGTAGTGGACGCGATCCGCATCGATCAGCACCCGGATGCCGGGCAGGCCTCCGATCGCCTCGCGCCACCTGGCCGTGGGCTCTGCGCGTGCGTGGCTGACCGCAACCCAGTCGAGCTCGGGGTGCTCGGCGGCCGCCTCCCGCAGCGAGCGGGCCGTGAGCTCCGCGAACGGGCAGCCGGTGTGACGCAGGAAGGCGACGACGGCCGGCTGGCCCTCGAGGAGCCCGGGCTCCGGCAGCTCCCGGGCCGGCTCGCCGGGCTCGGGTGGAGCGGCGGTGGGGAGCGGGAGGGGCGGCAGGAAGGTGCGTAGGGTCACGGCGACCGGATGCTAGAGCCACTCCTCTAGCGGGAGCGCGCGACCCACGTCGGCCAGCGCGTCCGGGCGCGCATGCGGGAGGGTCGCGACCTCCAGATCGGCGAGCGAGGCGATTGTCTCGCGATTCGACCGCTCGAGGTCGCTGGGCTCGCGAGCCCAGGGCGTCAGGACGATGGCACGGACGTCGAGGCCAGCGGTGCGCGCGGCCTCCACCGTGAGCAGGGTGTGGTTGATCGTGCCGAGGCCCGGCCTGGCGGCCACGACTAGCGCCAGCTCGAGGTCGAGCGCAAAGTCCCGCACCAGGTAGCCGGTGGTGAGGGGGACCATCAACCCGCCGACGCCCTCGCACACCAGCGCGTCCGCACCGTCGGCCGCCGCGCGCGCCGCGCGAGCGAGGTCGAGCGGCTCGAGGGTGGTGCCCGCGAGCTCCGCTGCGTGATGGGGCGACACGGGCGGTCCGAAGCGGGCCGGGGCCACGTCGTTCGACGACTGGCCGGCGTTCGCGACCGAGGCCAGGAGCTCGTGGTCGTGCGGCCAGTGACCGGGAGGATCGTCGAGCCCTGTGACGACGGGCTTGAA
>Ga0209577_10002280_pt1 | contig 18583 bp, 10 predicted proteins | sample GraSoiAngelo_109_FD_185874 | JGI IMG/M metagenome (GOLD analysis project Ga0209577, IMG submission 185874) | Grasslands soil microbial communities from the Angelo Coastal Reserve, California, USA - 14_0903_12_20cm (SPAdes) (version 2) | ecosystem: Environmental > Terrestrial > Soil > Grasslands...
AGGCCGTGTCGGCGGAGCCGGGGTCGTGCGCGGCTCCATCGATCGGGTACATGTGCATCGTCGACTGCATCGTCGGCACTTCGCTGCCGAACCGCTGGTGGATGTCGATCGCCTCGTCGGGGATCTCCTTGACGAAGTCAGCGCGCCAGTACCACTGGTGGCCTTTCGGGTACAGCGCGTCGAAGGCGCCCTGGAGCATCGCGTGGGGCATCGGCTGGACGCCGTGCATGAGCGGCTCCGGGACCGCCTCGATCAGCGGCGCCATCGCGTTCTGCCCCTCGTCCTCAGGCCCCACGTAGCACCACACGATCCCGGCCACCTTGCGCAGGTGGAGCTCCTCGGGGAACGGCGGCGCCGGCGGGACGGTGCCGTACATGAAGAACCCGTTGAGCTCGCGTGGAGCAGCGGGCAGGAACTCGCGATATGCCGAGAGCACCTCGCCGCCCTGCTCGACCGGCCAGAACGTCGGGCCGCCGAAGATCGTCCCGACCTCGTGCAGGCGGAACAGGAACGAGGTGACGACGCCGAAGTTGCCCCCGCCGCCTCTGAGCGCCCAGTACAGGTCGGGGTGCTCGTCGGCGCTCGCGCGAACCTTCTCGCCGCTGGCCAGCACCACCTCGGCCTCGAGCAGGTTGTCGATCGCGAGCCCGCATTTGCGGGTCAGATGGCCGAGGCCGCCGTTGAGCGTCAGTCCCCCCACGCCGGTCGTCGAGATGATCCCGCTCGGCGTGGCGAGCCCGTGCTCGCCGGTGGCGGCGTCGACCTCGCCCCAGACGCAGCCGCCGCCGACACGCACCGTGCGCCCGTCCGGATCGACCTTGATGTCCTTGAGCGGGGAGAGGTCCGCGACGACTCCGTCGTCGACCGTGCCGAGCCCGCCGCCGTTGTGCCCGCCACCCCGGATCGCGAGCACCAGTCCGTGGTCGCGCGCGAATCCGACGACCGCGGCCACTTCATCGGCGTCGGTGCAGCGCGCGATCAGGCCGGGGCGCCTGTCGATCATCGCGTTGTAGACGGCGCGCGCGTCCTCGTAGTCCTCGTCGCGGGGGCCAATCAGCCGGCCCTTGAAGCCCGAGAGCTCCTGGCGGGCGGCCTCCGCGGGTGTGATGGTTGTGCTCATCGTGCCCTCCAGTCTGGGGTTTCCTGCGCCTCCGATCGAAACCGTAGGGCGCGGCGAGCCGCTTGTCATGGTCTGGGCTGATCCATTTCTCGCCGACGCGCAGCCGCGGAGGGCTGGAATCGATAGTCAGATCTGACTATGGTGGATCGGATCCCGCCCCGCCCTATCGATGAACGACCTGCCTGCCTCGCTTCGTCTCTCCTCCGCGCTTCCATTCGTCGGGCGATCCGCGGAGCTCGAGAAGCTTCGCTCGCTGCTGCCCCGCGCCACGGGTGAGGGCTTCCGAGTCGTCCTGCTCGGTGGAGAAGCCGGTTCGGGCAAGAGCCGGCTGGTGCGCGAGTTCTCCGCCGAGGCCGCGCGCGAGGGAGCCCACGTCCTATACGGCGCGTGCGACGCGGTCGTGCAGGCCCCGTACGGACCCTTCGCAGAGGCCTTCGAGCGCCTGCCGGACGCCGTCGAGCCGAGCGAGCTGGCAGGCGCCCTGGGTGCGGGTGGCGCCGAGCTCAGCCGGCTGATCCCCGATCTCCCGGTCGAGTCCGCCGGGGTGCCCGCGAGCGTGGTCGGCGATCCGGACACCGAGCGCCACCGGCTCCACACCGCCGTGGCGGGGTTGCTCGAGATCTTCGGGCGCGACCGCCCGGTGCTGCTCGCGATCGAGGACGCGCACTGGGCCGATGCCTCGACGCTGCTGCTGCTGCGCCACCTGGCGCGCACGCCGGTCAGCGCGCGGGCGCTGCTGCTGGTCACCTTCCGCGACATCGACGCGGAGATGCCCGAGTCGCTGTTCGAGACGCTGGCCGACCTGCGGCGCTCCGAGGACGTGGTCAGGGTCAAGCTGTCCGGGCTCTCCGACGACGAGGTTGCCGATTTCGTCGCTCGCGCCTCCCACGCGCAGCTGGCCGAGCTCGAGCAGCTCGCCACGACGATCAGCGCCCTGACCGGCGGCAACCCCTTCCTGGTATGCGAGCAGTGGCGTGCGATGGTCGAGACCGGGGTGATCGAGGTGCTGGACGGGGAGCTGCACATCACCCGCCCACTGGCCGAGCTCGGGACGCCGGAGAGCGTTCGCGAGGTGGTCAGCCACCGGCTCGCGCGGCTGGGGCCCGAGACCACCGTGCTGCTTGAGCTCGCCGCGACCGTGGGGAGCGAGTTCGAGCTCGAGATCGTGCGCCGCGGGAGCGGGCTGACCGAGCCGGAGCTGGTCGCTGCGCTCGACGAGGCGGTGCGCAGCGGGATCCTCGAGGAGCTGACCGGGCACCGCCTGGCCTACCGGTTCACGCACGAGCTGGTCCGCCGCGCCGTATACGACCGGCTCACCGCGGTGAGGCGCGCGGAGCTCCACCTGCGGGTGGGCGAGGCGCGAGAGGCCGCCGAGGGGCGATCGGGTCGCGCGCTCGCCGACCTCGCCCATCACTTCACGGCCGCGGCGCCGCTGGGCGGGGTGCAGCGCGCGGTCGACTACAACATCCTCGCCGCCCGGGCCGCCGCGGACGGGCTCGCGTTCGAGGAGGCGGCGCGGCTGCTTCAGACCGCGCTCGAGTTGAGCGTCGAAGACGAGGGCCGGCGCGCCCAGGTCCTGCTCGAGCTGGGCTATGCGAAGCATCGGGCCGGCCAGGCGCCCGAAGCCATCGACGCGTTCACGGCCGCCGCGGGGATCGCCCGCGAGCTGGGGGACGCGGAGCTGCTGGCCAAGGCGGCGATCGGCTACGAGGACACCTCCTGGCGCCCGGGGGCGCTCCGGGATGCGACCGACCTGCTCGAGGAAGCCTCGGCCGCGCTCGGCGAGGAGCGGTCCGAGCTCCGCGTCGGTCTCCTCAGCGGACTCGCCCGCGCACTGGACATGCGCGGGGAGCACGAGCGGGCCGCCGAGGTCCGGCGGACCGCGATCGGCCTGGCCCGCAGGCTGAACGACCGGACCGGGCTGGCCACGGTACTGATGCGCTCCTACTGGTCCCGCGGCGCCACCACGCTCGAGGAGATCATCGAGATGCTCGCCGAGGCCAAGGCGCTGGGCGAGGAGATGGGCAACATCGAGATCCAGACCGAGGCAACCTCCTGGCGGGTCCCGTCGTTCGTAGCCGCGGGAGACCTCGTCTCCGCCCGCAGCCAGGTGTTCGAGCTGCTCGAGATGGCACGGGCCTCGGCACAGCCGTTCATGATCCACGTCGCCGAGCACTACCGCTCGGCGATCGCGCTCGCGGACGGCCGCCTGGAGGAGGCGGACGATGCCGCCCAGCGTTCGTATGAGGCCGGACGTTTTCTGACCGCCGGAGGGACCACCGGCACCTACGGCCTGCAGCTGTTCAGCCTCAGGCGCGAGCAGGGCCGGCTCGCCGAGCTGGCGCCGGTGGTGAGGGTGCTCGCGGGCTCGGGCCGCGACCGGGGCCCGTGGCGCCCGGGGATGGTGGCGGTGCTGGCCGAGCTCGGGATGGAGGAGGCAAGGCGCGAGCTTCGGAAGATCGCCGGCGAGGGACTCGAGCAGTTCCGCGAGTCGCTGTGGCTCGCCGCGCTCACCTACATCACCGACGCCAGCTCCGCGCTCGGCGACACCGATGCGGCCGCGCTGGTCTACCCGGAGCTCGAGCCGCTGAGCGGCACGAACATCATGATCGGTCATCTGGTGGCGTACTACGGGGCGGCCGACCGCTACCTCGGCATGCTCGCCGCGACGATGGGCGACTGGGACCGCGCGGAAGGGCATTTCGAGCAGGCGATCGAGCTGAACCGGAGGATGGGCGCGCGAACCTGGCTCGCCCACACCTACCACCAGTACGGGCGCGCCCTGATCGCGGCCGGCGAGGGCGTGGGCGGGCGGGTGGGCGTCCTGCTCGGCGAGGGGCGCGAGCTGGCGTCGCGGATCGGATTGAAGTCGCTGCTCGGCCGGATCGACGCGCTGGGAGCGTCCACCGCGGCGCCGGAGCTTCCCGACGGCCTCTCTCCCCGGGAGGCCGAGATCCTGCGGCTGGTCGCGCGGGGGCTCAGCAACCGGGAGATCGGGAGCGCTCTGTTCATCTCGGAGCACACCGCCGCCAACCACATCCGCAGCATCCTGCGCAAGACCGGCTGCGCCAACCGGACCGAGGCGGCCTCCTACGCCCACCGGCATTCGCTTGTCGAGGCCTGAAGAGCGGGTTAGGATCACCGCCATGCCTCTCTACATGATCGAGCGGAGCTTCGCCGATCAGCTCGAGCTGACCGGGGACGACGTGAAGGTGATCGAGGAGATCAACTCGGATGAAGGCGTCCGCTGGCTGTTCTCCTTCCTGAGCGCCGACCGCCGGCGCACCTATTGCTTGTACGAGGCTCCCTCTTCCACGGCGATCCTGGAGGCCGCCAGGCGCGCCAACGTCCCGGCGGATGAGATCGTCGAGGTCGAGCCGGACACCCTCGGGCCCGGGCGGGCGGGCGAGTGGGCGGCGACCCAGCCCGCCAGCTAGAGCCGTTCGAACACCCCCACCCCGAGCTCGCCCAGCACCCCCGCGAGCGGCTGCCGCGGATCGAACGAGCGCTGCTCGCCGCTGAGGATGTCGCGCCACCGGCCGCCCGGCGCGTCGGCGAGGAGCGCGTCCGCCGCGGCGTCACCGTCCCGCACTGCGACCACGGTCAGCACGTCCCCGCCGCGCAGGTAGGCGCACGCCCCGGCGCCGGCGTCCAGCGGCTCGTAGGAGTCCGAGAACGGACCCGGCCGCCGAGCCCGCAACCCGAGCAGCCGAAGCGTCAGGAACAGCTTCCGGGTCTCCTCGACGACCGGCGCCCCGCCCATCAGCCGCCCGAGCAGCGCCTCTCGGTAGCGCCAGTCGACGGGCCGGCGGTTGTCGGGGTCGACGAGCGCGCGGTAGGGCAGCTCGTCCCCCTGGTAGATGTCGGGCATCCCGGGAGCGGTCAGCTTCAACACGAGCTGCCCGAGCGCCGCCCGGTCGCCGGCCGCGGCGGCCCTGGCCGCGAACGGCTCGAGCGCCGCGAGGAACGCTTGGTCGGCGTACAGCGCGCGGCAGAAGTCCCTGACGGCGTGCTCGTAGTCGTGGCGCTGGTCCACCCAGCTGGTGTTGCGCTTGGCCTCGCGCAGCGCCTTCTCCATGTACGCCTCGAGGCGCTCCAGCTCGATCGGCCAGGCCCCGACGAGCGTCTGGAAGACGAAGTAGCGCTCGATGTCGTCCGGGGCGCCGTCGCGACGGTGCCGCTCGGTGAGCTCGTACAGTCGTTCCACCACCGCCGCCCAGTCCTGCGCTATCGAGGCCAGCGCTCCGATCCGGGCGCGCACGTCCCCCGAGCGCTTGGCGTCGTGAGTCATCGTCGTCAACAGCCCGAACGGGAACCGTTGGGCTCGCTCCAGGCACCCGGTGTGGAACCGCTCCACGTCGATCCCGAACCGGGCGGGGTCGCCGCCGACGTCATTGAGCGCCAGCAGCCGCCCGTAGCGATAGAACGCGGTGTCCTCGATGCCCTTGGCCGTGATCGCCGGCGTTGTCTGCTGAAAGCGGGTGACGAAGGCGGGCGGGCCGTCAGCGAGGAGTAGCCGAGCGACGTCCGGGTCGATGGTCGCCAGCGCGCGCCGATCGGCTTCGTCGACCTTGTGCGCCACCGGATCGATATAGGTCCGGTAAATCGCCAGCGAGGAGAGCGCGCTGGCGACCGCCTCGACCAACTTTGGCGAATCGCTTCGCCATGGGCTAAGTGATTCGCCATCGTTCTGGTCGAGCTCGCGGGCGAGGCGTTCGACCTCGGGCGCGAACGTCGTCCGCGCCTGCTCGTACTTGGCTTCGAAGGCCACTTCTTCGAACGGCCTGCGGTCGCCCGATACGGACTCCCACAGCCGAGTCAACGGCCGCTCGCCCGCCGGGTTTACGAACAGCGCGCACGCGTCGTTGAGGAAGTCGTAGCCGACGGTCCCGCACACCGGCCAGTCGCGTAGGCGCTCGTCCGGGGCGAGGATCTTCTCCACCCACACCCGCTCGGCGCCACCCGCGCGCAGCCGCTCGAGGTACTCCGCGGGGTTCGCGAGCCCGTCCGGATGGTCCACCCGGAGACCGTCGACCAGGCCGCGCCTGACCAGCGTCAGCACGAGCTCGTGGGTCTGCTCGAACACCTCTGGGTCCTCCTGGCGCACACCCGCCAGGTCATCGATATCGAAGAACCGGCGGTGCCTGCCGGTCTCGGGATCGATGTCGAAGAACTTTCGCCGCAGCGACTCGTTGGCCCAGTAGGGATTCTCCGGGCTCGCGGCCATGTGGTTCGGGACCAGGTCGAGAATGAGACCCATTCCCGAGAAGCGAACGGCCTCGGCGAGCTGCTCGAACTGCTCCTCACCGCCGCGCGAGCGGTCCACCCGGGCCGGATCGGTCACGTCGTATCCGTGGGTAGAGCCCTCGCGAGCCTGCAGGGAAGGCGATAGATACAGATGCGAGATGCCGAGGTCGCGCAGGTAGGGGATCAGCCGCCGCGCCGCCTCGAACCCGAATCCGGCGGTCAGCTGGAGACGGTAGGTGGCTCTGAGCTCGGCACCGCTCAAGCGACCCGCTTCAGGATCACGATCGAGTGCGCCATCACCTCGACCTCGGTGCGGGCGCCGAAGCTGGCGCTGCCGGCCTCGGCCTCCGGCTGCGAGGTCGAGACCTCGAGCGCCCATTGGGCGCCGAACCGGCGTCGCGGCAGCATGAACGCGCGGTCTTCGTGGTGGGCGTTGATGAGCACGATGAACGAGTCGTCCTCGATCTCCTCGCCGTGGGGGCCCGGCGACGGGAGCTCCCGGCCGTTGAGGAACATCCCCAGCACGTGCTCGCCGTCGTTCCAGTCCCGACGGGTCATCTTCCGCCCGTCCGGCCGGAACCACCACGCGTCCGGGAGCCGTGAGCGCTCGCCCTCGACGCCGCGCAGGAACGTGTCACGTCGGAACACCGGGTGCTCTCGGCGCAGCCGGATCAGCCGCCGGGTGAACTGCCGCAGCTGCTCGGCGTCGGGTTGGGGTTCCCAGTCGTACCAGGAGACCTCGCCGTCCTGACACCAGGCGTTGTTGTTGCCGCGCTGGGTCCGGTTAATCTCGTCCCCGCCGAGCAGCATCGGGGTGCCCTGCGACATCAGCAGCGTGGTCAGGAAGTTACGCTGCTGCCGGGCGCGCAGCGCGAGCACCTCGGGGTCGTCGGTGTCGCCCTCCACGCCGCAGTTCCACGAGCGGTTGTCGTCGGTTCCGTCGTGGTTGTCCTCGTGGTTGGCCTCGTTGTGCTTGCGCTCGTAGGAGACCAGGTCGCGGAGCGTGAACCCGTCGTGGGCGGTGACGAAGTTGATCGACGCGAACGGCTCGCGGCCGTCGGCCTCGTACAGGTCGGCCGAGCCAGACAGCCGCCGAGCGAATTCACCGCAGGTGGAGAACCCGCGCCAGAAGTCGCGCACCCCGTCGCGATACACGCCGTTCCACTCCGACCACAGGACGGGGAAGTTGCCGACCTGGTAGCCGCCCGGTCCCACGTCCCAGGGCTCGGCGATCAGCTTCACCTGCGAGAGCACCGGGTCTTGGTGGATCACGTCGAAGAACGCCGACAGCCGGTCGACGGCGAAGAACTCCCGGGCCAGCGCGGCGGCGAGATCGAACCTGAATCCGTCGACGTGGCACTCGGCGACCCAGTAGCGAAGCGAGTCCATGATCAGCCGCAGCACGCTGGGGTGTACGGGGTTCAGCGAGTTGCCGGTCCCCGTGAAGTCCATGTAGTAGCGCGGGTTGTCGGGCTCCAGACGGTAGTAGGAGGAGTTGTCGACGCCCTTGAACGAAAGCATCGGTCCGAGGTGGTTCCCCTCGGCGGTGTGGTTGTAGACGACATCGAGGATCACCTCGATCCCGGCCCGGTGAAGCGCCTTCACCATCCCCTTGAACTCGCGCACCTGCTCGCCACGCCGGCCGGTCGCGGCGTACTCGGAGTGCGGCGCGAAGTAGCCGATCGTGCTGTAGCCCCAGTAGTTGCGAAGCCCTCGCTCGGTGAGGAACGCCTCGTCGGAGATGTGGTGCACCGGCAGCAGCTCCACGGCGGTCACGCCGAGGTCGCGCAGGTACGAGATCGCGGGCTCGGAGGCGAGCCCGGCGTAGGTGCCGCGGAGGTCCTCGCGCACGTCCGGGTGGCGCATCGTGAACCCCTTGACGTGCGCCTCGTAGATCACCGTGTCGGCGAACGGGATCCGCGGCGGGCGGTCCCCCTCCCACAGGAACGCGTCGTCGATCACGACCGACTTCGGCATCGCCGCGGCGTCGTCCTCGTCGTCGAGCTCGAGGTCGGCGTCGTCGGCGCCGTCGGGCACGTAGGGGAGGACGTTGGCGTCGTGGGCCCAGTCGACCACACCGTCGATCGCCTTGGCGTACGGGTCGATCAGCAGCTTGTCCGGGTTGAACCGCTTGCCCTCCGCCGGCGCGTAGGACCCGTGCACCCGGTAGCCGTAGCGCTGACCGGGCCCCACGTCGACGAGGTAGCAGTGCCAGTTGAGCGCCCGCCGCTGGGTCACCTCGACCCGCTGCTCGTTTCCGTCGTCGTCGAACAGGCACACCTCGACCGCGTCCGCGTGCTGGGAGAAGAGTGAGAAGTTAGTGCCGCTCCCGTCCCAGGTGGCCCCGAGGGGAAACGGTCGCCCGGGCCAGACCTCAGGCCCGCTCACGACGCGGCCTCCATCAACGCGCCGGAGAGGGGTGCGAGGTGGAGGAGGAGGTTGAGGGGGTCCTCGCGCCGGGGGTCCTCCTGGAGGCGCGTGGCTTCGCTGGTGGCCAGGCGGAGCGCGCCCCGTGAGACCTCGACGCGCGCCTCCTCGCGCCCGAAGTTGCAGACGAGCTCGAACCGTCCGCGGTACACACGCAGCAGCCGGGTCTCCTCCTCCGCGCCGAGCCGGTCCGGGAGGCCGGGCGGCAGCTCGCGGCGCACCGTCAGCGACTGCTCGTACAGCCGCGCCACCGCCTCGGCGCGACGCCGGGTGAGCTTCGAGCGCTCGAACGTCGCCGGGTCCTGGGGATCGGGGATCTCCTCGCTTGCGAACTGGGCGAACCCCGCGAACTCCTCGCGCCGGCCGGCCCGGGTGGCCTCGGCGATCTCGGCGTCGATGTGGTCCGAGAAGAACTGAAACGGTGCGCGCTCACCGTACTCCTCGCCCATGAACAGCAGCGGGACGAAGGGGGACAGCAGTGTGCAGAACGCGGCCAGCGGCTGGAGCTCGGGCGCCAGCCGGTCGCCGAACGCGCGGTTGCCGACCTGGTCGTGGTTCTGGGCGTAGACGACGAAGTGCTCGGGGGGCGGATGCCGGAAGGCATCCGCCAGCTGCTCCACGCGCCCGAAGCCGGCGTAGTACCCGTCGCGCTCGCCGGTCAGCAGTGCGTGCAGCGCGTGGTGGAAGTCGTCGACCCAGACCGCGTCGCAGGCGGGCGCACCGTACTCGTGCTGATCGGCCATGCCCAGCTCACCGATCACCACGGCGTCCCGGCGGACCTCGTGCACGCGCCGAGCCACCGCCGCGACGATGTGCTCGGGGCTCGAGTCGTAGATCGAGTGGATCGCGTCGAGCCGCAGCCCGTCGATTCCGAAGTCGCGGATCCAGCCGGTGGCGCTCTGCAGCACCCATTCACGCACGGGACCGCAGTCGTAGTCGATCGCGCGTCCCCATGGCGTCTCGTGCTCCTCGGTGAAGTACGGGCCGAAGGCGTCGAAGGCCTTGATCCCCGAGGTGCCGATGTGGTTGTAGACGACGTCGAGGATCACCGCGAGCCCGTGCTCGTGTGCCGCCGCGACCAGCTTCGCCAACCCGTCCGGACCGCCGTAGGACGACTGGGCGGCCGAGATGTAGACGCCGTCGTAGCCCCACCCGCGTGCGCCCGGGAACTCCGCCACGGGCATCAGCTCGACCGCGGTCACGCCGAGCTCGGCCAGCCCCCGCAGGTAGGGGATCACCGCCTCGAACGTGCCCTCCTCGGTGAACGTGCCGACGTGCAGCTCGTAGATCACGAGCTGATCGCGCGAGGGTGGATCCACGAGCGACGGCGACGCCTCGAGCGCGAGGACCCGCGACGGGCCCCGGATCCCCTCCGGCTGCCAGCGCGAGCACGGATCCGGGTGACGCTGGTCGTCGACCACAAACAGGTAGTCGTCCCCGGCGCGAGCCGGGGCGACTACCTCATAAACCCCATCCCCCACGGCCGCGAGCTCGACCTCGCGGTCGCCGAGGAGCAGCGCGATCGAACCCGCCCGCGGCGCCCACACGCGGAACTCGACGTGCTCGGCGTCGAGCGGCCGCGCCCCCAAGGGCCGTTCCCAGGGAGATTCGCCGTCCACTAAGAGCTCTCGGGTACCAGCCAGACCGCGGCGAGCGGCGGGAGCGTGACCTCCGCCGACACCGGCTGGCCGTGCCACGGGATCGGCTCCGGGTCGACGCCTCCCAAGTTGCCGACGTCGCTGCCGCCGTAGTACGTCGAGTCGGTGTTGATCGCCTCGCGCCAGCGGGTCGCCCGCGGCAAGCCGAGCCGGTAGCCCTCGCGCGGCACCGGCGACAGATTGGCCGCGAACACCAGCACCCGCTCCCCGTCGCGCGACTGCCGCGCGAACGACACCACGTTGGCGTCGGCGTCGTTGGGCTCGATCCACCAGAACCCCGAGGGATCGGAGTCGACCTCCCACAGCGCCGGCTCGTCGCGGTAAAGGCGGTTCAGGTCGCGCACCAGCGACTGGATGCCAGCGTGGTCCGGCCGCTCGAGCAGGTGCCAGTCCAGCGAGCGCTCGTGGCTCCACTCCGACTCCTGCGCCAGCTCGCCGCCCATGAACAGGAGCTTCTTCCCCGGGTGGGCCCACATGTACGCGTACAGCGCGCGCAGGTTGGCGAGCTTCTGCCAGCGGTCGCCCGGCATCTTCGAGTACAGCGAGCCCTTCCCGTGCACCACCTCGTCGTGGGACAAGGGGAGGATGAAGTTCTCGCTGAACGCGTACATCAGCGAGAAGGTCAGCTCGTGGTGGTGATAGCGGCGGTAGATCGGGTCCTGCTGGAAGTAGGCAAGGGTGTCGTGCATCCAGCCCATGTTCCACTTGAAGCCGAACCCGAGCCCACCCAGGTAGGTCGGCCGTGACACCCCCGGCCATGCCGTCGACTCCTCGGCCGCCGACACGATCCCGGGCTCGCTGGCATAGATCACCTCGTTCAGCTCCTTGAGGAACGCGACCGCGTCCAGGTCCTCCCGGCCCCCGAACTCGTTCGGCACCCATTCGCCCTCGCGGCGCGAGTAGTCGAGGTACAGCATCGAGGCCACGGCGTCGACCCGGATGCCGTCGACGTGGTATTCGCGCAGCCAGAAGCGCGCGTTCGAGATCAGGAAGTTCCGGACCTCGTGGCGGCCGAAGTTGAACACCAGCGTGCCCCAGTCGGGATGGGCACCCCGTCGCGGGTCGGCATGCTCGTACAGCGCCGTGCCGTCGAAGCGCACCAGCGCGAACTCGTCGCGCGGGAAATGGGCCGGGACCCAGTCCAGGATCACGCCCACCCCGCTCGAGTGCATCCGCTCGATGAAGCCCCGCAGCTCGTCGGGATGGCCGTAGCGGGGAGTGGGGGCGAAGTAGCCGGTCACCTGATAGCCCCAGGAGCCGCTGAACGGGTGGTGCATCACCGGCAGCAGCTCCACGTGCGTGAACCCCATGTCCTTGACGTACGCGCACAGCTCGTCGGCGAGCTCCAGGTAGGTGAGCGGGCGGTTGCCCTCCAGCGTGTTCAGCCGCCACGACCCCAGGTGGACCTCGTAGATCGAGACCGGGCGCTCCAGGGGCTGGCGCTCGGAACGCGAGGAGAGCCAGTCCGCGTCGGAGGGACCCCAGCGGTGCTCGGAGCGGAACACGATCGACGCCGTCTGCGGCGGATGCTCGCACTCCTGCGCGTAGGGATCGGCCTTCAGCCGCAGCTCGCCCTCGGCGTCGAGCAGCTCGTACTTGTAGCGGGTCCCGGGCTCGACGGCCGGGAGGAACAGCTCCCACACGCCGCTCGAGCCCAGCGTGCGCATTGCGTGCAGCCGGCCGTCCCACATGTTGAAGTCGCCGACGACGCTCACCGCGCGAGCAGACGGCGCCCATACGGCGAACGCCGTCCCCTGCACGCCCTGGTGCTCGATGACGTGCGCGCCCAGCTTGTCGTAGACCTCCTCGTGGCGGCCCTCGCCGATCAGGTGCTGGTCGAGCTCGCCGATCGTGGGCAGAAACGCGTAGGGGTCCTGGATGGTGAACCTGCCGGCGCTCCCGTAGTCGACCTCGAGCTTGTACCGAAGCGGCAGCTCCGCGTCCCCCGCCACCCCTTCGAACACGCCGCCGGCGTGGATCTGCTCGAGCTCGACCTCGGCCCCGTCCTCGAGCACGGCGGTGATCGCGCAGGCCGCGGGGCGCAGTGCCCTGATCACGACCCCGTCGCCGGCCGGGTGCGCGCCCAGGACGGAGTGGGGATCGGCGTGCTCCCGCCGGACGAGCGAATCGAGCTCGCTTGTCGCTACCGTGGTCATTCGGCCTCGAGCAGCCGCTTGATCCCCGCGACCGGGATTGGCACCCAGTCGGGCCGGTTGTCGAGCTCGTAGCGAAGCTCGTAGATCGCCTTCTCGAGCTCGAAGATCGACAGCAGGCTGGCCACCTGGGCCTCGCCCGTCGGTAGCAGCGTCGAGTCCACGTGCTCGAAGTACTGCTCGAGGAACCGCTCCCGCGCCCGCTGCTCGTACCCCTCGGGCGCCTTGCCGCCGCGCTGGATCTCGACGGCCGAGGTCGTGTACGCGAACGACCGCAGCATGCTCGCCACGTCGCGCAGCGGCGAGCGCTTCTGGCGGCGCTCGTGCAGCGGTCGCGCCGGCTCTCCCTCGAAGTCGATGATCACCCAGCCGCCGGAAGTCGCCAGGGTCTGACCGAGGTGATAGTCGCCGTGGGTGCGAATCACCCGTCCGCCGACGCCGATCTGCGCCCGCGCCGCGAGCCTCTCGCGCACGTCCTGACCCCGCCCGGCGATGTCGGCCACGCGCCCGTCGTCCGGCAGCCGCACGAACACCCGCTCGATGTCCTCGTCGACGGTGGCGGTCAGCAGCGAGAGCGCCTCCTGGCTGGGCTCCTCGGGCGAGAACGCGGGATCGCTGGCGTCGGAGGCGAGCACGTTGTGCATCTCGGCCGTGATCGCGCCCAGCCGGCCGAGCCGGTCGAGGAACGGATCCGGGCTCGACGCGATCTGATCGAGCGCCAGCTCCCACCCGTCGGTCGCTCCGGGGAGGAACGTCTGGGCCACCCCGAGCGTCGCCGACAGCGCCTGGCCCTCGTACTCGTACCACCCCTGGAGCGGCGCGATGCTCTCGAACCCGTGCTCGGTCAGGAACCGCAGCATCTCGAGCTCGGGGTTGATCCCCGGCTCGAGCTTGCGGAACATCTTGAGCACCACCCGGTCGTCGAACACGACCGAGGTATTCGACTGCTCGACCCCCATCAGCCGGGCCGGTGCGCCCTCGCGCACTTCGGTGAAGCCGTCGGCGCGCTCGAAGGCGAACCGGCCCTGCGCGGTGTCGATCGCCTCGACCCGCTCGATCCGCCAGAGCAGCTCGAGCGACTGGGACGGATCGGCGAGCGCGTCGAACGTCCCTGGGCCGGGGAGGAGCTGGTAGAGCTCATGGGTGCCGGTCGCGAACCGCGACTGGACCAGGGCCAGCAGCAGGATCGGGTCTTCCCGCAGCACGGCACTCTCGACCACCTCGACGCCGGTCACGCTCCGGGACTTCGACGCGTACCAGCGCTGCTGCTCGAGCCACTCGGGCAGCTCGTCGAGGGCGACGATCCGCTCGACGTCGAGCGGGCTCTGGACCGGATCAGCCATCTTCCTCCTCTTCGATGAGCTCGAACCAGTAGAACCCGCGCGCTCCGAGCGTCAGCAGGTACGGCAGCTCTCCGATCCGGGGGAACCGCGCCCGGCCGAACAGCTCCACCGGGTGGCGACCCTGGTATGCGCGCAGGTCGAGCTCGACCGCCTGCGCGGAGCGGGCGAGGTTGTGGACGCACAACACGAGGTCGTCCTCGAACCGCCGGAGGTGGGCGAAGATCTTCGGGTTGGACGGCTCGATCGGCTCGTAGGTCCCGAATCCGAACACCGGGTGCTCCTTGCGCAGCGCGATCAGCCGGTGCAGCCAGCGAAGCAGCGACGTCGGAGTGCGCAGCTGGGCCTCGCTGTTGACCGCCTGGAATCCGTAAACCGGATCCATCAGCGGCGGCGCGTAGAGCTGGGCGAAGTCCGCCCGGGAGAAGCCGCCGTTGCGGTCGCCCGACCACTGCATCGGGGTGCGGACTCCGTCCCGATCGCCCAGGAACACGTTGTCGCCCATCCCGATCTCATCGCCGTAGTAGAGCACCGGCGAGCCGGGCAACGAGAACAGGATCGCGTGCATCAGCTGCATCTCGTCGCGGCCGTTGTCGAGCAGCGGCGCCAGCCGGCGGCGGATCCCGAGGTTGATCTTCATCCGGGGGTCCTTGGCGTACTCGCTGTACATGTAGTCCCGTTCCTCGTCGGTGACCATCTCGAGCGTGAGCTCGTCGTGGTTGCGGAGGAACAGCCCCCACTGAGAGCTCTCGGGAATCTGCGGAGTCTGCTCGAGGATCTCGTACACCGGATTCGACTCCTCCCGGCGCATCGCCATGAACATCCGCGGCATCACCGGGAAGTGAAACGCCATGTGGCACTCGTCGCCTGCTCCGAAGTACTGGACCACGTCGGCCGGCCACTGATTGGCCTCGGCCAGCAGCACGCGATCGGGATACCGCTCGTCGACCTCGCGCCGGATCCGCTTCAGGTAGCGGTGCGTCTCGGGCAGGTTCTCGCAGTTGGTGCCCTCGCGCTCGAACAGGTAGGGGACGGCGTCGAGCCTGAACCCGTCGAGCCCCAGCTCCAGCCAGAAGCGCAGCACGTCGAGCATCGCGTCCCGGACCTCGGGGTTGTCGTAATTGAGATCAGGTTGGTGGGAGAAGAACCGGTGCCAGTAGTACTGGCCGGCGACGGGATCCCAGGTCCAGTTCGAGGCCTCGGTGTCGATGAAGATGATCCGCGCGTCCCGGTAGCGGTCGTCGGTGTCCGACCACACGTACCAATCGCGCTCCGGAGACCCCGCCGGTGCCTCGCGCGAGCGCTGGAACCAGGGATGATCGATCGAGGTGTGATTCATCACCAGGTCGGCGATCACCCTGATCTGGCGGGCGTGCGAGGCGTCGATCAGCTCCCGGACGTCGTCGACGGCCCCGTAGTCGGGATGAACCTTCGCGAAGTCGGAGATGTCGTAGCCGCCGTCGCGCAGCGGCGACTCGTAGAACGGGAGCAGCCAGATGCAGTCGATCCCGAGCCACTGGAGGTAGTCGAGCTTCTCCGTCAGGCCCCGGAAGTCGCCGATCCCATCGCCGTTGGCGTCATAGAACCCGCGGACGTGGATCTCGTAGAAGACCGAGCGCTTGAACCACAGCGGCTCGGCCTCGAACCACTGCCTCGTCTGGGCCTGGGCCTGCGCATCCGCCTCGCGCTCTGCCGCCGTGCGCGCGCTCGGACGCTCGGCGGCGAGGATGTGGGTGAGGGTCGGCGGGCCTACGGACACTAGGCCTCAACCCTTAGCACGTGCGCCTGCCTGCTCCCGGGCTCGAGCCGCACGTAGTTGGGCCCGATCCGCCACTGGTAGCGCTCGTCGCAGAGCAGGTCGTGCGCCGTGAAGCTCGGCGCGAGGCCCAGCGACGCGGGCACGGTGGCGGCTCCCTCCTGGCCCTGGTGGGGATCGATGTTCACCACGCAGATGACGGTGTTGCCCGCGGCTTGCTTGGCGTACGCGACCAGCGCGTCGTTGGCCGTGTCGAGGAACGTGACGTCGGAGAGGTGCTGCAGCGCCGGGTTCTCGCGGCGGATGAAGTTGAGCTGCTGGATCGTCGGCAGCAGCTCGCCGTTCAGCGCGCGAACCTTGAGCTCGTACTTCTCGGAGTGCAGGTACTCCTCCGAGCCCTCCCTGACCGCCACGCTCTCGACGTTCTCGAACCCAGAGTAGATCCCGTAGCTCGGGCTGAGGGTCGCCGCCAGCACGAGCCGCGCCTCGAACGCGGGGCGGCCGCCGTGCTGGAGATAGCCGTGGAGGATGTCCGGCGTGTTGGCGAAGAAGTTGGGGCGGAAGTACTCCTGCTCGTCCGAGTACGCCAGCTCGGATACGTACTCGGTCAGCTCGTGCCGCGAGTTCTTCCACGTGAAATACGTATACGACTGGCTGAAGCCGATCTTGGCCAGGTGACGCATCACCGCTCTGCGCGTGAACGCCTCGGCCAGGAAGATGACCTCCCGGTCGTGCTCGTGCACCCGCCGGATCAGCCACTCCCAGAACGGAAACGGCTTGGTGTGCGGGTTATCGACGCGGAACACCTTGACCCCGCAGTCGACCCACTGGAGCACGATCCCGAGCAGCGCGTCCCACAGCCCCCGCCAGTCGGGGGACTCCCAGTTGACGTTGTAGATGTCCTGGTAGCGCTTGGGCGGGTTCTCGGCGTACTTGAGCGTCCCATCGGGCCGGCGGTGGAACCACTCCGGATGCTCGGTCAGCCATGGGTGGTCGGCCGAGCACTGGATCGCGAAGTCGAGCGCGATGTCGAGGCCGTGCTCGCCCGCGGCGCGGGTGAGGCTGCGGACGTCCTCGAGCGTCCCAAGGTCCGGATGCACCGCGTCGTGGCCGCCGGACTCGTCGCCGATCGCCCAGGGCGAGCCGGGGTCCTCCGGCCGGGCGATCAGCGAGTTGTCGCGGCCCTTCCGATTGGTGTGGCCGATCGGGTGGATGGGCGGCAGATAGATGACGTCGAACCCGAGCTCGGCGAGCTTGGGGAGCTTGCGCTCGACGCCCTTCAGCCCGCCCCAAGAGCGCGGAAACAGCTCGTACCAGGCGCCGAATCGAGCCCGCAGGCGGTCCACCTCGATCGCCAGCGGCTCCTCGACCGTCACCCTTTCGCGCCGCTCCTGGACCCGCTCGACCGCCTCGAACAGCTCGGGCCCCAGGGCGACGTCGTGCTTGGCGGCCTCCGGGATCGCGGGATCCTCGAGCGAGCGGAGCGCGTGATCGATCAGCGCCTTGCTGCCCGCGGCCTGTGCGCTCTCGGCGGCCCGCCGCAGGAGCACGATCCCTTCGGAGATCTCACCACCGAGGTCGTGCTGGCCGGCTTCGAGCTTTCGCCGAAGCTCGTCGCGCCAGGTCCCGAACGCGTCCGTCCACGCCTCGACCGTGTACTCGTGACGCCCCGTGGACTCGACCGAGAAGCTGCCGGCCCACCGAACGCCGTCGAGATGCGCGTCGATCCGCTGCATCTCATACTCCCGCCACCGGCCGTCCGGAGGTCGATGACGGACCACCGCGCGGAGCAGCTCGTGGCCGTCGCGGAAGACATCGGCCTCGACCCGGACGGTGTCGCCCCGGCAGCGCTTGGCCGGGTGGCGGCCGCCGTCGACGGACGGCGAGGGGGACTGGATCACGATCCGCGCAGGCGCCAGCTGGGCGGCCTTCGGCCCGCCCGTGCCTGCGGCCGCCGGCTGGACACCGGTCGCGGAGGTCCTCACTGCTTGGAAAGTATCCGTCCCGGCATCGGGTAAACCATCCGGATGCCCTCGATCGCCCGCTCTCCCGGGGCCCGGACAGGCGCCCTCCCCCGCTCGAGCGGGATCCAGCTCCACGTCACCTCGCTGCCTGGAGGGAGGCTGGGACCGGAGGCCTACAAGTTCGTGGACTGGCTGGAGGCGGCGGGGCAATCGTGGTGGCAGACGCTGCCTTTGGGCCCACCCGACCGGCACTCCTCGCCGTACAAGTCGCGCTCGGCGTTCGCGGCCTGGCCGGGGCTGCTGCACGACCGGCGAGCGCCGGTCAGCGGGGCCGAGCTGCGCGACTTCCGGGAGCGGCATTCGGCCTGGATCGGGGACTGGGAGCGATTCGCGGGGCCAGGCGCGGCGGCCGATCAAGTCCGGTTCGAGCGCGAGTGGGGCGCGCTGCGCGGTTATGCGCGCGACCGGGGCGTGCACCTGATCGGGGACATCGCGATCTACGTGGCGCCGGGCAGCGCCGACCACGCGCTCCATCCCGAGCTGTTCCAGGCCGGGCTGGTGGCCGGGGCGCCGCCGGACGCGTTCTCCGCGAGCGGGCAGCTGTGGGGCAATCCGCTGTACGACTGGCCCGCGCTCAGACGACGGCGCTATCGCTGGTGGACCGAGCGCCTGCGCCGGACGCTCGAGCTGTTCGAGCTCGCGCGGATCGATCACTTCCGCGGCTTCGTCGCCTATTGGGCGGTGCCGGCCGGATCGCGCACGGCACGGGCGGGCCGGTGGAAGCGGGGCCCGAGGACTTCCGGGCGGCCAAGACCGAGGCCGGGACGTTCGACGACGAGGGGGAGATCGCCCGTTTCGAGGAGGGCGACGGCGCCGGGTGGTTCCTCGTCGGGCAGCGCCGCGGAGGCGCGATGAGCC
>Ga0209577_10002281_pt1 | contig 18582 bp, 19 predicted proteins | sample GraSoiAngelo_109_FD_185874 | JGI IMG/M metagenome (GOLD analysis project Ga0209577, IMG submission 185874) | Grasslands soil microbial communities from the Angelo Coastal Reserve, California, USA - 14_0903_12_20cm (SPAdes) (version 2) | ecosystem: Environmental > Terrestrial > Soil > Grasslands...
TTCGAAGCAGAGGGAGGATGTCCTTCTCCAGCCTCTGGGTAAACTCCGCAACACTATTGGGCTTCAGATGCATGTAAACTCTGCGTGCAAACATGACACTCTCCTTGGTTCTCGATGCCAAAGGGGCAATTCAGATAACCACTATTAGTTCAGATGACCTGAAGACTCCCTCAGTCCATTAACCATACTAGGTTAATTAACTTGACGTGTCAAGTAGAATCTGAGATTATTTTTTATAGTTAATCTGTGAAGTTAAGTCAGGCGGAGGGCATTGTGGACGTTTGCCTGGTGATTAAACGGCGTTTGGAAGAATTGGGGCTTGAGCAGAAAGATCTAGCGTCTGCCGCCGAAGTTACGGAGTCCTATATTTCCCAACTGCTGGCTCGCAAGAAGCTGCCCCCGGCACCTGACCGAACAGATATTTATGCGAAAATGGCGAGGTTTTTGAAGCTCCCGAGCGATAGGCTTTCGAAGCTGGCTGAGCACCAGCGGAGGGAAGAATTGAAAAGAGACTTGGTGGGCCCGCCCGCGCCCTTGTTTATGGAAGTGCGAGAAGTAATCCTCCGGAAGTGCGTACCGGACAAAGAAAAACAGGTTCGTGCGATTTTTGAGAAGCAGCCCTTCGGCGAACTCGAACGCCTCGTCACACAAAAACTTTTGGACGTGATCAAGAAGGTCGCCAAAGAAGAATTGAAGAGTGAAAACTGGCTCCACTTGGTGGCTCGACTCACCAGCCGAAGCTATGAACAAGTGCGGGTTACCCTCCTTGAGTTCCTGGACACGGATGTCTTCAGCTTATCGCCCGAAAACTGTGTTTCCTTCCTGAATCCAATGATTGAATCCTGGGACGTCGATCTAACGAGATTTGGTATGGAAATTGTCTTAAATCGGAGAATAGCCTCGGGGGATCCTAGGAGATTTGAGTTTGTTGAAACGGGACCTGCCCAACTAGAGGTAGAGCCGGGATTCACAGAATTCCTTAATGATAGATCCCTAAGCGGGACTGCCACCACGGAAGAAAAGGAGTTGCTAAGGAATCTAAGGTTCAACGGAAAACGCCCTACTTCACTTTATTATTACCGAGAATTGCAAAGCCTCAGAGACCCGCTCCATTTTCGTGCGGAAAATCGATCGTCAATGCAGAACTCGGGACGAAATGAGTGTTAACGACGCCTGAATGATCCTCGCCAGCAGATTTTAGGTTCCGCGCGGCACACAGCAGATTGCTAAGAACCTGAACCGCCAGGGAATCAATGCGGCGATGATCCACGGGGATCGTTCGCAATTCCATCGAACTGCGGCACTTACCGGATTTCAGCGGCGGCAGTACCGCGTGCTAGTCGCGACGGATGTGGCTGCCCACGGCATTCACGTGCAGGACATCGCACACGTCATTAACCATGACCTTCCGGCCGGAGGCAGCCGAAAACTTCATTCATCGTGTTGGCCGTGCGGGGCGAGCCGGTGAGCGTGGTGTTGCTTTGACTCTCTTCGTGAGCGAGCAGCGGACAGAGTTGTTCCAATTGGAACGGGCACTTGGGATTCGGATAGAGAGAGTTTCAATGAATGACGAGTCGTTCGAGAAGAGCGCGCGCGCTCGTCGACTTGGGATGGGGCGCACAACGGCGACATCCGGCCTTAGGATGGTTCGTTTGCGCGGGGAATTCGTGCAAGCACAGATAGAAAGCTAATTCCCGCCGGGAGATCGACCGCCGGTTTTGGAGATGGTCGTACACTGAAACGCATAAGTGTGCCATCATGGATGTGCAGCGTTTGTTGCTATTTCGAAACCTCTCGATCTATTTAAGAGGCTCCTGAGTTCGCACTTGCGACTGTTTCCCTTGCGGAAATGGTGGGTCTTTGTGAGTGATGCGGTTGTCCTGCAGTACGTTGGGTTTGAAACCAAAGGAGCGATCCGTGAATACACCTTCACCCTTCGCGGAACTGGCGGCGCATCCTCTGAATATTTTGTGACCATTGCGAACGACGCTTTCGTGGCGCATCGCGTGCGCTATCAGGATGCGCCGGACATCTGCTCCCTCCGGCTTCACCGGGAATTCGCCACCCAGACCGACCATCCTCCCTCCGCTCGCTTCTCTGTCACGGACGCGGAACTGGCCGATTACCAGGACGCCCACGCCCCGAAACCCAAGCCCAGCGCCTATACCCACAGGGAGGACAAAGAGTCTTGAGGTCGCCCGCAGCATCTCAGTCCTGCAAGCTTAGGAGAACTCTTGGCGCGACGCATTGAAGACGAGTTTGGCCACATTCAGCAGCTCATCCTGATAGGTAAGGAGCGCGGCTACCTGCTCCACGATGAGATTAACGACAGTCTTCCCGCAGATGTGCATTCATCGCAGGAAATTGACGATCTCCTGTCCACCTTAGAGCGCCAGGGTATTGACATCTACGAGGACCTTGCCACCGCAAATGCAACGCGTGCCGCTGCAAACGCCACGGAGGGTCCCGAAGCCGACCCGAAAGAGGAACTCACCGCCGAAGCTGGCCTTGACCTCAGCTTCGGTGTGGACTCCAAATCCCAGGATCCGGTCCGCATCTACCTCCGCGAGATGGGCTCAGTGCCGCTGCTCACCCGCGAAGGCGAAGTAGTCATCGCCAAGCGCATCGAGCACGGGCAGCTCGTGGTCATGAAGGCCATCACGCGCTCGCCCATCGTCATTAAGGAAATCATCGCCGTCGGCGAAGGCTTGCGCAAAGGTGTGCGCTCCATCAAGGAAATTGTTCAGTTCGATGATGAAGAGCTCACCGAAGAAAAAATCGCCAACAAGACTAAGCAGACGCTTCGGCAAATTGAGAGCATCGCTGAGCTCTACAAAACCGCGCTAAAGCAAGCGGAAAAGCTGGCCAAGACCCCAAAATCCAAAAGGCAGTCCTATCTTCGAGTCAAATGGGCCGTTGCCGGGACCCGCATCCAAATTTCTCTGGCGATACGCGGCATCTCTTTCAATTGGCTGGAGAAAAAACGCCTGATCGACAAAATGCGTTCGGCTGTCGAGCGCCTGCACGCCATCGAGCGCGAAGCACGCCGCCTCGAGCGCCGCGTGGACGCCGCCCTGGGCGATGTCGCCGCCGAAGCTCGCAAAGAGCTGCGCGCGCGCCGCGCCGACCTGAAAGAGATCGAACAATCGAGCGAAGTTGGACTGACCAGCCTCAAACGCACCCTCACGCTCATCCAGCGGGGTGAGGCGCAGGCGCAGCAGGCAAAAATAGAACTGACCGAAGCCAACCTTCGCCTGGTCGTCTCCATCGCCAAGAAATACACCCATCATGGCCTGCAGTTTCTCGACTTGATCCAGGAAGGCAATCTCGGGCTCATGAAAGGCGCCGACAAGTTCGACTGGCGGCGCGGCTACAAGTTCTCCACCTACGCCACTTGGTGGATTCGCCAGGCCATCACACGCGCCATCGCCGACCAGGCGCGCACCATCCGTGTTCCCGTTCACATGATCGAGGTCATCAACAAGCTCGCTAAGTGCGTCCGCCGACTCGTGCAGGAACTTGGCCGCGAGCCCACCTCGGAAGAGCTGGCCCTGCGGATGGACATGAGCGTCGAAAAAGTGCGCCACGCTCGCAAGATTGCGCAGACACCTATTTCTTTCGAGACTCCTATCGGCGAAGAGGAAGACGCTCACCTGGGCGATTTCATCGAAGACAAGGCCGTGGTCTCGCCGTCGGATGCGGCCATCAGCCTCAGCCTGAAGGAGACGATGGCCTCCATGCTGAAGAAGCTCAATGCCCGCGAAGAACGCATCATCCGCATGCGTTTTGGGTTTGAGGACGGCAATCCGCGCACGCTCGAAGAAGTCGGCCAGGTGTTCGCGGTCACGCGTGAGCGCATTCGCCAGATTGAGGCCAAGGCGCTGCGCAAACTGCGCCACCCATCGCGCTCCAGCCACGTCCGCACGTTTCTCGAAGGTTCTTGGTGATGCAGTTTCCTCTATCCAGATTCTGCCCACATCAATTTCAACTACGCAGCAATGACCGGATTGAGAAAACCTGTCAGCATAGTTGCAAAATGAAACACCGAAAACAAAACAAGCCCGCTGCACAGACCCATCCATCTGCGTTGGCGGTACCTTCGTATCATCGCATTCTGGTTAAGCATGGCCTGATCGAAAAGACTCTATCCATCCCCGATGCGCATAAAGTGTTTTTGCAGGTGGGCGCTGATCCAGAAGTACAGAAACTCAGTCGCAAGGTAGAACGCGGCCACAAAATGAAACACGTTCCCGCTTTGTATCTGGCCACGGCGATGGCTCTGCAAGGCATGACCAAGCAGGAGCTTGAAGCTCTGAAATTGCGGATCGAAAAGATGCGAGTATGAGCGCCCAGGAATTACGCGCTAGGGCTTTCGAAACTGTTTGTCACGCACTCGCAGAGCCGACCGAGGGTAACAATGTTTAAGCAAGGAGCTTTCGTTAACGTACTGACTTCCGATTCAGAGCATTGGAAGTCGACCCTGGCAAATCTTGATCGACTCCCGTCACTCGATCATATTGGGCTATGGCTCGAACGTATTCCTAGAGGAAACGAACTTAAGGAAATTAAAAATGCGTTTCGCGGTATCGAACTCATTGTTCATGGCCCTTTCATTCATACGTCGCTTGTATCACATATACCCGAAATAGTGACGGCCACGCAGAAGCGTTTCGATGCCACAGTTGAATTTGCAAAGTTACGCGGCGGCTACGCGGCGAACGAGAACGCGTCAACTGACTCAAAACAAAGGAGAAAAACTGGTGCCCGGGGTGGGAGTCGAACCCACATGAGGAAAAATCCCCGGAGGATTTTAAGTCCTCAGCGTCTGCCATTCCGCCACCCGGGCATAAGCAAGTCTAAACATAGCATGTCAGAAGACTTACTGCGCATTCACTGCGCCAGCTTGGTCACCCTCCTCGCCCCTGGAGCTGGTTCTAGTGTCAGTTGGCAAGCTCGGCTTTGTCTCAACGAAGCCAATTAATCTCTGAACGGCAGCCAACTGGTACTGCGAGGCCAGATGGGCGTATCTGACAGTCATTGCAATGGTCTTGTGTCCCATGATTTGCTGCCTCAAGTCGTGCCAGGTGTCTTCAATTGGGGTTGTATTAATAGTTTATTCAAACCATTGTCGGGGCGTCTGCAGCCTCTCGTCATAACGATTCCAGAAGACGGGTTCTTCGCCATTCGAATACTGCTTCGCAATTCTCCGAGCGGCTAGAGCCGGCAGAGGCAATGGGCAGGGTGCAAAGTTCATTTCTCACTGCCAGGAAGGGCAGGGTTGAACTGAGTTTACTTGTGCGGTGGCCCCAATGGTACGAGCGACCCGCGCGCGGTTTTCAGAAAACGAAATCTTCGAGGGAGGGTTCAAATGAAAATGGAAGGGTCGATGAAGTTCGGCGTTCTCGAATTAAATTAGTCTTTTTTATTCGCTCAGAAGTTAAAGGATTCGGGGAGCATGAAAACGAACTACTTGGCTAATTATAAGAAGGTGATAGTGAGCTCACTGAAAGCGACGGCCAACTGGACTTGGGATCGGCCGTTCGTCTACTGGCTCGATCTGCTCGCCTTAACGCGGGTTTGATGCGGCCTGCCGGGCACCTTGCTTAATCATTGCATCGTTCTGTTCGATGCTGCCCTTCACGAGCTCCGTCTTTACTTCCGATTTCTGTCCTGCCAATAGGTTTACTTCGGTCTCGAACGTCCGGTAGCCCGGCAATTCAATCTTGATGCGATGCTTTCCCGCCGCGATCAGCAGCGAATGAAACTTCCCGCCAAATTCGCCCACATGTCCTACATACCATTCATCGAGAAACACGGCGGCTCGATTCGGCTGTACCGTCAGCTTCAATGTCGCAATTTGCGATGGCGTCTCCCATCCCACGCTTTTTCCCATCGCCACGCGCACCGTTTGCTTTCGACCAGGTTCGACCACAATCTTGCGAACAAAGTCCTCAAGACCCGCCTGCCGAACGCTGATTTCGTGCTCTCCAGGCAGCAGCATCACTTTCTTGTTGCCTTTTAGCTCTTTCAGATAGCCTACATATTGTCCATCGATCCAGACCCCCGAGTCCCTTTCCACTTTGCTCGCGCCTTCAAACTGCACTTCCCCCATTACCCGATTGTCCGCGTAACTGTCTGCCGCGGAGAGCAAGAGAATCAATGCCGCCACAACTGGAACAACCCTCCCGATCCGGAACAGCTTCCCATCTACGAAGACTTCACTGCGTTTATTGAACATGCTTCCCCCTTCACCAACCCACGGTAGGCAAAACGAACTGCATTTACCCTGCCAACCGCAACTTCCTGAGAACCGCCCCAAATCTAAGAAACAGTTAGGTTTGTCACAATCTTCCCACTCGTTGTCTGTGTTCGCTCCCCAGTAGTATACCGCAAAAAATACTCACCATCCGCCGTACGCAGCTACTCAATTCTCAGCGCGTTCACGGGGGAAATAGATGCTGCGCGATTTGCGGGAATGATGGCCGCAAAGAATGAGCAGATCGCAAGCGCTCCCGCAGCCACGGTCAGCGCGAGCGGATCCCAGGAGGAAACACCGTAAAGTTGGGCTGAGATCAAACGCCCAGCGCCAACTGCAAGTGGCAATCCCAAGATAAGTCCAACCAACACTCGCATGAATGCCCCGCGCAATACCAGTCGAATCACTTTCGGGCGGTCCGCGCCAAGCGCCATGCGAATGCCGATTTCGTTGGTTCGCTGTGCAACTGTATATGCCGTGACGCCGTACAGCCCCACGGCAGCCAGTACCAGTGCCACAATCCCAAACAGGCCAGCGAGGCTGGCCACGGCGCGCTCTTGATCAAAGGAAAGATCAACCTGCTGCTGCATCGTCCTGATGCTGTTGATCGTCAAGTTGGGATCCAGCTCCCTCAGCATCCTGGTGAGAAGTGCCTCAAGGGGGCCGGGGGACATACTGGTCACCAGCATAATGCCGCCGATAAAGTGCGAGCGCAGCTCGATTTTCTTCATCAGGTCGTCGGGGTAATCGACGTTCTGGGCGAGCGGGACGTAGAACATCGGGCGCGCCGGTCGATTCAAGCCCCAGCCCGCAAACTTCGCGTCGCGCACGACGCCGACGATACGGAATGTGCCGGCATACTCGGGCACGTCCAGGCCGAAGTGTTGATCCAGCGGGTCTTCGCCGCTCTTGAAAAAACGCTTCACGAAGGCCTCGTTGACGATCGCCACCGGCGCCGTAGTTTCATTGTCCGCTGCGGTGAACACACGTCCGCGCAGGATCGGCATGCCAAAATTCTGAAGATAGCTGGCGCTCACGCGGTCCCACGACGCGCCCCCCTCCTCATTGAGCTTGGCAGGGGGGTGGCCAGCGACCATGATTAACTCCCCCCAGTTATCGGTGAGCGGGTTATAAAGCGCCAGCCCGGACCCCTGAACACCTGGAAGGCGATTGAGTTGTTCTTCAAGCTGGCGGTAGAGCGCCGCTAACTTGGGAAGCGTGTAACTGGCCGGCGGATTGTTCATATCCACGACCACGCGCCCTTTCACCTGGTATCCAAACTCCTGATGCTCGAGCTTGTTCAGGCTTCGCGCCATCATGGTCGCACCGGCGACCAGGACAACCGACAAGGTAGCCTGCACAACCAGCAACGCCTTGCGGGCGAAAGAAGAACGATCCTTGATGCCGCGACCCGAACCGCGCAATGCTTCCGCGGGATCGGTACGCGTGGCAAGCCACGCGGGAGCTGCCCCGAAAATGATTCCGGTTACCATCGCCAACCCGAAGGCAAACGCCAATACGATGAGCGATAGCGTGGCGCTAATCGGCAGAAAATGTGAGCTGCGAAACGCAAGCGAAAGCAGCAGCCGTGCCGCTGCAATGGCCACCAGAAGCCCAACAACGCCGCCGCCGACGGCGAGAAGGACGCTTTCCGTGAGGGCTTCCGCAACGATCTGCCGCGGCGTGGCGCCGACGGCAAGCCGCACCGCCGTTTGCCCGCGACGAGCAACGCCGCGAGCCAGCAACAGGTTCGCCACGTTGGCACATGCGATGAGCAGCACCAAGCCGCATACCGAAAGCAAAATCTGCAGGCTCCGCCCGTACTCCTCTTTCATCACCGCCACCCCAGCTCCGGCGGGTACCACGCTGACCACCTGCTTGGGAAGCAAGCGGATCACGTCCGCCATCCAGTTGGCAGGATATCCGGAATCGTTCTGCAGCCATCGGCGTAGCAGTCCAGTAAGGCGCGGAGCCATTCCGTCAATCGAAGCTCCCGGCCGCAGGCGGCCGATCATGCGCAGCCAGGCAGAGACAGGCTGATACAAAAGACTACCTTCACCATCCATCATGGGTTCCTGCTGCAGGGGGACCCAGATATCAGGAGGATCGCTTTGCAGCGTTTCGCCGAAAAATCCTGCCGGCGCGACGCCAATCACGGTAAGAGGATGGCCCTCGACGACGAAGGTTGAACCCACAACCGAAGGATCGGAGGCATAGGTGGTCTGCCAGACGCGGTGGCTAAGCACTGCAACCGGCGAGGCAGCTGGCTTGTCGTCATCCGGCGCAAACACCCGTCCGCCGAAGGCACGCACGCCAAGAGTTGAGAAATAATTACCGGTAACGTACTCCGAGCGCAAGGGTCTGGCAGCTGATTCGAAGCCCTGACGCCGCACGCTCATCCGCCCACGCCCGGCCTGGAAGGCGGCTACCTCCTCAAATTCCGGTGTTTCTGCCTTCAGCCGCTCGTACAAAGGGAAGGAGAACATCCCCCAGCGGTCCTGAGGACCCCCTTCCACGCAGCATTCATCGCCTTCGCCGACCCGGTAGAGCCTGCCGGGATCAGAAACTGGCAACGAGCGGAGCATCACCGCGTGGATCAACGCAAATATTGCCGTGGTTCCGCCTATTCCCAAGGCCAGCGTCAGCACCGCTGCAGCAGTGAAAACAGGCGACAGCCGGAACTGTCGCATGGCGTACCGAAATTTGCCAGGCAGGTTTTGCATTGAACACCTCACCCTACTCTACGCATATCAGGGGCGGAGGGTTCCCCAGGCCAGCAAACTTGTCAGCGCCGCCCGCAGTCCTGCACAATTCCGCTTGGTGCTGTTGTATTGACGCTTCAGGGAGTCGTTCGTCACTAAGCTGCAATGGCTGGGGCAACGGGAATCAGCCCGCCCGTGACGGTCGGTAGGAAAAGACTCCAATGCGCGAGCCTGGGGTCCAAATCGGAAATCCCGGTTAAAATGTCGCACACCTGCGACGACCGCGCGAAACCACAACAGTCAGGAGACTCCAGTGCAGATCAGGCTAACCAGCGTGATGGTTGACAACCAATAGAAGGCGCTCCGCTTACCTAAGCAGATACGGACAGCACTGCGAGAGGGCGCCGAAAAAAAGGTCTACGTTGCAACAGACCAAAGGGCAAAATATGCGGAGGTGGAGGTCGTCTTTGATCACGTTCGGCTGGCAGGAATCACAAAGGTTGTCATTCCGGCAGAAAAATCCACGCACTGAAGCCTTTCAACCGAATTCCCGGCGTTGCGTCATGTCTACCGGTCCACAAAACCAAGCCTCCAAAGATCATAGTCAAACGCATAAAGCGTCCATCAGATTTGTAGTTTCCGATTAGGTCGACATAACCGGGAGTTAGACGGCCATTAAGGCCGATTGCTGGTGAAGTAGGATTGCCGACAGATTTCGAGCGGCCTGTTGACCGCCTAATTCGTAGTGGCGAATTGCACGTAGGGCTTAGAGACTTTGACGATGACGTCCTGATTGGGTATACCTACCGGCTTGAACTCGACGTCAATTTTGAAATATGGACAGTCCTGACTGACAAATGTTTCTCGTAATCCTGTTGGTGGCCCGCCTTCCTTCCTGAACATTGGTCGTACTCCTTCTTCCGTCCTGAAAACATGGAGGAGGTCCCATCGCGTCATGCCCTGTTTTATGCTCTCCATTTTCTCCAAGACTTGTGTCAGCCAAGCTGCGTGGTCTTGCTTGCACGGGTCCGAACTCGCCGACTGCGCCGGTCGAAAGGAAGCGAAGCCCCCAACAAAGATGATTGAAACCAACAAGAGCACGAAAAGTCGTGGAATCATTTTTTGCCCTCCTTTTACCGGAAACGTAGCAATCTCAGGTTGATGGCTCCCACTTGACTAAAGTTTGTGGATGTTAGCCTTTGAAATGTCACCCCAGAAATTATCATCCAGATTTCGACAGCCTAACGGCTGGTAAACCCACAAACCGACTGCACGGCCAAGTGGAATCCGCATCGGTCCACACAAGCGCGTTCTCGGTACTGATCCGACAGACAGAACCGACAACTTCCGCTTCGCCGTCAGAACGAAGCCGCCCATAATCGCGGACACCCCTGCCGAATCTCCGGTAACTTCTATTGGTGTACTCCTGCGCTTGAGAGCTGCCCTAAAGTACCCTACGACCCTTCTCAGAGTACAATCGCGGCCAAGTATGCCGCTTGCTCCGGGCGCCAAACTCGGGCCCTACGAAATCCTCGCGCCACTGGGTGCGGGCGGCATGGGCGAGGTGTACCGCGCGCGTGATACGCGGTTGGAGCGTAGTGTCGCCATCAAGATTTTGCCGGCGCAGTTTTCTTCTGATCCTGTGCACAAGCAGCGGTTCGAGCGCGAAGCAAAAACCATCTCTCACCTGAATCATCCACATATCTGCGTGTTGCACGACATCGGTCATCAGGACGGAATCAACTATTTGGTGATGGAGTGTCTCGAAGGTGAAACGCTGGCGAAGCGTCTGGAGAAGGGGCCGCTGGGGCTGGAGCAGGTGCTCAACGTGGGTGCGCAGATCGCGGACGCACTGGATAAAGCGCATCGCAGCGGTGTGGTGCATCGCGATCTCAAGCCCGGCAACATCATGCTCACGCCGAGTGGGGTGAAGCTGCTGGATTTCGGCCTGGCGAAACCGGTGGCTCCCCTGACGAGTCTAGCGACGTTGACCGCGACAAGGCAGGAATCACCGGTGACCGAGCAAGGGACGATTGTCGGGACATTTCAGTACATGTCGCCAGAGCAGATCGAAGGAAAAGAGCTTGACGGGCGGAGCGATATTTTTCCCCTGGGCGCGGTTCTGTACGAGATGGTGACAGGCAATAAGGCGTTTGAGGGGAAGAGCCAATTGAGCGTAGCGTCGGCGATTCTCGAGAAGGAACCTGCGCCCACTAGTGCGGTAAAGCCAATGACCCCGCCAGAGCTGGATCATGCCATCCGGCGCTGTCTGGCGAAGGACCGCGAAGAACGCTGGCAAACAGCGCGGGACTTGGCTCTGGAATTGAAATGGCTCACGGAATCCGTGTCCCAAGCAAGAATTCCGGCGCTGAAAACGGCGTCGAAAACGAGGCGCGAATGGGTAGCCTGGGCATTGGCGTTGGCTGCAGCAGTTTCGGCGACTCTGTTTGCACTCGCTTACTTCCGCAAAGCGCCCGCCGAGGCGCACGTGGTCCGATCCATGATTCTTCCGCCAGAAGGCGGAACGTTCGTTTTCAACGGTCCGATCGGCGGAGCGTTCTTATCGCCAGATGGCAGCAGCGTTGCTTTCATTGCGCGAGTCGGAAAGGTAACGCAATTGTGGGTACGGCCTGTTGATTCCTTTGCGGTTCGGGCGCTGGCCGGGACGGAAGACGTCTCGTTCGCTTTTTGGTCCCCAGACAGCCACAATTTGGGCTTCTTTGCGCAGGGAAAACTGAAGAGGATTGCGGTGGCCGGAGGACCGCCGCAAACACTGTGCGAAGCTGACTCGAGCCGCGGAGCAAGCTGGAGCCCCAGAGACATAATTATCTTCGCCAGAGTCAGCGGTGAAATTCAGCGTATCCCGGCTTCAGGCGGAAGGCCGCAGCCGGTTACCACACTGGACGCTAGTCGGCGCGAAGGGACGCACCGCTGGCCTCATTTCCTGCCCGATGGAAATCATTTCTTATTCATGGCGGCGCTCCTTGGCCCGGTCAGTGAGGACAATGTTTTTTACGTGGGCTCGCTCGACCAAAAGGAAAGCAGAATCCTATTCCACGGCAGCTCGCCTATCGCCTACGCCACGGGCTATGTGGTGTACCTGGCCGAGGATGTGTTGATGGCGAGATCATTCGATCCCCTAAAGCTGGTTTTGACTGGAGACCCGATTCCAGTGGCTGAGGGGGTCCGGTTTGACCCATTATTTAGCAATGGAATTTTTTCCGTGTCAGCAAAGGGCGATTTGCTGTACCAATTGGGGAAAGGGTCTAGCACACATTCCTTGCTATTGTTCGATCGCACCGGAAAGCAGTTGGCAAGCCTGGGTGAGTCGGCTCCAAGCTCAACCCCTAGATTTTCGCCCGACGGAAAAACTGTGCTCTATGACTCAATTGCCACCACTGCCGCGAAGATAGACCTTTGGCTGGTGGATATCGGGTCGCGAAACCGTACACATCTGACTAGCGATCCCTTGAATCTTGTGTATCACTCGGCAGTGTGGTCTCCCGACGGGACACGTGTCGCGTACTCATCCGCGAGAAGCGGAAATCGAGCGATTTACATCAAGGCGGTCAACCTGATCGCACCAGAGGAAGAACGATGGGAAGCAAAGGACGATACGTTCGCCGGCACAGGCGACTGGACGCCCGATGGCAAGTTCCTGATTATCACAGAACGGCCAATACGCAGTGGCGAACTGCGAATTTCATTGCTTCCCATTGCAGGGAATGGTGGTGCTGTTCCGTTAATCACGGTCCCAGGCGCAAACGTGGATTCGGGCCAGGCTTCTCCGGACGGCCGATGGATTGCCTATCGGTCGGACGAATCCGGAAAGAACGAAATTTATATCTCCTCTTTTCCGAAGCCAACTGGAAAACTCCAAGCATCGATCGCGGGCGGCGTTACCCCGCGATGGCGGCACGATGGCAAAGAGCTCTATTACCTCGCTCCGGATCGAAATCTAATGGCTGTGGAATTGAAAGAAGTTAACGGTTCGTTGCAAGTGGTATCCACCCGACCGTTGTGGGAGATGTTTCAGACCATGTATTTGACGGCCGCGGGAGTCAATCAATATGACATCAATCGGGATGGTACGCGGATCGTCGCAGATTCAGTGATGACAGATGAATCGTCCACGCCCCTCAGTCTCGTTGTCAACTGGACTACGGGGCTGAGGAAATGAGGAGTCAGGCTTATTGAGGTTTGATCCCAGCCGCCTCGAAGATACGGCCGGCGTTTTCACTCTCGCTGAGCACGAAGCGCGCGAACTCAGGCTGCGTCAGACTCATTGGATCGGCCCCATGCTTGGCAAGCGAGTCGCGCAGATCAGGCGCGGACAGAACCCGTGCAATGTCCTTCGCTAATTTATCCACCACTCCGGCAGGCGTGCCAGCTCGCACCCATACCCCATACCAAATCGGGTAGTCGAAGCCCGCGAGGCCGGCCTCCGCAATCGTCGGCACCTCCGGTAGCAATTTCGAGCGCGTCCTGGTGCTAACGCCTAGCGCGGTGAGCTTGCCCGCACGGATATCAGCCAGGGCGAGCGGAATGGGCGCCAGCAGATAATCGGTGCGGCGTGAGACCGTATTGGCGATCGTGTCGGCGATCGCGTCGCCTGGTCTGGCTGGCACGTGTAGCGCTTTAATGCCTGCCTGTAGATTGAATTTCTCGATTCCCAAGTGCGTGCCGGTACCGATGCCAGAAGAGCCAAACTTCAGCCCACCTGGTTTCGCCTTCGCCGCCGCAACAAGCTCGCCGACGGTGGCGATGCCAGACAGTTTGCCTACAACCAACACGTAAGGCTGGGTCGTGAGCGGAGCGACCGGGATGAAATCCTTCAACGGGTCATAGGGCAGGTTCCTCAGAATCGCGGCGCTGTATGCCTGGGCGCTGGTGTTCACGAGCAACGTGTAACCGTCTGCCGGCGACTTCGCGACCAAAGCAGGTGCCGCGGTACTTCCCTCGCCGGGGTGGTTCTCGACTGTCACGGACTGGCCCCAAAGCTCAGAGAGCTTCGGGCCTACGGCACGGGCCATCACGTCAGGCCCTCCGCCAGCCCCAAACGGCTCGATCATGCGCACTGGCTTCGTTGGATAGTCTTGTGAACTTTGCAGCATAAGCGTCAGCGAACAAACGAACCCCAGAGCCATCCGAGTCGACATGCATCCTCCCTACGGGAATACAGAGGTCACAACCGTTTCCCTTGTGAATTCCGGGTTCTCTGTGGCCAGGTCAGCCTACATCAATTGAGGTCCGCTCAGTTGAGTGTGCAATGGCCAATCCGAATATGGCAAACCAGGTTTTCGCCTTTCATCAGTTCGCGGACGCGCGATTCTGGACGAGTAGTCGGCTAACTGGAGTGCTATCCAGCTTCCACGGCGGGATTAGTCTGTGAAGTCGGCTTCTCGCCAGCATGCAACGGTCGCTGCTAGCGCATTTGTCGGTACTAACCCGAAAGGCGATCTGATAACTCCCGAAATTCTCGTCTAGAAGGTAACGGACAGATCGGCACGGGCATCCAAACACCGAGGCTAGCGACAGAACACCTTTGGAGAAAACCATGGCGCTTACCAAGCGGAAACTGGGAAATTCGGGATTGGAAATTGGCCCAATCGTGTTTGGCGGAAACGTATTCGGATGGACGGCAGACGAAGCAACATCGTTCCACTTACTGGATGCGTTCGTAGCGGCAGGATTCAACGCTGTGGATACGGCTGACGTTTATTCCAAATGGGTGCCGGGAAATAGAGGCGGGGAGTCCGAGACGATCATCGGCAAATGGCTAAAGCGCAGTGAGAAGCGGCAGCGAGTGATCATCGCAACGAAAGTTGGATCGGAAATGGGCCCAGGAAAGAAAGGACTTTCCAAAGGCTACATTCTGGCCGCGGTGGAAGATTCGCTGCAACGCCTGCAGACCGACTACATCGATTTATATCAGTCGCATGTTGATGACGCCGATACGCCGCTGGATGAAACGCTCGAAGCGTACGCGCAGCTAATCCAACAGGGAAAGGTGCGCGCGATTGGTGCATCAAACTACAACGCCAAGAGACTAGGAGAAGCGCTGCAGATCAGTAAGAAAAAGGGTCTGCCGCGGTACGAGAGTCTGCAGCCGCACTACAACCTTTACGAGCGGGCGGGGTTCGAAGCGGAGTTGGCGCCTCTTTGCCTGCGCGAAAACATCGGCGTGATTCCTTACTTTTCGCTGGCCAGCGGATTTCTTGCGGGCAAGTACCGTTCCGAAGCGGATTTGGCCAAGAGCGCGAGAGCGACCTTCGTGAAGAAATATCTGAACGAGCGCGGTTTCCGAATCCTGGGCGCGCTCGACCAAGTGGCTAAAACTTATGGCGCGACGCCAACCCGAGTAGCCCTCGCCTGGCTACTAGCGCAGCCGAGCGTTACCGCTCCGATTGCCAGCGCGACAAATCTCGATCAGCTGCATGAGTTGCTCAGTGCCGCCGATCTGAAGTTAGATCCCGAATCTCTGGAGAAACTCAACCAGGCCAGCGCATATGCCGCAGGCGCGGGCGGTGCCAACTGAGTGAATGGTCGGCTAACCGGTAGCTATCCGGCTTCCACGGCGGGATTAGTCTGTGAAGTCGGCTTTTCACCAGCAATTTAACCGTCACTGCTAGGGCGTTAATCAGGACTTGTGGGTGCAAGTGGCATCGACTTTTCCTTGTATGCATTTGTGAAGCGGACTCGGACTAGCCAGAAAATCAGCAAAATCAGCGGAAGTATCGTGAGAATCAAATACAAGCTTGTGCTGAATAAAGCCGGGGATAGATATTTTCCGAGCCCCACTGTCGAAAGCAATCTCAGTGGGCGGTTTGAGGGTCCGAAGAAAAAAGATCCTGCTGCAATAAACAGCCCAAAGCACATCCGCCAGAGATGCCGCGCGATGCGCTTTGCTCCAAAAACGCCGCCGCGCACCAGCATGCGAACGTCCCCCGCGGCAGCCAGCACACACACGGTTCCAATGAGAAGGTGCATCCCGGCAGGGACTCCATACTTTGAACCCGTCGCGCTACGCAGCGCATCTAGACCATTCATCCACCCAAGAATGCCATTCGCCATGGGAATCAGTAGCGCAACCCAATCAAAACGGCTCATTTCCCCGTCTCTGCGCCTGGCGGTTAGCCATGCCGTTCCGATCAGATAAAAGGTTAGAATCCCGCCGCCGATGTTATTTGGTTGATGCCTCGTAATTGCAAGGTACACCGCGCCGACGGCCATGGTGAGCATGGATGCGACAAACACCTTTCCCGCCAGCACATGGCGGGGGGAACCTTTGCGGAAGGACATTGCCGCGGTCCCGGACAGCAACCCCAAGCTCCCAGCGCAAATATGCACAACCAGTATGGGCGAATAGGACATGAGCTCTTCTTGGGGATATATACGTGGACGGCTGCCCCAGTGTTTCACCGGACAACATTGGCTCCTACTCCTAGGGCAAGAGTTAGCAGGTCTGGGTCAACTCTCGCATAGCGCCACAATTCCAGGGTCAGATGGGTTCCGGGAGATGCATGGCTCCATGGGCGTTTCCCGGTATTGATCCGACGGACGGAGCCGACAATTTCCGGGTTGCCGTCACTCGGCACAATCGTCGCGGGAGTAGACGAACACATTTCCACCCTCAGCTTATTGTCCGGTGACCTCGAGTGACCGTGTATCTCGAGCGAGGAATGTTGCTCCGGTGCGACCATTAAGCTAGCCATCACGGCGCACGGCAGACCGTCTGTAATCGCCTGATGATGCACCTTCGATCGTAAAATCTCCGATCTGGTGCGTCGTTAGGGCTCATGAGGCTCACGTTGAACGCAACTCTCATTGTCGGACTAGCCCTCGGCATGCGACACGGCACAGACCCGGACCATCTCGCAGCCATCGATGGTTTGACACGCATTCGCCCACGCCCAACCAATGGAATATTTTTTGCTCTCGGCCACGGATTTCTTGTCACCCTACTGGCAGCCGGTATCGGGCATGTTATTGCGTCCCGATTTGCATTCATCGGTCCGTGGACTCTGATCCTCATCGGCGGGGCGAATCTGTGGCGTCTCTTTTTCACTTCCCAGATACCCGCGACGGTCAAGCGCCCGATTGTTGCTCAGCCGTTTCTGCTAGGCATGTTGCTTGCCGCAGGCTTTGAAACCGCCTCGCAATTTTCGGCATTGATTCTCGCTGGACAGACCAACGCCTGGCTGCTCGGAACATTTTTTTCGTGCGGAATGGTGTTAGTCGACGGTCTGGACGGCTATCTGGCGGCCTCTACCCAGCAACTGGCTGCAGTCGGTCACGTGAACGCCAAAGCTGCCTCACGTCTCTTGGGTATTCTCGTAGTGATCTTCTCGTTGGGCCTTGGGGGAGCTGAATTAGCCAGTATGAACCTTGATCGCTTCGCGCTGCCTTTGGGACTCACATTATTCGTGATGGTGATCGCAATTCGAGTCTGGGCGCGCTCGTCCTCTCGCTTGTTTGCTCCGGGCCCGCACTGATTCCGGACGTTTCGGCGGGCGGTTCACTGTCGCTTTGGGGCTGCGGCCGCTAATTCCACGGGCTTGCCATGCGGAGTGTGCCGGTACGCATCCGCCCAGGCTTCCTTGCGAGCTAGGAGCGAGGCTGGATCGCTCAACCCTTTAGAGGTAACGAGGCGCTCGAGTGCGGCGAGCCAGTGTTCGTAATACCGCGAGCCGTCGTCAGGCTCGCCGCGATCGGCACTGCACTTCAGCTCTTCCGCTAACACAGCGGCCCACTCCTTCCACGTGAAATGCCCCTGCTCGGAAAGCTTCACTGCCAGCGCGAACGCCTGCGCCTGCCAGGGCTGTGCGAAAACGGGGCCGCCTTCATCGCGGGGAAGCTGCGGCAAGCTCGCCAGCTTTTCACTTTCGCGAATCAGTTCATGCTGCATCAAGGTAGTCATCCCATAAATCCAAATACACGGAATCTTTTGCCGATGCCTCCAAGCCCCATAATTCGCGGGCGGAGAAGCGTACGGAGTACACATGCTGCGGCTTCTCGCCCAGGAAATGCGCATTCGTATCCGGAAAAACAAAATCGCCATGGATTCGATCGATCCTTCCAATCTTTCCGCGTGCGTACCGCGGCAGCCGCGTATGTCCCACGGGATTAATGTTTCGTGCGCGCACTTGCTGGCCCACCTGAAATCGAGCAGTGACTTCCACGTTCCGCTTGGCAGGCACACCTTTGGCGATCAAAACCTGCGCTTTGTCCAGAGTCAACGCCGGAACCGCCTTCACGGCTCCTGGCGCAGGCGTTCCGGCCCCGTCTACGCCTGCTGCTCCGCGATTCGCTTTGCAACAGTCATAGGCGACTGCCATCACGTCTTCTCGGTACACCTTGTCGTACAGAGCGTAGAAGCGAAAGTTGGGCGATCCCTTCGCTTTGTCGTGCAACGCCGTCTGCAACTTCTGAACGCTAAGTGGAGTTGTTAGGCTCATCGCCAATCCCTCGGTCCTTTGTCGTTTCTTGCGTTTCCTTTCAACTGGTCGGGTAGGACCGTGGCGCGAATCGGGCTTCGAATGATGCCGCCGTTTCCACAGTCCCCCCTATCATCCGTACGGCGGGTTTTCCCCAGTACGGCTGGAAGGTTGGCGTTTCAGGTAG
>Ga0209577_10002285_pt1 | contig 18559 bp, 20 predicted proteins | sample GraSoiAngelo_109_FD_185874 | JGI IMG/M metagenome (GOLD analysis project Ga0209577, IMG submission 185874) | Grasslands soil microbial communities from the Angelo Coastal Reserve, California, USA - 14_0903_12_20cm (SPAdes) (version 2) | ecosystem: Environmental > Terrestrial > Soil > Grasslands...
CGGGCGCGCTGATGGCCACGATCTCGATGCACTCATCGGAGCCCTGACGATGGAGCGTTGGGAGATAAAGCTCGACCGAAAAACGGGCGAACTCGATCTCGAAGGTTTACGGCGGCGGGAATTCACTGAGTTCTGATGCTCGTTCGGGCTGTTGATGCGGGACCAGCAGCCTTTTCAATTTTGAATCTGTGCGCTGCACGAACTATCTGGATAAAATTCTCACGACTCTTTATTTGTTGCGGAGGAAGTTATGAAATTAATTACCGCGGTAGCTTTGATAACGTTATCGCTTTCTATCATCATGACTAAAGGCATGGCCCAAGACGGCACCGGAGTAATCAAACCTCCAGTCACGGAAAAGAAACCGAAGATCACCGAGATTAACGGCGATCGTTTGGTCGACAACTATTTCTGGCTGCGCGAGAAAACCAGCCCCGCAGTCATTGCGCATCTGGAGGCCGAAAATGCTTATACGACCGCGGTAATGAAACCCACCGAGGCTTTGCAGGACAAGCTTTATAAGGAGATTCTCAGCCACATCAAACAGACCGACGTGAACGTGCCGTATCGTTGGGGCGACTACTTCTACTACTCACGCACTGTCGAAGGCCAGCAGTATCCGATCTTCTGTCGCAAGCAGCGGAACCTGAATGCTCCCGAACAGATTCTTCTCGACCTCAACGAAATGGCGAAGGGACAGAAGTTCATGTCGGTTGGCGCGTTCGTGCCGAGCGACGACGGCAACCTGCTTGCTTACTCCACCGACAACACCGGCTATCGCCAGTACACTCTGCAGGTCAAGAATCTAACTACCGGCGAATTGTTACCTGAGCGAATCGAGCGGGTCGATGGCATCGCCTGGGCCGCTGACAACAAAACGATCTTCTACGTCACGGAAGACGCTGTAACCAAGCGAAATGATAAGTTGTTCCGGCACGTGGTCGGCGCCGACAAGCACGATTTGATTTATCAAGAAAAGGACGAACTGTTCGATGTCGGCGTCGAGCGATCCAGAGACAAGGCCGTGATCATGCTCGGGGCGTTCAGCAAGACTTCAGACGAATTCCGCTACATTCCGGCAAGCAACCCCAGCGCCGAATGGAAGATTATTCTCCCACGCCAGCCTGAGCACGAATACGATGTCGATCATCGCGGCGACCTTTTTTACATTCGCACCAACAAGGGCGCGAAGAACTTCCGGGTGGTGACCGCGCCTGTTTCCGATCCTTTAGAGAAGAACTGGAAAGAACTTGTGGCGCATCGTCCGCTGGTGAAAATTGATTCAATCGATCTTTTTGCCAACCATGCGGTGCTGTCTGAATGGGAAAACGGCTTGCAGCAAATCGAAGTCGTCGACTTCAAGACCAACAAGCGCCATCGCATTGAATTTCCCGAGCCGGTTTACTCGGCCACCCTGGGTGCGAATCGTGAATTCAATACCAACGTGCTGCGTTACAACTATCAATCGCTCGTGACGCCGAATTCGGTCTTTGATTACGATCTGAACACGCGCAAAGCAACGCTCATGAAAGAGACGGAAGTGCCGGGTGGATTCGATAAAGCGAACTACAAGTCCGAGCGCGTGTTCGCTATGGCATCTGACGGCACCAAGATTCCTATGTCCGTGGTTTATCGACGCAACGTGAAAATCGATGGGTCGGCGCCGCTGTTGCTTTACGGCTATGGATCGTACGGCATTTCGATCTCGCCGGGCTTCGCGGCCTCACGTTTGGCGTTGCTCGATCGCGGCGCGATTTTCGTCATCGCGCACATTCGCGGCGGCGGTGAATTAGGCGAACCCTGGCGTGATGCCGGCCGTATGATGAACAAGATAAATACTTTCACCGACTTCATTGCCTGTGCGGAACATCTCGTCAACAACAAGTACACTTCGAAGGATCGTCTGGTGATTCAGGGCGGCAGCGCCGGCGGCATGCTGATGGGCGCCGTAAGTAACATGCGACCTGATTTATTCAAAGCAGTCGTAGCCCAGGTTCCATTCGTCGATGTGCTAAACACAATGCTTGACGCATCGCTGCCTTTAACGACGGCCGAATATATAGAATGGGGCAATCCCAACGAGAAGCCCGCATACGATTACATGAAGAAATATTCGCCCTACGACAACATTCACAAGGCGAACTACCCGGCGATGTTGGTGAAGGTCTCGCTTAACGACAGCCAGGTGCCGTATTGGGAAGGCTCGAAGTTCGTTGCCAAGCTGCGCGACTACAAGATGGATCACAATCCATTATTGCTGAAAGTGAACATGGGCGCAGGACACGGCGGGGCTTCAGGACGTTATGACGCAATTCACGAAACGTCGTTCGATTACGCATTCATGCTCTGGCAGATGGGGATTATGAATTAGGCCTGTGACTTTTTGACAGGATTAACAGGATTCACAAGCTGAGTTCGTTTTGTTTCCCCGTATCTTGTAAATTCTGTTAATCCTGTCGATTTTGCTCAAACGGATAATGCAAAAGATCAATCTCGCCCAAAAACTTTCGTTAATCGACGATCATTGGAACCCACGCATCGCCGGCGAACTAAATGGGCAAATGGTAAAGCTCGTTAAGTTTCAGGGCCCGTTCACCTGGCATCATCACGAAAACGAGGACGAGATGTTCTTCGTCGTGAAGGGACGTTTCCGCATGGACTATCGTGACCATGGTTGCGACTCGGAAGAATGGATTGAAGAAGGCGAATTCATCATCGTTCCGCGTGGGATTGAGCATCGGCCTTTCGCCGAAGAAGAGTGTCAGGTCCTGCTGTTCGAACCAGCTTCAACATTGAATACCGGCAACGTTGAAAATCAGTTCACTAGAAAGAACCTCAATCAGGTTTAAGGAACCAGAGAAGGAGAACTATCTTGGCAGAGACTGAAAAAGGCCCCACGGTCGCGGATATCTTTCGGCGCGCCCAGGCGATCAGAAGTGAAAAAGCGCAAGCTTCGTATAAAGAGATTACGACGCAGCTTGTCCGCGAGTATTCCGGTTCGCCTTTTCCGCCAACTTACAACCTGACCATTCCGGAGCAGGATAGCCGCGCTCCGGAGGAAGACTGGACCGCCGGCTTGCCGCTTGTCTTGCGAGGCATTCAACAAAAGGATTGGAACGACGTCGCTCAGGGGATCGTACTTTCGTTGGAACAAACCGAGAACTATGAGCGATCGCGCGGCCCCGAAGGCACGCGTGATAAATGGCACGATCGTTCCAAAGGTGTCGAGGAAGCAACCGCGAAAGGTGTCGGTAAGTGGATGCCGGAAGAATTGATGAAACTTGCCGAGCGCAAAGTGCAGGAGCGCGAGCGATCATGAACGAACAATACGCTGAATTGATCACAGGCTTTCCGCTATTCAAAGGCTTCACCGTGAACGGGGCGAGAAGACTGCTCGACTCCGGCGAAATCAAGGAGCACCAGTCCGGCGACGTATTACTAACGGAAGGTGACAAGGCTGACTTTGTATTGCTCGTGCTCGGCGGCACGCTGGAAGTTTTCGTTGATCGGGAAGGCAAGCATTTGGTGCTGACGGAAGCAAAGCCGGGAACAATTCTCGGCGAACTCGCGGTGCTTTGCGGAATACCCCGATCAGCTTCGGTGAAGGCAAAGGAAGAGTCGGTCGTATTGGAGTGGAGCGATGAATCATTTCGCACACTCTTGCTGCGAGATCCTTCCCTTTCACAGCGAATCTTTCGCGAAGCCTTGCGCACTCTAATTGATAAGGAGCGTTCGCTGATAGATTCGCTGATCAAGCCGCAAGGCGCTGTTAGTTAATCTGATTTTTCTGATCTCTGTCTTATGAGTTTTCTCAACCTAATAAAAGATCCAAAATATCAAATCACCGAGCCGCGCAAACCCGAACAGGTCCCGGAATCGGATCTCATAGTCAGCCCCGACACGCGGCGCGAGAATCGCATTCCGCCGGGACAGTCGCGCACCAAGAGATGGCCCGTGCTGGATGCGCACGGTGCGCCCGAGATCGATTTGGCGACCTGGAAGTTTGAAGTTGAGGGCCTCGTCGAAAACCCTCTGACGTTTTCGCTGGATGAATTTATCCAACTGCCCGCGGTAAAAGTCTACGCAGACTTTCATTGCGTAACGCGCTGGTCGCGGCTCGACAATGTCTGGACCGGGGTCTCGACGCGCGAAATCGCCAAGCTTGCGAACGTGAAACCGGAAGCAACGTTTGTACTGGCTCTCGCTTACGATTACGGTTGGACCACGAACGTTCCCATCGAATACTTTTTGAAAGAGGACTCGCTTTTTGCCTTCATGCACGATGGCGCGCCAATTCCGCCGGAACACGGTGGCCCAGTGCGCCTGATCATTCCACAACTCTACGCCTGGAAATCCGCCAAATGGATCAGAGGCGTGCGCTTTCTCGAACACGACGAGGCCGGTTATTGGGAAGAAGGCGGTTACCATATGCGCGGCGATCCGTGGACGGGCGGCGACGGGGAGCGGTTCCGCTGGTCATGAGCTTGCGAGAATAATGAGCACACTGGATCAAGTTCGCGAACTAGTCGCCAAACAAGAAGTCTATGTTTCAGATCATGGTTATGATGAGTTGGCAAACGATGGCATATTCGTCCAAGATATTCTCGCTGGAGTTTTCAATGCTCTTGTTATCGAGGACTATCCGACTTATTACAAAGGACCTTGTGTGTTGGTTCTACAACGGGATGGCCAGGCTGCTCCGATTCACGTTGTGTGGGGAATTCCAAAGAATACTGCCTCTCCAGCCGTTATTGTGACAGCCTATCGTCCAGATCCGAATCGCTGGCTCGACGGCTACACGAGGAGAAAGTAATGACTAAACGTCCGCTGACCAAGTTAATTCACGTGGGCCAGTATGCCGCCGAAGTCGACGTCGAACTCATCGATGCCGATAAGGGGTGGTCCCCTTATCTGTCGTTGGAAGACGCTGCGAGGCTCGACGAAGTGAGGAAGGCATTGCGGAATGAAGATATCAAGCGAGCCAGCGAACTGGCTCGTGTGTTTGAACTCAAGCCCGTGAGTGTATAGCTTACAACGCCTTTCAGCGGTGCGTCCAACCGTCAACAAAGCGATAGGTACAAATCCCAAAGACGCCGCTGTCGTCATACCTCTTCGCTACGATACCGATCGAAATAATCCCGAAGTTTTCTGGGTAAAGCGCAGCACAAAGCTTGCTTTTCTCGGTGGGTTCTATGCGTTTCCCGGTGGACAACTCGATGCACACGATGCCGAAGCGCGGGTCGAGCACTGCGAAGATCAAGAGCGGGCCGCGATGATCAGTTGCGCGGCGCGCGAACTGTTTGAAGAAACAGGAATTCTACTCGCGCGCGGTTCCGAGACCTTGACTGTAGGTCAGCGCGCTTCGCTGCTTGATGACCTCGAATCAGAGAGAATGTCATGGTCCGAACTAATCACGCATTACGGTTTGCGTCTCGATGCTGATGACTTCACTTTCGTCGGTCGTTGGGTTACCCCACCGTTTGCGCCGCGAAGGTTTGACACTTGGTTCTTTCTGGCAACTTGTCCGGCGAAACAGCAGCCGCGCGTGACGGGAGATTCGGAACTGGAAAGCGGCGAATGGATTTCCGCGCGGGAAGCCTATAGGAAATGGGAGCTCAGCGAAGTTCTCGTGCCGCCGCCGGTGTTGCATGCGCTGAAAACTTTGGCGGCCGGACTTACGAACGATTTGGTTGAAAGATTTCTCTCTGTTCCTGAAGCCCATCGACAGCCAACGCGGCGCATCGAGTTTCGGCCGAACTACATTTGCTTTCCGCTCCGCACAAAGACCCTGCCACCGGCGACGCACACGAACTGTTATCTGATTTACACATCGCAGGAGATTCTGGTAATCGATCCCGGATCGCCTTACGACGAAGAGCAGGAGGCGCTAGCGTCCTGCGTCGATGATTTAATTTCCGAAGGAAGAACTGTGCGCGAGATCGTCCTCACGCACGTGCATCCCGATCACATCGGAGGAGTTCATGCTCTCAACGGTCATCTCAGAGCGAAACACGGCGGAGCAGTTGCCATAGCGGCGCATCGGCGAACGAGCGAGTCGCTGAAGGGTCAAATTCACGTCGATCATTTTATTGAAGATGGTGCAGTGCTTGAACTAAACGGCGAGCCTCAGATCAAGTTACGCGCGCTGCACACCCCGGGACACGCGCGCGGGCATCTCTGCTTTCATGACGAACGAACCGGCGCTCTGATTTCGGGTGATAACGTCGTCGGCTTTGGTTCGGTCTTAATCGATCCTCCTGAAGGTGACATGCGCGCTTATTTGGCTTCTCTAAAAAGAATGCGTGAACTGCCGAATCTTTCGGTCTTGTTCGGCGGACACGGCCCAGCAGTAGCGAATCCTTATAAGAAAATCGACGAATACATCTCACATCGGCTCGAGCGCGAAGAATTAATCCTGGCGGCAGTGCGTGAGGGCGCGACGACTTCAAAAGAAATCGTCGCGCGTGTCTACTTTGATGTTTCACCGAAGGCTCACGCCATGGCTGAGCGTGCCGTCATTGCGCATCTGGAAAAGCTGGAAGCGGATGGGTTGCTGTCACGTGCTTCAGACGATTCCATCAGCGCAACTAAGGCGAACGATTAACGCAGAGGCTTTCATAGCGGAACGCAAAGTAGTTCTGCGAAGTCTTCGCGTCCTCTGCGTTTCCCTTTGCGAACTTTGCGGTTAAAATCCTAAGCATGGAACGAGCAAGGACTTTAGGTGAACTCAAAGAGAGCGGTTATGGCGTTGTCTCAGTAAAGGACGAGATACGCGCAAATCTGATTTGCAAACTCAAACGGCGCGAGAAACTTTTCCCGGGCGTCGTTGGTTATGATGAGAGCGTTGTTCCTCAGTTAGTCAATGCGATTCTGGCGCGGCATAACTTGATTCTGCTCGGTTTGCGAGGACAGGCGAAGAGCCGCATCATTCGTCAACTCACTAATCTGCTTGACGAATACATTCCAATTATTGCTGGTTCGGAAGTCAATGACGATCCGTTTCATCCTATCAGCGCTTACGGCCGTCAAATGGTCGCGTTACATGGGGATATGACGCACATCGATTGGGTCAGTCGCGATGCCCGCTTTGTCGAGAAACTCGCTACGCCCGACGTGACCATCGCGGACATCATCGGTGACGTCGATCCAATCAAGGCTGCCAAGGGCGGACATCTGCTCAGCGATGAGCTGACGATTCACTACGGGCTGCTGCCACGCGCGAACCGCGGCGTCTTTGCTATCAATGAACTCCCCGATCTCGCCGGCAAGATTCAGGTTGGTCTTTTCAATATCATGCAGGAAGGCGACGTTCAGATTAAGGGGTATCCGGTACGTCTGCCGTTGGATGTGATGTTGGTGTTCTCAGCGAATCCCGAAGACTATACGGCGCGCGGAAAAATCATCTCACCGCTAAAGGATCGCATCGGCGCGGAGATCATGACGCACTATCCGAAGGAGATCGGCTTGGGCGTCGAGATCACGCGGCAGGAAGCCTGGACTGCGCGCGACGGCTTCAAGGATCGTTTGTTGATTCCCGATTTTATCCGCGAAACAATCGAACAGATTGCTTTCGAAGCCCGCGACGATCAACGCATCGACAAACATTCGGGTGTCTCGCAAAGGCTGCCAATCTCGGTAATGGAAACGGTTGTTTCCAACGCTGAACGCCGCGCGCTCCTGACCGGCGAAGAGAGGATTGTGCCGCGCATCGCGGACATCTATGCGGCTATTCCTTCGATGACCGGTAAGATGGAGCTGGAATATGAAGGCGAGCAAATCGGCGCCCATCGCATCGCCAAGGATTTGATCAAGCGCGCGGCCGGCGAGATCTTTGAAGGCTATTTCGTCGGGATCGACTTCCCGAACACGGTGCAGTGGTTTGATGAAGGAAACAATTTGCGTTTGGCAGATACGGCTTCGGCTGAGGAATGCATGCTGCTGCTCGATTCGGCTCCCGAACTGATCGAGACCGCACTGATTCCCTTTGACTTCAATCGTAAAGATCACGCACAGACGGTCGCCGCCTGTGAATTCGCACTCGAGGGTCTCTACGCCGAAAACAAGATCAGCCGGAATGAAGAAGGCGGCTACACGGCGGTGACGAAGGCCAAGAAGGATCGGCGCGGGATGATTTATGACGATCTGACTGAGACGGGAAGATACAGCTAGAAATGAGCCACAGATGGACACAGATAAACACGGATTCAAACACTCAGAGATAACCGACAAGATCATTAAGGTTTTCTTTGAGGTCTACAACGAACTCGGGCATGGTTTTCTCGAATCGGTGTATGAGCGATCGTTAGAAATTGCTCTAAATTCTCTGGGTCTTAGGGTCGTCAGACAGATTGAGATTCCGGTGTGGTTTCGCGGGAAGCCGGTTGGTGACTTCACCGCGGACGTGTTGGTTGAAGATTGCGTGCTCCTCGAGTTGAAAGCCGCACGAGCTCTCGATTCTTCGCATCAAGCCCAGCTCTTGAATTATTTACGCGCAACCGAAATCGAAGTTGGCTTACTACTGAACTTTGGCCTGAAACCAGAGTTCAAACGCCTAATCTTTGACAATCCACGTAAGACCTTCCGTGGAAATCCGCACATTTCAGTAGCCGATCTTCTCGTTCCTGATCATGAAGACGACTCAATCAAACCATCGTGATGTTTCTATTTTTATCTGTGTAAATCCGTGTTCATCTGTGGCTGAATAAATGAAATTCACTCGGTACTCAAAATTCAACGGCCTTGATATCTGGTCAATCAATCTGGGCGACCTAATGGAAGGGCTGTCGGATTCATTGCTCTACTCTGGATATGACGACGATTACTATTGGACGCGGCAGCAAATGCCACAGGATACGTCGCTTGATGCTTTGCGGCGCGCGTTGTTGCAGGCGCTGATGGATCAGCGACTGTTGAGTCAGCATCAGATTCAGCAGATGCTGGACGAGAACGAAGGCAAGTATGAGGGCTCGCAGCTTCAGGAGATGCTGAATCAACTGATCGAGCGTTTGGTGGAGGAAGGTTATCTGACTCTGCATGAAGGACCGCAAACCGAGCAGCGGCGCGAAATGGTGGGTGGCAACGGGGAAGGGCGAATCGAAGAGCCTCTGCCGCGGAACGTCAAGTTTGAAGTTACTGAGAAAGGGTTGGATTTTCTCGGCTATAAGACGCTGCGCAATCTACTCGGCAGTTTAGGCAAGAGTTCTGTTGGCCGCCACGATACTTTGCATCTCGCTACCGGGGTGGAAGCCGAAGCAGCCAGTAAACCTTACGAATTCGGCGATACGATCAATCTCGACGTGAACACGACGTTGCTGTCAGCGATTCAACGCGAAGGGTTAACGGTTCCGCTCAACCTCGAATACCAAGACCTGCACGTGCATCAATGCGATTATCAATCGTCTTGCGCCACCGTGGTCATGCTTGACTGCTCGCATTCGATGATTCTGTATGGCGAAGATCGTTTCACACCCGCCAAGAAAGTTGCACTCGCTCTGGCCCACTTGATTAGGACACAATACCCAGGCGATTCCTTGAAGATTGTGCTGTTTCACGACACCGCGGAAGAGTTGCCGCTGGCCAAGCTCGTCACCACGCAAGTTGGGCCATATCACACAAACACGGCCGAGGGTCTGCGTATGGCGCGGCGAATTCTGCAAGCGCAACGCAAGGACATGAAGCAAATCGTGATGGTGACCGATGGCAAACCGACCGCGTGCTTTCTGGACGGAGCGGCGACACCCGTGTCGGCGGGTCGCCGACATCCTGCCGGCACTCCGTCCCCTATCGCACTCAGTTCTGAGAGGCGACTCTACAAAAACTCCATGGGTGGCGATCCGTGGGTAATGGAAGCAACTTTCCGCGAAGTCCAAGCCTGCCGCAAAGCCGGCATCATGATTAATACGTTTATGCTTGCGAGTGATTACTACCTCGTAGAGTTCGTCAAACAAATGTCCGCGATGACGAACGGCAAGGCATACTTCGCCAACCCCGCAAATCTCTCTCAGTTTGTTTTGATCGATTTTCTCCGCAGAAAGAAGAGCAAGGTAAAGTGAAGCGATTCACTGCACTCGCAAGTAATACCTCGCCACATCCTTCCTGGCGCCATCGTCAATACGACTTAGATTGACTTTATATTCGCCGGCCTTCAGCAACCGCTTGGGAACATCGAAAGCGATGCTCGCATTACTATCGGAGGGCTTTAAGGCCTCGGCGCTAAAGACAGGCTGGCCGTCAATCGTCAGCAGTTCTGATTGATAAGTTCCCTCATCGCTGCTGTCCAACATGAGTTGGACGTGAATCGTATAGTGATCGTTCCCTGAAAGATCAATGGCTTGCGCCGCCTGATTCGCGCGAAGAACAATAGTCGGGCCGGCCTCTCGGTGAACAGGCTGCGCGGGCGAAGGTTCCTGGTGTGCCACGGATGGTGAGCCGGACGAATGTTGTGCTTCCTGTGATTTGGCCGGCGCTCTTGCGTTCGTTGGCGCGCGCTTGGGAAAAACCCGCAAAGCAAACTGCGGTTCTTTTGTGACCAGCCACACTGTCGCCATCAGCAGAGTAAGAATCAAGGCCGCAAAAGCGTAACGCCAGACTGGCCGATTAAGATCGAAGACAAGACCGACTTTTTCCCCAATCGCCCGCCATCCGGTCAGCGACACGGGCCCGAAGCGATCGTACAGCGCTCTCGATACCTTCAACGCCTGTCTACGATCGACGCTGACCAGAAACTTCCGCTCGAATCCTTCACGGTCCGTCGCAGTTAGACGCGCGAAGGCGTAGTCGTCGGTCAAATCTAATTCCGCCAGGCGCACACGTGATTCCAGTTCCTCGTCGATGAACAACGGCTCTTCAAGACTTGATTGCTCAGTGGAATTTAATCGACCGAGCAAGAAGCGACGGATTAGGTCGTCAGAGAATGCCGGCGAAGCTTGCTTATGAGAATGCGGTGAGTTCAATGTTACCCCCCTTCGGCTAAATCCCTTTCCCTAAGCCTCTTCTAAAAGGAGATGCTTCTACCACTTCCATACACTGCTTGATGCACGCTTGCAGTTTTGCCCTGATGCGCAACGCCCGCAGGCGCAGAGTATTCAGACTTACGCCGAACTCCCGAGCGATGCGCTTACGCAAATCAATCTTTGCTCGCTTGGTCTCCGCGTAATATCGCTCGATGATTTGTCGTGAATGTGGAGGGAGTTTCTCCAAACAGTTATCGAGGCAGAGGTGCGTTCTTTCGAGCTCGTCACTATTGTCGCCACCTTCTATTAAGCGCGGCAGCGGCTGCTTCAGATATTCATGGTGCACATTATTCATTACGCCCAAGAAGTAGATCGCCCGGTCGCCTACATATCTCGCTTGAATGTCGGCGACGCGGCGCGCCACACGATCGATTGTCTCGTCCGCTAATTCTTCGGCCAGCGGACAACCGCGTGACGCGAGAATAGCGATCAGCCGCCAGCGAATTTTTTCATAAATCACTCCAGCGCGTTCCGGATCAGGATCGAGCCAGAGTAGTAGCCGATCGAAATCTTCCTGACAAAGGACTTGAAGCTTTCTAGCAGGCGTCATAAATGTTCGACAAACTTCAGTTTGTCGCGGCCGTAAACAACACTACTCCAAAGCAATCACACGACAAACTGAAGTTTGTCGGACTCTTTGATGAGGGCGACGTGGTGGCGTTGCCCTCATCTCCATCGCTCAGTCAGTTACGGCTTTCTAACCTCGCCGATCGGCACGGTCTTTTCTTTCCCGTCGGTCTTAAGCTTGACGACAACTTTCCCTGCCTTTTCGTCCACGCTGACGACGGTGGCTTCGGCAAGCGATCCATTCATCGTCACCTTCACCGCCTCGCCTGCTTTAAGCTGCGCTGCCGCCGATGGGCTCGGCTCAGGTGTCGGCGAAGCCGGCGCAGGCGTCGAGACAGCCTGGTTCATAGGTCTTGTGTTACTGTTCGCGTTTGAGTTTTCGGGGCCGCTGGACTCGCAGGCCGTGAAAGCCATTGATAGAAGCGTTACTGCCAGAATCTTTTTCGTCATGGTTATCCTCCACTCTGATGGATGTCTTTACGTCGGGAAGACCACTTCACTTCTCGAAAGGTGAATGGGAACAAATGGCGAAACATTTCATGACGGAGCGAAAAAATATTCAAACAGATTCGCTACGTGCACTTTTATGAGTTTTGCGGTTAAGCTGGTATTTGATATCAAGCAGTTATAAAGAAACAGGGAGATGAGGACTGAATGGCAAACAGGACGGCGGTTATTCAAACCAACAAAGGCACGATCAAGTTCGAGTTGCTCGAGCAAGACGCCCCAAAGACTACTGAGAATTTTCGCTTATTAGCCGAGAAGGGTTACTACGACGGCGTAATCTTCCATCGCGTGATAAAGGGTTTCATGATTCAGGGCGGCGATCCCACCGGCACCGGCCGAGGCGGAGAATCAGCCTGGGGTGGGCGATTCGCGGATGAAATTAATTCGTCATCAGAAGTCTATCGTAGCGGCTATAAAGCCGGCACCGTCGCGATGGCCAACGCCGGGCCCAATACGAATGGCTCGCAATTCTTCATTATGCATGTCGACTATCCTTTACCGCCGAGCTACACGATCTTTGGCCGGGTTAGCGAGGGACAAGACGTGGTCAACGCGATCGCCACGACTGAAACTGACCGCAGCGATCGGCCAGCCTCGGAAGTGAAGATGGAAAAGGTTTCGATTAGTGAGTAAGCGCGGGAGGATTCGGACTAGTCCTCGAGCTTGGTCATCTCCGTGAGTTCCAGCGTAACTGGATCTGGTCCTAATTTTGGAGCGTAACGAATCGCGTCTGCGACAAATTGTTTTGCCGCGCGAACTGATTCTCCCAGGGGCATTCGTTGGGCTAAGCACGCCGCTATCGCTGATGACAACATACATCCTGTGCCGCGAACAGGCGGCGAGTCGATCCACTCTCCCCGAAAAACGGTGATTTGACCCCGATCATCCAGGACATCGATCGCCTGATGTTTTGTATCGGGGACAAGATCGTCCGACCTCTCGATGAGATGTCCTCCCTTGACCAGCACCGCACGCGCTCCCATTTCTCGCAGCTTCCCCGCCGCTTCGCACATTTCATCTTCGTTTGTAATCTTCAGTCCGGTCAACGTCTCCGCTTCAGGAATATTTGGGGTAATCACGCGAGAGAGTGAAGTCAATTCACTCAACATTATTTCGATGGCAGCTTCGGCCATTAACTCATCACCCGAAGACGATTGTAGAACTGGATCGACGACCGGGGCCGGCAGATTCTGCTCGCGCACGACTCTCACAACTGCCAATACGATCTCGCTCGTGGGCAACATGCCGATCTTCACCGCCGCGATGCGGACCTCTTCTATGATCGGTAGAACCTGCGCCCGCAGCGACTCGGCACTCTGATGAATCGCTCCGAAAACGCCTCGAGAGTTTTGAAAGGTCAGCGAGGTAACTGCGGCCAGCGGCCGGCAACCAAACGCTTGAAAGGTTTTGACGTCAGCAATAATCCCGGCGCCGCCGGAGGGATCGAATCCCGCGATCGTGAGGACCGCCGGTTGCTCGCCATCTCTATCATCAGTCATAAGCGACACCGCTTACTTAAGAAAGCACTGCCGTTCCTCAAATTCTTTGACGATCGGCCTTTTGCTATCGCGAGCAATAGCCACACCTTCGGCGCGTAAGTAACGTGTTTGCTGGCTTACACCACCGGGAAACTTCGGATTCAATGCGCCGTTGTCGCGAACGACCCGCCAGTAAGGCGTAATGCGTTTCCCACCCTTCGCACGCGCTTCTTCAGCGGCTTCAGCAACGATGCGAATGAAGATGCCGGTAGTCAGCGGACAAGTAACATCAGCACCGTGTTCGACAGCGAGTTTTTTCCGGATCGTGCCAATGGTAATGAGTTTGCCTCTGGGAACCTTGCGAATAACAGAGTCCACCAATTTTGGCGTGGGAATCAGCATGAACCCTTTCCCAAAGCGTGACATCCTAGGCGTAATGGGAACGAGTTTTGGCTCTTGAGGCCTTTCCATTTTTTCATGCCAGGGAATTCTACTCGTGAATTTGTTTTTCATCTCACTACTCCTGTAAAAAGCTCTCTTACAATTTCAGCGTTTGTCTTCAAAGTCTCTGGCTCGCTGAATAAAGTAATCGCTGCGACACCGCTCGCGCCAGCCCGCAAACATTCACCGGCATTGTCGTTTGAGACTCCGCCAATTGCCAGTACCGGAAAAAGCGCTAGTTCGTGTGCGACTTCCGAGAGCTTACCGACGCCGAGCGGCGGACCGTAATCCTTTTTTGATTGAGTTGGAAAGACAGGGCCGAACACTGCAAAATCGGCGCCGGCATCTCGCGCGCTGCGTGCTTCGAAATGTGAGTGCGTCGAGACTCCGATTAGAAAGTTCGGACCGAAAGTTTTCCTAACAACCTCTGCTTCGAGCGATCGCGTAGTAAGATGAACGCCGTCCGCTCCGGCTCCGGCAGCGATATCAGCACGATCATTTATCAGCACTTTCGTCGAAGTTCCGCGGACGATCTCCATCACCCGCTCCGTAAGTCCAAACAGAACGCGAGCGGCCAGATTCTTCTCTCTTAATTGAATGAGTTGAATTCCGGCGGCGACCGCAGCGGAGACTTGATTCAGGATCTCCTGAAACTCTTCGCTCGAGGGCGTCGTGGTTTCAGCGGTTGCGCCGGGGGTAATCAGATAAAGGATCGGCTTTGACAGGTTGAGACTCATTGACGGTTGCGCGTGGAGCGGACTTTCCGCGCGAGCTTTTCATAGAAGCATGTTCTGAGTCCAGCGCCGCCACCGTCTCGCGAAAATGGATCAACTGCCAAATTCCCATCGCGAGATTTAGCAGCCCAACTCCTGAGACGGCGCCGCGCACCCAACCCGAGGCCACGAAACTCTGCAACCCATAGTGTCCCGTCTTGCGCGCAGCGAGCACTAGAAAGTAATTACTGCTCCAATCACTCAGACTCAGCCCCAACCAGCCGTAAGGAATCCAGGGCAGCACGGCCAACGCCAAGCCAAGTTCAATGCACACGAGAATATAGAAAATTACCGACAGTCGCGAAGACATGAACCACCTCGGAAACAAATCTGCTCGCGCTATCGGTTGTGGCCGGCGCGCGCTAATTTTGTTAATACTACAAGAACGGGGATTGAAAGTCAGTTCAAGCGATGACCGCCAAGAAAATGTCTCTCACTTTGGCTTTCGCTACGCCCTCACCCCGGCCTTCTCCCAAGGCGAGATGGCGTCATTTCCATTTCCGCTGAGACGGGCTTGCAACTCTCGCAACCGTTCGTTAACACCGCGATATGATACGTTGATTCCGTAAACTTCAGTAAAGAGATCGATGGCCCGATTGAGATCACCGGCCTGCTCGTACGCCGCGCCCAGCTCGTATCGAAAAGCCTGACGCTGATCTTCGGATGCATCGGGAAGGGTCAATCCCTTATCAAACCATTTGATGGCCAAACCTGGCACGCCCTTCTTCATGAAACAATGTCCCAGAAGGTTGCAGCAATGCAAGTATCGCGACGTGCCGTCACCTGGCGCAACTAGACGCACGGCGACTTGAAACTCCTCGAGGGCTTCTTCAAACAATTCCATTTCCTGATAAGCCAGACCCAGATTGTAATGGGTTTCAAAATCTCCATTGCCGGCTGCGTCGTCTTCGCCCTCGGCAGCGACACGATATTCCTCGAAGATCTCTGCCAGTCCGGGATCGATGCCTACCGAAGTTTGCTGACTGTTTGGCGTTGACTCTACACCCTCCCTGACGGTCGGGTTTCTGCCTTCGACTTCGGGCATCGAGATCACAGCGGGAGATGGGGTAGGCTCTTCTGGCTGAAGGAACGGGTCGCCCTCAAAGGCAAATTCCAGCTCACCAGCTTGAGGTTGGCGCGTTGTGCTCTGAAGCTGCTGCCGGCGAAGATCGATATCGAGGTGCGAGCCAAATTGTTTCTCGAGCAAATCCAACGTGTCCAGCGCGATGTCAACATAGCCCTGAGCAATGTAGAAATCTACGCTCTCGAGTTCCTGGGCGCGGATGGAAGCGTTACGCGACTGCGTATCGGAATCTGCATCTGATTCGTCGGAGCCGGAAAGAACCACCTCGTCCGGGCTCGATGTCAGTTCTTCGGCGACGACAGCTTCAAAAGCGAAACCTTGCTCGACTGAGATTTCACCGTCCGGCTGGTTCCATTGTTCCGGAACTTCGGTTCCCGTATTCCATTCGAATTCAAATTCTCCGTTGGGAACAGAGGCCGTCGTCGACCCGACAATAAACTCTTCCGTCTCAGAAACTGCATCCGCGATCGGCTCAGCGAAGGAATCAAATGCGGGCGGAGCCCCCTCAGGAAACGCTTCGGTCATGGCATCTTCTTCGGCGCCGCCAAGCTCTCTTAGGCGCTCAACGTGGTGAGCCTGGTCAGGAGCCAATCGCGTCAATTGCGTCAGGGCATATCGCTCATCCTTTTCGAGACCCGCGGCCTCAGCGGCATCGGCCAGTCTTTCCAGTGCGGCTTTCAGTTTCTCGGTATCACGTTGCCACCAATGTGCGCGCACCAGCAAACGCAAAGCCTGAACGTTGTCGGAGTCGCAGGCGAGCAGCTCGTTCACCAGTTCGAGCAATTGATTGTCTTCGCGTTCGGCAAGCATCTGCTCAGCGATAAAGCCGACCACGCGAACCGCATCGTCGACGCGGTCGCACCTCAAATATAGTCGGGCAACATCGACGTAGCGGAGGTAGTTTGACGACTCCTTGACGACCAGCGCGGCGGTCGTTGCTTCGGCCTTAGCCGGATCTTCTGACTCAACGTGGGCGCTCGCCAGCATCGATAACAACTCGATGTCGTCGGGTCTATCTATGGCAGCTCGTTCGATCATCTCGGCAGCTTCATCGGCAGTGCCGCGCGCACTGTGCGCGGCGAGCAGACCTTTCAGCGTTCCGTGATCGGCCGGATTAATGTGAATGGCTTTTGCGAATACTTCCAGCGCTTCATCGCAGGCGCCGCGCGCCAACAGATGCTGACCTGCTTCGGTAAAGCAGACCGCCGCGTCCGCATTCATGCCCTCTCTCAGATAGCCTTCGGCGAGCTTGGTTCGAATCTCAGTGTTGGGCGGATCGAGATCGGCTATTTTTCGCAGGACTTCCAAACCTTGCTGGGTCGCGCCGGCTTTACCGTGCGCCTCTGCTACGAAGAGATAATGCGCGCGCGCTTCAACCACCAAATCCTGACTCGCATACAAGTCGGCGAGTTTGGTCGCAATTTCGGTATCGTGCGGCTGCAGACGATCGACCTTCTTGTACATCGCGATCGCCTTCAAGATGAAATCCTGTTCGCGATAGTGCTCAGCAATATGACGGAAACAGGAAATCGCCGCCGTCTGATCGCCGACACGCGCATACAGATCGCCCAGCATGTTGAGCGTGGTGAAATCCTCAGGCTCACTCTCGACGATCTTGCAGTATTCTTTGATGGCAGCCGGAATCTTACCCACTTCGAGATATTTCTCGGCCGCACGCAGAGTCTTTGCCTTGTCGAACGCCATGTTTACGAATCTAGGACTGGAAATAATTAGGACGAGGTCAGATGCTTAACGCGTTTGAGGAGTATCGGGCTCAGCATGCTGAAAGCCGTCTTGGAGCTTGACGGCCCCTCTACGCTAACACGCGAAAAGAACGAGTGTCAACGATTTTCGCGTCAGCGGTGTTGCAAGAATTTATCCGTAGCCTTCCCCTCTGGAGAGGGTTTGGGTGAGGGCTTAGCTGACAGGAACCAAGACTACCTCTTCATCTTTTCAATATCCGCTGTGCGAAGTTGAAAGAATACTGACTCACGGTCCAAACCGCTGCCGATATTCTGTTGAGACAATAAACGCCTTCACCATTTCAGCGCTTTGATAGTTCCCGCCAAATTGATTCAACTTCCCCAGCCAGAAGTTGTAACCTGAAAAATCCGAATCGGGCGCATTGTTTGGATTGCGGCGCAAGTAGCCGAAGTACTGCATCAACACGAAGGCGCGATTGAATTCCTGCTGGGTGAGCATTGGGTCTTCAGCTACGTCGCGCAAGGCGCGAGCGCGGGCCGCCGGGTCTGAAGGTGTGGTTGAATTGAACTCGCTAATTGCGACTGGGCGGTTTGGGGCGGACGACGGAACTAGTCCGGCGTTCGTGTAAAGCGCATCGACAAACTGCTGCGCGCTCATCGAGGCCGGATAGATTGACGTAAAGCGCGAGCGCTGCATTAAGTTCGTCATGAAGTTCTGCTTGTTCGTTTCCAAAGCCTGCTCCCAACCACTCTGGCCAACAACAACTCCCTGTCCTATCTGCTGCGTATCGGGCAGGAACTCGCTGAACCTGATCGGAACCGGAGCGCTCGGCATGTCGCCGTAGGCAGCCAGGTAAGTTCGATAGATCAGATAACCCGTCTGCTGAAACTCGATTGAGAGGAAGAAAGCCGCCGAAGTGTTGATGCGTTGGCCCTCGCGACAATTCTGATCGTTGCCGCACGATTCGATGTTGTTGACCCAGAAATTGAAACC
>Ga0209577_10002286_pt1 | contig 18556 bp, 16 predicted proteins | sample GraSoiAngelo_109_FD_185874 | JGI IMG/M metagenome (GOLD analysis project Ga0209577, IMG submission 185874) | Grasslands soil microbial communities from the Angelo Coastal Reserve, California, USA - 14_0903_12_20cm (SPAdes) (version 2) | ecosystem: Environmental > Terrestrial > Soil > Grasslands...
GGAATTGATTCAAACCTCGGGAAGGCTGGCAATCTTGTACGAATACCCACTCGACGTTCGAATGATATACACCAACGGGCGCGTGCATCCGAAAGATCCGGACCCCACATTCAATGGGGACTCGGCTGTTCATTGGGAAGGAGATACGCTGGTCGTGGACGTGATCGCTATCGATGAGCGGCTCAGGGTTATTACGGGCGCAGGGGGCACCGGATGGTTTCCGAGTGCACAGGAGCATGTGGTCGAGCGCTTCAGCCGCCCCTCAAAGAACTTCCTTATCTACCAAGTCACCATAGAGGACCCCATGGTGCTGGCGAAACCCTGGAACTCGGCACCTCGCCGCTGGTCGCTGGCGCAGAGTCCCAACGACGAATGGGGTGAAGTCTTCTGTACCCTGAACGAGGAACCGGCCGAATACAAGAGAATCAAAGAACACGAAGCGGGGACAAAGGGTAAGTAATAAGAAGTCAATCACGCAACGTTTCGGCTCCCCCAACCGATCGCCAACTGTTCTGCCCACTTAGCGTTGTTTGAGCCGGACGGCTGTATGTCATCGTCCGCCTAGATCGCGTGGACCATTGATATATGATTGCGTGCGATGAAAGTCTCGGCCAACGCATTCATCCTTATCGTGGCAGTCGCTTCCGGCGCGGCGTCGCTGGTGTGCCAGGTCGTATGCATGTGCCGTCTCGCTTTGGTGTTTGGCAGCACGACGCTCCTGACGATGGTGCTCATAGCCTTCGGCGGCCTCGCTAGCGGAAACTGGATCGGGGCTCGTCTGGCGGCGCGCCGTCCGCAATTCAGCTTCGTCACTCTCGGAGCCGTCGAGTTTGCCACAGGGTTCAGTACATTCGCAATTTTGTGGAGCTTCGATCGTATCGAAGCGCTATACGCAGGGATGTCTTCGCGCTTTGCCGATCGAGCAGTCCTCTTTGGCGGCTTACAGCTGATATTGAGTGCGGTCGTCCTTCTACCGCCGGCGATCCTAATGGGTTTGGTACTACCGTTGCTCGCTCGCCGCATGATGTCTACGAAGAAAATAGTTGGTGCTGCCGGCGCAGTGTACGGATGGAACGCGCTCGGTGCCGCCGCAGGCGCCGCCGGCATAACGTATGGATTGCTTCCTGGCGCTGGTTTGGCCTCTGCGCTCGCGTCGGCCGGAGCAATAAATCTTGTTACGGGCGTCGCCGCTTTCTCAGCTGAGATACACATGCGCAAGCATCCTGCGCCAGCGAATCGGGCCGATTCCACGACGAGTGCCGTAACCGGCGATTCCTCCAATCACTCAATCGAATTTCTTATCCTGATCGGATTGGCAGCTTCGGGATTTGGCCTGACGACATTTGAGACTGCCGGTGTCCGCCTAATTGCGATGGTGATGGGTTCTTTTGTCTATGTGTACGGCGCTTCCGTCGTTCTGGCTCTGATCGGCGTGGCGCTTGGCAGCGCTCTCTACGGCCGGGTGCCTCGCGGGACCGACGAACATCAGCGATGGGTTGCAGTGTTGGGGTTGCTGATCGTTTTCACTGCCGCTCTCTCAATGCTGGTTCTTCCCCGAATTCCATTCCTATTTACTCAATTCTTTTCCTTGCTTCGCGAGTCCTTTCGCTGGCAGATCGCCGCACACTTTGCCTCGACGGCCATGGTGGCATTTCTCCCTCCTCTTTTGTTTGGTGCGATGTTTCCGGCCGCAATCGGCAGTTTCGGCGGCGGTGCGGCTCGTTTTGGGGAGACGGTGGGCGCCGCCTGTGTCGCAAATGGGATCGGTATGGCTGCGGGCTTTTGGGTCGCGGGGTTCGTCCTCATCCCGACGGTCGGTTTATACGACACGATGAATGCTGGTGTGCTGGCAGCAGTTGGCGCGGGCCTTGCAGTATGGTGGCGGATCCGGGCACGGAAGCCTCCACGCCTTCTTGCACTGGCACCCGCAGCGGCGGTGCTGGTTATCGTGATCCTTGCGTGGATTCTAGTTGCCTGGCCTCGCCAGTTGTTCGCGGGCATCGGTTTTGTTGCGCCTCGCTTAGGAACTGAGAGGGTCGAGGAGGTCGTCAAAGGGATGCGACTCCTCTATTACCACGATGGAAGGAGCGCCACTATCTCGGTCAACGAATTGGGTCAGACCCGCTTCCTTCGTTCCAACGGAGAGACCAAAGGCTCAACTGATCCGATTGACATGACCAACGAATTGCTCCTCGGCCAACTTCCGATGCTTCTGCACGCTGCTCCGCGAGAGGTCTTAACGCTGGGTCTCGGCACCGGCCTGAAGGAGGCCGCCGTTGCGCGCTATCCGGTGCAACGGATCGACATCGTCGAAGGGGACTCGGCGGCGGCACCGGCTGCCAGATTCTTTGAGGCCTATACACGGAAGGTGCTCGACGATCCACGAGTGCACTTGATCATCGCCCCCGTCCGCAGTTGGCTTCTCACAGGCCAAAAACAGTATGACGTAGTGATTTCGGATCTACCTGATGTGTGGGGCGCGGACGCCTCGTCACTAGCCACGATCGAATTCTACCGTATCGTTGGAGCCCGACTGAGAGCCGGCGGTATTTTCGTGCAATGCGTTCACGCGCAAAGGCTGTTGCCGGAGGATGTGGTAGTACTGACAGCCACATTCCATGCTGTATTTCCTCACACGGAGATCTGGACATCTGCACCAGGGAATTTGATTCTGCTGGGCACCCGTGATCCCATCCAGTGGGACTACAGTCGCCTGGAACACCAGTTCGAGCAGACACATGGCGTTGCAGACGATCTGAAGTCAATCGGCATTTGGCAAGCCTTTGCTTTGTTCGGCGCACAAATTCTCGGAGAAAACGAAAGCGACTGGTTCACGCGCAACATCGAGGAGATCAGCACTGACGACCGTCCCGTGCTGGAGTTTCGCATCCCGCGCTCTCTGTACACAGAAACAACTTCAGAGATCAGAAAGGAACTGAATCCGTTCCGTCGGCCGGATGCGCCGCCGATTAGCGGTTTCAATCCTCAGCGTGATCTAAATGCCGACAGCGCATATCTCCTCGGATTCGCCTACGCATCAATGGGGCAGACTGATCTAGCAATAAGGTACATGGAGCGCAGCACGGCGATGGCGCCTGATCGCTCAATGTTTCTCGTGGGGCTCGGTAATCAGTATCGTACGGCAGGCCGCACCTCTGAGGCACGAGCGGCGTACGAGAGAGCGCTGTCGCTGGACCTAAATAATGTGGAGGCACTTGTGTCCCTCGGCGAGATTCGGCTTGACGAGGGACAGCCCGAATGGACGCGAGTGCTCTCTGAACGTGCACTGCGCCTCGCACCGCTAGACGCACGGGTGCATGCGCTTATAGATCGGCTGCAGCAAATGGAACGTTAAGAGAGTCGAACGAACGTTCGGTCGTGGAGCGACATAGTAATGCTCGGCGGTTTCGCAGAGGACGCAGTAACGAAACGAGAACAGACTGGCAGTAGGACTCCAGAACAGCGTCCATCGTGGCTAGTGAGGACCACGCTTCTTCCAGAGGTACAGCCACAATATTCGGCAGATCTTGATACGCTGACGAGCCGAATTTTTTCTTGTTACCGAACTCGCAAGATTTGGCTCGCCTGCCAGGATTCGAACCTGCAACCTTTCCGTAACAGGCGTGGCAGTTAGAAATTTCGCGCTTATTTGCAAAAAACCGTTGGAGGCGCACAATTTGCACAATAATGGTGCAAACTCGATTTTTCTTCGGAGGTCCTCCAGCATTGCAATGCATAGAATCAATGGCGGTTAGAGTGGTAGGGGCGGTGGGGGTCGAACCCACGACCAACGGCTTAAAAGACCCGCAAACGGCCCAGCAGCTACAAAGCAATACAGTAACCTACAAAAGAATCAGCACCGATTGAATCAGAGGGCTGTTGCATTTAGGCGTACTTCGTTGTGAGTACCCGCACAAATCCCGCACAGTAAGACACAATAATCAGGGCCGTAGAGAAACGAACCGACATATGGGCGTTTGGCTGCGTACTGTCGAGCATCTCTTGGCGCAACCAGCGCCTCTCGCGTGGAGCCGACGCTATCCTTTCGCCCGACGGTACCCCGATTGTGTACGTATCGCAGCTACTGCCCCAGCAGCTTAGTTTTCGGCGTCGACACAGGGTGCGCGGCACAACTTGCCGGTTAGCATGATGTTCTCGGGGCCGATTCGGCGAAGATGAGACTCTTTTCCGATTGGCCGCGCAACTGGAAAAAGCACAGCCTTGGGATAAGCGCAGACCGCGGCTCTAAGACTAGCTGTACAAATCGCCAGCTCGCCTTTTTCTTTTCCGAGAGTCAAAGGACGTACCGTCATTTAGGCGGCAGTGCGAACACGAACAGCGTAGAGGCGTCCGCCGGCAAGTGGCCCTTCGCTTCAGGGTAAAGGTCGGGTACGGAGCGCTCGACGATTGAACCGCCGCCCGTGCTGATAGCGATATATTGGCGGCCGCCGACCGAGAAGCTGACCGGGGGAGCGGCAATCTTTGCTCCCGTATTGAAGGACCAGAGCTTTTCGCCGGTTTTTGCGTCTAGCGCGAATGCATATCCCTCCAGATCTCCAGCAAAGATCAAATCGCCCGCGGTTGCTAGCAGTGAGGAGGCATTGGGGTACTTGGTAGCGAACGTCCACTTTCGTTCGCCCGTCAGCGGATCAAAGGCACTGACATTGGGCTTGCCTTTCGCGCTCAGTTGCCGAGAAGGCATCGTTCCACCGAAATATCGATCACTCTCCTTCACATCCAAGTCCTCAGGCTCAAGACTGCCGCAGATTTCGAAATCGTTGGTGTACCAAAACCCGGTCCGGGGACTGTATGCTGAATGATTGAAATTGCGTCCACCCAGCGCGCCAGGGCAAAACATAAAATCGCTCCCTTTGGCCGGCACCACTGGTTTCATCGGTTTCCCGTCCTTATCCAAGCCTCCGGACCAGTTCACATCCTGGACATACGGGAAGCTCTTCAGGAGCTTGCCCGTTTCGCGATCGAGCAGATACGCATATCCGCCTTTGCTGGAGTGCAGCACGAGCCTGCGTGTCTGGCCGTTTTGGTTAACGTCGATCAGCACAGGTTCTGGATTCGAGTCAAAATCCCATAGGTCGTGCGGAATCTCCTGGAAATACCACTTCAGTTTTCCGGTATCGGCGTCGAGTGCCACCAGTGAGTCGGTATACAGATTGGAACCCTTACGATGTTCTCCGAAGAAGTCAGAGGATGGGTTGCCAACACCCCAATAGATCAAGTTCAGTTCCGGATCATATGAGCCGGTGAACCAAGTTGAGCCGCCTCCGGTTTTCCATGAATCTCCTGGCCAAGTTTCCGAACCAGGTTCGCCAGGTTCCGGTATGGTGTAAAAGCGCCACGCCATGTTCCCGGTTTTTGCGTCAAAAGCAGTCAGATAACCGCGATGGGCCCATTCGCCGCCAACTATGCCAGTGATCACCTTATCCTTGACTAACAGCGGCGCGGCCGTGATTCCACAGCATTGAGTCGTGTCCGGCACTTGCACGTTCCAGACTTCCTTGCCGGTGTTGGCGTCGATCGCCACGAGATGATTATCGAGAGTGCCCATGAAGACCAGGCCATATCCAATGGCCAAACCCCGGGTGCCCAGAGTAATTCCGGCTAAGCCTGCCTTTGAGTGTTCGTATGCGTAGGTCCAAAGGGCCCTGCCACTAGCTGCATCGACCGCGAAAACATGATTCTGATGGTTTTCGATGTAGAGCACGCCATCAACGACTAGCGGCGCGGCTTGTAGCCCATTCTGCCCACCTGTCGGAAAAGCCCACACCGGCACTAGTTGCTTCACGTTGGCACGCGTGATCTGGTCGAGGGGGCTGTAACTCCACGCCCAATAGTTTCCGAAAAACGTGAGCCAGTTCTGGGGCTCCTTTTCGGCGTGTTCGATCCGTTTAGCTCTCGATTCCTGTGCGGCTACTGAAGGTGTCCCGCAATAGCTGATAGACAGAAGTATCGCAAGAGCGGTCCCTACGTAATTAAGCCCCTCGGCAATTAGACGTGTTCTCATATTTCGTCTCCGTCATTTCCGGAGGAACGTCGATGTCCCTCTGCCTCAAACTGAGTTTATCAATCGACCCTGGGTAACTATCCAATCGTCTACTTTTTATTCTGCGCCGCTACCCACGACTTCTCTTCCTGCCCTACGATCTGGACGAGATTCCCCATCGCGAGGTTCATATCAATCAGGTGCAATCCCCAGAATGGGAGCGCCTGATCTCCAGCCATAATGTCTCCAGTGATATCCGCAACCCGTTTAGCGGACGGGTCGCCGTGCACACTCACTTCGAGATAGGTCGCGTTCTCGTTGGTCGCACACCGCGCCGTCAGCATACCGGGGACGCTGACCCAAGGCGTCTCGACGGGCCGCTCAGGGATGACCCACGGCTTCACTTTTGGCTTTTGCGGCAAATAGATCGTTTCGCCTGCCGCGTCGAGATAGGCGTGCAATTCGCCGCTGCCTCCGCTAACGGCTGCGGGATTCGTGCATGCTGCGACCATGTTTGGGTCTGCGACCTTGCCAAAGAGTGTGTTCGCCGGCGGAGGCACAGTTGATCGAAACGATGCGTAGGTGATGACGCACCCAGTTGCCGACGGACTGTGGCAGAGTGGAACGTGCTGAAAAGTCCCGCCAACATCCTTCCCACGCGGTATGGTCAAAGTCGTGCCGATCAGAATGGCGGAAACCATGCGAGAACTAACAGATTTGCCATCAATCTCGTTGCGAATGAGTGTGGTGAGTATGAACGCGCCCTGAGAGTGACCGATGAGTACGAAACCGCGTCCGCCGTTCTCGTGTTCGAGATAGTAGTTCCACGCATCCCGAATATCATCGTACTGAAGGCCGTGTTCAAAGGCCGACGCGGTGGTTCCGCTGGCCAGGAGTGGGCGGAGTCCGGCGAGAGTAATTTGACGATATATAGGTGCGTAGAGACGGCACACGGATCCGAAGCGCGCGAATTGTTGACGAATCACGTTGAGTTCGGCCGCGTCCGGGTTCATGTCGCTGTTCGGTGTTGGATCAGTGGATACCGTTGGGTACACATAGAAACAATCGATTGGCGCGTTCGCGTTGCTTGTCCACGATTCGCGCCTGAGCACTCCATTGGCCGCAACCACCGTCGTGGTCAGATCGACGTTGCAAGCGCCATTGATGCCCGGACGACAGAGCCAAGTGTTGGAGGCGCTGTAATCGTTTGCTGGAACTGTGTCGCTCGAGTCGAGCTGTAAAAATGCCTTCGGCTCAGTTGGAAGTCTTCGGCCGTACTCGGTGCCTGTTACTGACAATGTGACTGCGAGTATCAAGAAAAGTTGTGGCCGCATCTCCACGGGCACCTCCGGGAGTTAGTGGTCTGCCTCGCCGTTACTTCTTGGCCTTCGCTGCTTCTTGAGCTTCTTGTTGTCGTGCGCCTCGCAAAACGTCCGTGAGGGCGTAATTAGCCTCGTGGCAGGCGTATTCGAACATGCGCTGATCGGTCGCTGGCCAGGTGTACTCGCCAGTCCACGAGCGGTCCCAGGTGTCCGGGTCTTCAACCGTGAAGCGATACAGAAGAGTTTTGTCGTCCACGCGAGTAAGGCGCTCGATCACGTGGAGGTTTTCCGTCGCCCCACGAAAGCGCGTTTTGTCCGTGAAATTGGTTGTGTCGATGACGAGCCTATCACCCTCCCAATGCCCGACCGAGTCGCCCATCCACCGGCGGATGTTTTTGGGAAGATGTTGCGCGTTCATGCGCACGATCCGTGCATCGTGGATCATCTCGCTCAGAATCATGATTGAGTCTGAGGTTTGCACAATCTGATGCAGATCGTTGTAAAAATAATCTGGGAGTGCGGGCGGCCCGGAGGTCGAACCAAATCCTAAAAGGCAGCGCTCACTGAGCGGTCGCTGCTCCGGGTTATCGTAAGCACCAGGCGGCTCAGCTACCGCATCCTGGCGCTCCGCGGCGGTGGACGTCGGCGTCGCCCTTGCTGCCGCGATACGCTTGAGGGCCGCCGCGTTATAAGCGGGCACATGGCCGTCGGGCGGGTCGACGACAATAGATGTCCGGATTTGTCCTTCAACGACAGTGTACGTGGCGCCTTGGTTCAGCCAGAAGCGATTGTAGCCGCCGACGGCGCCTCCACCAGCTTTCTCCAGAGCTTCAAAAAACGAATGTGGTGCGCTCGTATCTCCACCCACAGGGGGTGGCGCCCGATTTGGATCCGAGGGTCGATTATCTTCATCCCTCCGTGCGAGTTCAGCTTTCTCTAGAGCTTCGGCTTGTTCTCTTGTGAGGGAAGGAGGAAGGCCCCGCTGTCGCTCGAGAGGTGTCATCGTGGCCAAATCATAAGTCCCTTGCAAATCGGGATGTCCATCCGGCATGCGGGGTACGGCAGACTTTGCCGTGGCATTCTTCACTTGGCCCGTCGCCGGTCGAGCCGTGAGACAGATCAACCCGAGCGCGATCAGCACTGCTGCCCTTGAAATGAATCGATTCCGCATGCCACACCTCCGCTGTTTATTTGTTTAGCGGATGTTTTCGATAAGGGCCGTACAGCAGTTCTTCGACAAACTCCACGCACTTGAAGTCCAGTAGTTGTGCGTTCTTTTCCTGGCGCCGGTAAAGCGGCATGGTCATCTTCCAGGGACGCGTAAACACTTCTGGATCCTCGATCGTAGCTTCGTAGGAGATGACATCCGGACTGGTGCGCGTGTACCGCTCGATCACGTGCAGCTTGTCGCTGTGGAAATTTCCGGCCCTGTCAAACCGTGTCTGGTCATTCAAACCTGTTACATCGATCACGAGTGTGTCGCCCTCCCAATGACCTACGGATTGGCCCATCCAGGAGTCGGCAGGTGGGAGGCCCGGATCTTTCAGGTAAATGTTTCGCACCGCACCGGCATATTCATATGCGAAAGTGATCGCACTCGTGCTCTGCAGAATCTGGAACGGGTACGGCATATAGGTGGCACGAGGCACACCCGGTAGATAGCACTTGATCTCTGGATCGAGGTTCAGCCAATCGTCTTTGTTCTGCTTCCTTTTCGCGAGTGCCTCAGGTTTGTAAGGAAGTTCGCCGCCTTCCACCACACCGAGCCCAGGCGGCACAGAGCCGACAGCACCTAGCGCCAGCACGGCAGAAGCCGGCACAGGACCGTAGGAGCCGGCGCGAAGTGCCATCGCCGGACGTGCAACGTGGGCTTCGACATCGTAGTTGGCTTCATTCAACGCCTGCCAGATTCCATTGAGGTCGGGCTTGCCGTTGGCTAATCGTGAGCTGGAGTTGGCGGTTTGAGCTGTGGAAGAGCCAGGAAGCACGAGTGCTAAGACCAACGGTCCAGTAGCAAGTAGGAAGGCTTTGGTTCCCATGAAAAGGAACCTCCTGCGCGCGGCGCAAGTATACATCCATCACCAGACCAGATATTGCTCTGTGAAGCCAGAGATAGCCTTGTCGCCCTCAAATTCAGTCGAAGGCTATTCGTAGTAACGTGGGGCCTTGTTCAGCTGGTTGAAATGCGCGAGATCGTGCTCGATCAAGAGCTGCGCGCCGGTCTTCTTGATAAAGGCCTCTATAGCAGCCCGGCTCGCAAGCGATTGATCGCGGTCAAATTCAAAGGTTGGAGTTTTATCGGTGTTGCGCTCTTCTTGATAATGATACAGATCTCCGGCCAGCAGGATCGGCCCGGTCTTTGCGAGCTTCAGAAAAACCACCTGATGCCCGGGTGTGTGCCCGTAGGCAGCCTTGATCACCACGGTGCCGTCGCCGAACACATCATAATCCTTGCCATTTAGAATTTTGGTTTTGCTGTCCTTCAACGCGATGTATTTCGCACGCTGCGCAACCGGCGCGCCGCCCTTCTCCGCAAACATCGCGTCGCGCTCTGGTGCCTGCACGAGCCAGGTGGAACCGGCAAAGTCGTTGGCGTTGGCTATATGATCGACGTGGTAATGCGAGAGGCCAAAATAGGTGATGTCCTTCGGAGTGTAGCCAAGAGCAGCTAACTGCGACTTCAGCGTTTCGGTTGCCGTAAACCGTTCCTGCGTTACAGGACTGCCATCGGGTTTCAAGTCCGCGTCGGGAATTGCACCCGAGTCCCACATCAGCGTGCCCTTGGGGTGCACGATCAAGTATGAGCAAACGACCATATCAGTCGTGGCAAGGTCTTCCTTTTTGAAATGGAAAGTCGCAGGATCGAGTCCCTTGATCACACCATTGTCAAAGACATATAGCCGGACGGATTTCGGAGGCTTTGGAGACGTCTGTGAAACAAGGAAAGTAGTTAGCGTGAGGCACGCAAGCACAGCCAACAGCGACGGCCCAAGGATTTTGCGAGAGCACATATGTATTCACCTCCGAAACCAATTTTCTTACTCCACACTCCATGATGAAGCAAAGGAATAGCCGTTCGTTACGGTAAAGGGACTAGGTGCCGTTACTATTGCATATGAATTGCCGCTCTATTTCCGCGCAACACATATTTCTGGATTTTTCCCGTAGCTGTCTTGGGCAGCTCAGCCAGAAAAATAAAAGATTGCGGAATCTTAAAGTGGGCCATTCGTTCCCTTGCGAACTGCCTCAGTTCATCTTCGGTAATGCTCGCTCCCGGTTTCAAGACTACAAAGGCTCGCGGCGTTTCCCCCAATTTCTCGTCGGGGAAGCCAACAACTGCAACTTCCTGCACCGCCGCATGGCGCAGCAGTACGCCCTCAACTTCTACCGAAGAAATATTTTCTCCACCGCTGATAATCACATCTTTCAGTCTGTCGCGCACCTCGATATACCCATCTGGATGGACAACGGCGGCATCGCCCGTATAAAACCAGCCGTCACGAATCACCTTGGCGGTAGCGTCCGGATCGTCGTAATAGCCTTTCATGACCACATTTCCTGACGCCGTGATCTCGCCCAATGTTTGCCCATCGTGTGGGACCTCATTCCCTTCTGCGTTGACCACCCGCAACTCGCCGGAAGTTATCAGTTCAACGCCTTGCCGCGCTTTGATAACGCACCGCTCGGGCGCCGAAAATGCTTGGTGTTCAGGTCGTGGCTCGCAGACGGAGATGAAGGGCGAGGTCTCCGTTAGGCCGTAAATATGGGTAAGGATCCATCCGAATTCGCTCTCGATGCGTTCGATCGTAGCCGCCGCCGGAGGAGCACCTGCCGTGAGCACGCGAACTCCAGCGCGAACACCTTTTCGCACCCTTTCCGGAGCATTGGCGAGAAAGATCAGAACGGTAGGAGCCGCACACATGACGGTGATCCGCTCGCTGTTAATCTTCTCAAACGCGGTTTTGGCTTCGACCTTGCCCAGGCAAACGTGAGTTCCACCCGCGGCGGTGACTGTCCACACGAACGTCCAGCCGTTTGCGTGGAACATCGGGAGAGTCCAAAGGTAGCGGTCCGCAGGCGTCATGGGAAAGTGGATCAGCGTTCCCACTACGTTCATATAAGCATTGCGATGGGTAATCATTACGCCTTTGGGTCGGGATGTGGTTCCGCCTGTGTAATTGATTGTCGCGAGATCGGTCTCATGGATCACCGGATGCGCAAATTCAGGCGGGGACGATTTCAGCGTTGATTCGTAATCCAGCCATCCCTGCCGAATTTCACCCAACGACACTAGGTGTTCGACCTTTGGGAGTTGACTGCGAACACGGTCCACCGCATCCACATAGTCTGGATGTGCGCACACGATTCGGCTCAGATAGGCAAAATCATCTGCCGTAAGGCGGTAATTGAGTGGCACTAATACGGCGCCAATCTGCAAGACCGAATAAAAGGACTCCAGTTGTGCATGCACATTGGGAGCGATATAAGCGATTCGATCTCCGGCGCTCACACCCAGTTTCTGCAAGGCGGCTGACCACCGATCACAGCGTTCAAAAAACTGACCATAGGTCAATCGCAAATCGCGGTCGACCACGGCCTCTCGGTCCGCATAAAGCCGGCGTGCCCGGCGACCAAATTCGAGTGGTGTCAGAGCAGTTTCCATATTTGGGCGACATGCTGGCCGGTATGGGAGACCAACGGCGCCGCCATGACCGCTAACCTGGGCACTGGTGACAGCGCCTATTTCCGGCTCTTTATGAAGCCGGAGCTTATCGCTAAATCAGACAGGGTTCAAATTTCCCGCGCCAATTTGTATTGCCGTGGTTCTTTTTTTGACCTACGATGACCGAAACTCTTAGTAGCTAAATAATGATTAGCGAAGCTAACGTTGAAGCAGCAGTTGAGACCGCATCTACGCCGCGCCATATCGCGCTCGTTCGTATCACGCACTGGATTGTCGTGCTGAGCGTACTTGGCCTGCTTATCACCGGCACAGGCATTCTCGTATCTCACCCGCGCCTATACTGGGGCGAAACTGGCGGTGTCGGGACCCCGTCGCTCATTGATCTTCCTATACCCTTTATCATTGGCCCTTCGGTTTGGAACCGACCTTTTCATTTCTTTTTTGCATGGGTTCTGGTCTTGACAGGCCTGACTTATATGGTAGGCAGCTTCATCACGCAACACTTCCGCAAGGATCTGCTGCCGGCGAAAGCCGATCTCCGTTGGAACCGCATCATCGCCGTAGTGTCGGAGCATTTGCGGTGGAGGCGGCCGGAGGCCGATGCCGTCTCAACTTACAATGTGGTGCAACGGCTGACCTATCTGGCCGTCGTGTTCGGGCTTTTTCCGGCCATCCTCTGGACCGGCCTGGCGATGTCGTTCGGGGTTACGTCAGTGTTCCCGATATTAGCGACCGCGTTGGGCGGTCATCAGTCCGCTCGGACGCTTCATTTCACTTGTGTTGTTCTGCTGCTGCTTTTTGTCATCGTGCATATTCTCATGCTGTGCCTTGCTGGATTCTGGCGCAGCGTGAGGACGATGATAACTGGATAATCTGCCGCAACGAGAGAAGGCTCGATGACCAAATTTCTCAAACGGCGCCAATTTATCACCGCAGGATTGGCAACGGCGGCGAGCGCCTCTGGACTTGGCACTGCCGTTTACTTCGCCGACCGTTACGGTTTGATCCCACCGGATCACACGGGCATTGTAGGGATCGGCGAAACGCTTACCTATGCGACTCAACGTCTCCTGACGTCGGGGCACTCATTGGCTCGCGAATTCAAGCGCAGTGACATTTCGAAGGTCCCAATCGTGAACGGACCGCATCCGGCGGACGAAAAATATCTGGCCCTTCTCGCGGAGGGTTTCGAGAACTGGCGTCTATCGATCGAGGGGTTAGTTGCTCGTCCCGTGTCTTTTTCACTCGAAGAGCTGAGGCGGCTGCCGGCCGAAAACCATATAACTTTACACGCCTGCGAGCAGGGTTGGTCCTATATTGCCGAATGGACCGGTGTGCGGCTGGCCACGGTATTGGATCTTGCCGGAGTACGTCCCAAGTCGCGATACGTTGTCTTCGAGCCATTCGCGAATCCCAATCAAAGCCGGACAGTTGTGCGCGCATTGTGGGAGAGCATCGATATGGCTGATGCTCTTCATCCCCAGACGCTGCTCGCTTATGGCATGAATGGTGAGGCTTTGCCCGCCGACCACGGTGCCCCCGCGCGCCTTCGCCTCGGTCGCCACCTCGGCTGGAAAAACACCAAATATCTTTCTCGCATCGTCATCACAGACCGCAGGGACCTTTACCGAAAAGGCGGCGGCACTTGGTACGGAGGCATTTGAAGGCTCCTTACGTTCGAAGTGCATTCCGTAAGCTAGGTTTCACTTGCACGCACAACAATGTGGTACGTAGTGGGCCTCAATTCGCCCACAAACCATTTACCATCCGATGCTGGCGTGACGGTCCTTACAAGCTTTGCTGTAAGTGTTCTCCGCCCACTCCAATGTTGCTGCAAGAGCGTGGTCGTCAGCTTCGACGCCAAAATATTCATGATCGATATCGAGGAATTCTCGGCCAGGCAAGGTTTTGAGCTATGATCAGTGGACCCGGCGAATGAGCGAGGTGACGCGCAATAGTAGCTGACAGAATAAGGAGAGGGATCTCCATGCGCCCACAGTGGATCGTAATTTGCATTTTATTCTTTGCCTTTGCTGCATTCGCTCAGGATGACAGCGGCAGCATAACCGGCGTTGTTACCGATCAAGATGGTGCCGTCGTTTCTGGTGCACCGATTCAGGCTAAGAATTTGAAAACTGGGATGCTCTACAAGACCGTCAGTTCGGCCACCGGCAGCTACACGCTCGAAAAATTGCCTGCCGGTTCCTACGAACTTGCCAACCCCGTGATTGGCCTGAACTATCGTAAAGAAAACGTCGTGGTCCAAGCATCGCAAACATTGCGGGTTGACATCCGCGCCGTAGATAATTCCTTAAACACGGTCGGTGAAGATCGCGCATTCTTCACCGGTCTCGCATCTCCACACTCGACGCCGAATGGTCCGACTCCGCGCACAGCGGACAGTAAGCCTGACCTTTCGGGAGTGTGGTGGGAACCCAGGGTTGTGGATCTCGGAGAAGCCACCGTGCTGCCCTGGGCTGCAGCGCTAATGAAGGAGCGTGCGGCGAACCTTGGGAAAGACGGCCTTCGCGCACGATGTCTGCCAACTGCTACGACACTGCTGGGCCGCTTGGGGGTAAATAGGCTGGTTCAGACCCCTTCACTCCTAATAATACTTACCGAGGCGGACGTTCCCGGATTTCGCGAAATTTTTCTGGATGGGCGGGGCCATCCGAAGGATCTCGATCCCACGTGGACCGGCCACTCGATCGGCAGGTGGGAAGGAGACACGCTGGTCGTGGATACCGTTGGGTTTAATGATAAAAGTTGGCTTTCCGACTTACCCGGGCAAGCTACGCCCCACACGGAAATGTTGCATGTTGTCTCGCGCTTCCGGCGACCTGATCTGGGACATCTGGAAACCGAAGTCACATTCGAGGACCCGGGAACCTTTACGAAGCCTTTTAAGATGAAGGTAATCTCTGATCTGGCCCCGAACGAAGACGTCGGAGAGTGGATCTGCAACGAAAATAACCAGGACCTGGAACACCTCGTCGGTAGATGACCAGCAAATGCCAGAACACTGGAGGCAAGATGAGAAGAATAGCGAGTTCATTGCTTGTTTGCCTGAGTCTGGCATTCACAGGCTCAGCTTTCGCTCATCACGGCTTCAATGCGGAGTTCGACGCGAGCAAATCGATGCGGTGGATGGGCATAGTGACCAAAGTCGAATGGACAAACCCTCACGCTCGCTTCTATATCCCTCACGCTCGCTTCTATATCGATGTTAAGGACTCGAACGGTAGTGTCACGAACTGGAATTTTGAGATGGGCAGTGTGCTGCAATTGCGACGCCAGGGCTGGACACGGGACTCCTTCAAGGTAGGAGATCAAGTCACGGTTGAGGGTTATCCTGCTAAGGACGGCGCCAAAATGGCGAGCGCCAAGAAGGTTACTTTAGCCGATGGGCGCAGCGTGTTTGGCGGATTGGCAACCGAGGGAAGCCCGGCTGAATACAAGCAACAATAGGCCTAAGGGCGTACAACCCCCTGTAGTAACAATCCCCTTGTTACACGGCCTGGTTAAGCATTCGGCTACCAAATTATTATCTCTCGGGTGCGGGGCACACTTTACTGCCTATCGTCGACCTGTAAGTTGTCGAAGGGCTCGCCATCCGGGTTTTTGTCCTTCGTCGTTATCGTCATCACTTTTCTGTCTTGGGATACCTCAACTTTCGACGTGTACAGGACCTCACGGCCCTTCTTAGAAGTCGATTCAATTTGATTGGCGTCAATGAGTTTCACGGCGATGGTATCGGCACCGCCAGGGTCCTTTCCAGTTACGGGACAATCTTCGTTGTCGTACTTCACATGAAGCCATATTTTAGGGTGCGCCCGTCCGGGTTGACGCGCTCTCCCTCGAATTTGTAGCCATCAGCAGTGGGCGTGTAGGTTCTCGTTTCACTCTTGTACCCCGGCTGACCTGCCCCCCGTTTTTGGTCCAGTCATAAGTTAGCACTCCGGGGTTCCTGCACATCCGAACCTGCCCACGCTGGAGCGATGGAGACGACCGGCGTGGGGGGAGACGCCGGTCGCGCGGCCGCACTTGCGGCGCATATACGCGGCTTTCTCTTTCCTCCTAGTATGCCAGTACGCTTTCATGTAGGCGGCTCGTTTGTCCCTGTGCGCTCGGGCGTAGAGCCGCGCTGACTGCCGTCGTCGCGCCTTTTGTGTCCCCGTGTATCTCGAATACGGCTTGCTCACTTTAAACTCCGTTTTAAGTGCGTGAGACAGTAACACCCTTGTCGGGCGAAAGGAATCGACGGCTTTTCCGAGTCAGAGAACGATCGCCGCACCATGCAGTTAACTCCTGTGACACCCTATTTAGCTAGATACTAGCCCCTTGTATGTGATAGCGCGTCCGTACTACTGCTGTAGCCGTGTCCACTGATAGTCTTGTGGGAAGTTCCTGTCCGCAACCCGAATTCCCGGAGCGACGAAGGACATGGACAATAGAAGCTCGATAAGCTCCACCCCTTCCCCTGAAGAACATGTTGGGGCCATTGTGCGTGGCATGGACACACGCCAATGGTGGCTCTGGTGCTCCGCCATGGTAGTAACCCTTCTTGCGATGGCGGGGATCGCTGCATTTGCCTTGCCCGCTTTTCTCTCCCAGTTCACCAGCTTCCACTCGTTCTTTTTCAACGATGCGATAAGGGGCTTGTTGAGTTTAGTAGTGCTCTTCAACATCTACGTGATTTATGAGCAGATGCAGATTAATCGGATTCGGAAGCAGGTAGCGGAGGAGTTTTACAAGCTCGCTTTTCTCGATCCCCTTACGGGCGTATTCAACCGGCGATACATCGAGCAGTGGCTGACGAATGAAATTGCTCGCTCTCAACGGCATGGCTACGCATTGACCCTTGTCCTGTTCGACCTGGACGCGTTCAAAGAGATCAATGATGGTTTTGGTCATTCTGTTGGAGACTGTGTGTTGCAAGAATTTGCTGAGCGTCTGAGAAAGGCTACCCGAGGGGCGGATGTTGCCTGTCGTTTTGAAGGAGATGAATTTCTGGCGGTGTTGCCGGAGTGCACTTCTCAAGGCGTCCAGGCGATCCCCCAACGCCTGGATAACCTTCGAGTCGACGCCTTTGGACAGAGTTTGCCCTTCTCTTACTCTGCGGGTTGGACCGAATATATTCATAGTGAACCAATTGAAGAGCTATTGAAGCGTGCAGACGAGACCCTCTATGCCAACAAGCGAAGCTCCAAAGGGCTTGCGTATCGTCGCTTACGTTCGACTTCTAGGAATCGGCGACTTTCGCGGGAGGTAAAACCACACGAGGCCTGAATCTATTGGCCCCGGCCATCGAACTTTGGCGAGCCCAACCTGAAACCGATGGAGGGAAACTGGTTTGCGGAGCCCGTTCGGCGATTACGCCGCCACGATCTGATGCGACGGAGGACCTCTGCGCTGAGGGGGACGAGTTATGCAGATAACGCCCACGTCCGATCGATGCTCAAGGCTACGTCGAGCGCACAGTGCTCGCACAACCAGCAATGGCGAACCCCGTGCGCATTGAGCGCCCTTCCGCTTTGTCGAAAGCGGTAGAACTTGCCTCTACCAGTGTATTCCAGTGTGAGCCAGTCAGACTAGCATCTGCCTCCCAACAATGGAGGCGACATGAGTACCGCCATTGCAAACTATGGAGATTGGGACTTTCTGTACGCCCATGCGCTCCTGGAGCCTGATGGGAATCGCCTGCTAGAGCGAATCGGGGCTGCGGAGACAGCAATCAACGAGCGTCTCAAAGCGATAACACTCCGGGATAATGCTGAGAAGTCAGCCCTCGTGGACGCACTCCGAGCCTTGCAGGCCCTCCGTTCTCGACGCCGTCGGACGGCGAACCTCAAACGCCGCCTTTTTCACCTCACACGCGTTCCTAGGCTGTCGGAACTGGCAAGCCGCGAAAGACCACTGGCTCCAGGCCGGCAAAAAATCCTTAATAGCCAGGAGCGTTCCCGGCACTGGCACGAGTTCAACGGATTCCTCGAAAATCCCGGATTGGGTCTCGCAAGTCAACGCTCAGGTCCTGTCGCGGCATCTTCACACCTCCTGGAGCGTTTCGTGGAAAGATGCCAAGGGCATGCATTGGGACCAATGGATTGAATAGTTCCAGTCGAATTTTCAGAAGTGCCGATGAGTAGCGGTAGACCGCTGAAGTTGCGTGAAGGAACCGAGACTGGCGATTTGCCGATAATATGAATGACGCACAAAAAATTACGATTGCATTGGTCCTAAATTGTTTTTGCGGAATTCTGGTAGGCCGCATCTGTATTTTCACGGATAGCGCGATTTGGGGAGGAATATCTGCTCTGATCTTAGGGGTTATTAGCGCCCTCTTTGTCGACGACGGCACAGCTCTGAAAGCCTGTATGTTTGTTGTTGGCGAGGCGTTTTCAACATTCATTCCCGGTAAGCCCTTCGCCGCTGCTGGCTTCGTGGTTGTGTGGCTCCTTCCTCTCCTTGGTATTTTCATTCTCGGTTCACGCGCTGGTAAGGCCTGGGCGGTCCATCCCAAATCCGATTGATAAGCGTGGCTGATCATTC
>Ga0209577_10002287_pt1 | contig 18549 bp, 20 predicted proteins | sample GraSoiAngelo_109_FD_185874 | JGI IMG/M metagenome (GOLD analysis project Ga0209577, IMG submission 185874) | Grasslands soil microbial communities from the Angelo Coastal Reserve, California, USA - 14_0903_12_20cm (SPAdes) (version 2) | ecosystem: Environmental > Terrestrial > Soil > Grasslands...
CGCGCAGAACTACACCCGCTTCGTCGCCATCGCCGCCCATACGCGCATCGACCGCCGCGACGGCGAGTCGTGGCGCTGCGCGATCCGGTTCGTCACGCACCACCACCCGGGGGCACTGCACGACGCGATCGAGCCGCTCCGCAGGTTCGGGGTGAACATGACCTCGCTGCAGTCCCGGCCGATCCCCGGCCGCCCCTGGGACTACCAGTTCTATGCCGACCTCGAGGGCCACCCGCTCGACCGCCCCGTGTCCGAGGCGCTGCGGGAGATGGCGGACAAGGTCGCCGAGCTGGCGCACCTGGGCTGCTATCCCGCTCATCCACGGCCATGATCGCTCCGTGGGAGCCGGTGCTCGCCTTCGGCACCGCGCCGGAGGGGACGCAGCTCGTGCACCGCAGCCGCATCCCGGCGCGCGATGCGCGGTACGCGCCGTTCCCGGCTGACGTTGCTCCGGCGGTTGCCGACGCGCTGCTCGCGGCCGGGATCGACCGGCTGTACACCCACCAGGCCGAGCTGTGGGATGCGGCAGCACGCGGCGACGCCATGGTCGTCACCGGCACCGCCAGCGGCAAGTCGCTTGCGTTCAACCTGCCGGTGCTGGACGCGGTCGCCCGCGATCCGGCGGCCCGGGCCCTGTACCTGTATCCGACCAAGGCGCTCGCGCAGGATCAGGCACGGGCGCTGACGTCGCTCCACACGCCCGGGGCGCGGGTCGCCATCTACGACGGCGACACGCCGACCGGCGAGCGGCGGCAGGTGCGGCGGTGGGCGAACCTGATCCTGACCAACCCGGACATGTTGCACGTCGGCATCCTGCCGGCGCATTCGGCATGGGCCGACGTCATGGCCAACCTGCGCTACGTCGTCGTCGACGAGGCGCACGCATACCGCGGCGTGTTCGGCTCGCACGTTGCGAACGTGCTGGCACGGCTGCGGCGGCTGGCGGCAGCCTACGGATCGCAGCCGCGGTTCCTGCTGGCGTCGGCGACCATCGCCAACCCGGGTGAGGCCGGCGCCACGCTCGCCGGCCGCGAGCCCGCGGTGGTCGACGACGACGGCTCGGCCGCAGCGGCCCGCGACATCTGCGTCTGGAACCCGCCGCTGCTTGACGCCGACCTGGGCGTTCGCGCCAGCACGCTGGGCGAGGCCGCAACGCTGATGGCGGGCCTCGTGGCTCGCGGGCAGCGCACCATCGTCTTCGCCAAGTCCCGCCGCGCCTGCGAGCTCGTCCACCGCTACGCCCGCGAGGGGCTGACCCTGAACGCGCCGGAGCTGGCACCGCGCATCGCGCCGTACCGCGCGGGCTACACGCCCGAGCAGCGGCGGCGGATCGAGCAGCAGCTGACCAACGGCGACCTGCTCGGGGTGGTCGCGACCAGCGCACTCGAGCTGGGCGTGGACATCGGCCTGCTCGACTGCGCGGTCAGCGTCGGCTTCCCCGGGGCGATGGCCTCGCTGCGGCAGCAGTGGGGCCGGGCGGGGCGCCGTGGCCTGGGGCTGGGCGTGCTCGTCGCGGGCGAGGACCAGCTCGACCAGTACCTGGCCCAGCACCCGGAGGAGCTCGTGGCCAGGCCGGCCGAGGCAGCGGTCTCGAACCCCGCGAACCCCGCCGTGCTGGAGGGGCATCTGCGCTGCGCAGCGGCGGAGCTGCCGCTCACCGACGCCGACAGCGCGCACTTCGGCGACGAGGGCATCGCGCTCGCCGGGCGGATGCCCGACCTGGTGCGGACGCGAGCGGGGCTCGCCTACCGGGGCGCCGACCACCCGGCGGCGCGGATCTCGCTGCGCTCATCGTCCCCCGACTCGGTGGCCGTCGTCGAGCAGGAGACGGGCACGCTGCTCGGCACCGTCGACGGCTCGCGCGCCGACTCGACCGTCCACGAGGGGGCGGTCTACCTCCACCTCGGTGAGCAGTACCTGGTGACATCGCTCGACCTCGGAGCCAACGTCGCGCTGGTGACGCCGTTTGAGGCCGACTACTACACCCAGACCAAGCGGCTGTCGTCCACCCGCATCGTCGCTGTGCGCGAGCAGCGCCATGTCCCCGGAGCGGGCGTCTGGTTCGGGGACATCCAGGCGACCGAGCAGGTGGTGGCATACCAGCGCAAGCGGATCGCCGATCACAAGCCGATCGACTTGGTCGCCCTCGACCTGCCCGAGCGCAGCTTCGCAACCGAAGCGGTCTGGTTCGTCCCCGACCGCCCGCCGGAGGGCCCGCGCCTGCTGGGATCGCTGCACGCCGCAGAGCACGCCATGATCGGGTTGCTGCCGCTGCTGGCCATCGCCGACCGCGGCGACATCGGCGGGCTGTCGATCGACCTGCATCCGCAGACCGGCGAGCCCACCGTGTTCGTCTACGACGGGCACCCCGGCGGCGCGGGGATCGCAGAGCAGGGGTACCGGCGGTTCGAGCAGTGGACGTCGCGCACCGCCCATCTGCTCGCCGAGTGCCCCTGCGAGAAGGGCTGCCCGTCCTGCGTGCAGTCACCGAAGTGCGGCAACCTGAACGAGCCGCTCGACAAGGAGGGCGCCCGGACGCTCCTGGCGGGAATCGGCGTGCTACAGTAGCCGCCCCGCGGGGGTCAAGGGAAACCGGTGCGATTCCGGTGCGGTCCCGCCGCTGTGAGGGCGTCCGTCGTGCGCTTGTCGCATGGCAGCCACTGGCCAAGACGGCCGGGAAGGCGAGCACGACGGCCCGGGGACCATCCCCGGGAGACGCGTCCGAGCCAGAAGACCTGTCCTCCCGCGAGACGCATTCAGCCTCTCGAGGAAGGAGGACGCGTTGGCAGCCAACCGCCTACGCCGCATCACCGCCACCATCGTGGCGCTGCTCGCCCTTGCCGGAGCCTCGGGCCCGGCCGCCCTGGCAACCAGCCTGCGGGTGGAAGCACCCACCCGGACGGTATTCCACGGACGTGTGACGCCGTTCGTGGGGACGCTGAAGGGCCACACCACGACGAAGAGGACGGCCCTCGGCGCGCTGGTCACCGCCGCGCGCAGCACGCCGTTCTCGCTCGGCCTGAAGTGGTCGGACTCCTTCGGCGGCGCGTGGAACGGGTTCTTCCTGAGCTCGGTCGCCGGCATCACGCCGCCCAACACCGCGTTCTGGGCCCTGAAGGTGAACCAGAAGCTGTCGGAGACCGGGATCGGGTCGACGCCGGTGGCGCGGCACGACAAGGTGCTCGTCTACTACACGACCTTCGACCCGAACACGTTCGCCACCCAGCCCACGCTCGGCCTGGGGGCGAGCAGTCGCAGCCCGAAGGCGGGATCACAGGTGACGTTCACCGTCAAGGCATTCGACGACGCGGGCGTTGGCACGCCGGTCGCCGGAGCGTGGGTCTGGGTGAACGGGGCGGCCACCCGCACGGACGCCAACGGCCAGGTCAGCGTCAGGCTCGCCGCCGGCCGCTACCACGTCCATGCGACCAGCCGGGGTGACATCCGATCGCGGTGGCTGTGGGTGCACGCCTCCTAGCCGCCGTTCTCCTGGGCGCACTCGCCGCCGGCTGCGGACAGGACGCGTCTGCCGTCCCGGCCGGGCCGGCGGCGGTGCGCGTGACGATCACCCGCGACTACGGTGCGACGCTGCTCCACGAGCGCCAGGCCGCACCCGGGCAGTCGGCGATGAACGCCCTGCGACGCGTCAGCCACGTGGGCACGAGCTACGGCGGTCGGTTCGTCCAGTCGATCGACGGCCTCGCCGGCGATCCGTCCGGCCACGAGGGCTGGCTCTACTTCATCAACGGCATCGCGCCGGACGTGGGTGCAACGGACATGACGCTGCACCCGGGCGACACCGAATGGTGGGATCGCAGGTACTGGAGCGACCTCGTGCAGACGCCGGTGGCGATCGGCCAGTGGCCCGAGCCGTTCGTCCACGGCTACAACGGCCACCACCACCCGGTGTCCGTGCGCGGGCTCGCCTGCTCCTCGGCGCTCGCAGCGTCGCTGCGGCGCGCGGGGGCGCGCGTCACCTCCGGCTCGTCGTCCTACCAGGTGAAGGTCGAGACCTTCGCGCAGGCAGGCGGCGAGCTGACCGACTGGCAGGGCAAGGGGCTGACCGTCTCGCTCAGCAACGGGCGGGTGATGGTCTACCGCGGCCCGGGCGGCCTCTCCGCCGACCCGGCCGCACACGCGCTGATCGCCGGCTATCAGCCGCCCGGCGCGCCGGGTGACGCGGGAGACACCGAGCCGGCGGCCTGTGCCGCCGCGGCCAGGCTGGCCGCGTCCCCCACGCTGGTCCGCGACACCTACGCCGTCGCGCTGGACGGCGCCGGCAAGGTGGTCGCCGCGGGAGGACGCGAATGAGGCCGCTACCGCTTGGGCTCCTGTGCGCGGCGCTGGTCGCTGGATCGGTGCTGCTCGACAATCCACTGTCGCTCGCGGCCTGCGCGCTGGTGGCAACCGGGCTGCTGGCGGCCTCGCCGCCGCCGCGAGGCGCATATGTCTGGTTCGCCGCCGGGAGCGCGCTGCTCGTATTCCTGGTCAACCCCTTCGTCGGCGTCCAGGGGCTGACGCCGATCTGGACTGGCCCGCAGATCCCGATCCTCGACACCGAGATCACGCAGGAGGAGCTGGCCTTCGGCGCGGCGGCGGCCATGCGGCTGATCGGGTCGTCGTTCGCGATCGCGGCGTTCGTCCGCCTGGCGGACGGCGACCGCGTGCTCGCAGCGGTGGCGAGAGTGGCGCCGCGATCGGCGATGATCGCCGCGCTGGCGAGCCGGCTGCTGCCCACGCTGGAGCGCGACGCGGCCGGGCTCGCGCTGGCAGCACGGGCACGCGCGGCACGTCTCGACCGCCGGCGGCCGGCCGCGGCGCTCGCGGCTCCGCTGGTCGGGCTGTCGCTCGAGCGGTCGCTCTCGCTCGCCGAGGCGATGGAGGCTCGCGGGTACGGATCGGGACCGCGGACGCGTGCGCCCAGCGGGCGCCTGCCCGGCTGGGAGCGCGTGCTGCTCGTGCTCGCCGCCGGCCTGGCGGGAGTGGTCGCGGTGGCAGCACCCGCCGACAGCTACCGCTACTACGACCTGCTCGGCGACCCGTTCACGCCGGCCGGCATCGCGACGGCCGGCGCGATCCTCGCGCTGGGGGCAGGGGCCGTGGCGACCGTCCGGCATATCGGGAGACGGGAATGACTGCGGCGGTTCACATGGCGGGCGTGCGCTACCGCTACCCCGACACCGAGCGGCCGGCCCTCGACGGGCTCGACCTGCACGTGGCGGAGGGCGAGCTCGTGCTGCTGCTCGGCGAGTCGGGATGCGGCAAGTCGACGCTCCTGCGCGCGCTGCTCGGCCTCGTCCCCCACTTCCACGGCGGGGAGCTCTCCGGCCGGGTGGTCAGCGGGGGGCTCGACACGCGGGAGCACCGCCCGGGCGCCATCGCGCGCCACGTCGGGCTGGTCTTCCAGGATCCGGAATCACAGCTGGTCATGCGGCGGGTCGACCACGAGGTCGCCTTCGGGCTGGAGAACCTCGGCTGCGCGTCAGGTGAGATCGCGGCTCGCACGGAGCACGCGCTGCTCGCAGTCGGGGCTGGGCACCTGGCCGGGCGCGAGACGGGCACCCTGTCGGGCGGGGAGCAGCAGCGGGTGGCGATCGCCTCGGTGCTGGCGATGGGCCAGCGCATCCTGCTGCTGGACGAGCCGACCAGCCAGCTCGACCCCGCCGCGGCGGAGGAGCTGCTCGGCCTCGTCCGCCGGCTGAACCGCGACCGCGGCATGACTGTCATGGTCGCCGAGCACCGGACGGCCCGCATCTTCGAGGAGGCCGACCGGGTGCTGGTGATGGAGGCGGGCCGCATCACCGTGGACGCGCCGCCCGAGCAGGCCGCAGACCTGCTCGCCGGTTCCGCCCCCTGGCTGCTGCCCCCCGTGACCCAGGCGTTCGTCGCCGCACACCGGCCTGAGCGGCCGTTGACGGTGCGCGAGGCGCGCCGCTTCGCGCCGCAGCGACGGGCCGCCACCATGGTCGATCCCACGGCCCCTGCCGTGCTGCATCTGGACCGGGTGGACAGGAGGCACGGCGATGTGCGCGCGCTGCGCTCGGTGACCACCGGCTTCGCGCCGGGACGGGTGACCGCGGTCGTCGGCGCGAACGGCGCCGGCAAGACCACGCTCGCCCAGGTGGCGACGGGACTGCTGGCGCCGGATGCCGGCCGCGTCACGGGGCCACCGGTACGGGGATACGTCAGCCAGAACCCGGCACACCACGCGATCCGCGAGTCGGCGGCAGACGAGGTCGCCTACGTGCTCGAGAACCTCGGCGTGCCGGCGGCCGAGCGGGAGCAGCGCGTCGCCGAGGAGCTGGAGCGGTTCGGCCTGGCCGACCTGGCCGCGCGGCACCCCGCCGACCTGTCGAGCGGCGAGCGCCAGCGGCTGGCGGTCGCGTCGGTCACGGTGATGCGCCCGCAGGTGCTGTTCCTCGACGAGCCGACCCGAGGCATCGACGGCTTGCGCAAGCTGGCGGTGGCCGAGCTGGTGCGATCGCTCGCGGCGGAGGGATGCGCCGTCGGCGTCGTCACGCACGACCTCGACTTCGCCGGCGAGGTGGCCGGCGAGGTGACGACCATGGCACGCGGTGCGGTGCTGGCCGACCGGCAGCCGGCATCGCAGCTCGCCGCCGACGGGCTGTTCGCCTGTCAGCTCGGCCTCGCGCTCGGATGCCGCTCCGTGGCCGAGGCCGCCGCCCTGCTGCGTGGCGAGGTGGAGGCGGTGCATGTCTAGCGTCGTGCTGCTGATCGCGGTGGTGTGCGTGATCCTCGCCGTCACCGCCGTGGAGACCGGGCCAAACCGCAGCCGGGAGCTGGCGCTCGTGGCGGCGCTGGCGGCGGCAGCCGCGGGCGGCCGGGTGCTGTTCGCCTTCATACCAAACGTGCAGCCGGTGACGATGATCGTCGCGGTGACCGGGGCCACGCTCGGGGCGCGGGCGGGCCTGGCCACCGGCGGAGCGGCCGCGCTCGTCTCGAACGCGGTGCTCGGACAGGGCCCGTGGACACCATGGCAGATGATCGGCTGGGGCCTGGTCGGTGCAAGCGCCGCGCCCGCAGGCCGCCTGCTCCGGAACCGCTACGCCCTGGCCGCCTTCGGCATCGCCTGGGGGTTCCTGTTCGACTGGCTGATGGACGTCTGGGCATGGAGCACGCTCGGTCCCAGCGCCAACCTGCACTCGTTCCTGACGCTCGCCGCGACCGGCATCCCGTTCGACATCGCCCACGCGACCGGCAACGCGGTGATCGCGCTGATCGCCGGGCCGACCATGATCCGCATGCTCGACCGCTACGCACGGCGGCTGCATGCCCACTTCACACCACTGGAGACCGCATGACGCATCGCATCCTGATCCTCGCCGCCCTGCTCGCGCTGGCCCTGCCCGCAGCCGCGCAGGCCACGTCCGGCGCCGCCTACCTGGCGAGCCGGCAGACATCGTCCGGCGGGTTCGCCGAGCCGGGCGGCAGCGCATCGGTGACGCTGACCGAGTGGGCGGTGATGGGCCTGCGGGCGGCCGGGAAGGACCCCGCCCACATGCACCGGTCGGGCGGCTACGGCGCGGGCTTCTTCCTCGGGAGCCGCGCCTCCCACTGGCGCACCTCGTTCGCGCTCGAGCGCGGCATCCTGGCTGCCGTGGCGATGGGGAAGGACCCGCGCGACTTCGCCGGGCACGATCTCGTCGGCAAGCTGCGCGGCCTGATCCACTCCAACGGGCGCATCGGGAACTTCGCGAACTCGACGTACTGGGGTGCGCTCGCGCTGAAGGCGGCGGGCTCGCGGATACCCCGCCGCACGATCACCTACATCGCGCGGCGGCAGAGCTCGGGAGGTGGCTTCCCCTATACGCCGTCCTCCGCGCCCGACTCGAACGACACCGCGGCCGCCGTGCTGGCGCTGCGAGCCGGCGGCGTGTCGTGCAGCGGCGCCGTGCTGACGCACGCCTTTGACTACCTGCACAGCCTGCAGCGCTCGGATCACGGATATGCGCTCGGCCCCTCGAACGGCTCGGACAGCCAGTCGACCAGCTGGGTGATCCAGGCCCGGATCCGCTGCGGGCTGCCGAACACCCGCGCGCTCGCCTACCTGGCCGCGCGCAAGCGCAGCGACGGGTCATACAACTACGCCAAGGACAACCACACGACGCCAGCCTGGGTCACATCACAGGTGCTGCCGGCCGTCAACGGGAAGGCGTATCCGATCCACTGAAACGAAAACCCTGAGCCCGAAAACCGAGCGTCGCAAGGAGCAAGGGAGGGACAGTGCTCTGCACGGCCCGACCGCAGCGACACAGCGAGGCGACGGTTTGCAGGGCTCAGAGAAAACCGAGCGTCGCAAGGAGCTAGGGAGGGACAGTGCTCTGCACGGCCCGCAGCGACACAGCGAGGCGACGGTTTGCAGGGCTCAGAGAAGCCAAAATGCGACGGCGACGATAAAATAGATCACCAGGAGCTGAAGCCCCTCGAGCCAGTTGGTCTCGCCCGCGCGTGCGACCATGGTGCAGCCGATGGCGGCCGCCCCGAGCGCTGCCAGCTGCAGCGGATCGAAGACCAGCGTCACCTCACTGCCGATGATGAGGCTGGCGAAGACGGCGACGCTGCTTGCGAGCAGGGCGATCTGGATGGCCGAGCCGAATGCGATGCCCATGGCGAAGTCCATCCGGTTGCCGAGGGCGAGCTTCACCGCCGAGAAATGCTCGGCCACGTTTCCCACGAAGGGCACGACGATCAGGCCGATGAACTCGCGCGGCACCCCCCAGGCCTTGATGGTCGGCTCGATCGAGTGGACGAGCACCTCCGACACGACCCCGGTGGCGACCGCGGTGGCAGCGAGCAACGCGAGCGCCGTCGTTCGCGACCACTCCATCGTCCCGCCATGATCGGTGAAGTGCAGCCCGGGCGTGGTGAACGAGAAGTACAGGTATGCGACGTAGGTCAGCAGCAGGGCCCCGGCCGTCCAGCGCGACAGCTCCTGCACCGAGCTCGTGTCGTGCGCAAGCGCATTGAACAGGGTCGGCACGCCCAGCCCCACGACGGCCAGGATCAGCATCGACGCGTTGGTGCTCGCCATCCGCTCATTGAACCGCTGGATGCCGTGGCGCCACCCGCCGAGGAGCAGCGCCAGCCCGAGGATCAGCAGCACGTTGCCGATCACCGAGCCGATGATCGAGGCGCGTGCGATGTCGCTCAGGCCGGCATCGATGGCGAGCACGAGGATCACGAGCTCCGGCAGGTTCCCGAAGCTCGCGTTGAGCAGGGCCGACACCCGCGGCCCGGCCGAGGCGCCCGCCTGCTCGGTGGCCTCGCCCAGCGCCCAGGCCAGCCCGGCCACCGCGATCGCGGCCACCACGAACACCGCCTGGCCCTCGACGCCGGCGGCGCGGAGCACGACCGCCAGTGCGGACAGGCTGAAGACGACCGCCAGCAGGAGCGCTTGGCGCCTGGTCACAGGTACCACACCGCCGTGGCGATGATGCCGTAGACCGCCATCAGCTGCGCGCCCTCCAGCCAGTTCGATTCTCCGTCGACGGCGATCAGCGCCGTGATGAAGACAGCCGCGACGAGTGAGATCACCTGCAGCGTCGGGAACAGCAGGTCGAAGTGGTACGGCGTCAGCAGCGAGAGAAACACCAGCAGCGGCGCGACGCCGAGCGCGATCTGGAGCGACGAGCCGAGCGATACGAGCATGGAGAAGTCCATGTCGTCGTCATAGGCGAGCTTGATGCCGACGATGTTCTCGGCGATGTTGCCGACGATGGGGACGATGATGAGACCGAGGAACACCGCGGAGATACCGAGGTCGGAGACGACCTGCGCGAGCGTCCCCACGAACACGTCCGCCACCACGGCGACGGCGGCCGTCGAGAGCAGGAGCAGCGCCATCGCGACCCGGCCACGCCAGTGCGGGCCGCTGTCGGCCGTGCTCCTGCGGTGTGCGGAAGTAGAAGACGAGCATCAGGACGTAGAGAAGCAGCAGGATGCCGGCCGTCACGTCGGAGATGGCCTGCACATGCGTCGGGTTGCCGACGTGCCCGAAGACGGTGGGAATGCCGAGGCCGATCACCGCGAGCGCGAGCATCGAGGCGTTCATCCCCGCGACCCGGCGGTCGAACCGCTGGAGGCCGTTGCGCAGGCCGCCGACCAGGAAGGAGGCGCCGAGCACCAGCAGGGTGTTGCCGAGGATGGAGCCGGTGATCGAGGCGGTCGCGATCTCCAGCTGTCCCTCCCGGATGGCGAACACGGTGATGATCAGCTCGGCGGCATTGCCGAAGGTCGCGTTCAGCACACCCCCCACCTTCGGCCCCGTGCTCGCGCCCAGCTGCTCGGTGGCGACGCCCACCACCCAGGCCAGCAGCACCAGCGCGAGGCCGGAGACGACAAACACCGCTGTGTTCGGAGCCGACGCCAGATCGAGGGCGCCCGCCACGGCGGCGATGACAGCGGCGGCGCCGACCGACAGGGTCTCGAACCGGTTGAGGCCGCGGATCACCGGGGGGATCGTATCCACAGTCGCCGCTGCCACCGGCTCGCCCTACTCGACGAACGCGCCCATCCGCTCGAACTTCTGGCGCCGCAGCCGGCGGCGCTCGGCCGGTGGCAGCGTGTCGAGGAACTCGAGGTCGGCGGCGATGGCGTCGGCCAGCAGCTCGGCCGCCTTGCCGTGATCGCGGTGCGCCCCGCCCCCCGGCTCCGGCACGATCTGGTCGATCACGCCGAGCGCGAGGCAAGCCTCCGCCGTCGGGCGCAGCGCGGCAGCGGCCCGCTTGGCCTCCCCCGCGTCCTTCCACAGGATCGCGGCGCACCCCTCCGGCGAGATGACGGTGTAGATCGTGTGCTGCTGCATCAGCACGCGGTCGGCGACCCCGATCGCAAGCGCCCCACCTGAGCTGCCCTCGCCGATCACACAGGCGACGACGGGCACGTTCAGGCCCATCATCATTAGCTGCGACCGGGCGATCGCGCCCGACTGGCCCCGCTGCTCGGCGCCCACCCCGGGATACGCGCCGGGCGTATCGATCAGGGTGACGACAGGGAAGGCGAGCCGGTCGGCGAGCTCGAACACCCGCATCGCCTTGCGGTAGCCCTCGGGGCGGGGCATCCCGAAGTTGCGGTAGGTGCGCTCCTTCAGATCACGGCCCTTCTGATGGCCGACGAAGGCCACCGTCTGCCCCCGGAACGAGCCGATGCCGGCCACGATCGCCGGGTCGTCGCCCTCGGCACGGTCGCCGTGCAGCTCGACGAAGTCGTCGCAGATCCGGTTCAGGTAGTCGAGCGTGTAGGGCCGGTCCTGGTGGCGGGCCAGCTCGACGGCGTGCCACGCGTCGCCGTCGCCGCCGCGACGGCGCAGGAACCTAAGCCGTTCCGTCGCCGTCACGGTCGGGGAGGAGATCGGTGAACCGGCGGCGGGCGCCGCCGATCAGCCTGCCCACCGCACGCTGGGGCGCACCCAGGTCGGGCAGGAGCGGCGTCCGCCGGTAGGGCGCGCCGTTGGCGAGCAGCCAGGCCAGCCGTGCGACCATGTCGCGCAGCTCGGGGCGGGGCGTGATCATGTCGATGTGGCCGTGGCGGAAGTTCGACTCGGCCAGCCCGAAGTCGTCGGGGATGTCCTCGCGGGTGGTCTGGCGCACGACGCGCGGGCCGGAGAACGAGAGCAGCGCACCCGGCTCGGCGATGACGACGTCGCCGAGGGCGGCGAAGCTGGCCGCGACGCCTCCGGTGGTCGGGTGGGCGAGCACCGAGATGAACGGCCGGCCCGCCTCGCGCAGCTCCTCCACGGCGGCCACCGTCTTGGCCATCTGCATGAGCGCGAGCACGCCCTCCTGCATGCGAGCTCCGCCGGAGGACGCGACCGACACCAGGGGCATGCGGCGCTCGACAGCGAGCTCCGCAGCGCGGAACACCTTCTCGCCGACGACGGAGCCCATGCTGCCGCCCAGGAACGTGAAATCCATCACTGCGAGCGCGACCGGCAGCTCGCCGATCTCGGCCGTCCCCACCAGCACGGCGTCGCGCAGGCCGGTCTTGCGCTCGGCTTCGGCGATCCGCTCCGGATAGGGCCGGGAATCGACGAACTCGAGCGGATCGGCGGACTCCAGGTCGCGGGCCGTCTCCGACCAGGTGCCCTCATCCACCAGCTGGACGATCCGCTCGCGGGCCGTCACGGGGAAGTGGTACCCGCAGTGGACGCAGACGCGGAGGTTGGCCACCATCTCGTCCTCACGGTAGTGCGAGTCGCAGCGCGGGCAGGTGTTGCGCGCGGGCGTGGTCGGAGCCTCGGCCTGCTCGGCCGGCTCACCAACCGGGCTGATGTCAACGCTGATCTCCTTGGCCACGCGCTTCCTCGTGGGACGCCCCGCCGGGGGCGATGGTTGCGGCTCAGCCGGCGGTGCCGTCACCATCCCAGCGCCGCAGCACGAGCACCGCATTGTGCCCACCGAAGCCGAACGAGTTGGTCAGTGCATACTCGACGTCGGCCTCGCGCCCGGTGTTTGGGATGTAGTCCAGATCGCACTCCGGGTCGGGGTCGGTCTGGTTGATGGTCGGCGGCAGGAACGAGTCGCGCATGGCGAGGATGGTGATGATCGTCTCCAGGGCGCCCGCAGCTCCGAGCATGTGGCCGGTCTCGCTCTTGGTCGAGGAGATCGGCACCTTGCGAGCCGTCGCCTCGCCGAGTGCCAGCTTCAGCGCGCGCGTCTCGGCGGAGTCGCCGGCCGGCGTCGACGTGCCGTGCGCATTGACGTATCCCAGCATCTCCGGTGTGACGCCCGCGTCGTCCAGCGCATTGCGCATCGCCCGGGCCGGGTTCTCGCCGACCGGGTCCGGCTCGGTGACGTGGTGGGAGTCCGACGACATGCCGTAGCCGAGGATCTCGGCGTAGATGTGGGCACCGCGCGCCTGTGCGCGTCCCAGCTCCTCGAGGACGAGCACGGCGCCGCCCTCGGCCAGCACGAACCCGTCGCGGCCGAGGTCGAACGGGCGGCTCGCCCCCTCTGGGTCGTCGTTTCGCCGGGACAGCGCCCGCATGGTGCCGAACCCGCCCAGGCCGAGCGGCAGGATGGGCGCCTCGACGCCACCGGCCAGCATCGCGTCGGCCATGCCGGCCCGGATGTAGAGCACCGCGTTTCCGATCGACATGGCCGACGCGGCGCACGCGGTGCACTCGGTGGTGAGCGGGCCCCTCGTCCCAAGCGCCATCGAGATCTCGGCCGCGGCCATGTTCGGGATCAGGGCCGTCACCCAGAAGGGATTGAGGCGGTCGGGCCCGGCCTCGAACAGCTTGCGGTGGGCGACCTCCTCGGTCGCCAGCCCGCCGATTCCAGTTCCGACCGAGCACCCGATGCGCTCGGCGTCCGCGCTGATGTCGATGTCCGCGTCGGCCACGGCCATGGTGGCAGCGGCGACGGCGAAGTGGGCGAACCGGTCGGTCTTTCGCACCGAGCGGTGGTCCATGTACTGGTCGGGCTGAAACCCCTTGACCTGAGCGGCGATCTTGACGTGCCCCTCGAAGCCCTCCACGATGGACACGCCCGACCTGCCCTCGCGAATGTTGCGCCAACTCTCGTCCACGTCCAGGCCGCACGGCGTGACCGCGCCCACGCCGGTGATCACGACCCGGCGACGGCCCTCATGCTCACTCATATGCCTAGCCCTCCATCGACCGCCAGCACGTCGCCGGTGATGAACCCGGCAGCGTCTGATACAAGGAACCGTACCGCCCGCGCGACATCGTCCGGCTCTCCCAGCCGACCGAGCGGGGTGTTTCCGAGGATCGCGGTGCGCGCCTCCTCGGGCAACGCATCGGTCAGCTCCGTCGCGATGTACCCGGGTGCGATCGCGTTCACACGGATCCCGCGGCCACCCAGCTCCTTCGCAAGCGACTTGGTCAGGCCGATCAGCCCGGCCTTCGACGCGGCGTAGTTCGTCTGCCCGGCGTTGCCATGCACGCCAACGATGGAGCTGATGTTGACGATCGCTCCGGCGCGGCGCTTCAGCATCGGCCTCGAGAGCGCCCGGCACGTGAAGAACGCCCCGCCCAGGTTGGTGTCGATGACCATACGCCAGTCGTCCTCCGACAGCCGCATGATCAGGTCGTCTCGTGTGATGCCCGCGTTGTTCACGAGGATGTCGATTGGCCCCACCTCGGACTCGACCCGGGACACCAGCGCGGCCGCACCCTCGGCGGTGGACACGTCGCCCTGCACGGCCTCGGTGCGGCCGCCGGCATCGCGCACGCGAGCAGACACCGCCGCCGCGGCGGACTCGTCACGGACGTAGTTGACGACGACGGTGGCGCCGGCAGCGCCGAGCTCGGCGCAGATCGCGGCTCCGATCCCCCGCGACCCACCGGTCACCAGGGCGATCCTCCCATCCAGCTCAGGCATCGACCATCACCTCCGCAAGTGCTTCCAGGTCGGTCGGGTCGGACACCGCCAGCGTCCGCACCGATCCGTCGATTCGCTTGACGAGGCCGGTCAGCACGCCGCCGGGCCCGACTTCGACGAACGTGTCGACGCCGGTGGCAACGAGCGCCTGCACGGCCTGGGTGAACCTGACGGGCGCGGTCAGCTGCTCGACCAGGAGGCCGGGCACGCGATCGGCGGTCTCGAGCGCACTCGTGACGGTGCTCATGAACGAAACCTGCATCTCGGCGAACTGGACGGCACGCACCGCGGCCATCAGCGGGCTGTGGAACGCACCGGCCACCGGCAGGCGGATCACCTTGCCGCCGACCGCACGCGCCTCCTCACCCACGGCCTCGATCCCCTCGTCACGCCCGGAGATGACCACCTGACCGGGACAGTTGTAGTTGGCCGGCCACACGTCGTCGCGCGCGGCGCACAACCGCTCGACCTCGGCGTCGTCCAGCTTCAGCACGGCAGCCATGCCACCGCCGGTCGCGGCCTCGGCGCTGATCCGCCCGCGCTCGGCCACCAGCCGCAGCAGATCGCCGGCCGATGCAGCCCGCGCTGCGGCGAGCGCCGCGTACTCGCCGACGCTGTGGCCGACAACCACGCTCGGAACCACGCCCGTGCGGTCCTCGACCGCGCGCAGCGTCGCGATCGACGCCGCCACCAGCGCGGGCTGTGTCACCTCCGTGCGCGAAAGCTCCTCCATAGGGCCGTCGAAGCTGACGGCGCGGACGTCGAAGCCGAGCAGGTCGTTGGCCTCCTCGAATACGGCCGCGGCAGCGGGCACCTCGGCGGCCAGGTCGCGCGCCATGCCGACGCGCTGGCTGCCCTGGCCGGGGAAACAGAAGGCGACCCGGGTCATGCCCGCTCCTTCGTCCACTCGAGCAGCGCCGATCCCCATGCCAGCCCGCCCCCGAAGCCGACCATGAGCACGATGTCGCCGCGGTCGATGCGACCCTGCCGCCAGGCCTCGTCCAGGCCGATCGGGATCGAGCCGGCCGACGTGTTTCCGTACCTGTCCACGTTCGAGAACACCTTCCCCTCGTCGATGCCCAGGCGCCGCGCCGCGTGATCGATGATCCGCCTGTTCGCCTGGTGCGGGATGAACAGGTCGACCTCCGCGATGGTCATGCCGGCCGCGTGGAGGCAGCGCTCCGCCGACTCGACCACCACCCGCGTCGCGAACTTGTACACCTCGGGGCCGTTCATCTTCACGTACGGGCCCTCGTCACCGAAGGCGGCGTTGCCTGCTGCAGCAACGGACAGCAGCGGGCCGCCGCTGCCGTCGGAGCCCATCTCGAAGCCGCGAAGCCCGCCAGGCCCCTCCGACCGGCCGAGCACGACCGCGCCCGCCCCGTCGCCGAACAGGATGCAGGTCGAGCGGTCGCGCCAGTCGAGCAGGCGCGAGAACACCTCGGTGCCGACGACCAGGACGGTGTCGGCGAGGCCGGAGGCAATCTGCGCATACCCCTGCGCCAGGGCGTAGATGAAGCCGGTGCAAGCCGCCGACAGGTCGTACCCCGCGACGTCCACCGCGCCGATGGTGTTCCCGATCAGCGAGGCCGTGGCCGGGAAGTAGTAGTCGGGGCTGGCGGTCGCCGCCACGATCAGGTCGAGCTCGTCAGCTCCCACCCCAGCGCTGGCCAGAGCGAGCCGGGCCGCCTCCGCCCCGAGGCTCGCCGACGAGTCGCCAGGGGCAGCGATACGCCGCTCGTGGATGCCGGTGCGCTGCGCGATCCACTCGTCGCTCGTTTCCACCATCGTCGCGATCTCGTCGTTCGTCAGCACCCGATCCGGCACATGCGATCCGATGCCGAGCACCACGACGCCGTCGCGGCAGGCCGCGATCACGCCTCCGGCTCCGGGAGCGCGAACGTCAGCGCCGCACGACAGGCCAGCTCCTCCCCGACGGAGGCCGTGGCGTCCGCCTTGCCGATCGGGCCGCGCAGCCGCGTGATCCGGCACTCGAGCGTCAGCGTGTCTCCGGGGGTCACGATCCGCTTGAAGCGCACGTCGTCGATGCCGGCGAAGAGCGCCAGCCGGCCCGCGAACCCCGGTGCGGACAGGCCGCAGACGGCCCCAACCTGCGCCAGCGCCTCAACCTGGAGCACGCCGGGCATGATCGGACGGCCGGGGAAGTGGCCGCGCAGGTACCAGGCATCCTCCGACACGTGATAGCGGCCGACGGCGTGATCGCCAGGTACCAGCTCGACGATCTCGTCCACCAGGAGGAATGGCTCGCGGTGGGGGATGATCGCCTCGATGCCGGCCCGGTCGAGCGGCAGGGCGATATGCGTCACGCGGTGACCGCCTCGGCCGACGGGCCCAGCGCCCGGCGCATACGGGCACGCCCGCGATGCGCGTGGCACTTGACGGTGCCGACGGGCATGTCCAGCACCTCGGCGATCTCCTCATAGGACAGCGCCAGGACGTCCTTCATCACCATCACGTGCCGCTGGTCGGTGGACAGGCCGCCCATCTCGCGAGCCAGCATCGCTCGCTGCTCACGCTGGCACGCCAGATCGTGCGGGCCGTCGACCGACACGACCTCGGGGGCCGTCTCCAGCGGCACGTGTTGGCGACCAGGCTGTAGAGCCAGGTGGCGAACCGTGACTCGCCACGGAACTGGTCGATTCGGGTCAGCACCTTCGCAAGCGCCTCCTGGGCGGCATCCTCCGCGTCCTGCGGATCGTCGAGCAGGTACGACGCGAGCCGTCGCACCCGCGGCTCGTGGCGATGCACCAGGGTCTCGAGGGCGGCTCGATCGCCGTCCTTGGCCCGCACGGCCAGCACCACATCCGAGAGCACGGCATGGGCCGACTCGTCGCGCACCCGTTCTCGCAGGGTCAGACGGGCTGCCGCGCGTTTGGGTTGCGAGAACATCAGCGGCGTATTCTATGGAATGCCCTTGCTCCCCGAGCAGGTCGAGCTCCGGCTCCGCGGACGCTTCGGGCATCCGTACGTCTGGCGGGACGAGTGCGCGTCCACCCAGGAGCTGGCGCGGGGACTGCCGCACGGCGGCGTCGCGGCAACCGATCACCAGACGGCCGGGCGCGGACGGCGCGGGCGCAGCTGGGTTGCTCCGCCGGGCGCCGCGCTGCTGTTCTCCCTCTCCCTGGCGCCGCGCACGCCACCCGACCGGCTCTCCGCCTTCTCGCTGGTCGCCGCCGAGGCGGTGGCAACGGCATGCCACCCGGCGGCGCTCGTCCGGTGGCCGAACGACGTCATCGTCGACGGCCGCAAGCTGGCCGGCGTGCTTCCGGAGCTGAAGGAGGGGACGCTGGTGCTGGGAGTGGGCATCAACGCCACGATGACCGCCGAGCAGCTTCCCGCCGATGCCCGCGTGCCACCCACGTCGCTGCGGCTGATCACGGGCGGGCGGGTCGACCGGGCCGCCCTGCTCGCCGATGTGCTGGCCGAGCTGGAGCGGCGCTACGACGCCTTCGAGCGGGACGGGTTCACGGGGCTTCGGCGCGACGAGCTGCGCGGGCGGATGGTGAGCCTGGCGGGCGGGCCGGCCGGCATCGCCGAGGGGGTCGATGCGGAGGGCCGGCTGGTGATCGCGGGCCGCGCCATGACGTCGGCCGAGGTCGAGCGCGTCGAGGCGGTCGAGGAAGCGCAGGGGCGGCCGTGAACCAGGGCGGCCTTGACCTCCGGCAAAGCCCGATCAGCGGCGAGACGGTGCTGATCGTGCCGGGCAGGGCGGGCCGCCCCGGCGCGATCGGCCGGACGACGCGGATCGCCGACGCCTCGACCTGCCCGTTCTGCGCGGGCCATGAGGCGCTGACCCCGCCCGAGGTGGAGGCGCTCGGCCGGGCGGATGGCATGCCCGATACGCCCGGCTGGGCGGTGCGCGTGGTGCCGAACAAGTACCCGGCCTTTCCCGGGCACGAGGTGGTCGTGCACGGTCCCGACCACGTCCTGTCGGTCGCAGATGTCGATCCGGGCGTGTGGGAGCTGGTGCCCGAGGCCTGGCGGCGGCGCCGGGCTGCGCACGAGGCGGCGGGAGCAGCATGCGTGCTGATCGTGATCAACGAGGGGCCGGCTGCCGGCGCGTCGCTCGACCACTCGCACTCGCAGGTGGTGCCGTTCGGCGCGACGCCGCCGGTCGTGGCACGCGAGCAGGAGGCATTCGCGTCGGCCGGCCGATGCGCGCTGT
>Ga0209577_10002288_pt1 | contig 18544 bp, 19 predicted proteins | sample GraSoiAngelo_109_FD_185874 | JGI IMG/M metagenome (GOLD analysis project Ga0209577, IMG submission 185874) | Grasslands soil microbial communities from the Angelo Coastal Reserve, California, USA - 14_0903_12_20cm (SPAdes) (version 2) | ecosystem: Environmental > Terrestrial > Soil > Grasslands...
CAGCCGTTATCGGCGTCTTCGAACCTCCGCCGGGCATGAACAAGATGTCGGTGAAGTCGCCGTCACTTCCCATGTTGGTGCTGATCACGCCATGGGCGCTACCGCGATGGCCAAGGACCGCCGCGCCCGCGCCGTCGCCGAAAAGCACGCAGGTGTTTCGATCGGTCCAGTTGGTGATCGACGTTAGCTTATCCGCTCCGATCACCAGCACCGTGTCATAGGTTCTGGAAGTAATGAATTGCTGCGCGATCTCGATTCCAAACAAAAACCCAGCGCAGGCTGCCGAAATATCAAGACAGGCGGCGTTTTTAGCGCCGATCTTTTTCTGAACGAAACACGCCGTCGCGGGAAAAACCATGTCAGGCGTGGCGGTGGCGACCAGGATAAGCTGGACGTCCTCGGGCGAGATTTTCGCCTGCTCCAAGGCCTTGAGTGCGGCTTTCGAGGCCATGTCGCTGGTGGTTTCGTCCTTGGCGGCAATGCGACGCTCCTTGATCCCGGTGCGCGTCGTTATCCAGTCGTCACTGGTATCGACCATGTGTGAGAGGTCTTCGTTGGTCAGGATCTTGTCCGGCGCGTAGCTGCCGGTCCCAATGATGGAAACCGTCCGCTGGTTCCTAGTGGATCGCGGGCTCGAGTGGTGCTGCAGTTTCATGATAACGTTGAACCTCCTCGATAATATGCGGGTTGACCTGGTGTTCAACGGACTCCACCGCCACCCGCAACGCGTTCTTGATGGCGAGCGGCGTGCTGGCGCCGTGAGCAATAATGCAAATCCCGTTCACGCCCAAGAGCGGACTGCCGCCGTACTCTTCGTAGTTAGTTTTATCTTTAATAGTGCGAAACGATTCCCGCGCCAAAAACGCGCCCAGCTTTCGCATCGGCGTCCGGGACAGCTCGTGCTTTAACCACTCAAAAATTGCCACCGAGATCGATTCGCAGGTCTTCAAAATCACGTTTCCGACAAATCCGTCGCACACCACCACCTCGACCGGGTCCTCGAAGAGATGCCGCCCCTCGATGTTGCCTACAAAATTTAATGAGCTCTTTTTGAGCATTTTGAAGACTTCCTTGGTCATCTCATTGCCTTTCACATCCTCCTCCCCGAGCGAGATCAGACCCACCGTCGGATTCTTATAGCCGAGCACGTGACTGGAATAGACCGAGCCCATGGTGGCATATTGAAACAGATGTTCGGGGCGGGCGTCGATGTTCGCTCCGGCGTCGATTAGAACGAAAACATTCGTTTCAGTCGGAAGAACGGCTGCGATTCCCGGACGATCGATCCCCGGCAGAGTGCGCAATTTGATTTTGCTGGCGGCCACCGCCGCACCGGTGTGCCCCGCGCTAACAATGGCATCGGCCTGGCCATGCTTGACCAAATCGACCGCGCGACTCACGGATGAATCTTTCTTACGCCGAACCGCTTCTACGGCGCGGTCGCTCATATCAACTACTTGCGAGGCGTGGACAATCTCGACCCGCGAATCGTTGCAGCGTTGCTTCTTCAGCTCGGCTTCGATCTGCTTCGAATCGCCAACCAAAAAGAGTTTTCCAATGCGGCGATATTTACGCAGGGCGAGAACCGCTCCGCCGACCAGATTACGTGGACCAAAGTCGCCCCCCATCGCATCGAGCGCGATTTTCATGCGAGCTAGCAGTTTGCGTTTAACGCGCGGCTAATGCAAAACCAAAATCAGATCGTTAAAGCGTTGAAAGGTCAACGCGTTACAGCGGAAGAAAAGGAAAGCAGCAGCCGCTCTTCAACGCTTCGATTCTTTCAACGCGCGGCTCAGGCCCCTACACTCAACACCTGTCGTCCCTTATAATAACCACATGACGGACAAACGGTGTGCGACGGCACGGTACTGCCACACTGCGCACATTTATTCAGCTGCGGCGCATGCCAGCGATTGGCTGCCTTTCGGGTGCGCAACCGCATCTTCGAGGTTTTACGTTTGGGAACGCCCATGGGTCGGCTATCAAAGCACGTTTTGACGGAAAAACAAACGGGGGGGCGCGCCGACCGTTGAAGCGTTAAAGGGTTGAAACGTTCAAGCGGAAGAATTGCTTACGCTGCAACGTTTAAACGCTTCAACGTTTTAACTTTAGTTTATCCAGCGCGCTCCAATCCGCTTTCGCCTTCTTGTCGCCCCCAGTGCTCCCCACTTTCGCCGCTTTACAGATGTGTCCGCCGTCGCGATCGCAACGTGGATAGGGCGGCAGATTCAGTAAAATATCCTCCCGCATAAACGGCGTGATATCGACCGTCTCCGGCCCGTGCAGTTCGGTGTGGAGCGCGAACGCTGGGACTTTGATTTCGTGCTCGAACTTCTCGAGACAAGCCACGCATGCCAGCACGACGGTTTGCGCGATCGTTCCATTCGCCCAAAGCGAGCCGTCAGAAATTCCGAGATCAAGGCTGTAACGCATCGGCCCGACACACCGAATTTCCTGCAATCCCAGGTCGCCCAAGACGCCATCCTCCTCACCGGTGAGATGCAAACCTTCCGGCGGAATCTGGTTCAGATGGATTTTCATACTCCCACGAACTTCATGTTATCGGCGCGACCTCTCCCAATTTTATCCTGAATTTTCTCGCCAGAGCGGAGACATCGCCTCCGAGCTTCGCGATCTCTTTCACAATCCGCGAGCTGAGATAGGTGTATTCCTCCTTCGGCATGAGAAAGATTGTCTCGATGTCCGGATCAAGTTTTCGGTTCATCAGCGCCATTTGAAACTCGAACTCGAAATCGGAAATGGCGCGTAACCCGCGCACTACCGCATGCGCATTTTCCGAGGCGGCGAATTCCACCAGCAACCCTTCCATCGGCGCGACGCGGACGTTATCGTTCGTGATCGCGTTGCGCAGCATGGCCAGCCGCTCATCCGGCGCAAAGAGTGGCTGTTTTTGGTCATTAATCGCGACCGCGACAATGACTTCGTCAAACAGCGTACAGGCTCGTTCGATGACGTCGAGATGGCCATTCGTCACCGGATCAAAGCTGCCGGGATAAATCGCGCGCCGCATGACCAGGAAGCCTCGTACAAGAATCCCAAAATGTAAAAGACGGGAATCCTTCGTCATCCATCATTCGTCATCCGCTCAGGCCTCGTCCTCCGCCTGCTACGGCGTAGTCCAGCGACTACCGGACGTGGGCGAGCATTCTTATTCATTTTATGGCATCCAAGTTGCCGAGGGCGCCCGATAGCCGGAGAATATTTCCTCTTAATGTTTGATCCCGAGTCTTATCGCAGCGTCGCCGTTGCCAGCACTTTTTCGCCTCGATTCGAGCAGGTCTTGGCCGAGGCAAAACGCGTTCGCGATCGTTTCGATGCTGAGCTTTGCCTGATCTACGTGGGCGAAAAAAGCAACGAGACGAGCGCGAAATTTGCCGATGCCCTCGAGCGGCTTTCCTTGCCGAAAGATTCCCCCATTCATTATGAGCAGGGTGATCCTGCCACGGCAATTCTCCAATCGATCAGGGAAAACGCTATCGACGTGATCGTGGCTGGCGCGCTGGAGAAAGAAGTGGTGCTGCACCCTTTCCTCGGCAACGTCGCCCGCCGACTCCTCCGCGAGAGCCGCAGCTCGGTCATTCTTTTCACTCACCCGGCACGCGAACCGGAGCCAATGCGTAAGATCGTCTTCCTCGCCGAATATTCCGAGCATGGCTCCAAAAATTTGCGGCGCGCTTTGCACTTGGCGGCGCGGGAAAAGTCCGAATGCGTTTACGTGGTGCGACTTATTACCACCTTCGACGAAGCACGCGCGAAAAAGGGCGGCGGCACTCCCACTGAAAGCAACGAGGACGCAAAACTGGAACATTTCGTCCTCGCGCTTGGTCACACCGATGTGCCGATCGAAGTGCGTTGCATTCGTGGTAACACCGGGTTCGCCGCGGCGGATTTCGTGAAATCGGTGGAGGCAGACTTGCTCGTTGTTCCGCTCGATCCGGCGAAAAAAGGCGGCCAGTTACCGCCGAATCTGGACTGGCTCACCGACGTCATTCCTTGCAATCTCTGGCTGGCGCGCTGAAAAAGGATGGACGACTTCCAAGTCGCCCGCGTAAACAATTCACAAACTTTGGCGACTTGGCAGGTCCGAGCCGGACGGACATTGCCGGTTCTAATCAATCAATTGTAGGGAGGCCATTTTGGCGGCTGGTCCAAGAATAGATGGCGGCAAAGATCGCCGTCCTACAATTGATCGTCTGGAACGAATTAGCAGATAAACCCGCTCGCCGCGACTTGCCGCGTCTGTTATCTGATCTGCAACCGCCAGTCCGGCTCGGCCCAATGAATCCCGCTCATCCCTTTCACCCATACGGCCCCGCGCATCTCACCGTCATCTTTCTCACCATCGCGTTGCCATTCTTCTTCGCTGCCCTCGTCCGCTGGACGAAATCAGCGATCACCGAACGCATCATCGTCGGCGCGCTCTCTCTCATTTTGGTTTTGAATTATTTCGTCTATCTATCGTTAGTCGGGCAATTCGGCGCCGTCAGCTGGGAACAAACCTTGCCGATGCAACTCTGCGATTGGGCGATGGTCGTAATCATCATCGCGATGTGGACTCGCCGGCCACGCTGGTTTGAGGTCGCCTACTTCTGGGGAATCGGCGGCACCGTGCAAGCCGTGCTAACTCCGAATCTGCTCTACGGTTTTCCCGACTTCCGATACTTCAGTTTCTTCATTTCCCACTGCGGCATCATCATTGGAATCGTTTTCCTGATGTTGACCCATCATCTTCGACCGCACGCCTTCTCTATCGTCCGTGTTTTTCTTTGGACCGAACTTTACTTCGTCATCACACTAGCGACCGACCATTTCACCGGGTTCAATTACGGTTTTCTTCTGCACAAACCGGAAGCGAAGACTCTGCTTAACATTCTTTCGGATTATCGCCCGCTTTACCTCTTCGAAATGCACCTGCTGGCGCTCGTATTTTTCCTTGTGCTCTATGGGCCATTTGCGATTTACGATCTTACGCGCCGAAGATTTCTGTAGCGGCGCCCTATGAGCGCCGATGTTAGTAGTTTCGGCGGTCACAGACAGCCGCTACAATCACAATTCAAAATGGAACTGCTTCGCATCAGAAACGTCACCATCGGCGGCGGAAGGCCGGCTTTCATTCTCGGACCGTGTGTCATCGAATCGGAAGAATTCGTCCGGCGAATGGCGAAAAAAATTGCGCAGATTTGTGCGGCGGAAAAGACGCCCTTCATTTTCAAGGCTTCCTACGACAAAGCAAACCGCACTTCGGCGAGATCATTTCGCGGAATTGGCCCACGCGAAGGCTGCGAAATTCTCGCGTCCATCGGTCGCGAACTAAAAATCCCGGTCACGACGGATGTGCATTCCCCGACCGAAGCGGAGATGGCAGGCGAATTCATCGATTTACTGCAAATCCCTGCCTTTCTTTGCCGCCAAACTGATCTGTTGCGCGCCGCCGCAGAAACGGATCGGGCAGTGAACGTCAAGAAAGGGCAATTCCTTGCCCCATGGGATGTGAAAAACATCGCCGAAAAATTGGAAAAGTTTGGCGCGAAACAATTTCTCTTCACCGAACGCGGCACCACCTTTGGTTACAATAATCTTGTCGCTGATTTTCGGTCGCTGGCCTGGATTCGCGAAGCCGGCTACCGCGTGATTTTCGACGCCACCCATTCGGTGCAACGCCCGGGCGGCGCGGGCGATTCCACCTCGGGTGACGGAGACCTCGCGCCGGTCCTGGCACGCGCGGCCGTGGCCGCGGGATGCGACGGCGTCTTTATGGAAGTCCACGAAAATCCGGAGCGCGCTCTGTCCGACGGTCCAAATCAGCTGCCATTGAAAAATTTGCCGAAGGTTCTTCGCGTGTTAAAAGCTGTTCATGCTGCCGTTTCTTAACGGTCGCGCTGGACGCGTGATTTTTTTGGGATTGCTGACGTTTTTGATCGCACCGGCTGATTTCGCCCAGCAAGCGAAAAAACATAAGAAGGCCAAAGGCACGGTGTTGCCGTCTGAGTCTGCCACTGCAAGTCCAGGATCAGGCGGCCAGGTCCCCCTGCCCATCGGTCATGAAGCCAAGGGTCTGACGCTGCCCGATATTGACGAGAACGGGCATTTGCGAGGTCGTTTCGTTGCCGGGACGGCGACGCGAATCGATCAGGACCACATGCAATTTCGCGATCTCAATATCACGACCTACACCGAAGACAATAAGATCGATCTTCAAATAGCAATGGCAGATTCCGTGCTGGACTTGAATACCCGTGTCCTCACATCACCACAACGAACCACGATCAAGCGCGCTGATTTCGAGATCGTGGGTGATGCTGTCCGCTTTGACACAGCCCAGCGGCACGGAACCATGACCGGCAATGTCAAAATGGTGATTACCGACCAATCGAAGCTGAGGCCGCAACAATCGCCGCAAAAGCAGCCATGAAGTTGTTGAGACTCGCAATCTTTAGCCTGGCAATAACTGCGCTTGGGCAGAATGAGGTCGCTACCAACGCAGCGAAAACCTCCAAGCCGGCGAACTCGCCGAAACCGAAGGCGAAAGCGAAGGCGAGTGCCGCCCCCGCCAAAAATCCTCTCGAGAACGAATCGAAAGGCCCGATCATCACCGAAATTTACGCCGATGAGGCCTCCTTCGATTCGGGAAAGAACACGGGTATTTTCACCGGAAACGTGAGAGTGTTCGATCCCCGATTCAACCTCCAGTCAGATAAGTTAACGGTGTATTTGCATAAGGGCGAAGAACAGGGATTGGAGAAAGCGATTGCCGAGGGAAACGTTGGCGTGGTCCGCGACAGACCCGACCCGAACGGCGGGCCACCGACCCACGCCGTTGGTCGCGCCGAGCACGGGGTTTACACGGCGTCGGATGGTAGTGTCGAGTTGAGGGGAATGCCCAAAGTTCAGCAAGGACCAAACATGCACATTGCCACCAGCGCCGAGACCGTGATGATTATTGATCAAGACGGACACCTCAACACTCATGGCCCGAGCCGCACAGAGATTCGCCAGGAACCCAATCAAGAAAAGTCTCCCTCGGCCACGGCATCCCCATCGGCCAAGCCATGATTAGCGCGACCGCAGCTCGTTCACCGGCTGGGGCGAAAGCGACCCGCCCCCCAGATGTGTTGTCTACGCATGAACTGGTGAAAATTTACGGTGGCCGCGCCGTGGTCAACGGCATCAATGTTAACGTCAAAGCCGGGGAGATCGTTGGGTTACTCGGACCCAATGGTGCCGGCAAGACCACGACATTTTACATGATCGTTGGCCTGGTTCGGCCCAATAGCGGGAGCGTCATTTTTCGCGACCAAGACGTGACCACCTTCCCGATGTACAAACGGGCGCGGCTCGGGATGGGATATCTGCCGCAAGAAGAATCGATTTTCCGCAAGATGACGGTGGAACAAAACATCCTGGCGATTCTCGAGACTTTGGCCTTGAGCAAACACGAGCGGCGACAGCGTTGTGATCATTTGCTCCATCAATTCGGGATCGAGAAGATTGCAAAGAACACGGCGTTGACGTTGAGCGGCGGGGAAAAACGCCGGCTCACCATCGCGCGCTCGCTCGTCACCAGTCCGAGCCTGCTCATGCTCGACGAACCGTTCAGCGGGGTCGATCCGATTGCTGTTTATGATGTGCAGCAAATTGTAGTTAACCTGCGCAAGTCCGGCCTCGCTATTCTTATTACCGACCACAACGTGCGCGAAACGTTATCGATCGTCGATCGCGCCTACCTGATCTACGAAGGCCGGGTCGAAAGCGAAGGTTCCAAAGATTTCCTAATCAATGATCCCATCAGCCGCCAGCTCTATTTAGGTGAACGCTTCCGCATGTAGGCGCCCGCATAGGCATCCCAACGCCGGTTTGCCCGGACCTGATGGCAACCACTGATTCTCGTATAACGATTCACATGGTCGCGAGTCTCGACGGCTTCATCGCTCGCAAGGACGGGAGCGTCGACTGGCTCGAGACCTCAGACGAATTCGCAGGCGGGGATACTTTGGACCCAAAGTTCGTCGAGACCTTCCTCAAAATGATTGATTGCTACGTCATGGGCTCACGAACCTATGAGACGGCGTTAAATTTTGAAGCCAAAGGGTTCGGCTGGGCGTACGGCGACAAACCCACCTTCGTCCTCACTAGTCGCGAGCTGCCGCGAACCCGGAATACTGTCGAGTTCTACTCAGGCGACCTTGCGCAATTCGTGAATGAGCACCTGCGGCCCAGATTCCGTAGCATCTGGTTTGTTGGAGGCGGTGCAGTTTCCGGTGAATGCCTTCGTCTCGGGTTAGCCGACGAAGTGCGTTATTCTATTCTGCCGATCTTGGTTGGCGATGGGATATTGTTCTTCGAGAAGCTCGACAGAGACATTCCTCTCCATTTAACGGAGGTCAAAGCCTACAAAAGCGGCATGGTGGCGCTTCGTTATGAGGTGCGAGGACATCGTGGGTGAACGAGGGAACGCCTAGCAGGCAGACTACAGACCAAGCGCGCTAAAGTTTACCCGCCGTGGCGGCTCGGCGCGACTAAGCTTTGTCTCGTTAGGCTCGCGGGGCGAACGATGGGCTCGCTGCTAACTCAGCCAAAGAGCGCGGCCATCCGTTGCCTGGTTTTCGCATCCGGCAGCTGGCCAAAACCGGCCCCCATGTTGTCCTCCAGATGCTGCGGATTGTTGGTCGCAGGAATCACGCAGGTGACAGCCGGATGGGACACGACCCATTTCAATAAGAATTGTGCCCAGGAGTGACAATCGAACTCGGCCGCCCATGGCGGCAGCGGTCTTCCCGAAACCGCCTTAATCACGCCGCCGCTGCCGAAAGGACGATTAATGATAACTCCCATGCGTAGTTCCTGCGCCAGCGGCAAGATACGCTGAGCCGCGCCTCGATCGGCGATTGAATAATTGATCTGCACGAAATCCGGCCTCTGCGATTTCATGTTTCTCTCGATTTCAGCAAAACCTTGGGGCTCCGAATAGGTGATCCCCGTATACCGGATCCGTCCTTTGCTCTTCCACTCGCGCAAAGTGCTCATGTGAGCGACGACATCGACCAGATTGTGCACCTGCATGAGATCGATCGTTCTGGTTTGGAAACGATCCAGCGAGCGTTCCATCTGCGCGATGCCCGCTTCTTTACCTTTTATCCACACCTTGGTGGCGATGAAAAGCGATTTGCTCACGCCCGATTTGCCGGCGATTTGGCCAATCAAGTTTTCGGCATTCCCGTACATCGGCGACGAATCGATTACCTTTCCGCCGCGTTTAACAAAACGCGTAATGACTTCGGTGATGTCATTGGTTTTCGGCGAGTTGGAAGGAACGTCAAATGTTAGGGCGCTCCCAAGCCCAATTACCGGAAGTTTCTCGCCGGTTGATGGAATGGCGCGCATCAAGGGAGATCCTTCCGCTGCAAAGATGCGTGATGACCCGATCGGCAGGCACACGCTCGCAGTGGTGGCACCGATCAACTTCACAGCCCGTCGTCGTGTAATCATTTGCCGCACAAGCTAGGACAAAATCAGCGCTGGACAATAAATTCGGCCAGTACTGCCTGTTTATGAATTCTTCGATCCGCAGGCCGACGAAATTGGCGCGCTTTCCGAAGTGCCTGATAGGGCTGGCCAGATGTTTCTCTAACAGTCAGCGGCGTTGTTTACAGGATGCAGGAAGAGATCGCTAAATACTGTAAATCCTGTTAATCTTGTCTAGTAAGAGAATGGAACGGGTAACTGGAATTGGCGGAGTTTTTTTTCGTGCCAAGGATCCGGAGGGATTGGCTGCGTGGTATGAAAAGATGCTGGGTGTCACTCCGGTGCCGGCTGATTACACCTCGCTACCTTGGGAGCAGGAAGAGGGGCCGACAGTTTTCGCCCCTTTTTCAATCGATACCGATTATTTCGGCGATCCACAGCAAGCCTGGATGATCAATTTTCGAGTAGTTAATCTCGATCGGATGATCGCGCAGCTACGCGCAAAAGGAGTTGAAGTAGTAGTCGATCCCGAGAGTTACCCGAATGGTCGGTTTGCCCGGTTACATGATCCAGAAGGAAATCCGATCGAACTATGGGAACCGAAGGAATGATTTCTGACTATAGGACTATGGACTCCTGACTACAGAGAAGCAAACACCGAACACGCCGAACCGTCCGAGTCCGAGAGTTTTCGCAGGCAGCCGCGCAACGCCAACGCCAACCCCTCACCCTTCAACCCTCAACTCTCAACCTACCGTATTCGGTAGGCTTCTACCAACGCGACACCGGTTGTCCCATTCTTTCCGCGCACGATTGCGGTGTAGTTGCCCGCCGGTAGCGAGAGAACGACGGCCGCTTCGCGGCTATCCTGCGGCTGAAGCAACACCGCTTTCACTGCTGTCGGCGTGTTGTCCTGCCAATCGTTCTCGAACGAAATCAAACCGCCATTAGCATCGCGTACTTCAAGTGTCGGATCTTGTAACGGTTGGGTGATTCCGAAACTGCCTAGCGTGGGTCCGATTGCACGCACCACAATCAGCGGCTGTTCGCCGTTGCCGATGATCAATCCACCGATCAGAACATTGTCACCAGTGCCAACAAATCCGCGCGTACTCAGATCTTGAAAAATCGAAGTCGTCGCGTCTAGCTCATACACATCCACCAATCCGATGCCGGTCCCGCCATTTTTGCCGCTCACCACCGCGCTGTAGGAACCGGGAGGGAGCGTGGCAATGATGGCCGATTCCAAATTATTCCGCGGAGCAAAGCCGCTGGCCGCGATTTGAGCCTCTTGCGTGCTTCTCCAATCGTCGTTAGACGCAACCACGACCTTGCTGCTGTTAACAACGACAATGGTTGGATCCGCCAGAACACCGCTTACTCCTAAGGTGCCTAAGGTTGGCCCGAGTGCGCGGACAATGACCTTTTTTGGCTGGCTCCCGCTAATGATAAATCCAGCAATCAACACATCTTCGCCGGTGCCAACCATTCCTCGCGTTGAGATGTTCGTCGCTTTGGCCAGCGGTGCGATCTGGCCACTCAGTAATCGATTCGCTTCACTGGCCAGTTGATGATGACCGCCCGTAGTCGGATGAATGTCATCCCAGAAAAGGTATGTGTCCGGATTCACCCCCGACTGATCCTGCGCCGGAACAGTGGTGTTGACGAAGCCGTAGCGCCTGGGCTGGCCCAATGCGCGAATCACGTCCAGCCAAACGTCGAGTCCATAAACGTGGATGGTAATTCCGTTGGCGGCGTATCCACTAATTACGGAAGCCACGACAGAATTTAATTGGCTGCGATAGTTGGCGGAGGCAAGATCGAGCCCCGCTACGCGGTTAGGATCGCCGAAAGAATTCGGGACCGCGCCGAGTGGTGGAACGTTGGGGACAAGAAAATTTCGGGCGCCGGCGTTGGCCAGCCGCATGATCAAGCCCCCGACGCGATTAGCGGTATTATTCACACTCGTGGCGCTGAAATCGTCAAAAAGATCATTCCCCCCGCCCCAGATTATGTAGAGAGCATTGGGATCAGTGACGTGGCTGACGAGATAATCGTTAACCTGCTTGCCAATATTGTCGATCGCGATTGTGAAATCGCCACCGGTAAACGGAAATGGGTTGTTAATAATAGTTCGTTCCTGCGTGCCATCCTTGGTCGTGGCGCCGCCGAAGGCATAATTAGTTCCGCCATCGAGGCTGTTCGTTGCCTTTGGCAAGCTCAAAAATGTCTTGGCTAGTTGCTCGTGCCATGTGCCAGTATATAAATTTGCTGCCGGTGCGGTATTGGTATCGTCAGTGAAGCGGTAGTTGCTGTAATTGAAATTACGACTCGGATAGCTAAAGCCGACGGTATCGCGCGCGCGATGGGCGATGTTTCCATCGTCGGAAAGGCTGTCGCCAAAGACTATAACCTGAGTAAAGGCAGATACTCGTGTGTTAACTATAAATGAGGCCGTCAGGAAAACGACGACCCAAAAAAACTTTCTTATTCCCATAATTATCCCTTTTACTAGAAACGAAACTGCGTTGTGTTTCGGATGCAATCTTTGCATCTCGCGAAGGATCAGGGACATAGACTAACAAGCCTGTGTGCCCCAGCGGGTTGCAGCAGCTAGCTGGGGGGAGAAACAGGCTCCAAGCCTCTTTGGCGCACAGACCACAGGCCTATGTTCCAATCACTCGCAGAAAATCGGCGAAATCCGCACTCTTTCGAATGGCCCTGTTCAATCGCTCGAGGCTTTCATCGGCGGGTTCCGGCAAGAGAATTTTTTGGGAGCGACCATCGCCCGTCAATACAATCTCGTTCCATTGAATCGACTCGATCTGATCGGTAAAACGCGCGACCGCGCGTCCACGGAAAAACGCACGTGTCGTTTCCGGCGGAGAAAAAATTGCATGCCGAATCTCATCTTCATTGATCACGCGCCGCATTGAATCGTGACGCAACAGTTCATAGTATAATCCGCGGTCCAAATCGATGTTGTGATACTCCAGATCAATCGATTGCAGCCAGGGATCGGTCCACGCCAGTTTTTCTTCCTCTTGCAGTTCGTTCAGGAGAAATTTCTTCGCCACCCAATCGACGCGATCCCGACAGATCATGACATCGCGCTGCAAATCGTTCAGGACGCTCTCCCACTCGCGCAAAATCCAGTCCTTCTCCTCGTTGCGATTCAGCTTCTGCGCCGCACCCAGGTAGAGTCGCTGCACTTCGATCGCAGAAATTTTCCGCCCGTCGCGCAACTCAATAATCCAATCGTAGTTCTGGTCCCGACTGATCGATTTGGCAGCGTCGATCGGTTGCGCGATCTCCAATTGCGGCGCTTTCCCGTTTTCGATCAACTCCAAGACCAAGGCCGTCGTCCCCAGTTTCATGGCCGTCGCCCATTCACTCATGTTCGAGTCGCCAATAATCACATGAAACCGGCGGTACTTGCTTGCATCGGCATGTGGTTCATCGCGCGTGTTCACGAGCGGACGGCGATTCATTGTGTCGATGCTGACCAAAACGCTGAAGAAATCCGCCCGCTGTGAAATCTGAAATGCGCCGGGCTGACCGGGCGCGCTTTCCGCTTCGATCCCCATCTTGCCGGCACCGGCGAAAATTTGCCGCGTAACCAGAAACGGCAGCGCACCAGTGACGATACGGTCCCATGGGACATCGCGGCGCATCAGGTAATTATCGTGGCAACCATAGCTGTGACCGAGGAAATCAGTGTTGTTTTTGTAAAGGCAGACACGCTGGCGTTCCGGTAGATGCGCATTTCGGCGTCGGGCGCACTCGGCCAAAATCCGCTCGCCCGCCTTTTCCTGGGCAATCTCATGCAGGGTTGTGCATTCGGGGGTGGAATATTCCGGATGGGCGTGATCGTTGTAAAAACGGGCACCGTTCGACAGCACAAGGTCGCTTTTGATTTCTTGAAAGGTCAGCGGCCGGTTCTTATCAATCTCGTAATAGGCCGATTCGTCCACGTCCTGACGCAATTCTCGCGCGCGAAAGCCGCGTGCGTCCCGATGCGGGTCTTCATGGCCGTAATCCCATTTCATCAACGCGCCGTGCTCGGTGTAACTACGCACCAGCGCGATCGATTCCGCGACGACATCCACGGAGTCCGCGCCTTCCACGGTGATCCCGTATTCCGTCTCCAACCCAAAGACGCGTTCCATCCGCTTGAAACATAGCGCGGGAGTAAGCGACACGACAAATTTCGAAAACGCGCTTCGCTTACTTTCTCCTCTCCTTTTTATTTGACGCTGACCGGGTTGCGGGAAAAATCATGGCCATGAATACCCGCATTTTTTTATCATTAATCGCTTTTGTGGCGATAACTTCCGTTATTTCAATCGCCTTTGCACAATCTCCGCAGCCGAGCGTTCCGGCCACCACGACCACGACGCCGGCCGTCTCGGCACCCGCGACAACCGCGGCCTCGCCGGACCCGGCGGAGATGATGAAGCAAATGATGGAGCTCTCCAAGCTCAACGAAAATCACAAGCTCCTCGCCGATCTGGCCGGAACATGGAGCTATACCGTCAAAATGATGGCTCCGGGCGAGGCTCCGTCTACGTCAACCGGCAGCTGTACGCGCAAGCCAATCATGAACGGCCGCTTTTACGTCGCCGATTTTAGCGGCTCAATGAAAATGCCCGGCGGCGATGGCAAGATGAAAGACTTTGCCTTCAAGGGCACGTCCATTGAAGGATACGACAACGTGAAACAAAAGTTCGTCTCCTCCTGGGCCGATAACATGGGCACCGGCATCATGATGTCTGAGGGCACCTATGATCCGGCCACGAAAACATTCACCTATAATGGCGAAGTGGAACCAGTTCCGGGAATGAAGACACCAGTTCGCGAAGTGATCAAAGTCACGGACAAGAACCATCATACCTTTGAATGGTACGAAAATCGTGGTGGCCAGGACGTGAAAACGCTGGAAATCAACTACACGCGCAAGAAGTAGCGTTGTAGTTACCGCCAAGTTTTCAGTGACGCGGCGTTCAATCAGCCTGCGCCGAACTGTCGCTGTACGGGCAAGGAAGCTCCAACGCTAAACGTCGAAATCAGTCGGCTGGCGCGTGCGTTGACACTGATTGGCGCGAACGTACGCTGCGTTCATGGATGAGGAATTTGCGAGCGAGCGGTCCGAGCAGGCACGCGGCGGTGTTACCCGCCGAAAATTTCTAGGCACGACTCTGATTGGCGGAGCTACGCTATTCGCCGGCGGGTCAAAAATGATCTTTGCGGGGGATCCGCCGGCCGCGGCGGAAAACGACACGGTTTTCCGGGTGGGCGGCGATCTGCCGGTCAATCGGCTGGGGTTTGGCGCGATGCGTCTTACCGGAGCAGGCATCTGGGGTTGGCCGCCTGATCGCGATAATGCCCTCAAGGTTCTGAAACGTGCCGTGGAGCTCGGCGCCAATCTCATCGATACCGCCGACGCTTACGGGCCCGAGACAAGCGAGCTGCTGATTGCCGAAGCGCTCTATCCCTACCCGAAGGATCTGGTAATTGCCACCAAAGGAGGAAACACGAGACCTGGACCAGGACAATGGGTTCCAAACGGCCGCCCGGAGTATCTGTCTCAATGCATCGATAAAAGTTTAAAGCGACTTCGGCTGGAACGAATCGATTTGTATCAACTGCACCGGATCGATTCGAAAGTGCCGGTGGAAGATTCGCTCGGGGCGCTTAAAAAAGCTCAGGACGCCGGTAAGATCCGGCACGTTGGGTTATCAGAGGTTTCTCCGGAAGAAATTGAGCGGGCAGGGAAGGTTTTGCCAATTGTGACGGTGCAAAACCAGTACAACATTGACAATCGAAAGTGGGAGAACGTTCTGACCTATTGTGAGAAGGAAGGAATTGGGTTTATGCCATGGTCGCCCATCGGCGGGAACAGGGGCTTGCACGACAATGCTTTGGAAGCGGCGGCAAAGGATTATCATGCCAGCCTGGTGCAATTAGCACTGGCCTGGCTCCTGCATCGCTCGCGCGTGATGTTACCAATTCCCGGCACCTCTTCCATTGCCCACCTTGAGGAAAACATGGCGGCGGCGAAACTGAAGTTAAGCGCTGACGATTGGAAGCGGATCGATGCGCTAGCAACCTAGTGAAGAGAAGGAGCGGGAAATCCGGAGGTAGGGGCGGTTCACTGAACCGCCCGCCAATTCAATCGCTTTGTATTCCATCGCTTCGCACGAGGCGCCGGCGGTTGCGGTCAATCGCCCCTACCTGAAATGGATTCGCTTAGCTCACAACCGGAATTGCTATACGGATTGCGTCGCAAGAAAATTGATATCTGTTGTAAAACTAAACCGAACCAACTATGAAAAAATTTGCACTATTACTTGTTTTGCCGCTGGTCCTTTCTCTCGTCACAGTTGCGGCGCAGAAAAAAGAGGACTCGGCGGCAACGAGCGAGCAACACGTTGCCCTTAATCCAGATGATCTAAAATGGGGGGACGTGCCTCCCGGATTACCGCCCGGAGCGAAGATGGCGGTGTTGTCCGGCGATCCAACCAAAAAGGGCCTATTCACGGTGCGGATGCAGGCGCCGGCTGGTTATAAGGTACCGCCACACACTCATCCGACAGCTGAGAATACCACGGTAATTTCCGGCACATTTAACATCGGAATGGGCGATAAATTCGACGAAGCAGCCGGAAAGTCGTTGGAGGTGGGTGGCTTTGTTGTCCTGCCTGCAGGGATGAAACATTACGCCTGGAGCACGGGAGATGCGATCATCCAGATTCACGGCAAGGGACCATTTGAGATCAAATACGTGAACCCGGCGGACGATCCGCGTAACGCGAAGAAATAATTCAAATTGAGCATTACGGCGCTTGGAATTTCGAGCCAGATATACGGCCCTGCTCCCAGTCAAAGGCATCGACTTCGTGCAGGTTGTTCTGCAAGAGCAATCCTGACTGGGAGCGGCGACTTCCAAGTCGCCCGGTTGTGAGATTAAATATTGTGGTCAGCATTTTCCCCTGATTAGAATCCGATCTTAGTGAGAACGCGACAGCTCTTTGTTTATAGCGCGCTGCTGGTGTTATTATTTACCGGCGCAACTCGCGCTGGTCAGTACCAACGTGCTAAAGACGGCAGAACTCTCGTTTGGAATGAGGACCATAAACCCGGTGACCTGGTGAGCTGGTCCGGTAAACGCGACGCCGACGGCTACGCTGCCGGTTACGGTACGCTTACGTGGTACACGCCTGAGGACATGCTCGAGACCGGGTCGAATGTTCCTCGTACGCACTACAGGGTTTCGAGCCGTGTTTCCGGAATGATGGTGCAGGGCAAGTTGGAAGAAAAACCTTCCCGCGCGACCGCGCAGGCGGCTATTGAGCCCGAGAAACCGAAGAAGAAGGGATTGTTCAGCTTTCTTAGACCGCGACGGAAACCGTCACCGTCCCACCCTCCTATCGAAGCAACGCCAAGGCCGCGACTGAAATCGCCTTCCACTCGCATCGAAGCGACGCCGGAGGAACCAAGTCCTGCGAATGCTGAAGCTAGTCGGACGCGTACACCAACACCAACGCCAAGCGCAGCCGGCAATTCCCTGGATTCATTGATGCATGCGCCTTCCTCACTGAAGCTGAATTCTCCCACAGCGTCGCCATCGCCGGCTATAGCTTCGCCGAGCGCCACGCCGGATGTTTCACTTCAGCAGCATCCTTCGCCGTCTCCGACTCCGTAGTCAGCCGTGATTGGCCGAACGAAAGGCCGCGCCTCGCGCGCCTGGAGGCGTCCTCTTGCTTGTCATCCTGAGCGGAGCGAAGCGAAGTCGAAGTATCTCTAACTTTTTCCGCAGTCGGCAGTAGCAAAGCCGCGGCCAGTGCCCGCGGCTCTGGCGCGATCATTCGTTACTCCTTCAGGACTTGATCGAGTGTTGTGGAGTCATCCAGCAAGATCCACTCGATAATCGAAATCGGGAGGCTCCCGTTCTTAATCAAATCATCGTGGAATTGGCCAAGGCGAAAGTTCGCGCCCATTTTGTCGTGATACTTCCCGAGCAGATTCATGATCTGCCATTTGCCGGTGATGTACCAGATCTTCTGCGTCGGTGAAGTAGCCGCGCCGGCAGCTTCCCCTTCCGCTGACTCCCGATCGAGTCCGCCCCCGTCCATAAAATACTTCACCGCTTGCTCGAAGGTCCATTTACCAGTGTGCAAATTCACGTCCACGCCGATGCGGGCGGCCCGATATCGCGACAAACGCAAGATTTGCCCCTGAGCCGCCGACCCTTCCGGATAAAATCCCGTCCGCATCAACATTTCTTCGCCATAGAGCGCCCAGCCTTCAACAAAAACACCGTTCTGATGCTGCCGTCGAATCTCGTCAGTCAAATGATTCGCGATCGATAGCTGCATAAAGTGGCCGGGAATGCCCTCATGCCCCAGTATTGGGCGTGGGTCCTCGATTGCCGCGCGCAGATAAAAGTTTTTCGACTCCGGGTTGTAGGTCGGAATGAAAAAGAAACCGGTCGGGTCTTTATCGTAAACACCGGGCGGATTCATAAAACCGCCGGGACTGGTCGGCTTGAATGCCTCCGGCAGTTGTCGAATCTCAAACTTGCCAAGATAATCCGGGATGGTGACGATCTGATGCGACTTCAAAAAATCGATCATCTCCTGCTCGCGGCTCTCATACGTTTTCAAGAACGATTCCTGATCAGGTGGAATATTCTTGGCACGGGCAGGGTTCGGGTCGGCCATGGATGGATCGGGCAACAATGCTTCGAGCGCGCGGTAACGCGCTAATTCTGTCCGGCCGAGCATCTCCACCTGTGCGGCATTCAGCGGCAATAACAGAACATGTTTCAGGTAGTAGTTGTAGTTAGCTTCTCCCATCGGCGCAAAGTCCACCATCTGGGGCAGCTTTTTCTCCAGCCGATCGGCGAAGGCGTGAATAGCATTAAGCGCCGCGTCCCTCGCCTTCTCGAAATCCGCGCCCTCGGTTTCGGACAAATCCTTCGCCAACGGTGCCGCGCTCTCCTTAAAAAGCGGATCGATGTTGCGCGCTGATTGAATCCCCAGTTGCGCATAAAGTTTTA
>Ga0209577_10002289_pt1 | contig 18540 bp, 14 predicted proteins | sample GraSoiAngelo_109_FD_185874 | JGI IMG/M metagenome (GOLD analysis project Ga0209577, IMG submission 185874) | Grasslands soil microbial communities from the Angelo Coastal Reserve, California, USA - 14_0903_12_20cm (SPAdes) (version 2) | ecosystem: Environmental > Terrestrial > Soil > Grasslands...
CCGAAGCCGAAGCATCAATGGTGGACGTTGCTCATCTCAGCGATTCGCGCGGTTATGATCTGATGTGGGCTTCGAATATCGTGAAACGCGCCTGGCAACATTTGCAAAATGCATTTGAGGCGGAAGGAAAAGCGGAATCGCTTGAGGTGTTAAAGCCATTCGTTGACGGCAGCGCGCGGACGGCGCCAAATCAAGAAGAAGCGGCAAAGAAACTTGGAGTTCCGGTGGCGACGTTGCGCACCTGGCTTTGGCGTCTGCGTCAGCGTTATCGCGAAGCGCTAAGGATGGAAGTGGCGAGCACAGTTTCTGATCCGGCCGATGTCGATCAAGAGCTCCAATATCTTTATCAAGTCCTGACAACATGAGCGCTGGACCTGAAATTGTGGAACGGCGACCAGCGGTCGTTGGAACGTCGAATGGAAATGGCTCTACACGTGGCGATGGCGCCGGTGTGATTAAGCGCGGCATTGATTTGCTGCCCCGTCCGGAGTTAAGTAAGTCGATTGCATTTACCGAAACCTGCCCAACCTGCGGAGGACCGCTCACGCAAGGTGAATGCCTTCGTTGTCTCATTAGCCTTGGTTTTCTAAGCGACAGCCAACAACCGGACAAAGTCGAGAACGGCCGACGATTGATACCTGGGCCGCTGAAGTACGATCACTTTGAAGTGGAAATCGGCGCGGACGGTTTTTCGGTCGAGCTCGGCGCCGGAGCAATGGCGATAACTTATCGCGCGCGCGACACAGTGTTGAATTCCGTCGTCGCGCTTAAAGTAATCGACCGAACAGTCGCACAAAATCCCGGGGCGCGATCGCGCTTCTTGCGCGAAGCGCGCGCGGCCGCGCAAATTCGTCATCCTAATGTCGCGCGTGTCAGCCACTACGGCGAACAGGACGGTGAATGTTTTTACGTTATGGAATTGGTCGAGGGCGAAACGCTTGAGGCGAAGGTCCGGCGTGAGGGCCCGATGCGGCTCAGTCTCGCGCTTGAAGTGATTGAGCAGAGTGCACGCGCGCTCGCCGCCGCCGAAGCATGCGGCGTTGTGCATCGCGACATTAAACCATCCAATATCATGCTGGAGTCGGATCCGAGTGGCGTTCCCATTGTTAAAGTAATTGATTATGGGGTCGCGAAAGTTTTGGCGCCTGAGGCGGAACGCGGTGCGGAACAAACGCAAACCGGTTTCATCGGCACTCCTGCTTTTGCAAGTCCAGAGCAATTTGCTCAATCGACAGAAACGCGGCTCGATACGCGTTCTGACATCTACTCCCTCGGCGTCACCTTTTGGTATTTGCTTTCTGGTCGAGTGCCGTTCGTCGGGCGCACGCTCGAAGAGATTTGTGATAGGCAAGCAGAGTCGTTACCAGTTGATCAATTAAAGGGTCTCGACGTTCCGGTGCGAATTTTTGCACTGCTCAAGTCGATGCTTGCCCCCGATCCAAAAGATCGGCCGCAGTCTGCACGCGAACTACTTTCCGCGGTCCACCGCTGCTCCACAAAATTCAGCACCGAAGCACGTTCGCGTCGGAGACGATCCACCCTGGCTGCGGTAGGGACCACGTTACTCATCCCGGCAATTGCTTTGGGAGCTTGGTTATTTCAACGCGGCAAATCTTCCGCTGAGATCGAACAGTCGATCGCGGTTTTGCCATTCGAAAATCTAATCAATGACAAGGAAGATGCCTACTTGGCCGAGGGAATACAGGACGAAATCCTGACGCGCTTATCGAAGGTTGGAGGGCTAAAGGTGATATCGCGCAACTCGACGCAGCATTACAAGAACAAGCCTGAAAATCTGCGTGAGATCGCAAAGCAACTTGGTGTTGCCCACTTTCTGGAAGGAAGCGTACAGAAGAGCGCCGGCACAGTGCGAGTGAATGTGCAACTAATCGAAGCTGCCAATAATTCTCCACTGTGGGCCGATACAATTGATCGCGCACTGACCGACATCCTTTCGGTGGAAAGCGAAGTGGCCATCACCGTCGCCGACCAATTACGGGCAAAACTCACGGGTAAGGAAGCTCAACTAATTGCAGCGAAGCCCACCACCGACCCTCAAGCCTACGATGCGTACTTGCGCGGTCTCGCTTATACATTGAGGAGTGGTGGCTTCGAACCGGCCAACGTTATCCCGGCGCAGCAGTATCTTAAAGAAGCAGTGCGAATTGATCCGAAGTTCGCCCTTGGTTGGTCATTGCTATCGTCCGTTGATTCGGCCGGTTACATAACTAATACTCTTCCACGAACGACCGCCCTGGGCGATGAGGCCCGTATCGCGGCCGAAACGGCTTTTAGACTTCAACCCAATCTTGGGGAGGCAGTATCGGCTAAAGCATTTTATCATTACGTCTTTTTAAAGGACTACGACACGGCCTTGCGTTACTTTGAGCAAGCGGCCCGACTGTTACCCAATGACAGCCAGATTCCTGAGGCGCTGGCATTTGTCGAACGGCGGCGAGGTCGCTGGGAGCAAAGCGAAGCGTACTTCAACCGAGCCGAGCGGTTAGACCCGCGCAATGTTCGCACAATCGGTCAGCACGCAGTGTTATACAAAATGCTTCGTCGCTTTCCCGACGCTGTGCGCAAGTATGAAGACGTTCTTAATATTACACCAGACGATCCTCAGCCCGTTGCGCGCCAGGCCGCTATTTTTCAAGCAATGGGTGACCTTCCTCGGGCTTCCGCGCTCTTAACTCCACTTTATTCGAGAGCTGACGATGGCGGCACGATGAATACACAAGTCTACCAGGCGATTTTGGAGCGTCGCACGGCACCAATCATTCCCCGGCTAAAAGAAGTGCTCTCCAAGCCTGATTCAGCACCGGATGCTGACAAGGGCGAACTGCGTTTTTTGCTCGGCTGGGCACAGGACATTGCGGGCGATCATTCCGGTGCACGCGAAAGTTGGACACAAGCTAAGAATGAACTGGAATCTTCCCTTAAAGAACAACCCGACAGTTATCTCCTCATTGGAGATCTCGCGCTCACGGAGATGAAACTTGGTGAAAACGCCTCGGCAATGACACTCGCCGACCGCGGGCTCTCCGTGAATCCGATTGAGAAAGACGCGATGACTGGACCCTTGTCACTTGAGGTGTTCGCTCGAGTGACTGCCGCAACGGGCGATCACGACCGCTCGATCGCCGCCTTAAAGAAGTTACTTTCAATTCCGTACGAGGGCCCGTTAGCTACACACCTCCCACTCACACCGGCGCTACTCAAACTCGATCCAATGTTTGATCCCCTACGCAACGATCCGCGTTTTAAGGCGCTGACTGAGAGCTCCGGCGCTTCGGTTTATTGATCCACATTTTTTGCGGCAATCGGAGACCGTTCCGGCCATATCGCGACCACGAGGAGGGCAACAATGATCCCGACTGAAACTTCAATGAATCGATGCAGGGCAACGATCCACGCGGGGTTTGAGCGCCGAACCTGAAATTCCTAACCGCGAATCAGCGGTCATACGCGGATCAAGGCTCTCCCTCGAACGAGGCAGAACGGACTGACTCTTCCGTAGCAGTTTAGAATCTACCAGAAGAACAGCGGGGATTGGATCGGCTCTACACGACGATGGGCGGGTGCAAGCGCCTTCCGGAAACCACTCGAACGGTACCGGCGTGATTGAAAACGGCATCGACCAAGCGCTCATTCCGGAGCTAAATAGACCGCTCGCATTTACGGGTATGGAACCTGAACCAGCCGTGCGCACGTGCGCGATCTGCGGACGACCGCTGACGCAGGTCGGTCCCAAAGGCGAATGCCTTCGTTGCCTCGCTGATCTGGGTTTTTTGAGCGGCAGTCGAGAAGCCGAAAAATCTGAATCGGGTCGGCGATTGACGCCTGGACCGCTAAAGTACGATCACTTCGAAGTAGAAGTTGGCCCGGATGGTTTTCCGGTCGAGCTCGGAGCAGGAGCGATGGCAGTAACTTACCGCGCTCGCGATACGGTATTGAACTCCGAGGTCGCGCTCAAAGTGATCGACCGGTCGGCGGCGGGAAATCCCGGCGTGCGCTCGCGTTTCCTCCGAGAAGCGCGCGCCGCTGCGCAAATTCACCATCCGAATGTCGCGCGTGTCAGTCATTACGGCGAGCAAGATGGTGAGTGTTTCTATGTCATGGAACTGGTCGAGGGCGAAACGCTTGAGGCGAAGGTCCGGCGTGAGGGCCCGATGCCGCTCAGTCTCGCGCTTGAAGTGATTGAGCAGAGTGCACGTGCGCTCGCCGCCGCCGAAGCATGCGGCGTTGTGCATCGCGATATCAAGCCATCCAACATCATGCTCGAGTCCGACGCGAGCGGCGCACTTGTAGTCAAGGTGATCGATTACGGTGTGGCCAAAGTTCTCGCGCCTCAGGCCGGGGCTGGCGCCGAACAAACTCAAGCTGGTTTTATTGGAACGCCGGCTTTTGCCAGTCCAGAGCAATTCGCCGAAAACGGTAAATCACGCATCGACACGCGTTCGGACATTTATTCACTTGGAGTGACACTTTGGTTTCTGCTGTGCGGACGAACGCCTTTTGTTGGGCGCACGCTGGAAGAAGTTGCGGCAAGACAGGCGGAGGAACTCCCGCTCGAGCAACTGAAGCATGCTCACGTGCCGGCGCGTGTGATTGCGCTGTTGCAGTCGATGTTGGCTATCGATCCAGCGAAGCGCTCGCAAACAGCGCGCGAACTGCTATCGGCAATCCACCGCTGCTACACAAAATTCAGCACGGAAGCGCGGTTACGTCGAAAGCGATCCATCCTAGCGGCCGCGGGAGTAACTGCAGTTGTCGGGGGGATCGCAATCAGCACCTGGCTCTACCAACGCGCGCAATCTTCCGCTGAGATCGAACGATCGATCGCGGTTTTGCCCTTCGAAAACCTGAGCGAAGACAAAGCGAATGCGTACTTCGCCGAGGGCATCCAGGATGAGATTTTGACGCGCTTATCCAAGATCGCCGATTTGAAGGTAATCTCGCGCACTTCCACGCAGCATTACAAAAGTGCGCCGGAAAACTTGCCCGAGATCGGCAAGCAGCTTGGGGTTGCTCACGTCCTGGAAGGAAGTGTCCAGAGGAGCGGCGACGGAGTGCGTGTGAACGTGCAGTTGATCAAAGCCGCTAACGACTCCCATCTGTGGGCCGATACCTTCGATCGCAAACTGACCGACATCTTTTCAGTCGAGAGTGAAGTAGCTAAGGCCATCGCCGACCAGTTGCGGGCGAGACTCACGGGTCAGGAAGAGCAAGTCATCGCTGCTAAACCGACAGACAACCCTCAGGCCTACGATGCCTACCTGCGCGGTCTGGCATATAGCCTCAAGACTGCCAACACACCCGCCAACGTCCTTGGCGCCCAGAAATACCTTAAGGAGGCGGTGCGGTTGGACCCGAAGTTCGCGCTTGCCTGGGCGCTGCTCTCATACACGGATGCAGTCAGTTACAGCACACTGGCTCTTCAACCAACGGTCGCCCTGCGGGAAGAGGTGCGGCAGGCGGCCGAAAGCGCGCTCACTCTTCAGCCAAACCTCGGCGAGGCGGTCCATGCGAAGGGCTATTATCACTACGCCTGCCTAAAGGATTACGACACGGCGGTGCGTTACTTTGAGCAAGCACGTCAGTTCCTACCGAATAGCAGCCTGATTCCTGAATCGCTGGCTCTTGTTGCGCGGAGGCGAGGTCAGTGGGACCGCAGCGAGTCGCATTTCAACGAAGCCGAGCGGCTCGACCCGCGCAACGTTAACCTCCTCACCCAGCACGCGCTTTCGTATATCCTCCTTCGTCGTTTTCCTGAAGCGCTGCGAAAGCTTGATCAGGTTCTCGATATCACGCCGGACGACGTAAATACCCTCGCGTTCAAGGCGGCGATTGCACAGGGGGAGGGCGACCTGCCGCGTGCCGCGGCGCTCCTTGCTCCGCTCCACCCGAAGGCCGACGAACCGAACGCATTGGAAACACAAATTTACCAAGCGATCCTGGAGCGGCGCCCTGGACAAATTATCGCTCGGCTAAAGGAAATACTGGCCAAGCCTGATCCGGCGTTGGGTTACTTCAATGGCGACCTGCGCTTTTGGTTAGGCTGGGCGCAACAAGTTGCCGGCGATCATGCCGCCGCCCAGGAAAGTTGGCGGCAGGCCCGCAGCGAACTGGAACCTTTTCTCAAAAAACAGCCGGAAAACTTTTACCTCATGGGATATCTCGCACTGACCAATATGGGTCTTGGTGACAAAGCCGCCGCGTTGGATTTGGCCGAGCGGGCCATGGCCACGGTGCCCGTCGAACAAGACGCCCTGAATGGTCCTATTCCGATCGAGATCCTAGCCCGGGTGGCGGCGCAAGTAGGAGAACCCGACCGCGCCATCGCTGCTCTACAGAAACTACTCTCGACACCGTACGCTGGCCCACTGGCTGGGGGCGTGCCGCTCACTCCTGCGCTGCTCCGGCTCGATCCGATGTTCGATCCGCTCCGGAACGATCCGCGTTTCAAAGCGTTGACTGAGAGCTCCGCCGCGCCTGTCTCTCACTGAAAAGAATTATACATCCGCATTCTTCGCTGCAATCGCAGACCGTTCCGGCCAGAAAGCTGCAACAGCGAGAGCCACGATGATCCCGACTGAAACTTCAATGAATCGATGCAGGCCAACGATCCACGCGGGATTTGCCCGCGGAATCAAAACAATGATCGTCAGGGTGACACTGGCATATCGATAAGCGGTCCTCTCCAGCCGAAAGCCAAACGAAAGTACGCCGATGAAAAAGATCGCGAGCATGAAGGCGGCAAGATTCGCTCCGAAGTAATTTGACTCGAGTGCTCCGACTGACGCGCCAACGGCGGTGGCAACGATGCGCGCGACAGAGAGCGTCAGCGTGGCGCCGAGAGTGGATTGCATCACAACCAGAGTCGCGATTGCCGCCCAATAAGCTTCTGGCATCTGTACCAGCCGCGCGACGACGACCGACAGAGTCGCCGCGAGGGCCGTGCGGATGGAGTGCCCGATGGATGGAAGATTCTCTTTCTGCCAGCTCCAGAGTTTCATGAGCAGCATGATCTTGCTGGCGGATCCCTCTTGGCAACATCGCGTGCAGGAAAATTCTCAATCCTATCTGAAATCCCGGTCTTTGAACGCTTGAGAAAATAATGTGAAAAGAAATCCGACTCGTGAAAACCGTGGCAGGCGCACTAAAGGCGGCCGGAAACGGTGCGTCGGCAGATTCGCGGTCTCATCTGCGAATTGCTTCAAAGCCGGGCAGATCGGACCAACGACATTTTCGCACATGAATGAGGTCCGCATAACAAAGGCGCAGATTTGGCGCACAGCCGAAGCTATTAAGCAAGCCGGATGCCGTGACGTGCTAATCATATCCACGCCTGAATACGTCCGCTTTATCGTAACGATGAAGCTTCCCCAACCTCGTTAGGAATTCATTTATGAAAACCAAAGCAATAGTTGCAACGCTGTTAATCGCGGCGGCGGCCAGCGCCGATGCGCGTTTCGCGTGGCCCTATCCGCAAAAAGCAGTATCACCGGACGAGATCGGTCACTGGGTTGTGATAAATGGCAATGGGTGGTCACACGACGTGCAGTTCGAACTCGCCACGTTTGCCGATGGACAAACTCGCCGAGGCGAGGCGAGTCCGTCCGGTGGCGGGCGGGACCGGCGAAAAATCGTCGCCAAGTTAGGGAAAATTCCGAACCTCGGGGAAGAGATTTCACGTTTTGTGAAATGCCGATCTTCGAATGTTTGAGATACATAGCATGAAGACAACTCTCTGGGTCGCGGCACTCAGCCCCATCATTAGCGCTGTAGTAGCGTTCGCGACGGCAGCCGCGATGATGCGCGGATCCCGGATCAATTCCAGCACCCAACCTGGCGCAAGCATTTGGGACGTTTGTTAATCAGCCAAATGAGCACTCCACAACCAGAGTTGATAGCAACCCCGCAGTTCGATTCTGGACGGTGGAAATTGCGTTTGGAGCGCGCCTCCTTCTCTTCGTGTAAGCAAACAAACGGCACTCACGATTCTTATAAAATCCGAAGCGACATTCGAAAGCGGGCTCTCATACCTCTTAGTCAGCGATTTCGATTAGAACGTTGAGCTTCAATTCTGGCTACGGTCTCTGCGACCTACTCGGAATCCGCGAATCTTTTCTGCACCTTCGATTCCCTCGGTGAGCGTTGGGACGTAGTGGTGTAAGACAGCAACCCTTCAGCTTAGAAAGGTTCGGCGGTTATCAGAAATTCCGGGCCAGCTCGTTAGGCCATCATGACAATTAGTGAATGTACCAGGTATTTTGTGCCGGGCATCTTACATTCCACGCGTCAATGCGGAGCGCCCCGATTGCGCTGCATGCGTCCCAAAGAACTTCATGTTTTGTGAAATGTCGATGCTCGAACGCTTGAGAAAAATAGCATGAAGACAAATGCAATCGCCCAAGACCCTGGCTGGGATTTTTCCTTCTGGTTCGCCGTCTCGAGTCCGTTGATTGGTGTTCTGCTCGCCTTCCTCGCCGCGGCGATTTTTTGTCGCTGATCGAATAAACCATGAGCATAACACCAATCATCTTCGCCTTGGTGATTCTACTGTTCGGTTTCGATTCGGCCGGACAGATCAGGACCCGCCGGAAACACAATCACGGCTAACGAATCGCACGCGAGATCTCCGAGTTCTGAAATCTCGATCCTCGAAAGCTTGAGGAAGAAATAACAACTATGAAAGCGGCTACGGTAATTAATTATATCGTCCAGCGAATTGCTGATGAGGGCGTCCAACACTGTTTCGGCGTACCGGGTGACTACGCGTTTCCAGTCGGTGATGCAGTCGATAGCAATCCAAACATCAAGTGGATCGGCTGCTCGAATGAATTGAATGCCGCCTATGCTGCCGATGGCTACGCGCGCGCTCGGGGCGCGGCAATGCTATCGACGACCTACGCCGTCGGCGAGTTGTCGGCAATCAACGGAGTAATGGGCGCGAAGGCCGAGCGCTCGCTCGTCTTCCACGTTGTCGGCATGCCGTCATATCAAAATCAGCGCTTGCGCAAAACGATGCATCACACTCTCGGCGACGGAATTTTTGACAAGTTCATCGACATCTCTGCGCAAGCGGCCTGCTCTCATGCGGTGATCAATCCGGATAACTGCATGATAGAAATGGAACGCGTCATCGCAGAGGCTCGGCGCAACAGTCAGCCTGCTTACATCGTCGTTCCATCGGATTATGCCCAGGCACCGGTCACCCCGACCGAGGTGCGGCCTCTGACGCTGAAGTCCAACGAAGCCTCCCTCAAAAAAGCTGTCGCCGCTATAGCCGAGCGGATCAAGAACGCGAAATCTATCGTCGCCCTGCCGGCGTTCACGTTATCTCGCGTCGGATTACGAAAGGAAGCGCGAGAAGCAATCGAAGCCCTGGGTTGCCCGTTTGCTACCACGTCGATGGAAAAAAGCATCATCGACGAAAGTCATCCGCAATTTGTGGGCATGTATTCTGGAGCACTTTCCACGAAAGAGACGCGCGAGATCGTCGAGGGAGCGGAACTCGTGATTGATATCGGTGGCGTAAGTTTCAACGACGAAACCACAATGGGCTTCTCCACGCGTCTCGATCCCGCGCGGTTCATTTCGATAGGACTCAATGATGTCCGCGTCGGCGAACAGATATTCGGGAATGTACGCCTCGCCGACACACTTGCCGCGCTCGCAAAACTCAAATCGGTCGCGCCTCGGTACAAGCGAAAACCAGAGGACAATCCTTCGATAAACGGAAAACCGTCGGACAAGATCACGATGGACGCACTCTACCCTCGCTACGCGAAGTTTATCCGATCGGGCGACAACGTTGTTTTGGAAAGCGGGAGTTCGAGCTTCGGAGTTCCGCCACTGACGCTTCCAGATGATGTGCAGGTCCACATCCAAATGCTTTGGGGCTCGATTGGATGGGCCACGGGAGCAACCTTCGGGATAGCGCTCGCCGATCCCAAACGGAAAACAATTCTCATCACCGGAGAAGGTTCTCACCAATTGACTGCTAACGAGATCGGAAACATGGGCCGCTACAGTGCTAATCCCATCATTCTCTGTCTCAACAACGACGGCTATATGGTGGAGCGGGCGCTGGAGCCAAATCCAGACTGGTCCTACAACGATCTGGCAAAATGGCGTTACGCGGATGTGCCGCACGCTCTCGGATGCACCGATTGGTTTACCGCGCGTGTCGAAACGCTGGGCGAGCTCGATGCCGCTCTGAAAGCAGCCCGCGAAAGCAAATCGGGTGCCTATATCGAAGTGATCGGCGGACGAATGGATATGCCCAAAGGGCTAGCCTTCGCCCACACGCGCCTGAAGGAATTGTACGGAGAAGCGATCTAACGAAACAACATACACAAAAAGGAGAAATCTATGTCAGAAGCAATTTTGGAATCGCAACCGAAGAAGAACACGAAATCTGCGACAACGGAACGGGCCAGGAATATCACGCAGGGCTCAAAAACGGGCGTCCCCGATTTCAGCAACCTCGTCGCCGATCACCGCGCCTACTTCTTGTCGGGCGTAACTCGTTCGGCGGAATGGCGCGAAAGCCAACTACGCGCCTTGCACTCGATGCTGCAAGATCACGCGGAGGATTTTTACGCGGCATTGTGGTCCGATCTTCGCAGAAATCGCATCGAGGCCGACCTGGTCGACGTGAAATGCACCACCAGTGAGATTGATCACGTGCTGGCTCATTTCCGGCGCTGGATGAAACCGCTTCCGATAAGCACCCCTTATCAGTTGGCCCCATCACATGGAGAAGTGCGATTCGATCCTCTCGGTGTCGGGTTGATTATCGGGACATGGAATTATCCCGTGATGCTGACGTTGTCGCCGTTAGTGGCAGCGATTTCCGCGGGTAATTGTGCGGTCATCAAACCGTCAGAAGTTTCGCCTGCAACCGGCGAAGTGATCGCGCGGTATCTTCCGGAATACCTCGACAGCAAAGCGTTTTCCGTTGTGCTCGGCGCCGTTCCTGAAACGACCGCGCTGCTGGAACAACCGTGGGACCACATCTTTTTTACCGGCGGCACGACAGTGGCCAAGATCGTCATGACGGCGGCAGCAAAAAACCTGACGCCTGTCGTGCTTGAACTCGGTGGAAAGAATCCGACCATCGTTCATTCGTCAGCGAATCTAAAAGTTGCGGCGCGCCGCATCGCTTTCGGGCGTTGGGTTAATGCCGGTCAAAGCTGTACCGCGCCGGATTACGTTCTCGTCTTCAAGGATGTCGCCGCGGAGTTTCTCAAACATTTGAAGGAAACGCTGATTGAGTTTTACGGCGACAATCCGCAAAACAGTCCTGATCTCGGCCGGATCGTCAGCACTCATCATTTCGATCGCCTGGTAAAGCTTCTCGACAGTGGAACGATTTTTCACGGCGGTCAGCAAGACCGGAACGATCGCTTCATCGCGCCAACGATACTGACAAACGTTTCACCGGACTCACCGGCGATGCAGGAGGAAATCTTTGGCCCGATCTTACCAGTCCTGGAGGTCGATAGCATTCAGGAAGTGATCAAGTTCGTTAACGCCCGTCCCTGCCCGCTGGGCCTGTATGTGTTCTCCGAGGACAGCTCGGTAACCGAACAAATCCTGAGCTCGACGAGTTCGGGCGATGCTGACGTTAACGACTGCACGCTTCAGCCGACGATTCACGATTTGCCATTCGGCGGCGTCGGAAACTCTGGGATGGGAAAATATCATGGTGAATGGGGATTCCGCGCATACTCAAACGCGCGCGGAGTCTTGTCGCATAGCACGAAAATCGACATCGGCGGCTTGCGCTACCCGCCCTACGACCACAATCGGATCCTGCGCGAAATTGTCATGCCATCGTAGTTGGTTTCGCCGCCGCCCCATGAGAAATGAGCACGCTTTATCAAATCTCGACCTCCAGCGCTCTTGTCGAAGGCGTTTACTCCGGTTCGGTTTGTTCTTCGGTTCTCCTGGAGCACGGCGACTTTGGCCTCGGCACATTTGAAGGACTCGATGGCGAGATGGTCATCCTCGATAGCCAGATCTATCAAGTTGCCGACAGGGTGCGGCATCGGACGGATGACTTTCTCGTCCCCTTCGCTTCGATAACGCACTTTCGTGCGAGATCATCTTTTGAAATCGACAACGTCGCTTGCTTAAAAGGCATCGACTTGGCCTGCGACCAACAGCGCATTTCCGACAATCTTTTCTACGCGCTGCGATTGGATGGCATCTTTGAAACCATTCACGCGCGTGCTGTTCATACCGTCCCGCAAAACACTCGGTTACTGGACGCGGCAAAAACGCAATCGGAGTTTCACTTCGAGAACATCGAAGGCACGCTCGTCGGCTTCTGGTCCCCGGGCTACTCGAGTTCTTTCAGCGTCCCCGGATATCATCTTCACTTTATTTCCAAAGACCGAACAAAAGGTGGCCACGTCCTGGATTGCACCACGCAGAAACTCAAAGCTGGGATCCAGGTTCTTTCGGAGTACGACATTCGGCTTCCGGACAGCGGACCTTTCTTAACAACCAATTTGAGCAAAGACCCAGCGTCCGATCTGGCAAAAACGGAGTAACAAAAAGTGATAACAGCGGAACCAATCCGAAAAGTAGAAGCAAAGACAAAGTCACAAATAGCAACCGGAGCTGACGTAGTTGTTGAGACACTGGAAGCTCAGGGCGTGACGCACATCTTCGGTGTTCCGGGAGCGAAGATCGACAAAGTCTTCGACCGGCTCCGCGATTCAAACATAACGACCGTAGTCTGCCGTCACGAACAGAACGCGGCCTTCATTGCCGGTGGAATCGGACGTATGACCGGTAAAGCTGGCATAGCGTTGGTCACTTCCGGTCCAGGAGTTTCGAATCTTGCAACCGGCCTTGTCACTGCGAATTCAGAAGGCGATCCGCTCGTTGCTCTGGGCGGCGCGGTCGCAGTTGCTGATCGCTTGAAATCTCTTCACCAAACCCTAGATGCGGTCAGTCTCTGTAAACCGATAACAAAATATTCGGCAGAAGTTGATTCGCCCGCGGCTACCGCAGAGGTGCTTTCCGCTGCGTTTCGCGCAGCTGAATCCGACCGTCCTGGAGCAGCGTTCGTTAGTCTGCCGATAGACGTCATGACAAGCGCAGCTAAGTGCAAATCAATCCGACTGTCCACGCCGGTTGCGCAAGGGCCTGCTGCGAAGCATTCCCTTTCCGAAGCCGCGCGTCTTATCGATTCCGCGAAATCGCCGGTGATCCTCCTCGGACTTATGGCGAGCAAGCCAAAATTCAGCGCTGCCATTCGCAATCTCCTTAGCACAACGACATTTCCGGTTGTTGGAACTTTTCAAGCTGCGGGAGCAATCTCGCGCGAGGAGTTTCCATATTTCGGCGGTCGCGTTGGGCAGATAGCCAATCAACCCGCAGATGCACTTTTGGACTCGGGAGATCTGATCATAACTATCGGCTACGACGCAGTCGAGTATTGGCCCTCTCAATGGAACAAAGGCAAAGACCGACCAATCGTTCATATCGACGTTGTTCCCGCCAGCATCGAAAATGACTATTCGCCGGCTGTTGAGCTAATCGGGGACATCGAGGAAACACTGACGACCTTATCTCCGCTCCTACATCGTTCACACCTCGCTGACGAATCAGCTCGATTGCTTCAGATGATCGGTCAGGACCGGCAACGGCTGATCGCCGAGGCGGCGAAAAAATCCGGAGTGCCGATTCATCCTTTACGTTTGGTTAGCGAGTTGCAGAAGATTCTGACGCCTGACGTGACGGTGTGCTCCGATATGGGTAGTTTCAGTATGTATCTGAGCAGATATCTTTTCAGTTTTCGCGCGCGCCAGTTCCTGATTACGAACGGTCAGCAAACCCTCGGTGTCGCTCTGCCGTGGGCCATCGCTGCCACGATTGTTCGCCCGCACGAAAAGGTGCTCTCGATTTCTGGCGATGGAGGTTTCTTATTTTCCGCAAACGAATTAGAGACAGCGGTCCGCCTGAATTCACACCTTGTTCACATGATTTGGATAGACGGCCATTACGACATGGTTGGGACACAGGAACGACTCAAGTACGGCCGCACTTCCGGAGTAGACTTTGGGCCAGTTGATTATGTGAAGTATGCCGAAGCGTTCGGCGCCACCGCGTTTCAAATTCGAAGCGCGGACCAAATTGCGCCAACGCTAAAGAAGGCTTTCGATACGCCGGGGCCGGTGCTCATTGGAGTACATGTCGATTACCAGGACAATGCGCGGCTGTTCGAAGACGTTCACGAAGAAAGCATCCACTAGCTGTCAGCAGTTTGTGGCTACTCGTTAAGCTACCCGCGGGTGCTCTGGCTCCGCTCAATGCAGCCGGAGAGAGATTCGAACTTTTTCTGAAATGTCGATCTTCGAAGGCTTGAGAAAGAATCATGAACACAGCAAAGCTTATAGGCTTCAACTACCCGCTGACGCCGAAAGGCAAATCGACCTTGAATCCACCTCCGCCGTGGTATTACTCTTCAGACTTCCTCGACGTTGAGTTTTGGGCGCAACCGGCTGCAGTGGCGTCTCTCTTACCTAACGGATTGGAGCCGGATCCCGCCGCAAATGGTCACTGCAACGCGCTCTTCTACGACTGGCAGTTCAGCGGTGATAACGAAGAATACCTTGATCCGGCGCGTTATCAGTATCGCGAGTTCTTCATACTCGTGGACGCATTGTTCGAAGGTAGGTCAGTATCGTACTGCCCCTACATTTTCGTCGATAATGATGCTGCGCTCGCGCGTGGCTGGACTCAAGGTTATCCGAAGCGTCTCGGCCAAGTATTTCAGACCAGGTATTACGCCGCGACAAGCAAGGCAGGTCCGGCTCTCGCACCAGGATCGAAGTTCGCTGGCAGCCTAACCGCGGCCGGGCAACTCATTGCTGAGGCGGTTGTTACTTTAAGACAAGCGGTAACGGACCCGTCACTGCTGAAACAGAAGCCGGTCATCAACCTCCTACATGTCCCGCGGCTCGCAGCCGACAAGCACGACAAGCCGGCAATTCACGAACTGGTCGAGAACGTCCCGAGTTCCGTAAAGATTGAACAAGCCTGGATAGGAGAAGGCTCGCTCACTCTGCCCGTCTGCAGAGGCGAAGAAATCTCGGACCTGGCCCCGCTGCGTTGTGGCAAAGGCATACGCGCTTCCATGGCATACGTCGTCGACGACCTGAAAACGCTTAAGGATCTCAGGAATTAATCCGCTCAACGGCTGCCGAAAGAAATTTCGCGCTACGTGAAATGTCGATCTGGGAACGCTTGAGAAAAGAATGATGATGATTCGAACCGACAGGTTGCCGGATGCCACAACGCTGGGACAGAAGAGAATCTTCGTGGTCGCGTCGGGAGCCGTCACCGAAAGCGAAAAAACGATCCGACATATCGTGATCTTCGACAATCATCCTGCATCCCTTCGGTTGCTGTTTAGTAATAATCTCATGCTGCGACAGCGGAACGAGGTTTTCTATGCAGTGCTTGCCATCGTGTTAGTCCTCGCTGCTGGCCTTGGGATGTTCTGGCCTTTGCTTTAAGTGCAGAGTGCCGGCCCAGTTCGTAGCTCAGGTGTCGCAAGACAGTCTCTTAGGATCGTTTCAGGCGTCATCCAGTCAGCGCTAGGTCTTTGCCCTTAGAGACAGGGCACAAGAAAATCTCAGATTTTCCGAAATCTCGACGTTCAAAACGTTGAGGAACAAATAGCAAATCAAATGAAATACCCAATCCTACTCAGGAACCCCAAATACCTCGTCTTACTAGTGCATCCGCTCTTCCGACCGAGGTGGGTAGATGCGATCGATCGCGGACTAACGCGGCTCTGGCTTCGATTTGTCGGGATACCTGAAAAGGCCGTGCGGAGCGCGCCAACAGCTAACAACGAGCGTCCGCACGGAAAATTGCGAAGGAAATCTGAGATTTTCTAAAATATCGATCTTCGAAAGATTGAGAAAGAAATAACAAGGCCATTCACAACAACATGAACGCTGCCGACGATTACCAATTCGAAACGAGCCGAAAAGATTTGGCGGCCGGGATCCTAAAACAGGCCGGGCTGGATTTGCGACGGTTCCATGACGCGACGAGCGAAATCGAGCGGGAATTCTATCTCGATGCTTATCGCTGGGTCATTTCCGATGATTGTTCCTGGCCCTTTTCGTTCTTAAACGTCTGCCAGGCGCTGAATCTCGCGCCGGAAACCGTTCGCGAGGAGGTGCTCGGGGATCTGTCGTTAGGCGCTTTCGGTTATTGGAGCCGACGCTGCGGACGCGCGGCGCGCAAATTCCAGATTTTTCTTAGTTCCGCTTTCACAAACGAACGCAACTCGAACGCCACTGAGCCAGTCACGTAGCGCATGGTTTGCACTAACATGAAAGCACACGTCTTAAAGTTGCGTCGAATTTTGCGGCCAGTTGTTAGGGAGTCCAACTACAGGCACGATCCGTTGCTCATTAACAGCATGGCCACATTCAATTTCCGCCCGCCGATCAGGCTCCAGTTTCCTGGCCAACGACTCGCGCCCCCCACCAGCTTCGCGCAATGAACATCACCACCATCGTCCTCATCCCCGGCCTCTGGATGACAGCGCTCTGCTGGGAACACTGGGTTAAACATTACCCGGACAAAGGCTATTGCGTCGTCGCCCGAAGCTGGCCCGGCATGGAAGGCGACATCGAACAACTGCGCCGCGATCCAGGCAGCTTCGCGTCGCTTGGACTGAAAGAAGTTGTCGATCATTACGAGCAAATCATTCGCGAGCTCGAAACTCCGCCAATCATCATCGGCTATGGGTTCGGCGGCCTCGTAACGCAAATTCTTCTCGATCGCGGATGGGGCGCGGCGGGAGTAGCAATCGGTTCCGCTCCAATCAAAGGCATCCTCAGAATTCCAATCTCCACTTTGCGAGCGTTTCTCGGCGACGCCTTAAAAGATCGCAAGGCTAGTTCACTAACCCCGGCACAATTTTATCGAACGTTTGCTAACACGCTGACCAAATTGGAATCGCGAGCCGCCTTCGAACGTTATGCCGTTCCGGGTCCAAACCGCGTGCTGTTGCAAGCTGCATTTGCGAACTTCACTCCACACGCTGCGACATCGGTTAATTTTCGCAACGATACGCGCGCACCGCTCCTTCTTGTTGCGGGCGGCAAGGATCGCATCGCGCGGCCATCGCTAGTCAAAGCAAACTTCGATCTCTATCGGCAATCGACAGCTGAGACTGATTACAAGGAATTTCCTAACGAAGCGCATTTCACGCTGCTTCGCGAAACTAAAATCGCGGACTACGTGCTCGGTTGGGCCCTCTGTCAGTCCAACGGATCCAAGCTGCCCTCGGTTTCGAATCACACCGACGGCTGGTCGGTTCAACTCTCAACCTAACGAAAAGGAGATCTAATATGCCAACTACAACAACCGCACCTACTGCTACAACAACTACTGCGTCACCGGCAACGGCAAAGGGCGCCAAGCCGCGAAAACCACTGCCCGCGCCCAACAGTGACTTCTACTATCTCTACGAAACCTTGCCGGCGGAGGAGCTGGCGGTCGTCAAGCGCGTACGCGAGTTCATGGAAACGAAGGTTGCGCCAGTCATCACGGACTACTGGGTGAGAGATGCCTTTCCCTTTGATCTGCTGCCGGCGGTAAAGGAACTAGGCATCGGTGGCGTTGGCATGAAAGGCTACGGGTGTGCCGGCGGAAGCCTCGCTCTGTTGGGCTTTATTCAAATGGAGATCGCGCGCGTTGACCCATCTTTCTCCACCTTCGTGGGTGTGCACAACGGCCTCGCGATGGGCTCTATCTATATAGATGGATCGGAAGAGCAGAAGCAGAAGTGGCTCCCACCAATGGCGCGCTTTGAGAAGATCGGCTGCTTCGGTCTAACCGAACCGTTGGTAGGTTCCGGCGCGTCCGGTGGTTTGCTAACGACGGCGAAGCGCGACGGCGATACTTGGATTCTTAACGGCGAGAAGCGCTGGATCGGCAACGCGCCTTGGTGCGACATCTCAGTCATCTGGGCACGGGATGTCGCCGACAAGCAGGTCAAAGGTTTCATCGTCGAGAACAAGACGACACCCGGCTTCAGCGTTGACAAGATTGAGAACAAAGTCGCGCTCAAGGTCGTGCAGAACGGCCACATCACCCTGAAAGATTGCCGCGTGCCCGAAGAAAATCGTCTCCAGGGCGGCAACTCTTTCCGCGACACCGCGAAAGTGCTGAAGATGACCCGCTACGCAGTTGCCTGGATGTCGACGGGATGCGCGATGGGCGCCTACGAGGCTGCGCTTAAGTATTCCCAGGAGCGTCTCCAGTTCGGAAGACCGATCGGTTCGTTCCAACTTATTCAAGACCTTCTGGCTCGGATGATCGAAAACATCACGGCATCGCAATGCCTGATCGTGCGCCAAGCGCAATTGTATGCTGAAGGCAAGCTCAGCGACGCCCATGCGGCGCTATCAAAGGCGTTCTGCACTTCCAAGTGTCGTGAGACCGTCGCGTGGGCCAGAGAAATCCTCGGCGGTAACGGCATTGTGG
>Ga0209577_10002290_pt1 | contig 18540 bp, 17 predicted proteins | sample GraSoiAngelo_109_FD_185874 | JGI IMG/M metagenome (GOLD analysis project Ga0209577, IMG submission 185874) | Grasslands soil microbial communities from the Angelo Coastal Reserve, California, USA - 14_0903_12_20cm (SPAdes) (version 2) | ecosystem: Environmental > Terrestrial > Soil > Grasslands...
CGCCAGCTTGCGCACCGCCAGATACTCGACCACCCGGTCCTTGGCCTTCTCCAGCCCGTAGTGGTCCTCGTCCAGGATCTTGCGCGCGGCCTTGATATCGAGCCGGTCATCGGTCCGGACGCTCCACGGCAGCGCGAGGATCCAGTCGAGGTAGGTGCGCACCACGACGGCCTCCGCCACCATCGGCGGCATCTTCTCCAGGCGGCCGACCTCTTCGAGCGCCTTTTCCTTGACCTTCTCGGGGAGATTGGCCTCCTCGATCCGCTTCCGGTACTCCTCGACTTCCGCGGTCCGCTCGTCCTTCTCGCCGAGCTCCTGCTGGATCGCCTTCATCTGCTCCTTCAGGAAGTACTCGCGCTGGCTCTTCTCCATCTGCTTGCGGACCCGGTTCTGGATCTTCCGCTCCAATTCCAGGATGTTGATCTCTTTGGTGAGGATGCCGCTCAGCTTCTCCAGCCGATCCTTAGGCGCCGCCTCGAGGATCGCCTGACGCTCCTCGACCCGAAGCTGCAGGTGCTGAGCGACCAGATCGGCGAGCCGCCCGGGCTCCTCGGCGGACATCACCAGCATGAACGCCTCGGGCGCAATCGAACGCGACAGCCGGGCGTATCGCTCGAACTGGGACGTCACCCCGCGCATCAGGGCCTCGATCTCGAGAGGCTTGTCCTTCGGGTCGATGCGGGCGTGGACCCGCACCTGGAAGAACGGAGCCGTCTGTGTGAACTCCGAGACGACGCCGCGGGTGAGCCCCTCCACGACCACCTGGACGGTCCCGTCGGCCTGCTTGCCGACCTGCAGGATCTTGCAGACGGTACCCAACCAGTACAGGTCGTCCGGCCCGGGATCCTCCAGATCATCTTGCTTCTGGGCAACGAGCAAGATCATGCGCTCGCTGGCGAGCGCGGCTTCCAGCGCGGCCAGGGACTTGGGCCTGCCGACGCCCAGGGGCACCACCATGTAGGGCAGCACCACGGTCCCCTTGAGCGGCAGGACGGGTACCATTTCGGGGATCTTCGTCTGCAGTTCTTGCTCCGGTTTCTGGTCCGGCTTCTGCTCCGGCTTCTGGTCGGTCATCTGTGGCCCTCCTGGGAGGGAGCGTAGGCCGCCGCGCGGCACGCCTGCCTTCCCATGTTATCTACCCAATAATACGGTAGACAGGCCTAAAATGATTCCTGCGGGGTGAACCCCGATCGGTGGGCGGCGGCAGGGGCCCGGCGCCCCCTCCGGCGATCAGGCGGGCTTTTCCTTCGGCAGCTTCTTGAGATCCCCGGCCGTCAGGAGCAGCGGCTCGACCCGGTTGGCCACGGTTTCCTCGGCGATGATGCACCGCTTCACGTCGCCGCGGGACGGGATCTCGTACATGATATTCAGCATGATCTCCTCGAGGACGGTTCGCAGTCCCCGCGCGCCGGTGTGGCGGGTTATCGCCTCCCGGGCGATCGCCCGCCGCGCCCCGTCGGTGACGGTCAGCTCCACCCCGTCCATCTCGAGGATCTTCTGGTACTGCCGGACCAGGGCGTTGCGCGGCTCCACGAGGATCGTGATCAGGTCCGCTTCGGTCAGCGGCTCGATCGGGACCACGATCGGCAGGCGCCCGATGAACTCGGGGATCAGCCCGTACCGCAGCAGATCCATGGGCATCACCCGCCCCAACAGCTCCCCCACGCGGTGCTCGCGCTTCGGCTCGATCTTGGCGCCAAACCCGATGTTGGCGACCCGGATGCGCGACTCGATGATGCGATCCAGCCCGTCGAAGGCGCCGCCGCAGATGAACAGGATATTGGTGGTGTCGATCTGGATGAACTCCTGGTGCGGGTGCTTGCGCCCTCCCTGGGGCGGGACGTTGGCCGTCGTTCCCTCGAGAATCTTGAGCAGCGCCTGCTGCACGCCTTCTCCCGAGACATCCCGGGTGATCGAGGGATTTTCCGACTTCCGCGCGATCTTATCGACCTCGTCGATGTACACGATCCCCCGCTCCGCCCGCTTGACATCGTACTCGGCCGTCTGGATCAGGCGGAGGAGGATGTTCTCGACGTCTTCGCCGACGTATCCGGCCTCGGTCAGCGACGTGGCATCCGCAATGGCGAACGGCACGTCCAGGATCCGGGCGAGCGTCTGGGCCAGGAGCGTCTTGCCGCATCCGGTCGGGCCGATGAGCAGGATGTTGCTCTTCTGCAGCTCCACGTCGCTGGCGCGCTTCGGCTGCGCGCCGATCCGCTTGTAGTGATTGTAGACGGCGACGGCGAGCGCCTTTTTCGCGCGGTCCTGCCCGATCACGTACTGGCAGAGCGTCTGGAAGATCTCGTGGGGTTTCGGGATGCTCCGGGGCTTGGTCTGTCCGCGCGGCTCACCGTAGAGCTCTTCCTCGATGATCTCGTTGCACAGCTCGATGCACTCGTCGCAGATATAGACTCCCGGGCCGGCGACGAGCTTTCGCACCTGCTCCTGCGTCTTCCCGCAGAACGAGCACTTGAGGCGGTCCCGTTCGTCCCCGAACTTGAACATCGGCCCGGTGTCCCTCTGAGTCTGTCGATTCTTATCGGCTGGCGGGCGTGACCAGTTGCCGCGGCTTGATCACGTCGTCGATGAGACCGTACTCCTTTGCCTCCTGCGAGCTCATCCAGAAATTGCGCTCCGTGTCGTTCTCGATGCGGTCCAATTGCTGTCCGGTGTGCTTGACGAGCACTTCGTTGAGGATTTGCCGGACCGCCATGAACTCCTTTGTCTGGATCCCCAGGTCGGTCACCGAGCCCTGCGCGCCCCCCCACGGCTGGTGAATCATCATTCGTGAATAGGGAAGCGCGAACCGGCGCGCTTTGGTTCCCCCGGCGAGGATGATCGCCCCGGCGCTGGCCGCCAGGCCGACACAGATCGTCGACACGGGCGCCCGCATGTACTGCATGGTGTCGTAGATCGCCAGGCCCGCGGTCGCGGAGCCGCCGGGGGTATTCACGTAGAGTTGAATCTCCTTCTCCGGATCCTCGTACTCGAGATAGAGCATCTGGGCGATGATCAGGTTGGCCATCTCATCTTCGATCGGGCCGCCGATAAAGATGAGCCGCTCCTTGAGCAGGCGCGAGTAGATGTCGTACGCGCGCTCCCCCCGCGCGGTCTGCTCGACGACGATGGGCATGTAGAGCTTCACGCGGTCCTCCACGAGAGTCTTCTCCTCCAGGCGGGCCGGCCCGCGGCCCGCGTTCCATAAGATACCCCAGTTGGCGCCGCCGGACGACCGGGGCCGCCGGATCACGGGCGGCGCGCCGAAACGCAAACCCCGGGGACGCGCTACCGCGCGGATTCTCCCGGGGTCTCGATAGCCGTGCCGGGGGCCGCCGCCGGCGGGGCGCCACCGGCCGCCTGAGCCCCCGAGGCAAGCGCGACCAGCATCGTCATTGCCTTCTGCCGGAGCAGGTGCTCCCGCAGTCCCGCCAGCCCCTCACCCTGCGCGAGCCGGGCCTGTAACTTTCCGGGATCTTCGTGTGCTTCTTCGGCTAGTTTCTCGATCGCGGTGGAGATCTCCTCCTCGGTCAGCGTCAACGCCTCGTGCCTCGCCACTTCGTCGAGGAGAATCCGCGTGCGGACTCGCCGCTCCGCGGCGGGCCGGAGGTCCGCGCGCAGCGCCGCTTCGTCCTTCTCCTGAGACCGCAGATAGGTTTCCAGGCTCAACCCCCCCGATCGCAGCCGCCCGACGAGATCGTCCAGCACGTGCTCCACCTCGTGCAGCACCATGCTCTCGGGCAGATCGATGCGCGCCTGCGCAAGGAGCGCGTCAACCACCCGCGCCCGCAGGTCGCGCTCCGCCGCGCTGGCCCGCTCCCTGCCCAGGCGATCCCGCAAAAGATCGCGCAGGGCCGCGAGCGTCGATTGGTCGGAGACCGTGCGGGCGAACGCATCGTCCAGCGGCGGGAGTTCCTTCCGGCGGACATCGAGCACGTGCACCTCGACCGGTCCCCCGGCCTCCGCGGGCTGCGCGGTCCGCTCGTCGCCGGGCCGGGCGCCTTCCACGGCCGCCTCGACCTCCGCGGGCAGCAGCCCGCCCCCCACCTCCACGAGCAGTTCCTTGCCGGGCTGGAGCCGCTTCATTTCCTGGGGGGCGCGCTTGACGTTCAGCAGAACAAAGTCTCCGCGGCGCGCGGCCGCATCCCCGGCGCTGACAAGATGCCCGTGCCGGGCGCGCAGGTCCTCGAGCACCCGCTCCACATCTTCATCGGTGACCGTGGGGTTCTCCGCCGCGACCCGCAGGGTCCGATAATCGGGAACGGTCACCTGGGGATACACGTCCACCGTCGCGATCAGATGCAGCCCCTTTCCTTCCGCGGGCTCCTTGACCTCAAACGATGGGGGAGCGACGGGGGACAGCCCGGCTTCGGCGACCGCCTTTGCGTAACGCTCGGGCAGCAGCTTTTTCAGCGCCTCTTCCCGCAGGGTCTCGGTTCCGACATGACGCTCGAGCACCGCGCGCGGCGCCTTCCCCCGCCGGAAGCCGGGAACCTGCACCCGCTGCACCAGCGTGGCGAAGGCGCGGTCCATGGCCCGGCCGACCTCGTCCTCCGCGATCTCGATCTCGAGCACCGCCCGGCTTCCCGGCTCAGTCCTGTACGCGTTCTTCACCGGCGCCGTCGCCATGAATCCTGGAACGCCTCCCTTTCGTCTCCTGGGGGACTACGGATGGGAAATAGCCTCGACGGGTTAATCCGCCGAGGCTATTCTCACCCCGGCGAAGTATAGCACACGACCCTGGAGACGTTCAAGCAACCCGTGCGTGGGGGACGCGCGGACGGTCCGGACGAAACTGGCCGAGCAACAGTGCGGGCGGAGGGATTTGAACCCCCACGGACCTTTCGGCCCACCAGGTCCTAAGCCTGGTGCGTCTGCCGGATTCCGCCACGCCCGCCCGGCAGTGTTCAGGATAACACCCGTGGTGGTCGACGGACAAGTCGAGTCCTCCGCGCGCGATTTACACGCTCCGCGGCCTCTGCTAGAATGACACCGTTCGGGACCGGGCCGTTAGCACAACTGGTAGTGCAGGGGACTCTTAATCCCAAGGTTGCAGGTTCGAGTCCTGCACGGCCCACCACGCGCCCCGCAGCACCCGCCTGCACGAGATCGCTCAACGCCCCGCATCAGCCCGGCTCGCAACCGATGGCTGGAGCACCTCGGTGAGATGCGAACATCCCGTTCGTTATCAAGATCAAGCCGTCTGCCCGTCGGACCTTCCGCGAGGCCGAAAGGAGGTCTCACGATCCCGGTTCACCGATTGCAAAAGAGGGACTTAAAAGGTACACTATAGAGTACCATGAAGTATGTGACCACAAAAGAACTTCGCCTGCGGACGCGCCGGTTGCTCCGAGAAGCTCAAACCGGTGAGCAGATCGCGGTCACCTTCCGCGGGAAGCCGGTCGCCCTGCTCGTTCCTTTTGAGGAAACGGGTGGGCTGGCCGTCCGGCCGTACAAGGACGCTTGGCCTGAGATCGAAGCGACCTTGCGTGGCACCCGGCCTGCGTACAAGACGGCTGAGAGGGCTCTGAAGGCGACCAGGCGGCGGGCGTGATCTGCATCGACTCCGATGTGTTCCTCATTGACCTCCGCTACCCCGCCGATCGCCGTGCCGCGGCGACGCGCGCGTTTCTCAAGGCGGCCGCTGGATCCGGAGACGCGGCGACGACGGTATTCAATCTCCTCGAGGTGACCGGAGTCCTGTCGTTCAACCTGTCCGGCCAGCAGGTGGTGGATTTCTACGCCCACTTTCCACGGCGGTACAACGTGCAGATTCTCCCCTATCACGACCCCGCCCAACGATTACCCGCGCTGCCGCTCCGCCAGGTGCTGAACACCATGCAGCGAAAGATGGCGCTCGGGGATGCGCTGATCGCGACGCTGGTTAACCGACTGCACAATACCCTCCAGGCCTTCGTGACGTGGAACGCTGTTCACTTTCAGGGGCGCCTGGCAGTGCCGATCTTCACCCCCGCGACATACTCCCGACCGGAAGGACGTCTGGGGGGGCGATAACGCAAACCATGGGCACGGGCGCGGGCCGGCAGAAATCGTTCAGGGGGCGGGTTCTCCCGCCCCCCGCGACGCACCGCGTGAGTTGCGTTACCCGACCGGGTGGATCCGGTGGTAGACGGCCCACACGGCCGCTATATACCATCGCGTCTCGGCGTACGGGGGGACGCCGCGGTACCGGTGCACGGCTCCCTCGCCCGCATTGTACGCCGCCAGCGCCAGGCTCAAGTCTCTAAACCTGATGTAGTAGACCCTGAGCGTCATGGCGGCCCCAAGCAGGTTCCCCCACGGGTCGTTGACGTCCACACCGGCGGACCGCGCCGTTTGGGGCCGGAGCTGTCCCAGCCCGATGGCCCCCGCCCGGCTTCTCACAGTCGGGTGGAAGCCACTCTCGATATACACCACCGCGGCGAGGAAGAACGGATCCAGGCCGGCCTGCAGAGCCGCGGCGACGACATGGTCTCCCATCCAGATCGCCTGCTGCGACGTGAGCGCCGGATTGGATGCGCGCGCCAGCGCCGCGATCGAGTTCGCGTCCGGGTGCAGGATCGGCGTGGGCTGCTCTGCCTCATCTTGCTCCCGCAGAAAGCTCAGGCGCGCCAGCCACCCACGGATGACCCGCTCCTGACGGGGCCAGTGCGGACGGCGAAGCGCCTCATGGAAATAGGCATCCGCCTCCTCCATCCTCCCTGCCCCGGTTGCCGCCACGCCGGCCCAGATAACCGGGGCGGCCGACTGGGGACGAACCTGCGCCAGCCGTGAGAACGCGGCGAGCGCGCGAAGCGGATCCCCATCACGGTATGCCGCGATGCCGTCGTCGAGGGTGGCCGGCTCCCAGGGGCCTTCTCGCGCAAAGGCGGCGGACTGCGTCACGCCGATGCACAGAAAGACCACGAGGATCGCGGCGGCGCCTCGGACAGTCCGGCAGTTGGTCCAGACAGCCCCTCGCATCTCAACCCCCCCTTCCATCCTCACTCTTTGTACCCAACCTTGCAGGCCGCGGAGACCATGGGAGCGAGTGTGCGCCAAGAACGTGCGTTCGGGTAGGGGAGCAGACCAGCCCCTCACGGTCGCTCCTGCTCAGCCGGTGTTCTTTATGAAGAGCACTCCGAGAATAGGCGGAGCCGGCCCGCGTCCACCCTCCGGCGACGAGATCCCTGGACGTTCGTATATATTTTCCCCTCCGGCAACGGGGCGCGGCGAGTTTAGACGACAATTCGATACTTTCCCCCAAGGACGACTCCCGCAGTGATCCAACGGCTGGCGTGGTACGGCCGTCCGGCAATAAAATGGGCACGCTCGCGAGCGGCAGAAGACGGGCCCGCAAAGACGGCGGGTTCGGAAGACAAGCAACACAACCATAGGAGGAGACGATCATGACCAAGAAGATCGCTGCAAGATTCGTGACGATGGCATCTGCCCTCAGCCTCCTGGTGGCGCTGGCGCCGGCGTTCACGCCCGCGCAGACGGTGAGCTCCAGCCACCTGAGCTACAACCCCGCGATGATTGTCGCGGATGGAGACCGGGGCCGTGGCGAAGGCCGCGGTGAGGGTCACGAGGACCACGATCACGGGCACGGCAGAGGATAACGCAAGCGGCTTGCGCTTGTAGGCGGGGAGGGCCGCCTCGGCCCTCCCCGCCCCGTTTCAGCGGACGCTCCGCCGATCCCCCGCGCCCGGCCGCCGCAGTTCTGCACAGCCTGGAATACCGGCGCGTCTTCGGATAAGACCGAGATCCTTCCCTCTCCTTCCCCCGACATCGGCTGATCGCCCCAACGCCCCTCAGCCCGCCGGCTGCGCGTGTCCGGCAGGAACGGTGAACCGCCCCGTGGCATAGTGTAGATCGGCCGTTCCACCGTTTGGGGTTCCCACACGCACCTACCGCTGGGAGGACAGGTCGGCGATGACACTGACGCCCGCGCAGCGCACGATCGGCGAGGGCATCGATCGGCTGATCAGCATCGAGATCACGGGCCGCGGAGTGATCGGCGATCTCTACCGGGCGGCGCGGGCCCTCCAGGACGCGCCGTTGTGCCTCACCGCAGCCGCGCGCCTCTTGGAAAGGGTCCACAAGGGACAGGTCGTGATCCTTGCGACCGGCCTGCCGATGTATCCGTGGTTCGCCGGGGAGCAGGACGGCCCCGTGGGGACCGCCACCCTGGCCCGCGCCCTTCTGCTCGCGGTGGGCGCCCGGCCGATCATCGCCACCGATCCGGTCAACGTCGACATCTGCGCCGCCGCTCTGCGCGGCGCCGGCCTCTACGTCCGCCCTTTGGACGACGCCCTGAGTCTGCCCACGACCGCCGCCGTGATTCCATTCCCGCTGGAATGGGACGAGGCCGCCTCCCGCGCCCAGACACTCCTCGACACGCTGCGGCCCTCGGCGCTCGTCGCCATTGAGCGGACGGGAGCCAACGAGCACCGGCAGTACCACTCGTCGGGCGGGAAGCGGCTGACGGATTATTGCGGGAAGATCGATACGTTGTTTGCCTCCGCGGGCGAGCGCGAGATCCTGACGATCGGGATCGGCGACGGCGGCAACGAGATCGGCTGTGCCGCCATCCGGGACAGTGTGCTGCACGCCGTTCCGCACGCGGCCCGCTGCGCCTGTCCGTGCGGAGGCACCACCGTCCCCCAGGTCCCAACCGACCTCCTCATCGCGGCGGCGATCTCCAACTGGGGGGCGTACGGGGTGGAGGCCGGGATCGCCCTCCTGCTGGAGCGCCCGGAGATCCTGCATACCCGCGACATCGATGCCCGCGTGTACGATCTGTGCGCCGCGGCCGGCGCCAACAACGACGGACCCGGGCTGCTGGATGTGGGGGCGGATGCGGTCGCGGGCCCGCTGCACGGGCACATCGTCGACCTGTTGGGCCGGATGGTGGAGAGCGGCATCGACTTCGGGCGGCTGTATCGCGAGCCGCGGTATCCATGGTTCTGACCACACAGGGAGGCGCCCGCTGTCTCGCCGCCATCGCGATGGCCCTCCTGGCCGGTGGCGCGGCGCCGGCGAGCGTCGGAGCGCAGGCGGGCACGACTCTGGCGGTGGCGCAAGCCGCCGCCATGTCGGCGCTTGACCCGGTCGTCCCATCGACCGGCTCACCCAGCCGTCCGCTATCCTCTGCGGAATCCGAGGCGGCGTTCCTCATCTATGACGGCCTGGTCCGATTTACGGACGAGATGTCGATCGTGCCCGAGCTTGCGGCCTCGTGGAACGTCGATCCGGACGGGCGCGCGTGGACCTTCAAAATCCGGCGGGGGGTGACGTTCCAGGACGGCACGCCGCTCATCGCTCAGGCGGTTGTCGCCAACCTCGATCGTGTGATCAATCCGGCGACGAACACCTCGAGCCGGACGCTCTGGGATCCGATCGACTCGGTGTCCGCCCTGGATGCCGCAACCGTGCGGGTGCGCACGAAGGTGCCCTACGGGGCGCTCCTCAACACGCTGGCTCAGGGATCCGCCCTCATCGCGAGCCCGGCCGCCATAGAGCGATGGGGGGCGGAGTACCGGCTGCACCCCGTGGGGACGGGACCGTACGCTGTCGACCGCTGGGACCTTGGGACCCGGCTCGACTTGGCGCGGCACCGCCGGTACTGGGACGGGCGCCCCGGCTTCGACCGGATCGTGCTCCGCGCCGTCCCGGATCCAGCCACCCGTGTCACCCTTCTCCGGAGCGGCCAGGCGCAGGTCGCCGACGGAATCCCGCCCGGGAGCGTGGACGAGTTGCGGCGGGCTCCCGGGGTGACCGTCATCGTCCGGCCTGCCCTCCGCACCTTCGGCATGGGCATCAACCTGAACCGCCCAACGCTGCAGGACATCCGGGTGCGGCAGGCCCTCAACTACGCGGTCAACAAGCAGCTCCTGGTCCAGGCTCTCTTCCGGGGACACGCCGCGGTCCTGCGCTCCCCGCTCGCTCCCCGGACGTCCGGATACGCGGAGGTCGCCGCCTGGCCGTATGACCCGCCGAAGGCGCGGATGCTGCTCGAGACGGCCGGCTGGAAGCCGGCTCCTCCCATCGGCGTCCGAGTCAAGGACGGGAGGTCGCTGCAGATCACCCTCCTCACCCCCCAGGGCGCCTTCCCGCGCGACGTCGAGGTCGTCGAAACGCTGGCCGATTACCTTCGCAACGTCGGGTTCGAGCCGCACTTCACGTACGTGGAGCCCGCGGCGCTGCCGGATCACTTGCTCGTCCCGCCGGACCAGTCCAAGTGGGACCTGGCGTTCTTCGGGTTCAGCCCGAGCAACGGCGACGGCGGCTCTCACCTCGACGCGCTCTACCGGTCGAATCCGGATCGCCAGCACCGCCCCCCGGCCTGGAACTTCACCTGGTACTCCAACCCGCAGGTGGACGCGTGGCTTGCTGAAGGCGCACGGTCGCTCGACCCGCGGGTTCGGGACGCCGCCTACGCCAAAGCGGAACGGCAGGTATGGACGGACGCTCCGTCTCTGTGGCTCTTCGCAGACAGCGTCATCGTCGCGACCCGAGAGGCGCAGGGGGTCGAGGTCCTGCCAATCGCTTTCACGATCCTCAAACACGCACACCCGTGAACGGTCAATCAGCTCTCCCGGCCCTCAAGGCGCGCGCGCTCAAAGCGCTGGACGGGCTCGAGGCGGAGACGCGCGACCTGGCGCTCCGGATCCATGCCCACCCCGAGACAGGGTTCGAGGAGCATCAGGCCGTCGCCTGGATCACGGAGATGCTCGAGCGCCACGGACTGGCCGTCGAGCGGGGCATCGCGCAGATCCCCACCGCGATCGCCGCCCGAACGCGCGGCGCGGCGGCGGGCCCGACCGTCGGGCTCATCGCCGAGTACGACGCGCTGGCGGGCCTGGGCCATGCCTGCGGCCACAACCTGATGGGCGCCGGGATGGCGGCCGCCGCCGCGGCGCTCCGCGCCGTCATGCCCGAACTGCGCGGCAGTGTGGTCTATTTTGGGACGCCGGCCGAGGAAGGCGGCGGGGGAAAGATCCTGATGCTGGAGCGGGGTGCGTTCGCCGGGGTGGACGCGGCGCTCCAGTACCACGCCGGCCCTGACATGTCGGTGGCAACGGGATGCCTCGCGGTTCAGGGGGTCCAGTTTAGATTCACCGGCCGGCCGGCGCACGCGGCCGCTGCGCCGTGGAAGGGCGTCAATGCGCTCGACGGGGTGATCCTGACATTCACCTCGGTGAACGCGCTCCGCCAGCACATCCGCCCGGATGCGCGCGTCCACGGGATCATCACGGACGGCGGCCAGGCCGTCAATATCATCCCGGAGCGCGCCGCCGCGGAGTTCGGGGTCCGCTCGACCGACGGCGCGTACGTCCGCGAGCTGATGGGCCGCGTCGAAGCCTGCGCCCGGGCGGCGGCGGAGGCCACGGGGACGACCGTGGCTGTCAGCCACGGGCCGTTCTTCGATTCGCTCAAGTACGTTCCCGCCCTGGCCGGCGTCGTCCGGCAGAACGCCAGGACCCTGGGATTCGAGATGGCCGAGAGACAGGTGGGGGCTTCCACCGACCTCGGGAACCTCAGCCAGGCCATCCCGACGGTGAGTTACACGCTACCGACCTGCCCGCCCGGCGTGGGGATGCACACTCGGGAAGCCCTGGAAGCCGGGGCGTCGGAACTGGGCCTCAGAGGAATGATGAACGATGCGAGGGTCATGGTGACGACCGCCATCGACCTGCTCGCCTCACCGGAGATCCTGGAAACCGTCCGGGCTGAGTTCCGCGGCGGCAACTAGGAGGTGCCCTGCGACCCGGCCTCCACTCGCGTCGTCTGAACCTCAGCTCGCTTTAAGGTAGCCGTGATCCCGCCCGTACTTGATCAGCGCCCGGCGCATCGCCCGCCGGCCTCTGAAGAGCCGGCTCATCACGGTTCCGCGCGGAATCCCCAGGATGTCGGCGATCTCCTGGTAGGAGAACCCCTCCAGGTCGGCCAGGACGAGACAGGCTCTGAAGACCTCGGGGATCTCCATCAACGCCTGCCGAACCTCGGCATCCATCAGACCCGACATGATCAACGACTCGGGGGTGTCGTGGACCACGAAGGCCGGGTCCTGCCCCTCGAACTCGTCGACGGTCTGCACCGTCCGTGACGAAGCCCGGAACCGATCGATATGGGCGTTATGGAGGATCCGGAACAGCCAGGCCTTGGGATTGGTGCCCGGCTTGTACGTGTGCAGCGAGCGCCACGCCCGCAGGTAGGTCTCCTGCACGAGATCCTCGGCGTCCTGAGGCCGGCCGCTGAGCCGGAGCGCGGTCCGGTACAGGGCATCGAGGTGCTGGGTCGCCATTTCGTTGAACAGCGCCGCCTCGGCCACCCCCGGAGTGCGCGCAAGCGTCGCGGCATGGCCCGCGACAGGCGCCGGAGGCGGGAGGGGAGCCGCAGCGGTAGTGGTCTGACGGTCGCCAAGTCCCATTCGGTTCACCTACTTTCCATCAACTTGAGCAAGATCCCCACACTTGCCTCGATGGGGTCTGCACGCCGGTGTGCCTTCATCAGGAGCACCGCCCCTTCGATCTGACTGATCAGCGCAGCAGCCATCCGCCGCGTGTCCAGGTCCTGACGAAACTCCCCCCGCGCGACGCCTTCACGAAGGCAGCGGTCGACAGATTCTTCCCACCGCGCAAAGAAGGCGCTCAGGCGGCGCCGGAACTCCGGGTGGATCCCTGATAACTCGGCCGCCAGGTTGCCGAAGGGGCATCCACGCCGGTATCCGTCCGCGCGGTGCCGGCTCGCCACATCCTTGTAGAGGAGTTCGAGCCGCCGGCGGGCGGGCAGGGCGTCGTCCTCAAGCAGCCCACGGATGTACCCCGCCTCAAACGCGGCGGCCTGCCGCCGCAGCACTTCCAGCCCGAGGTCCTCCTTGCTCCGGAAGTGATAGTAGAAATTGCTCCGGCAGACGCCGCTGGCCTCGAGGATGTCGTCCAGCGCAGTCGACTGGAAGCCGCGGAGATGGAACAGGTCCCGCGCCGCCTCGATGATCCGTTCCCGACTGCACCTGTCGCGCTTCATCCCGGGATGCCGGTGATGTAGGACCATGCAGTCCTATTTTAATACCGCCGGCAACCTCGGTCAATTAGGGGGCAGGCCATGGGACATGGGCGCGTCCGGCGAGCAGCGCCTCTGCCGCCGCGTGCCAGGCCGACGCCGCGACTTCCTCCCCCGGAAACTTGCCCAGGATGCGACCGTCGGCGCCGATGAAAAACGTCTCGGGGACCCCCGTCGCGCCGAACAGATGCGCCACGGTCCCGTCGGGATCGCGCACATTTGGATAGGTGATCCCAAACCGCGTGATGAACCCCTGGGCGGGCTCGGAAAGGTCCTGGGTATCCACTCCCAGGACGACGAGTCCCTTCTCCCGGTACTCGTTCCAGATCCCTTCGAGCAGCGGGGCTTCCTCGCGGCACGGCACACACCACGCGGCCCAGAAGTTCATGACGATCGCATGCCCGCGGAGATCGCTCAACGAAACCCGCTTCCCATCGAACGTGGGGAAGGTGACCGGGGGAGCCGGCGGCGTCTCCCCTCGGGCAAGCGCGGTGCCGACGGCCAAAGACCGCTGGTGCTGCGCCGTCACCAAGGCGAGGAACCCGAGCAGGATCGCCACGGGGATCAGCAGCGCCGCCCAGGGCCGGGAGGGGTGCTCTCGCATTCTCATGGGATGATCCTACCAAAAAACGCTCCGAACATTCCCCCCGTCGTCTTGACCTCCCACCGCCTGCGTGGTACGGTGGTTTCCCGTTTCGCCGAGCGGACTGCGAGGCCGGGGCGCCACCTCAAGTCTCTTTGAGCGGCCCCAGCCCAAGCGCAGACCGTCTCCAGGACGGGACGGCCGACGGCTGCGACGGCCCAGGGACGGAGCTTCTCCGTGCTGGGCGGCAGCCGTCCCGATTTTTACGCGATCCACGCTCATCTGGAAATTGGCAATTTCGCGAGTAATCCAACGAAATATGGAGCAATTCCGTGACAACCACCAAAATCGGTCCTCTACATGCCCGTTTACCTCCTGGATACCCTTGAAAGCATGGGCCTCACGGTGAAAAATGAGAATGGTTAGCACTTAACCATCGCGAGTGCTAAACTCCACGCGTCGAGGAGGCTCGGGTATGCCGGCCAAGCTCTTGCTCTACGATGAGGATGCGCGCAAGGCCCTTGAGCGAGGTGTCGAAAAGGTCGCGAGCGCCGTCCGCGTGACGCTCGGCCCCAAAGGGCGGAACGTCGTGCTCGAAAAGAAGTGGGGATCTCCCACGATCACCAAGGACGGGGTCACCGTCGCCAAAGAGATCGAGCTCGAGGATCCCTACGAGAACATGGGGGCCCAGCTCGTCAAGGAAGTCGCGAGCAAGACCAACGACGCCGCGGGGGACGGGACGACGACCGCCACGGTGCTCGCCCACGCGGTGGTCAAGGAAGGCTTGAAGAACGTGGCGGCCGGCGCCAACCCCATGATCCTCAAGCGGGGGATCGATAAGGCGGTCGCGGCCCTCGTCGGCGAGCTCAAGAAGGTGAGCGTGCCGCTGGAGGGCAAGGAGCACATCGCCCACGTCGCCAGCATCGCGGGCAATGATTCGGAAATCGGGCGGATCATCGCCGAAGCGATGGACAAGGTCGGCAAGGACGGCGTGATCACGATCGAGGAATCGAAGGGGATCGAAACCGCCGTCGAGGTCGTCGAGGGCATGCAGTTCGACCGCGGCTACATCTCCCCATACATGATCACCGACGCCGATAAGATGGAAGCCGTGGTGGAGGACCCGTACATCCTCCTGACGGAGAAGAAGATCAGCGCGGTCAAAGACATCGTCCCGGTGATGGAAAAGGTGATGCGCTTCGGCCGGCCGCTGGTCGTGATCGCGGAGGACGTCGAAGGCGAGGCGCTGGCCACGCTCGTCGTGAACAAGCTCCGCGGGGTGCTGCCGTGCGTCGCGATCAAGGCGCCGGGCTACGGGGACCGGAGAAAGGCGATGCTGCAGGACATGGTCGTGCTCACCGGCGGGAAGGTCGTCAGCGACGACATCGGCGTCAAGCTCGAGAACATCGACGTCGAAATGCTCGGCCGGGCCGCGAAGGTGCGCGTGGCCAAGGAGGAGACCACGCTCATCGAGGGCCGGGGCGGCAAGAAGGACATCCAGGGCCGGATCGCTCAGATCAGGAAAGAGATCGAGACCACGACCTCCGATTACGACAAGGAGAAGCTGCAGGAGCGGCTGGCCAAGCTCTCCGGCGGCGTGGCGCAGATCAAGGTCGGCGCCGCCACCGAAACGGAGCTCAAGGAAAAGAAGCACCGGTTCGAGGACGCGCTGAGCACGAGCAAAGCGGCCGTCGAGGAGGGGATCGTCCCGGGCGGCGGGGTAGCGCTCCTCAACATCAGCAAAGTCCTCGACAAGCTCGAGGCCGATGACGCCGACGAGCAGAGCGGAATCAACATCGTCCGCCGGGCGATCGAGGAACCGGCCAAGTGGCTGGCGGCCAACGCGGGGCTGGAGGGCGCCGTCGTCGTCGAGCGGATCAAGAACGAGAAGGCCAACATCGGCTACAACGTCGCGGAAGGGCGGTACGAAGACATGCTGAAGGCGGGGGTCATCGACGCGACCAAAGTCACCCGCCTGGCGCTGCAGAACGCCGCGAGCGTCGCGAGCCTCCTGCTGACGACCGAGGCGCTCGTGGTGGAGAAGCGGGAGAAGAAGAAGGCCGCCGCCCCCGCCCCCGGCGGCTACAATCCTGAGGACATGGACATGTAACCGCGGGGCGCCGCAGCGATGGCGATGGGGGGCCGAAAAGCCCCCCATCGCGTTTTACTGTGTTATCGATGATCCGGCTGGCTCAGGCGCTCGACCTCCTGCGCCCGCACCATCCGCCCCATCTTGCCCGCCCGGCCGGGGACCAGCACGACCATCACGCCGTATCGGGGGTCGATGGTTTGGACCTCAGCGGCATCCGCGAACCCCTCGACCCGGACCAGATCTCCGGTCCGCACCGGCTGGCCCCGCCGGTCCCTCACATCCTGCTCCGCCACCACCGGAACCGCCATCGCCGCCCCCTCCTTACGCCGGTGCGAAATTACCTCCGACCCGCCGTGCGCGCCCTTCCGCCACCAGTTTTTCCAGATGCGCCAGCACCGTGCCTTCTGCCGCCCCCCTGAGCCGGGGATCCAGGCCGGCGTAGATCGCATCGGCCAGATCCGCGACCGACCGGGGCCCCGGCCCCAGCGCCGCGAGGATCTGGCGTTCCCGCTCGCGGCGGTGCGCCAGATATTCGGCGATTCGCGTCCGCGGATCCCGGATCACCGGCCCGTGCCCGGGGGCGATCAACGTCAGGGTGAGCGCGGCCACGCGCTCCAGCGAGCGGAGATACTCCCGCATCGATCCGCCCGGCGGCGTCACCTGGACGGTCCCCGTCCCGAGAAGGAGATCTCCCGAGAAGAGCACGGCCGGCCCAATCCAGTAAAACGCCACATGGTCCTGCGCGTGCCCCGGAGTATAGAGAACCCGCACCCCGCCGCCGTCGGCCGGGAGCAGTTCTCCGTCCCGCAGGGGGTTCGCCCCCGCCCCCCACCTCCGCACCGGCGCGCCGGTCTCGCGCTCGAGCCGGTCCGCCGCACCCAGATGATCGCTGTGGCCGTGGCTGACGAGGATCAGCGCGACCCGCCGGCCGGACGCCCCGGCGCGATCCAGCACGCGGGCCGCATGCGCGGGGTCCCCCGGTCCCGGATCGATGACGATGGTTTCGCCCGAGCGGCCGATCAGGTAGGTGTTCGTGCCGGCCAGCGTGTATGGCGACGGGTTGGCGGCGGTGATGACCTCGAACCCGCCGGCCGGGGCACCGGGATCCCGGCGGGGGCTCACGGCCTCGGCGATTATCGGTCCTCCTCGCCTTCGTGATCGAGGAGTTCCAGGCGGGCGCGCCACCGTTCGTCCAGGAGTCGCTCGGCGCGCTCCAGGGTTTCCGCGTTTACGACGAGCCGTTCTTCGCCGCCCGGATCGTCGCACGCGGCCACCCACCGTCCTGCCCGGCGATCGAATTCCACCTGCATCCCAGTCATGACGAGGCGCTCCTCGTCGACCATCGGGAAGCCCCTCCTTCTACGACTCACAACCTAAGGATGGGGTGGCCGAGGGGATTTGAACCCCCAACCCCCAGAGCCACAGTCTGGTGCTCTGCCCTTGAGCTACGGCCACCGCGCGCCAGCATTGTAGCATTCAGCCGCGCGGAGCGTCCAGAGCGCCGGCGAGCGCCTCGACCAGGTGCAGCGCCCGGCGTCCTGTGCCGTGAAGGATCTGCTGCCGGCAGGAGGCCCCGGCGGCCACGATCAGAGCCTCCGGCGGGAGAACCCGGATCGCCTTGAAGAGCACGCGCTCGCCCATCGCCAGGGACACGTCGTAGTGCTCCGCCTCGTAGCCGAAGGACCCCGCCATCCCGCAGCAGCCGGAATCGACCTCCTGCACGGTGGCCCCGGGCAGCCACCGCAGGGCGGCGAGCGACGGCTGCGTCCCCACCATGGCCTTCTGGTGGCAGTGCCCGTGGAACAGCACCCGCCGCTCCTGGCGGCCAAACGGCAGGCGGATGCCCCGCTCATGGAGGTGCACCAGAAACTCCTCGATCATAAACGTCTGCCGCGCAACCCGATCGGCCGCCTCACCCGGTGCGAGGTCGGGGTACTCGTCGGTGAGCGTGACGGTGCACGACGGCTCCAGGCCGACGATCGGAAGCCCCTCGCTCGCGAAGACATCGAGACGCTGCGTGTTCACCCGCGCGAGGGTCTGCGCGTCCCGCAGCATCCCGTTGCTGATCATCGGCCGGCCGCAGCACCGAGCCGGGGCCAGCACCACCTCGCATCCCGCCGCTTCCAACAGGCGGACCGCCGCCCGGCCGATCGCCGGGTAGTAGTACTCGGTGAACGTGTCGACGAACAGCCCGACCCGGCCGCCGCCCGGAAGGCGGTCTGATCCGCGCCCGCGCGCCGCCCCGGCCGGGACCCCCCGGTTGGCGGGGCGGCTCCGGAACCAGCGGCTGAACCGCTGGCGGCTGAAGGACGGGAGGCGCCTCTGGGCGTGAATGCCGAGGAGCCGGTGCAGCAGCCACCGGGCGGGCCCGCTGCCGATCCACCAGTTGGAGACCGGCGCGGTTGCGCAGCCGATCGGCCCCAGGTCCGCCACGCGCCCAAACATCCGCGCCCTGAGCGGCAGCCCGTGGGCGGCGTAATACCGGGCCAGGAACTCGTGCTTGAGCTTCGCCATGTCGACGTTGCTCGGGCACTCCGCCTTGCAGGCCTTGCAGCCGATGCACAGGTCCATGACGTCGTAGAGGTCGCGCCCGGCCAGCGCGTCCCCGGGGAGGCGGCCGGAAATGGCCTCACGGAGCGCGTTGGCGCGCCCCCGGGTGGAGTGTTCCTCCTCCATGGTGACCATATAGGAAGGGCACATGGTGCCGCCCCGCGGCTTCCGGCAGGCCCCCACCCCGCTGCACAACTCCACGGCGTTCACGAATCCGCCGTCGCGGCTGAAGTCCTGGATCGTCGGGATCGACGCCGCCCGATAGGCCGGG